>CEPM01002872.1_pt1 | contig 29206 bp, 11 predicted proteins | sample 530371 | NCBI WGS metagenome assembly CEPM01 (sample SAMEA2620004, study PRJEB7988) | marine metagenome | biome: marine biome (ENVO:00000447); feature: surface water layer (ENVO:00002042); material: "saline water (ENVO:00002010), including plankton (ENVO:xxxxxxxx)" | depth 5 m
CTTAGGTTGTTAGATAAAAACGGAGTGCCGGGCCAGCTGAAATGCAAAATTGGGCGTGTCGGTCCTGCCTCTACAACAGAGGCAATCTATGGATTTGCAACAGTAACCAATTTTTCTGAAAACGTTGTTGCAGGTGGCATTGTCAGCTGGACGCTTGAATTAGAAGGGCATGGCCCGATCGCAATTGATTTAGATAATACAAACACAACCAACACACACGGCCCGATTAAAACGCTAGGCATCAATTCAGGGGGGTCGAATCTTAAGGATGGCACATTTCCAGATGTTTCTTTAACAGGTGGCAACGGAGACGGATTAGCAACGGCAGACTTTACGGTTTCGTCAGGTGTTGTAAGCGTTGTTCAACTAATCAATAAAGGGGACAGCTATGCAATTTTTGATGATCTAAGCGCTGATTTGCAGGGCGCTGATGTATCAGGACTAATTGACGGAATGCAGATAAATTCTCAGGGATTTGGAATAGATGAAAATCAGCCTGCTGCTTATTACCAAAACGTTCCAATCACTAACGGCACCGGGACAGGCGGTGCAGTTTCTCTGACGCTATCGGGTGGCATCGTTACCGGTGTAAGCGTTTATGCCAGCGGCTCCGGCTACTCACAGGGCGATATTGTCACACCCCTGAACGAGCTTCCAGGGCTAGCAAACCCAACATACGGAGAGGTTCAAACACTCACGAATCTTACTGTTGGTGCAGATTACGAAAACACTTCCTATTCCAATATTTCAGCAACTGGAGGTAGTGGCCAAAACTTAACTTTTGACATAACAACATCAAACGGACAAGTAAATCTAGTAACTATTAACAACGGCGGAACTGGATATGTTGCTGGTGACATTGTATCTGCAACTCTTAATCCTCAGGATTCAACAGTGCCAGTCACTGAATGGAATGTAGAAATAGAAACTATTGATGATGAACAAACACTAGACGCAACCGAGCCAATTTTTGAGGTGACAAGTGTAATTACTGGAGAAGGATCGCATACCGATCCGATCATAAGAGTTACCAGCATTCTTGATAACGACGCGAACGATCCTTAGGAAATGAGAAATATCCATTTCTAGGAAAACTGCGGAAAGAAGGGGCGGGCATGCCCCTACCCACGCCCCTAGGAGTTTTATCTAATGTCCTCATGCTCACAGTACGCCGCCGCGTTCGGGTACGAGGTTTACCTTGTTCCTGTTAGCGCTTGCGGTGTTGATTTGTCTGCTGTCAACGGCGGAATCGGCACCACTGCAGGTTCTTTCATTGACATTACTTCCCCGCTGGTTTACACCACTCCGATCAATGCTGGCACAGCTGGCCAGATCATGGCAGGTGATCCAGGTGCTTCCCCGGTCGATATTGTTTACGACAACAACGTAATCACTACAGAAACAACAGTTAAGCTCACTGGCCTGTCGAATGCATCTCTGGAAACCGACACCGGTTCAGAGACTGTTCAGACCTATGACTCTGAGAACAGAGGCTTCGACCAGAACGTGGCTCTGACTAAATCATGGAGCCTTTCCATTGAAGGTATGTCTCAGTTCACTGATGCCGCCTACAAGGTTGTGCGTCTGTTGGAGCAAGGTGCTGTTGATGGATCGCTGAAAGCCAAGGTTGGCCGCGTTGGACCTACTGGCACAACTGAGGCTGTTTATGGCTATGGAACCTTGACTAACTTCAGTGAATCTGTCGAGGCTGGCAGTATTGTCTCCTACAGCATTGAGATCACTGGATTCGGTCCCTACAAACTGGACCTTGATAACAACTGATTTATCAGTCAACAATTATCGGGGCCAAACGGCCCCTTTTTTTTATGCCACATCCTCAGCTAGTAAGTGATGAAGAATATGATGCTAGATTAAATATATGCAAGAGTTGCAGAATGTGGATAAGTAGTCAAGCAAAATGTAAAGGTTGTGGATGTTTAATGACAACTAAAGCACGCTGGAAACCGGCGCGTTGTCCACTTAAGCAGTGGCCAATCGTAGCGGAAAGCTAACCTGAAATCACGCAAATGCAGCTGTGGCCGGCGGACTAGGAGATGTCAATGTAAAACTTACACTTGACGACTCGTCGGCACGGCAGACGATTAAAAGTTTCTTTGATGATTTTGGTAATCAAAAACCTAAAGATCCTCTCGTAGGTTTAGATAAATCATTTGAAAAAGTTGCAAAAGCTGCAAAGCAATTAGGCTTTGATTGGGATAAAACCACACAGTCATTTAAAGATGACAATGGTTTTAGTGCCAATCTGCAAGAGATGGAAACGAACATCAAAGATGTTCGAGCGGCAGCAAAGGCTAGTGAAACGACATTTAAAAATTATGCGCAGACGGTTAAAGCTGCAGGCGCAGAGGCGAAGGGGCTTAAGGGAACGACTGCGGCCATGGCGCAGTCTATTAAGGAGACTGGCAATGCAGCCAATGAAGCTATTGGCAAGATTAAATCAATTGGCACAACAACCCAAAACGCAGGCAATTCGTTTGAAGTTTTAGGTACGAATGCAAAAGTCCTCAATGGTGCCCTTCAGAGTGTAGGCACCGGAGGCGCTCAGGGTTTAAAGAATGTTGGCGAAATAGCAACAACAACTGGGCAAAAGCTTGACAGCCTTAGCAAAGAGTCTGGACAGACTGATCAAGCAATTAAGCAGTTAGCCAAAGGTGGCGCACAGGGAGTTAATAAGGTTGGGACTGATGCGCAGGCAGCCGCTTCAAAACTCGACTCACTAGAAAAAGAAGCCAAGTCCGTAAAGTCTGCTTTAAATAACGTTGGCGGCAATGCTCAGTCAGGGCTCACCAGCCTCGCGACAGCTGCAGGGTCAGCAAGCACAAGTTTTAAAGGTGCTACTTCTGCCACACAGGGATTAAATAAAGCGATCAGCGGCACTGCTAAATCAGGCCAGCCGCTTGGGTCACTAGCCAAGGCGATTCAAAACGTTGGGACTGCAGGGGCTAACGCCAAAGCACCGACAACCGCGCTGACAAAGGCCTTAAACGCAGCAGGCAAGAGCGCATCACCACTGCAGGCAGTACCGCCGCATATCCGAAACATTGGGCAGGCGGCCAATAGTGCCAAGGGTGCCGCTGGCGGCATGGGGGCAGAGCTGACAAAGGCTGGCAAGCAAGCAAAGGCATTCAGCGGTGCAGTCACTCAGGGCTTTCAGCAAATCTTGCAAGGCATCCCGCAGGGCATTGGCATTGCAATCGGTAATGCGCTGATCGCACCGTTAAAGCTGCTAACGCAAGTCGTCCCAACAGCAATTACTCAATACAAACAGCTGGATGAAGTCTTGAGGCTCACGCTTGCTATTGCAGGTGAAAGCTCAAGCAATTTTGGACGGTTGTCTCAGGCCGTCATGAAGGTGGGCACTGCATCGGCAGCAACTAATCAAGAGGTGGGCCAGGTTGCGCAAGCACTGGCACGCGCTGGATTCAGTCTCGATGAAATCGAAAGTTCGCTGGCGGGGGTTGTTCAGGGCGCAGAAGCAACAGGCATGGGATACGCCCAGATGGGCGACATTGTGGTTTCCGCCCTGGGCCAGTTTCAAATAGAAGCTGATAAGACAACAGACGTTGTTGATAGTTTGGTAGTTGCTGCTAACAGCTCAAACCAAACCGTTAGCGATCTTGGAGACGCTCTCAAATACGTTGGCCCGGTTGCCAACACCGTTGGGCAATCACTAGATGAAACGAACGTTCAGCTGGCTCTCCTGGCTAATTCAGGTATTAAAGCGAGCACAGCTGGCACAAGCCTTAGAACGATTCTTACCAACCTGCAAATTGCAGCAGGTGGTGCTGGCGAGGAATTTACAGCGCTATCGAGGGGCAGCGGGCGACTGCAAAAAGTGCTGGGTCTGATTGGCGCAGACATGACGGATGCCAACGGTGAACTCAAGACAGGCACAGAGTTAGTTTTTGCGCTGCAGGAATCACTGCGGTCATTGGGCGCAGGCGAACGGGCCATTGTTTCCAAGGTGCTCGCAGGCGCAGAAGGCTTGCCGGCATTGTCTGCAATTGTCAACGCCACGGGGGCAGACATTGAAGCCCTGGCCGACAAGATGGACAACAAGCTAGGGACAGCAGCGAAGACTCAGCAAACTGCAATGCAAGGGCTTTCAGGTTCGCTGAAATTCTTTGATTCAGCTTTATCTACATTACTGACTTCCGTTGGCGAGGTTGCTGCAACGTTATTCAAGCCTTTGGTTGATGGTGCGACGTTGTTGATGCAAGCATTTAATGCAATACCGGGACCAGTTAAATCAGTGTTAATCGTACTGACTGGTTTAGCAACAGCGGCAGCAGCACTCAAAGTTGCATTGATGGCTCTTAAGACTGAAATAGTTGCAACATTTGCTGCCAACACAATTGCAATGATTCAGAAATTTGGAGCTGCATTTACTGCAGGTAATATCCAAGCCGCCATACTGGCAATGGCAACTAATGCTGGCAAATTAGCAGCAATATTAAAAGGTAAATTAGTTCTCGCTATCGCTGCAAGCACAAAAGCGTTAGACTTTATGACCGCTTCGTTGATAAAAGTAAATACTCAATTGACTATTAAAAATATCAAGGAAAGCATTGGCAATCTTAAGAATTTTGGTGATGCAATTAAGGGTGGATTGAGAAATTTAAAAGGCAAGGAAGGGGCTCTGGGGAAACTCAGCCAGGCATTTGACAGAGGGGCAAAAAGCGCAGCCCCAATGACACAACAGCTGAACCTATTCAGCACCGCAGGCGGAAAAGCAGCAGGTGGATTAAAGGGAACAGCGACTGCAGCAACTGCAGCCCAAACAGCCTTAGCCGGTGTGGCTGGGCCTGCAAAGGCAGGAGCGGCGGCAACCGGTGCAGTAGGCGTCAAAGCCGCAGCAGCGGGATTAGGGCTTAAAGCATTAGCGGGCTCAGTAGCAGCATTTATCGGGGCGGCGTTGCCGTTCGCCCCGTTAGTTCTTGCAATTGGAACCGCTATAGCTTCTACAGTGGTTTACACAAAAGAATATAACAAAACCACTAGAGCACTTGAAGGTGATTTAGCAAAATTAAATAACATTTTAGATGACGGAAAAGACGCAGCAGAGGCCTCAGCGGAAGTAAACAGATCGTGGTCTAAATCTATCGAGGAAGCGCTTGGGCCACTTGGATTCCTGCTGAAAAAAATCGATGGTGTATTTGGCGAACCAATAACTAAAGCTACATTTGTAGTTGAAAAACTCACAAAGGGGATAGGACTATTTTTCGGGATGATTAAAGACAATGCAAAGATTGATGCAACAAGAAACAGCATGATCGCATTGTCAGGAGGATTTGAAAAAGCGAGCGCTAAGATGGAAGCAAATAGATTAAAAATGGCTGAATTAAACGTAGAAACGCAAGAGTATAGAAACCTCCTTAAAGAAAACATTAATATTCAGCAAGGTGTAGTTGACGCAACTAATAGCAGAATTGAAAAACTTAAAAACGAATTAAAAGCATTAGACGAAAATGGTAATGGCAACGGCAGAGTTGCAACAGCAATCAAAAAGCAGATTGAGGTTCTTCAAAGCGGATTGCCTGCACAGGATCAAAGACTTGCAAAATTAAGACAAGAATTCAAAGACGTAAACGCAGCAGCTGGCGCTAACGACTCATTAACGACAAGTTATCAAGCTGTGTCGCGTGCCCGCAATGAGGCAAATGCTTCTATCGACGCAACCCGTGCAGCTCAGGAGGTGCAAGCAATGGCAGCTGTTCGGACTGGGTTGCTAAGTGAGACTGAGGCACGGGCAATGGTAACAAAAGCCGTAGTAGATGCAAATGCAAAGAAACTAGCAAATGATGAACATGCGTTACAAGAGCTAATAAGATTGAGAGATGAAGAGAAAATTACAGAAGTCAAATTTCAAGAGCAAAAAGAGCAAATCGTAGGCAAGATCAAAAAATCGTTAGAGGATAGGATTGAATCAGAGAAGGCCGCAAAGGCAGCAATTATTGCTGCTATCGAAGAAAGACTAAGTGCTTATCAGCGCGAGCAACAAACAATTGCTGGCAATGTGCAAGCAATTAATACATCACTAGGGCAACTTGGCCAGATCAATACAAGCGGCATCGGTGCATTCAAACAACTAGCGGATGCATCAACAAACTATGAAATAGCAGGTATTGAAAAAGCTAAGGCTGCAAAACTCAAAGCTATTGACGCAACGTACAAAGACGGAGCCGCTAAAGAGGCAGCCAAGCAAAGAGTGGAACGTGCTTTTGAAAGAGAAAAGCAAAAGATCCTACAGGCACAGCAAACCTTTGCAGAGCAGGCACAACAGGCAACATTTGCAGCAAAACAGGCTGAACTAGAACTTTGGTATGCGCAGCAAACAGTTCAAAACCAGCTTGCTCAGGTAGAGGCAGGAATTGCGATCGAAAGAGCAAAAGCCAATGGCGCAACAGCAGAAGAAATAAGGCAACTAGAAAACGTAAAAAGGCTTACCGAATTCCAAGGCACTTTGCTTGAGGATCAAAAGAGGCTTAAAGGTGAACTGCTAAGCATTGAAAATCAGGCAGCTGAGGCAGGGTTAGCAGCTAAAGCAAGAGCTGACGGAACTAGAACCGCGTTCGCTGGATCAGTTGAGAACGTTGGCACGCTCTCTACAAAGATGGATGCTTTCACGGGGAAAGTTCAAGCGGTAGCAGACAAAGCCAAGGCATTCCAGACAACGTTAGGCGAGGTCGGGACAGTGACCGCACAGCAGGTTGGAGACAGTGTGCGCGATAAGATCAACGCGGGACTAGGGGCAATCGACACAACGCAGGTTGAGAATTCACTCAGGCAGTTGGGGATACCGCCAGAAATCAGAGCCACAATCGCAGAAGACATGACCGCTTCGATCCTGTCTGGTACTGCTGCAGGTGTTGATCAAGCAAAAATGAAAGTAGTTGAGGTATTTGGCAATCAAGGCTTTGTGCCAAAACAGATGATTGAAGATCAGCTCGTGGGTGCCTTCACAAGTGGTGGTCAGATGAGCATTGTGGCTGCTAAAAACGAATTCGACAAACTGCCTGATGCATTGCCATTTGAAAGAATTGCGCAGATTCTGGGCAGCTCATTGGAAGGCGGCACAGAGGCAGGCAGATTGGCGCTAAATGCATTGACGTTGGATGCAACAACTGTTGAGAGAATTAAAGAAGCTGGACGGGCTGGCCTTAAACAAGCCGGGACAAATGGCGCCACAGACTTTAATTCTGCAATGCAGAAAACAACACCAGAACTTTCAAAAGCCGTTGCTACTGGTGTTAAGAGTGGTCTTACTCAAGCTGAGGTGGAAGTTGAGGCATGGGGAACTAGGGTCGGCGCAACTGTTGAACAGGCGGTTTCAGGCGCAGGGACACAGCTAAGCAAAGGAATCGTTGCCGAATTAAACACCGTAACGGGTGAAATCGAAACGACCTTTGGCACGCTTCCCGAGAAAATCAATGGCGAACAAATAAGCGGAAAAATCAGAGATTCTCTTTCAACACCGATTGCGGAAGCTGCAGAAGCATTGTCAACATTGACCGCGCCTGAAGGACTGAAAGATTCGATCATCACGATTGAAGGTGGATTCATCAAAGCAGAGGCTGCGGGACTTAGCAAAGAAACAGCGACCGTTGCACAGCAAGCAAACAAGGCAAAAGGTAGTTTGCAAAGACTGCCTTCAACAATGAGTCAAGCCTCTACAAATGCAGGGCGATTTGCGCAACAGCTAGAGAGAGCAGCAAGAGCCGCACAAAGAGCCGCCCAATACAAATTCGCGGGCGGTCCCGTTTCCCCTGGGCAAACCTATACGGTCAACGAATTTGGCCGTGAAATGTTCCAATCAAACACTGGCCGCATTTCAGAGATCAAGGTGCCTAAGTTTGGGCAATGGACGCCACCGACAAGTGGCACCGTTATCCCTGCTCACATTGCAAATCAAATTCGAGATGACAAAGAAAACGCGAAAGTAAGCAAGGCCATGACCAGCATTGCATCTACGGGCTTGACAAAGATCAAAGTTCAGCAGGCCAGCAACGACTCAGGCAATCTTCAAAGGGCATTGGTTCGTGAACTTAAGAAACTAGACAATGGCGGGTCAGTATCAAATCAAATCACAATCCAGAGCCAAGCACCTGTAAATGACGCAAGCCGGATGCTTGCAGAGATGAATCGATTGAGGGCATATCGCAGATGAACCGGAACCCTGAGACGGTCGAAAAGTCCGATGGCCCCTGCACTACAGTTGTCCTTTGGTAGTTACAACATCACGCTGGATCGGTTCGGCGGTGGTGGTGCTCAGCGAACCTATGTAGACACAGCGACATTAAATTTTTCGACGACAGGAACAGCAATTCAGTCTGGCAGCAGTCGAGCGGCACGCCGTTTATGGGCTGTTGATTTGCTTATGAATAAAGCAGACGCCTTTGAGTTGCAGGATTTATATGAAGATTGGGATACAGCAAGAGCGGGAGGAAGCGCTGCAATTATTAGTTTGACTGATCAAATTACTGGAAGGAATAGTTTTACAGCAAATACAGTATTTACTGAAGCCGTCAACATTGAGCTGGTAGGCAACGGAGCACCTTTGTATAGGGTTAGCTTTAGCCTGACTGAGGTGTGAGATGACTTGGCTAATAAATACAGCGGCCGAATCAACTTTAACAATTGGTGGCACAGATTATTCAAATAATTTAATCACGTTTCAAGTAACAGATTCTTCAATCATTGGTAGCGGGATAATTACGACGCAGGGCCGGATACAGCTTGGAGAGCTGCCAGGCCAGACAACATTGCTTGACTACGGAAAAACAAAATTTGCCAGAGGCGCCGCAGTAACTTTAGACCTGACAATAGACGGGACTACAAGGCGACACCCGAGAGGGTCAATGATAGTAATTGACAGCAGTTATAACAACACCGATAGAACGGTAGAAGTTAATATTGGATGCCTATTGACAATGTACGGGATAACTGATGAAGTTGAAAATATAAAAAATAAAACGATATTTGATTTAGACGATGAGTGCAAATTTAATGACTTAAGCAATGCTCTAGTGATGGAGCAAAGATTTATCTATGTGGACGGTAATGGCACTATACAAAAAAGAAAGTTTTATGATGGTGATGGGCTGGGCAGCAATTTGGCATCACCGGCCTGGGTGTCTGTCAGAGATCACACAGCACTAAGCAGCCAGCCGCTAGGAGTTGGCGGTGTAGTCCCCGACAAAATCGTGGTGACATATACATGGCTGACAGATGAAGAACTCGATGAAGACGATGGCAATTTGTCGGATGACAGCGGGACTAGATACACGCAAGACACCAGTGAATCTTTTTACTGGCTAGAGCATCCGGCTAATTTAAAAAGAAAGCAAAAAGTTTGTTCTACAATTAATGGCGTAAAGACGTGTGAGGTTCGTGAAATATTTGATGGTAAAAGAACGTTTAGTGTAAGCAAGACAACAACAGATAGAACGTATTACGGCGGACCCGGTGGAAGTACCTCAGAGCAAACATCAGTAACGGTTGGGCCACAAGTAGAACTTAACGGCGCATATTACGGTGAACTTTACAGTTATGAATTAGCAAGAAATGGCGGGAACCCCTCAGGCGTTCAGATGCGAGGATTAGACAACGTAACGCAAGGTTATCAAGAGAGGACTTATGAATATGGGGCAGGCGGCGAGGTTAAAAAGACAGTAGACAAAACATTTAAAAATGTCATTAACGCTATGAACGCTAATGATTGGAGAGCATCAAACACAACAGACTTTGAATCTTCAAGTCCTTTTTCACAGACAACAGGTGGGGTCCAGCGTGGATTTTTAACAAGCGTTCCAACAAATTCTTTTTTCCTGCAACAGCAAGTTACTACAGTCTTTGAATATTACGACGACCGGACGGTAGAAACAACGACAACATTGGTTAGCTCAGCTGATTGCAACAATACCGGCATATACCCAAAAGAAGGATCTAGAAAATTGCAAAACTTAGATGCAACAGCAAATGGCATTGAGACAAGCACAAGGCGAACATCATTAAGTGGGCTAGTAAACCCACCGCAACCAGACAGGATTGGAGACGGAACAGCGGGCAAAGTAACAAAGTCTGCAACCGTTGAGGATGTTTCTCAGCGATATTCTCCAACTAGCGCAGGATCAGTTGTATCTGAATTGCAAGTCCCGTATCAGGTAGATGCAGACACTGAAGAGACAGCACGCGAAAGAGCTATTGATTATGCGCAATACACAAGAAACCTAATCGAGGGAGATTCAGCCGGGATAAGAGTAGCGGAAGCAATGCGGCCGGAAATATTTAACTATTATCCGGGCATGCCTTTCGCTTTCTACGACAGGACTGTAAACAAATTGGTGAGACTGAGAATGAATGCATGCGGCTGGGCAGTAAACAGGGAAGACGCAATTATGTCTAGTGATGGTGTCTTTTGCGGTATAAGTAATGGACAAGTAAATATTGGGAGTAATATCTAATGACTTACAACCCGCCGTCGATAAGCAACGAAACAAAGATTACGACCGGAAGGGTCTGGGATGTAGAGCAATATTTTGCAAATGAGCCAAGGTTGAGGATAACCGTTAGGACTGGAAATGGAGACGATGGGCTAGGCGTTACGGACTGGTGGGATGATACATTGATCAATACATTCGAGCCAAATATACAGATAGAAATATCAGGTGAAAAGGTAAGCGGTGAAGCAAATATTTTAGGGTTGGATGTATATGGAACTCCATTAGACTCGGCTGATTCCTTGCTTCAAAGCACTGAATTTGTAATTAACGCCGATTTATTTGATTCGACTTCAATACCTAATCCTGATTATGTTTTTCAGGTAACGACTGGGGCGCCGGCTGCAAATCAAGTCTTTACCGTGCTGTCACTGGCCCCCGCGCCTGATCAAACATTCGCAACAGAGGTTGGCCCGGTCCCACCTGATCAAATCTTTGATGTAAAAGCCATTACGCTTCATGACGTAGTAACAGCTGAGCCACCATTTATCGTTTCAGTATTTGCCAAGCCGGCTGATCAAATTCTTGAGGTATTAGTTGGGCCAGAAACTCCCGATCAGATCTTTACTGTTACGAGGGAGGCGGGACAAGCCGATACTGTCTACGAGGTCAAGGTCATTACCACCTACGAGGTGACAGCAGAGATTGAACAGCCAGATCAAACCTACGTGGTGACGGTTGGGCCAAATCCGCCAGACACACCAGATCAAATCTTTGATGTAAGCATTGGCGGACCTGATGCCCCACCTTTGCCTAGTGCCGATCAGGTATTCACTGTCATCGTTGGGCCGTCAGTACCAAACCAGACATTCAACGTTCTGCTAGTCGATGAGGTATTCACAGTCACAGCAGGGCCAGCGCCGTTTGTTGTGACCGTTGGACCTGAGACGCCTAACGCAATCTTCGATGTATCAGTGAGCGCACCGCCGAGCTATCAAACGTTCACCGTGACAACAGGTCCAGTGGCGGCAGATCAGACATTTGACGTTGAGGTTTTAGAAATCTTTGACGTAGAAGTCTATGACGCGCCAGTTGCTTATACGGTGACAAACCAGCCAGGCGCATATCGCTTCTATGGGCCTGATCAATACTTCACAGACAATCCAAGTCTGACGGCAACGGTTGGGCAACTAATGACTTTCAATGTCAACGCTTACTCTCACCCGTTCTGGATTTGTAGCACCGCAACGACTGGCGGCTGCGCTTCGAGCACACTGCCGACCTGGGCCATGCAGCTAGATAATAATGGAACCCAAAGCGGACAAGTTAAAGTAAGGTTTAGTCAAGCTGGAACGTATTACTATAATTGCCAATATCATTCATCAATGAGAGGATCCATTACAGTTACCTGATCGGAAACATAACGCAGTCGAATGCCTTAGGGGCCGCTAATGGCCGTTTTCTATATTGACAACGTAGCTCAGGCCTCTCTGGCTATGACACGCGGTAATATCTACCGCTTTGATCAAAACAACAGCAGCAACAGCACAGCACCTCTTAGCCTGTCAGAAACTGATGATGGCGAGAATGATGGTGGATCAGCGTATAGCACAGGCGTAAGCTATTGGCTGAATAATATTGAGGTCAACAGAACCTCATATCTGTCTGGTTTTTCTTCTGCCACAAGCCGATTTATTCAAATCGAGGTAGCGGTAGGAGCGCCTAATACTTTGTATTATTACGCCGTGGGACAAGCGGATTACGGCGGGTCAATTGCTGTTACAGGTTAAAGATAGGTCATGCCTATAGCCGCAAGAGTAGGAGCAAGCGAACTTCAAAGGATCGCAACAGAGTCTTACGTCAACCAATCATTCAAGGTCGCGCTGGTAGACGCTCCAGGGTCTACGTTTGACGCTGACGATCCGTTGGCGACAGTGATTGCCAATGAAGTTACAAGCGGCCTGGGCGGATATACGCGACAGCAAATTGGATTTACCACTGCAGACATAGGCCTATACGATGAGGGGTCGGTTCCGTTTGCAAGAAAAGCAGCTACGTTTGTCCACAACAATCAACCGGCTCAGTCGTTCAGGTTTAGCCATGTAGTGCTTTTAAGCCCTGACGAACAGAACGTAGTTTGCACTGTCAAGCTGGCTGGTAGAGCAACATTGTCAGATGGGCAAGCTGCTATATTTTATTTTGACTTTACTTTGTTTGGTGTATTTATTGCGGCTTAATGTCTACATTCCGCGAACTTGAAACCGAATTAGGGTTAGTGCAAGATTTAGCACGGACAGATACGCTAATAAAACTTAGAAACGAAATCACAGAGGAAAGGGAAAGGGTTGACGTGACTGGATATTGGCATGGATATAACAGAGCCGGAAAAGGGCTTGTAGAGTACAAAGGACGAACGTATGAATGTATTGTTTTAGCAAGAAAATGCAAACAATTTGGAGCAAAAGTAAACCTTAGAAGAACAAGCCAAGGTTACTTTGTAAACTGGGCTTGATTGGAAGCCTACACGCGCAGCCGTGTGGTTAAAGGTGTTTGATAAGCCACAGATCAAAAATACCTCGCCACATCGATTTGCAACAGATACTGCAATTAGTTGGCGGACAAAATATCCTAATCTAGACGCGCCCCCTAACAATGTGCCGCTTTTTCCGGGGCAGATTGTGGCCGTTCCGTCAACTGCTAACAAATGCAGGCTGTTTGTAGGCTCTGAGGATCTATCGAAGTGGTATGAGGTTGAGAGCTAACCATTGGCCTCAGATGAGCTGCTAAGAGCTATAGAGCTTCAGGCTGCGGCATCCCGCGAGCTTGAGGAAGAGCAGCGGGCAAGTTCTCAGGCAAGAGGCATTTATTCAAACGCAGACAAGAGAACTGCAAGCGGAAAGAAATATACACAGATGGGTGCAGTCTCCATTGCAGAGGGGACAAACCTTGCTGGAAATTTTGATCCAGAAACAGGTGAAGTTGTATGGGCAGAAACTTGGGATACGGGACAGCCAGGATCTGAGCTATCCGAAAAAATAAAATGCGCAAATGGGACAGATTGTTTATTTAATGATGTTTGCTATGGATGGTATGAATGCGATCCATGCGATTGGTGCGAAAATAATACCTGCGTGCCAAGAGATGAAAACAGACCATGCGGCGCCACCTGGGAGTGCCCTTGCCCACCTAATGATCGACAGCACTATGAGTGCATAGATGGTGATTGTTCTCTGACATGTACGGTTAATAGTGACTGCGGAGAATGCCAAGTTTGCGATCTAAGGTCAGGATTTTGCACCGATGGTTGCAAAGAAGACAGCGACTGCAATCCACGGAGTCAAAACGCTGCAGGTGATGCACAAGCCAACACATTGTGTGAAAATTGTGAATGCGTATATCCATGCGATCCTGTAAGATATTGCTTAACAGATAGCGATTGTTTCGATCGCGAATATTGCGGAGAACGAGAATATTTTGTAAACAGTGATCCAGAGGGTGCTCAATATCAATGCATAGAAGGGTGCAGGTTCGGGCAATGCAGAGACGAACAAGGGGAGCTCGACATTTTAAGCATGCTCGAAGATGTACGAGCCGAAGCGGAAAACAGAGCTATTATTGAAAACGATCTTAGACAATATCAAGCTGGTCTAACAAATGGTTCAACAACAGCACAGGACGTAGCTGCGACAGAATTAGAATTACAGCAAAGCATAGATAGAATTGAACAACTGACAAATGATATTGCTGATTTAAGACAAAGGGTTGATGAATATAATAGGCAAGCCGTATGTGATCCAGAAAGTAGAACGTGCTATAAAGCATGTACTGAAACAGCAGATTGCTCCGTAGACGAAAGTTGCGAGAATGGGAAATGTGAAAGCGCGGGACAAATATGTGTAACATCATCAGATTGCAGTGATGGTGAGTATTGCAATGAAGACGGGAGATGCGCGGGTGGTTGTGAAACGAACAATGATTGCACGCGGGCATGCTCGAAAGATGCTGCATGCGTTAATGAGTGCCCACCGATAGGGAATTGCACTTGTACTGGTGACGGATGTTTTAATCCAAATTGGATTGAACTATGCCCAAGAGACCCACAATGCATAGCTGCATGCCCTGATGATGAGGCATGCATTAAATCAAACCTAAAGGATACATGCATTGACCATAGATGTGAGCAGACCTGTTCAACATCGTCTCAATGTAGCGATGGAGATTTGTGTGTAGAAGGATTCTGCATGCATAAACAGGCAGATCCAACGGAGCCAGCTGACAGTCGGATTGGATGCGATTGCGGTGATACATGTAATCAATTTGGAACATGTGAAGTTGTTATTTGCAAGGTTGATGAGCAGTGCCCGTCTTGCAGTATTTGTGAGGATGGAGTCTGCATCGAGGGCTGCAGCGATGACAACCCATGCCCCGATGGAGCCTGCTGTAATGCTGATGGAAGATGCAGCAAAAAATGCAGCAATGATCTTGACTGCGCAACAGAGCAGGGCAATCAACTGTGCCTAGAGGGTGGCTGCTGTGGATTTATCTGCGATCCATTGGTGCCGTGCATATCGACGGCCGACTGTTCCCCTGGCCAGTATTGCGGCGATGAGCAATATTGTTTAGAGGGTTGTTTCCAAGACGCAGATTGCAGCTCATTGATTGAGCCAGGAAGCAACACATTGATGCGCTGTAGCAAAAATTATGTGCAAGCACCAAATGGCGTTATTGCTCCATGTGAATTTTATCCAGATGAAGAATGCTTTAGTGAGGTTGGACTTTGTACGGCTTATTGCAATTCAGATGCTGACTGCGAGGCGGGCGAAACATGCGTCGATGAAAGCTGCTCAATACCACCAACAACATGTGACAATGACGATGGATGTGAATCAGGGGAGATATGCAAAAACCATACTTGCACCTTTGGATGTCGCTTTGATAGTCAATGCGGGGAAGATGAGATTTGTGTAAACAATTCATGCGAACTTAAGTGCGATAGCAATGAAGTTTGCGTGGCTATACTTGGTGACTCAGGATTCTGCAATAGTGATGGGATATGTGCTCAAGTAAACAAAGGAACAACTTCAGAGGGTGGACACAAGGGCTGTGAGTGTTATGAATTCTGCGATCAAAATGGTTACTGTAAACCGTTTGTTTGTGATAGTGATTTAGATTGCGAGGAAGAGGCGTGCGGATCGTGCCTTGTAGGTAATGTTTGTGGTGAATGTGATTTTGATGAAGACTGCCCTGGCTCCAAAGTATGTGACAATAAAGATGAAGATGGCGAAAGGCGAAGAGAACCATTTAACGATCGTGAGCAAGAAAAGTATCAACTCTTAGAACAAGATCTAAAGCTAGCACTAGCAACAAATGCGCCACAAAACGCAGTGCAGGCGATATTGGATCAAATGAGAACAATGCGCGAGCAAAAGCCTTATGTAAAGGGGCTATGCGCTTATGCATGCACGCCGGGCGGCCCGCTTTCCTGCATTGGTAGTCAAGACTGTGATGAAGGTTTTTATTGTGAAGCTGGACAATGCACAAGAGGCTGTAAAGAAAATAGTGATTGCAACCCATCGCAAGTCTGCAAAAGTGAGCAATGCGTTGATAAGTGTAATGAAAATATTGTTGTGTGTGCAGGTGACAATGACTGTGCATTTAACGAAACGTGCAGGGATGGAAAATGCACATCTTGTCCTGAATACCATCAATGCATTGAAGGGGGTTGCCAGTTTGTAGGCGCAACCTGTGATCCTGAAAACGATCGAGTAAAAGAAATAGAAGATATAATTTTTGGCATTAAAGTAAAGTCAGTTCCTGATGCAAATGATCAGGCCAGACTAGATGAGATGAATTACAAAAAAGCTGTAATAGAGCAAGAGGAACAAAGCCCAGAAAGAGACCAAAAGATTCAACACTTACAGGCTCAAATTGATCACATACTCTCTCTTTATCCACCGCTAACAGCAGAAGAGCAAGCTCAAGTAGATTACTATGAAGAACAACTAATTGAAGCAAAAAACAGAGATTGCCCCGCAGGTCAAGAATGTAATACAGATACATGCGAGCCAAAGCCTATCGAATGCTTGGCTGACTTTGAATGCACGTATCCAGAAGTATGCGCCCCAATGGGCAGAGATGGAGCTCTGATTTGTTACGAGGAACCAACGGATGAAAGTTATGCAGCATTTGACCCCGCTGTTATTGGATGCGAAAGCTGCGCAGACTTCTGCGCCCCTGGAGGGGTCTGCAAACCTATGCCTTGCAATACGACGCAAGACTGCAACTGCGGCTTTTGTGGCGGCAGTGGCGTATGTATAGAGACGTGCCAAACAGACTTTGACTGCGGTGGGGGAAGATGCAAACAGGGTGAGTGTATTGAATGCATTACTAATAGCGATTGTGTAAGGCAATTCGGGGAAGGGACTCTTTGCAATGAGGGTAAATGTGACACACCTTGTTATACGGGGCTAAGCACTGGCGATTGTTTCACAGGGCTTCTGGACGGGGACACTTGTCATTCGTGTCCAGAGCAGTGTCCAACTGGGGCACCATGCAGAAAGGTTGATGAAGTTTGCAACGTAGAGCAGGTTTATGACGTATTGCAAGAAAGAATGAAAGTACATATCACAAATTGCGAAGTATGCAGAAACAGTTGCATAACATCTTCGGACTGTGAGGATGGAACTGTATGCGGCGGATTTGGATATTGCAGACAAACTGATGGCAGATGCACTTATGACAGTGATTGCGCAGAGCAGGCTTTACAAGACGGAAAAGAATATCAATGTAGCAACAACACCTGCATTGAGGTTGGCGTAACTTGCTTTACTAATAGTGACTGTGACGAGGGTGAGGTATGTGATGAAGGGAAATGCACAGAAGGTGAATGTGGGAGCGCTGACACTTGCCAGCAAGGAAAGACGTGTATTCACAATCAGTGCGTGTGGCAGTGTGGGGCGGGCTCTGACGTGTTCTTATGCGGCGATGAAGGCAATTGCCCGCCTGGCTTTTATTGCAGTGCAGAGGATACGATTGGCGGGTATTGCCTACGTGCAGGAGTAACTCTTAGCACTGTCGCTGAACCCGAATGCGCAACAGGTGAATTCTGTTGCGACGGTGGCTGCATCAGAAAGGGCTACGGAGAAAACGAGTGTTGCAACGATGGACACTGCGGGGGCAATAAAAAATGCTGCGATGGTGTATGTAAATTTAGATGCGAAGAGAAAACATCAACCACTGCTGGCTCGACTGACAATGCCGGCAAACAAGAACAAGATAATTGCGAAGCAAAGAATAAATGCTGTGGTGATGATGGATATTGTCAGCCATGTGGTTGCGACGAAAAGAACCCTTGCAAGAAAACTGGCCAATGTTGTGATCGAGACACTGGCCAATGTATATCAGTAGAAGAGCATCCAAATACAAAATATGGATCACCTGACGGCTGCACGATCGATAGAGTATTTTGCGAACTTTACGATAGCGAAGAAAATCAAATCATACCTGAAGAGTTAGGAGATGAAAGACATTACCGCGCTTGCGAAGTAATTGATGCAGTCACTGGAGAGTTGAGATGCGTGGAAGGTGGCGAAAAACTACCATTCCAGATTGACAATTTACTGAAGGATGCATGCTTTGTTTCTGAAACAAAAGAATGCAAGTGTGACGATATACCGGAAACAGATGAATGTGTAAATGATGACGATTGCGGGCCATGTGCTGATTGCTATGAAAAAACATATAGAAGCGATGCATGTTGCGGCATCTATGGTGAAGGTGAAATTACGTCTAGCACCGGCTACGGGATACCTACCGGCGTAGATTACATAACTAGAAAAATATGTAAAGAGCACCCATGGAAAGAGTCACCCGAGGAATGTGGCTGTAGATCAGATGACGATTGCACTGAATGCGAATATTGCGATGGTGGCAGCCTCAATAAACTTGGCAAGTGCAAAGAAGACTGCGAGGCAAAGTGTCCATGCGGCGGTTCGCTTTCTGAAGGTAAGGAATGTCCGACCTGTCAGAAACGACATGGACCGTGTGCGATTGAAGGGTCGTTTGAGTCGGGTGAGGAATACATTGATCCGATCACAGGCGAATTGGTATTGCCGCCTACTCAGTGCGCTTGCATTCTGGATCGAACTAAAGACTGCTGCCAAGGGTTCAATTCTATTGCAGATCTTAAAAATCAAAAACTCAAATGCCTGCAATCAACAACAGCACTTGCTGATGGTACGCTTGCTTATAACAGAACAGAAAAGTGTCTAGATTATAAAAAGGACATTTGCGCTCAATGCGAAACTGATGCTCAATGCCCTGGTAATCAAAAGTGCAAAAACTATACATGCATTACCGAGTGCGGCAGTGAAGACAGCAATCCTGGGCGCATAGGGGCTGCTGATGGCCAAGACTTAGGCGAGATTGGAGGAAACCCATATTTCTGCTATTGCTGCAGCAAACAAGGCGATTGCCGTTCTAAATATGAAACCTGGATTGAAAGCAAAGGCAAAGCAAAAGGCCCATGGGAAATCACATATTATTTAAATGAAGATCCAAACACTATTCGAGATTATTACAGCTCGCAAGAAAATTACGACAATGCAGTTAGAGAGGTCAAAAACGCATGGCCTAGCAGCACGCTAACAATTGTCAGCGCTGACGGTGAAGAACAGTCTGGGGATTGCAGGCCATGTACTTGCACGGAGACAGGCATCCAGTGCGGTGCATGGGCAGATTGTGAATCATGCTTTAAGTGGGAAAAGCAAGGGCCAGGAATAGACGTAGGTCCGTCAGCAGAGGTAATGAGAGTAGAGCAGAAAATAAGACAAACGCAAGATTCATTAGACAATTTTGAAGACAACTATCAAGAAAGATTAATAAACTTGCAAAATGCATCTGCTGCATACGAATCAGCAATTGTTCAGCAAACAATAAACAATGGATACAATCAGAATGTATCTAATCAACTGGAGCAACTAAGAGAAAGTTATAACGAAGAAATAAAAGAGACTGACGAAGAGTTGTATGAAGCCACTGAAAAAGTTAAGGTACTTGAGAAAAAAATTGAACTCGCGCTGTTTAACGAAAAACATCTAGATCTTGAAAATCTTGAGCAGCAATTAACTCAGTCGGAAACGGAAAGAGACGCCTTACAGGAAAGAAGCGATGAACTGGATGAATTGCTTGATCAAAACGAGGAAGATATAAATGAATTACTAGAAGACTTGCCGAATGATGCTCAGCTGCAATTAGATGTTAAGTATAGACAGCTTGAACATAGCAGGTATATGGTTAGACAAAGCAGAAGATATATTCAGCAACAGGAGCAGCTACTTAGAGACCTGCAAAATGATTTAGCCAAAGTACAAAATCCTGACAGTGTTTACTACGAGCAAGTGCGTGTATGCGGTTGCTGTATGGGCGGCACTTGTAGAGATGATTCAGAATGCACCTATGGAACTTGCTACATGTGCGTGACTGAATACGACAATACGCCTGGCAAAGCATATAACGCTCAATTGTATGGCAAGGTTTTGAAAAATATTATCTCGCCTGATTCACCAGACAGGACAGGCGAGGAAGAAATGAATGGTAAGTTCAGATGGGACTATCAACATGAAAAGGATACATGCGTAAAATACGATTGTTCGCAAAGTCTTTACTATGAAGATCGGCCAGGTGTGGCTTATCAAAACAGATATTGGGAGTATTGCATTGGCGGCCTGATGGCTTGCATTAACGAGTATTGGGAAGGCAAGCAATATAGGCAGGGCTGGGTTTATGAAGTAGACCTATCAGAGTCTGGAACTTATTTTACGACTGATTATCAAAACTGGGTAAAGATAGGCCGATACCCTGGACAAAAGTGGCCACAAAGAGCTGAGTGCTTGCATGATAACGATGCTGCGGGTGCCCTTGGATTTAACACAATGGTTACGTTTGAGGATCTAGTGGCCGGGCATCCGATATGTAATAAGGCTGAATTAGTTTATGGATGTACGCCAGGAAATGAAGGATGCGGCGCAGTCTTTGACACTTACTTTGAAGCGGGTTCTCAAGATCTAGTTATTTTAAAAATGGTAAGAGAGATAGAAGAGTTAAATGCATTAATTGCATGGCTTGAAGGTTACGTTGAATTTGTAGAAAAGTTTATAGAAGATCAAGAAAAAGAAATTGAAAATCTTGAAACCCTTTTGGAACAACTTGAGTCTCAAATAGATATAGCAATCCAAGTAAGAAATAATGCAATGAACGAAGTGCTCAGGTTAGAAAATTTGTTTAAAGAAACTGATGGTAGTCAGTCGGGCATTGACTCTGACATAGAAGCAAAGCAAGAAGCATTTGATGCAGCAGACGAGAAACTGACAGAACTTCAGCAGACGCAAGCCGATAAGGAATCACAGATTGAGCAGCAAGAATTAATCAATGACACAGCAAAAAATAATCTTTTAAGCGCACAGTCAGCAGCTAACACTTTATATTTGTCTGTATCAAGATTGCAGGTAGAAATTACTGAACTTAAAGTTATTATATCTGAAACCGATCCATTAAGCAGTGAATATGTAATTCTTGAAAACGAATTAGCAAACAAAGAGGCTGATCTATCCGTAGCACAAGAAGATTATTTAGGGGTTGTAAGCGATATGCTCGTATATGAAGAGGAAGTTAAATTAGGTGAGCGTCGGATCGAAATTAATTCATGCGATCTTCCAGAAGGTTACACACAATCGCAATATGAAAGAGAGGGTTATGGTGAGTGCATATCATTTAACAAACAACTAGAAAATGCGATAACGGATGTTGATGAGCAAAGGCCTGTCTGGACTCAGGCAGAACTGGCTTTGAGAGAAGCAAAGAGTGTAAAAGGTAGCTGGGTCGATGACAGAGAAAGTATTTTCTCAGACATGCAGAACGCTAAAAATTCACTTGAAAACGCCGAAGCGCAATTACAGTCTTTAAACGAAAGAGCTGGCTTACTTGTATGGAATCCAGACAAATGCAAAGAAGGCTATGCGCCTGCCGAAGATTCCTTTGGAAACAAAATCTGCTGTAAGGTAAATGAAAACGGTGAAATGAATTGTGGGTTATTAAATCGTATTTCGCGTGGTGATCATGAAAGAGAATGCAAAAATATCTGCGAGCAGATCGAGCAAATAAGAGAAGTAATTTACAATGCAGAAGGACAAAAACAAGAGCTTGAAACTTTGAAAGCCAATACAGAAGATGAGAGAGATGCGAAGCAAGAGGAAGTAGATGAATTAATCGAAAAAGACGAAAATTCAACACCCCCATACGCTACGGGGCCAGTCAAGAGACCTCAGGGAACAAAAGATGCTAAAGAACTAATGGAAGAGCTTAGAGAAAATATTGAACTAAATGAATACTTAGATGACAAGGATACGTGGCCCCCTGGACGGGCATAGATCAGGAACACTTGGGCGCTTTTGAGAAAGGCATGCGCTCACCAGACTGGACGGTTTTTCGGGCAGCAGACGGGACAGATCCATCAGGTGCCTGTTGCCTTCTAGAAAAGACATTTGACCTTAGCAATCTGCCGCGCAACTACATTTGGTGCATCGGGTATCTAGGCCAATGGCCTGAACATCCTGAGCAAGCTGAGATAAGCGCACAAGTCAAAAGTTACAGCAGGCTATGGTTGATTGAGAGATCAGAAATAATCAAGCAAAAACAAAAGGAGGTTGAAGCCAAAAGAATTGAAATGGAAGAGTTGGCACTGCAAAGAAAAATCGAAGATGAAAAAATTGCTATGACAAAGGTCAATGATGTAGCTGAAATAAAAAGGAAAATCGAGGCATCACCACTTGATATGGCTAAAGGGCTAATCAAGTCAGCTAAGGATTTGGCATCAGGTGGTGTTACGGATCCGAAAGCCAGAATGGATGTATGCAATACCTGCCCGTTTAAAGGTAAAGATCAAAGGTGCGGCAAGTGTGGTTGTTTCCTGCCGGCAAAAACTAGAATCGCAAAAAGCAGCTGCCCTATTGGCCTTTGGTAACTAGCAGAGCGGAAACCTACGCCGACAACAGAGGCGCAACGGGTGGCTCAGCTAGATCGGATCATCCTCAAGCATTCTCAAGTTGAGGAACTTGAGGATTTTAAAAATGCAATCCGCGCTAGCGATATTGAGGGCGGCTCGATCGAGGCTGGTGAGCTTGTAATTCGACGTGGCGAACAGTTTGCAGAACTGTGGACATTAGACACTAATGGTGATATTACTCAGATTTCTACAGATATTGGTGGAATTGCAATCCCATGGGATAAAGAAGAACTGCTGTCGTGTGACCTGTCTGATATTGGAGACGTTGACATTGAGGATGGCATTGCTGGGGAACTCGATACAGGCGAAGCCGGTTGGCTGCTGACGTGGGATGGCACAAAGTGGGTTGTAAGACCACCGGCCGCGTATGGAGGCAATGCTGGACTAATCCCATCGCTCAATGACGCTGGTGATGTCAATTATGGGTTCTACGCTTCAGCAAATAATCCTAAATATACCCCTGACGCAAATGATCTTTTATGGTATCAATACGATTACCCAAATAATAAATACTACTGGGCACCAGTAGCACCCACGTTTGATATTATTGATGGGACAGTTCAAGCCGGAAATGTTGTAACTTTCAACAGGGCAAAAATATCAGAACTAAGATTTGCATATAACAGCCAAGACATTTCTACAAGTCAAAGAATAATTGCAGGCTCTGGCCTAAGGTTAATGGCCGATGAAGATATGGAGATAAATTTAAAGAAAACATATCTCGGACAAAATGCCTACCAAAAAAATATATTTATTAAATCACCTGACGATATTTATATTGAAAATGCGACAAAAATTCGATACACTTCGAATACAATTCCAAACTTGCATGACGGCACAGATGAAAGTTTATTTTCACTTACTACATTAGAACATGTAAGAACAGAATTTGGAAATCAACAACTTCAAAACATTGGAGACGTTTCGGATATTATCCCCGGAGAAGGATATGTTTTAGCGTGGAACTCTGCCGCATCAGAGTGGCAGCCAGTAGCTGGACCCGCCCCGGATTTATCGTCTGCCGGCATCAACGATTTAAGGGATGTCAATACTAACGATAGAGACTATGGAAAGACATTAGTCTGGAATCCATCAGAGGGAAACTGGAAAGCACAATATCCAGAATTATGGTACGCCAAGTTTGACTATTATCAGAATTTTGGAGCAACTCCCGAGGCATTTCCAGACCTATCCTGTCAGCCATGTGATGAAGAAAATTTAGGGAGATATACGGTTGTCGATAACTTGCCGTATGTATGCTTAAAAGTTAGAGAAAGCACAGACAAAATAGAGAACGAAAAATTTGCATACGTTCGGATATTGATGGATGGCTTGAATAATGCACAAGCCTTTATCCCGCCTGCTGAGAATGCACAGGAAAAGCCTCTGGGTGTTACAGACCCACTGCATTTAGTTGCTTATGAAGGCTCGCTGGGTGCGCTTGAAAATGTCAGCACGGCGGACGCATCCCCTGGCTTAGCCCTGATCGCAGAAACTGGGGGCTTCAGGATGGGATTCCCTCTGCTTAATCTCAATGATTACAGCATTGGCCAGTTAGGTGACGTAGCCCCTTACGGCGCGGGGACGGGATATGGGCTGCTGTGGGACGGCACAAACTGGGTTGCTAGCACGCTTGACCAGCGGTTCAGGCTGGACGATATGCAAGACGTGCAATTCGGAGATCTAGGTATTACAAATAATAAATTAGTAGCCGCATATATGTTGGTTGCTAATCCAAACTTAAACTATTTAACGAGTGAAGATGTTTCGACTGTATTAGCAGTTTCGACGCCAAAAGCAAATGCTAACGTAGGCACAACATACGAATTTTTTAGCCCTGAAAATTATTTATATCCTATCGCAAGATACTGGGGGCCGTCTTCAAACTGGACTTTACAGCAACGCTTAGACAATTATGTGTCCTGGGCTAATGATGTCAGCTGGCAAGTTGTCGATGGTGACGGCTGTATAGAAATATTTTTCTATCCATCTCTTTTGCTAGAAGATAGATGCATCTTTAGAAAAGTAGCAACTCAAGGAAATGGTGGTTACACACTCAGGCTTTTGCAAGACGGATCATTGTCATGGAATGTGGTTGGTGCGCAAGGTCAAAGCGGCTTTCAGCTGAGCACTCCGAATAACTCTGTTAGCCTTAACAATTGGCATCACGTCGCAGTAACCAAAGAAGCCGATTTGCACGCATTATGGCTTGATGGATACAGAGTTGACTACACAACAGCTGATGTAATTTATACAGGTGATCAAGAGTTTATTTTAGGTCGCAATGACCTCAACGATCAGAATGTTTTAACTCACAACTTCTGGCGAGGGTTCATGCTTGACCTTCGAGTTACTAGAGGTCGCGCTAAATACACGGGCACAACGTACACAGTTCCGTACGGCATCGGCCGAGAAATTCTAGACACCACTCCAAATGCTGGAGATTTCCTTTCTTATGATGGAACGAAATGGACAAATGTAGCCGGAGTTGATGCGGACATTTCTACAAATAGTATCGACGAATTACTAGACGTTGACGTAACAAGCAACAACCCTGGAACCGGCGATGCTTTGGTATGGACAGGCAATAAATGGGAGCCGGGTATTCCTGGAGTTGGTTCTACTTGGGGGCTAGATGACTTCAGTGACGTTTCAACTTTCTATCAGGTAGGAAGTGGCTACGTTAGATTTGATCAGGCAACAACACTATATTTTTCAGATCTCTATAAAAACATATTTGATCAAGGGTCTATTTCTTCTCCCGGATATGCTACAAGCATCAATCAGTTTGATGGAAGCTGGACATGCTCTGATGAATGGAACACATTTGGACTTGGTGACGGGACCTCACCATCTGATGATGATGCGAAATTCTGGACTAATCAATCAACATTTGTAAGGGTTGGATTACAAGGCAATGTTGAAATAAAAGGGGAAAAGATCACAGTTTTAAACAGATTTTCTGATTGCTATTTTATACCGAGAACATTCCATGGTCCAAGCTTACACTATCAAGGATGTCCAAATCGGGCGCCGTCATCCACTAATTTGCACAATGGTGATTTTGAAGGTGGTGTTATTCCAGAAACTTATATCCCTTGCTGGGGTGTTCTAGAAGATGAAATTAACAAGCTATTGGCTTTTGGAAGTCTTGGATCCATTGGCAATGTTGACGCTGCCAGTCCTGCAATAGGTCAGGCGCTTGCATGGGACGGCACGAGCTGGAAGCCGTCATCAACTATTTCAGCCGACATAAGCAACAACGGCATTGGGGACCTAAGAGACGTTTCCCCTAATGCATCAGATAACACCGTGATTGAGGGTTATGCCCTTTTGTGGAACGGATCTGTATGGGCTCCCGCGCCAATTGCACAGGATATGTTCCTGTTTGATACTGTCGAAGAAAAAACAGTAACTAATACATTCCCGATTCCTGGACCTCGCCTGTATGACACGCGAGATCAAGAAATAACTACAAACCAACAGGAGCATGAAAATGTAATTATTGGGTTTGCAGGCAAAGGCGAAAGAGGTTTTGAGTTTACAGCGTATGAGCCAACACAAAATGGTTTTAATCCTCGTAAGGCATATATGTTTGGTGGTGTTGGCGTAGGTTCTCCAACATTTATTACGAGCGGCTTAATTGGATCGACAGGTTCATTCTTAGAGATTGCGGCAGGCCATGTGAGGGTCGCTGATAACGGAGCACTCAATAATGGAATTGATGGATTCAGAATCGCAAAAGACTGGAAGATCGTTTATGAAGATGTTGATCTAGTATGGGATGACTTTACTAATGCACAGGTCCCTAACAAGGAATCAATTCTAGAGTATCTAAATGTTCAATTTAATGACCTTGATATTACTCAGTATCCATTAGAAGATTTAGAAAATGTAAACACAGCAGGGAAAGCAATTGGTTATGCCCTGATGTGGGATGGCAGCCAATGGATCGCCAGCAATTCAGTTGCCGCAAATATTGGATCTAGCAGTATCGGTGGTTTGGTAGATATTGACAAAACAGACAACAGCGATGCTGTAACTAATGACGGGGATATAACGTTTGACATTGGCCAGCTAAAAACAAGCCGACCGGCGCAAACCGGTGGCGGATTGGATTTGCCAAGTTCAAACGCTGCAGGCCTGATTGGCTGGAGTTCAAATCAAGAGGGCGCACCGTATTTAAAAAATACGACCGGCCCACTAGACACCTCAAGCATTGAAGTTTTAGGTGATGAGGTTGGAGTACATGCTGCTAACGGGATTATCTACGGGCGTCAGCCATCATTGGGAGATAATACCGTCCCGTCATGGCTGCAAGTAAGACAACAAATTATTCGATCAGCTGTTGATTATCAAGCACTGTTCTTACTAAAAGCTGAAAACTTTTTAGAGTCATCTTACAACTGGCCGCTGCAAGTTAGTGTTGTAACATCACCCAATCCTGTTTATGATTCTAAATTTTCTGGATCATATTCTATTCACTTTAGAAAATTTAATCAAGACAAGATTGAATGGACTGCTAATGATGGATGCCCGGAAACTTGGGCAGCTGGCAGGATCTGGTCTTTTGAATTTTTAATTAAAACAGACAGTCAGACTACAGGAGACGGAAGAGATGAATACATAATTGCGCCTGCAGAACCTGATTCATATCAAAGCACTGGACTGCATATTTATCTTAAGGGACTTGATAGATCAGAGCTTGGTGTTTATTTTGGCACTAGAATACTTACAAATTATGGCGCAGATCATATAAGCGGATCTTTGATTGAAGATAGTTGGAACCACGTTTATTTAGCTCAGGAGGGTGGTGGTTTAATCCGTCTTTATATCAATGGAATTGAAGTAGGCGATCATTTGCAGACCGGTGCATGGCAGCTGACCGGAGGCATGGCCATTGGGGGAAGGACGCTGCCAGACGCCTTCGATGAGCAGGGCTACCTGACAGCACAGCTAGACGACTTACGAATTACTGATGGCTGGCTGCCCTACATCACAGCGGCGGGCTCTGTCCCCGTACCTGTTGACCCTCTGCCTTTAGGAGACGTTGCAAACGTATTCGGGCGTCTTTCCATGCTGGAAGATGTCAACACAACAGCGACTGCGCCTGTCCACGGTGACGCCTTGATATGGAATGCCGTTCAGGGCTATTGGGAGCCAGGGGCAGAGCCTGCAGCCGACATAAGCGCTTCGAGCATTGGCGAGCTGACCGATGTCAACGTGGCCAACAGCGTTGCAGACAACGGTGATGTTCTGGCCTGGGACAGCAGCGCTAGTGAGTTTCAGCGAACAAAGATCGACGGCAACGGTGGTGTCCGGCCCCTTGTGGCTCGCACTGTTGCGCCGGGTTTTGTGCCTAGTGCAGGAAGCCTCTTCGCGGGCGAGCTATTCCTAAACATGGCGGACAAAAAGCTGTATGCGCTCGACGCATCAGGAACAGCTTTCAACTTTGCCACTGATGGAACTTATAGCGATGTCACAGAAATCGATGGGGGTCTTTACTGATGGTTGTTATCAGCGCAGCGATTCGTCCTAAGCGGAGCGAGCAATCAGGATCTAGGCCGAACGCTAATCAGATCCTCGTAGGGGAGCTTGCTACAAACCTTGCCGACAAACGGATTTATTCCAAGACTTCGGCCGGCGACATAATCATGGTCGGAGACGGTGGAGGCGTCCGCACCGGTAGTGACGGGCCAGACGTGCCGGGCTTTGTCGATGGCGAGAATGATGGGGATACCTATGTGCAGATCGGCGGCGGGTCTTATACGTCGCTAATCGCTGACGGGGGCACTGACTGGGTGCTCAATGGTGATGGATACCACTTTGAAAACACCACATACCGGCTGCTGGATGGAGCCAACGAAAACACTAGGGTTATTTCCACTGAATCCATACCTTCTACTGGTTGGGTCAGTCTTAACGTCGAATTCAGTTCATCGGTTGGTGCGAACGCCGGAACTGTTTTCGCTTTTGCGGTATTTGACTACGACACCAGCACAACTAGCAGCGGCGGCGGCTCGATAAGTCAGGCCGGGGTGAACGGGGCTGAACACGTCGTGAGGTTTGATTTTTTAAGCGATGACGAAATCATCGTGACAAACAATGGGTTCGCGACAACCCTTAAAAATGAATCGACAGACGTAGAAGGCAATCACAATTGGCGGCTGCTATACACGGGCACAAACCTGACTGATCTAACTCTGAAGGTTTACCGAGACAATGCGCTGCTGTTCCAGATCACAGGCGTTTCAGTCCCTACAAATTCAAGAGCAGCTTTTGGCGCAGCATCAGGGACAGATGGCGCGACCTTATCTCTAACTGATTTTCAGCTGGACTATTACAACCAAAACGCAAGCTCCAGCGATGCCAACGCAGTGGCCCGGTTTTGGTTTTGGGAGGAATACAACCAACAGTGGCTGAACCTTCCGACAGCCACAGAGATAGGAAAAGCCGATGACGTGATTCAGACCATCGCCCCTAGCAATGGGGACGTGTTGGCCTACGACACGCAGCGATCTTTATGGGTGCCGACCGGCATACGTGAAAACTCTTTAACCAGACAGTTCCAGATCGTCACGGGCACCGTGAGCATTGGCGAAAGCCACTGGTATCAGTCATTGATGTTTACAGGGGCAAACCCTGTTGCAAGCTTTCTGGATGGGTCAGAGGGCGTACAGGTTGA
>CEPM01012478.1_pt1 | contig 26802 bp, 21 predicted proteins | sample 530371 | NCBI WGS metagenome assembly CEPM01 (sample SAMEA2620004, study PRJEB7988) | marine metagenome | biome: marine biome (ENVO:00000447); feature: surface water layer (ENVO:00002042); material: "saline water (ENVO:00002010), including plankton (ENVO:xxxxxxxx)" | depth 5 m
CCGGGCGTTACTCAAGAACAACAAAAAGCAATGGACTTTTTCAATAGGTATAACAAAGAACAAGAGGTAGCAAAGCAAAATCATGAAAGCTTTAAAACTGCTACTAAAGATTATTTCACTAAAGATTTCAAAGGTTTTGATTTTAAAGTTGGTGAAAAAAAATTTAGATATGGTGTTAAAGATGCTAATGAAGTTGCTGAGGCGCAATCTGATCTAACTACATTTATTAAGAAGTTCTTAAATGAAGATGGTACAGTAAAAGATCCAGGTGCATACCACAAAGCTATATACGGCGCTAGAAACATAGACACTATTGCTTCTCATTTTTATGAGCAAGGTAAGAGTGATGCTGTAAAAGACATTACTGCTAAATCAAAAAATATAAGTAAAGACGCTAGAACAGAAGTTCCAGGTGATGTTTATTTAAATGGTTTTAAAGTAAGAGCTATTTCTGGCGATACAAGTTCTAAGTTAAAAATAAATAAAATAAAAAAATAACTTAAACTAAAATTTAAAAAATGGGATTTTTAGATAATTCTGCAACTGGTGGTGCTTATCCTCCATCGATTACTCCCATGCCGAAACAACAAGCTGTGGTTGATAACTATATCAATTTTCACGATGCTAATTTTTCGACTTGGACACAACAATATCTACCTGAGCTTTACGAAGCTGAAGTAGAAAGATACGGGAACAGAACTTTATCTGCTTTCTTGAGAATGGTAGGCGCTGAAATGCCTATGACATCTGATCAAGTAATTTGGTCTGAGCAAAATAGATTACACATTGCTTATGAAGGTGTAACTAGAGCTAATGATGTTTTAACTGTAACTGGCAACAACGCTGTGAGATTAAACCAAACTATTGTTATAGCCGATGGCTTTACTACTGTAAAAGCTTTAGTTATAGCTGTTTCTGGTTTAACTATTACTGCTGTGCCTTATGAAGCTGCTACTTTAACTGCTGCTGGATTAGGTACTACAGGATTAAAACTATTCGTTTACGGTTCTGAATTTGCTAAAGGAACTAACCAAATGGTTGGATCTATTGAGCCACAAGTATCTACTTTTTCAAACAACCCTGTTATCATTAAAGATAAATTTGAAGTATCAGGTTCTGATGCTGCTCAAATTGGTTGGATTGAAGTAGCTACTGAAGATGGAACATCTGGTTATATGTGGTATTTAAAAGCTGAGTCTGAAACAAGACTACGTTTTGAAGACTACTTAGAGATGACTTGCGTTGAAGGTCAAAAAGCTGCTGCTGCTTCTGGTGTTGCAACTGCTGACTACGCTACTACTTTTCCTCTTACTCAATTTACATTAAATAATGCTGGTACTGAAGGAGTTGCTCCAATAGGTACTCAAGGTATGTTTGATGCTATTGAAGAAAGAGGTAATGTATGGCAAGATTTTGCTGGTGCTGCTGCTCCTGGAGCTGGTGCATTAGGAGATTTTGATGCTATCCTTAAGCAATTAGACAAGCAAGGTGCTATTGAAGAAAACATGTTGTTCTTAAACAGAGCTACTGCTTTAGATTTTGATGATATGATTGCTGCTATGGCTGGCGGAGGCTACGCTGGTACGCAAGCTGCTTCTTACGGTTTATTTGACAATGAAGCTGAAATGGCGCTTAACTTTGGTTTTTCAGGGTTTAGAAGAGGTTCTTATGACTTCTACAAAACTGACTGGAAATACTTAAACGATGCTACTACTAGAGGTTTAACACAAGATATTGACGGTGTTATGGTTCCTGCTGGTACTACTACTGTTTATGATCAAATGTTAGGATCTAACATCAGAAGACCTTTCTTACACGTAAGATATAGAGCTTCTCAAACTGATGACAGACGATATAAAAACTGGATTACAGGTTCTGTAGGCGGTGCTTATACTTCTGCTCTTGATGCTATGGAAGTACACTTTTTATCTGAAAGATGTTTAGTAACTCAAGCTGCGAATAACTTCGTATTGTTTAAGTCTACTAACTAATTATTAACATTTAAAAGATAGAAATTATGGGACATATAAAATTAGCAAAAGCTAGTGGATTTGATGTAGTATCTGCCGATGGTGTTGGTGCTGTTAAATTAACTAGTAATAAAGTAGTCATTGAATATATGGCTGGTAAAGAAGTGCGAATAACAGGTGCTTCTAATTTAGTTCAAGCTGATGTTGATGCTGTTGTTGCAGCTATAGATGTTATGGAAGGTTGTTCTGGAATTGCTCCATTAACGGAGTTAAGTTCTAAAGTAACTGGTACTACCGTTGAAGACATCGCTTAAAACAAACAATAATAAGATCCCGCTTCGGCGGGGTCTTTATTGATTATTATATTATATTATATTATGGAAAAAACAAAAAAAGCTCCTGCTCCCAAGCAAGAGGTTAAAAAAGATACTTGGGAATACAAAGATAGAACTTACTTTTTAAAAGGTTCAAAAGAACCGTTAACTTTTAAAATAGCTTCAAGACACACAACAAGACATCCTATGTTTTGGTTTGATGAAGAAAAAGGCTACAATAGAGAGTTAAGATATGCTACTAATCAAAAGTCTGTGTTTGTTGATGAACAAGAAGGACCTGTTACTTTAGATCATATTGTTTTTGAAGACGGTACACTATTTGTTCCAAAAGAAAAAGTTCAATTACAGAAATTACTATCAATATATCATCCAGCTAAAGACAAAGTTTATCAAGAACATGATAAAAAAGCTGTAGCTATGGATGAGTTAGATGTAATAGAGTATGAAATAAAAGCTTTAAACGCTGCTTCAACAATGGATATAGACCAAGCAGAAGCAATATTAAGAGTTGAAGTTGGCTCTAATGTGTCTAAGATGAGTTCTAAGGAGCTAAAGCGTGACATATTAGTTTTTGCTAAAAGAAATCCTAAGTTATTCTTAGATCTTGCTGAAGACGAAAATGTAATATTAAGAAATTTTGCTATTAGAGCAACTGAATCTAATATTATAAATTTATCTCAAGATCAAAGAACTTTTACTTGGGCCAGCAATGGTAGAAAATTAATGACAGTACCTTTTGAAGAGCACCCATACTCTGCTATGGCCGCTTGGTTAAAAACAGATGAAGGACTTGAAGTTTATAAATCTATCGAGAAAAAACTAAAATAACAAGTGATTATAATTAAGGGTGGTTTACGCCACCCTTTTTTTTAAAAATATTAAAATGGCAATAAACGTAAATGAAGTTTACAAAACCGTCTTATTAATACTTAACAAAGAACAAAGAGGTTATATAACACCAGATGAGTTTAATAAGACAGCAACACAGGTTCAGTTGGAAATATTTGAAAAATATTTTGAAGATCTAAACCAGCAATTACGTGTACGTCAAGATGAAACAGAATATGCTGATAGAGTAAAAAATATAGATGATAAAATATCTATATTTAAAACTCAAGGAGCATGCACTTGGGACGGTGCTAGAAGTCTTTTTACCACTCCCACAGATTTACACAGAATAGGTACGGTTATATACAAAGATTCTACAGAAGTTGAAAGAGTTCAAAGAAACGATTTATTGTATTTAAAACTTTCGCCTTTAACTAAACCTTCTATATCATTTCCTGTATATTCATACGAGGATAAAACTACACTAACTCCTGAACCTAAAATATATGTAGAGCCTAGTTCAATACAGTCTGATATATCTGTTACTTATATTAGAAAGCCTAGTAATGTAAGATTTGGGTATACTATTGGAGGTTTAGGACAATATTTATATGACGGTAATGTATATATACCGACAGGCTTACCTGTTGTTAATAACTATTTATTTCAAAGTTTGACAACTAACTTTGTAGCTACATCTAGTACACCAACTAGTGTAAGTTGGACTGGTTTAACAACTTCTTCTAATGGTATTACATACGAAGGAAGTGGCACTGGTTTGAAGTTTACTTTGACGATGAACTCTTCTGGAGTTATAACTAACATAAATGTTGATGAACCTGGAACAGGTTTTGCCGCTGGTGATACATTAACATTCGACTCAACTGTTTTTCAAGCAGGTGGCGGCGGTGGTGGTGGCACTAATGCTGTTATAACTTTAACAGCTGCTAGCTTGTATAGTGGTACTACGTATGGTTCTACTCAATTTGAAATAGATAACACTGATCAAACAGAAGCTATATTAAATGTATTAAAATATTCAGGTATAGTTATAAGAGATCCACAAATAATAAATTCAGCACAACAAATGGCTGCAGCTGAAGATCAAAATGAAAAAAGTTAATAAATGGGACTAATTACAGAAACTAATGAAGAGTATTACGCTGGTGAAAAAACATTTTTAGTACCTACTAACACTACTTCATTTGCTACAACTTTCAATACAGAGCTAACTCTAGATTCTTCAATAGGTGACAGTAACTTTTTACTTGAAATAAGCACAGATTCAGGTACTACTTATAATAAATATGTAACATTATATCCTGCTGGAGTTATATCTTTAAGTAACAATAATAGAACTGTAAACGTAAGCGTTGCTGTTACAGGATCTGCAACTACTATAGCTAGAATAACTTTAACTATAGGTGCTGTAGAAAACAATTATGGCGGTTATCAATATGTTAAATTAAATGACATTATAAATACTTTTATAGCTACATATGTTGGTACAGGTAAGTTAATACCAAGTGTTAAAAGAACTGATGTTATATTCCACGCTAAAAGAGGTTTACAAGAGTTTAGTTACGACACATTAAAAAGTATTAAGTCGCAAGAGGTTTCAATAACACCTAGCTTGTCAATGATAATACCGCAAGACTATGTAAATTATATAAGGTTGTCATGGACAGATGCTTATGGTATTAAACATATTATTTATCCTTCTGATAACTTAACTATAAAACCAACTGATGTGCCGTTGCAAACTGTAGATGGGGATTATATTCAAGATGAGTTTGGTTCAAATACTCAAGGAACTTCTGAAACTTCTAAAAACTGGGACAAGTTAAATCAAAGAAGATTAAGTGGAGGTTTTGATGCTTATCAATTTGGAGTTGAAAATTATTATGGCGATAGTTATATGTTTGGGCCTCAGCAATTAGGTATGAGATATGGAGCGCTACCTGAAACTACTCAAGTTAATGGCTATTTTACAATGGACCCAGCAAGAGGTACTATATCTTTCTCTAGTGATATGAACGGTAGAAAAGTTGTTTTAGAATATTTATCAGATGGTTTAGCTTATGACACTGATTCTAAGGTGCCTAAGATGGCCGAGGAGGCAATGTATATGCATATAGCATATTCTATATTAGCTGGAAGATCTGGAGTTCAAGAATACATTGTTCAAAGATTTAAAAAAGACAGACGAGCGGCACTAAGAAATACTAAAATAAGATTATCAGATATTAAATTAGATCAGATAGTTAGAATAATGAGAAACAAATCTAAATGGATTAAACACTAAGTATGGCTCAAGTTAAAAATACTTTTGTAAAGTCTAAGATGAATAGAGACTTAGACTCTAGACTTATACCTAATGGTGAATATAGAGAGGGTAGGAATATAGGTATTAGCAAGTCTGAAGGAGCTGATGTTGGTGCCTTAGAAAATATAAAAGGAAATGTTAATATTTTTCCAGGATTTATAAACAAGCTTAATGCTGGTTTAACACCTAATGAAAAGCCGTTAGAAATAATAGGTATGTTTACTCATGAAGATAGTTCTTCCATATATATGTTTTTAACTACATTTTCAGATGCTTCTAAAAATCAATTAGACAATCATGCTAATTTTTTTAATTCACATTGCTACATAACTAGAATTAAATACAATGGAAACTTAACTATACCAGAAGAAAACAGATATGAAACTTCTATACTAGTTGAAGGTAGTTTTTTAAATCTTTCTAAAACACATCCTATATCAGGATTTAATATAATTGAAGATTTAATGTTTTGGACAGACAATAGAAATAATCCAAGAAAAATAAACATAGAAAAAGCAGCGCAAAAAGCTCCAGGTGACACATCTAAACCTTTTTACTACAAAGAAGATCAAATATCTGTATCTAAATATTATCCTTATAACTCTTTTTCTTTAATTAGAAGAGACGGTAATAATTACACCTCTACAGTTAAAAATACTACTACAGAATGGTTGCCAATATCTCTGTCTGCCCCTTTAGACTCTATAAAAACAGTTGGATCAAATACCGTTTTAAGTTTTCGTGACACTGCTCAACCACAACCTGCACCTCCTGTAGGAAAACCTAACTGGACTGGTACAGGTGCTCAAAATAGTAGTATTGGTAATTTCTTTTCAAAATCTGGAAGTAATGATTACCCTATTGTAAGAGTTAAAAATGCTCAAAGACCAGGTTCTCAAGACCTGTATATTTACAATGTAACAGGTAATGAGGTAGGCGCAGCGATATCTCAATCAACATTAACTACTCAAGTTAATATACCAACAGCGCCTGATGGCACGGCGTGGGCAGAACCTGGTGATGTTATAATATTCCAATTAAAAAACCCAGATTTTGATATAAGCTTTGATGGTGACAGAGAGTTTTTAAAAGATAAGTTTCCTAGATTTAGCTATAGATTTAAATATACTGACAATGAGTACTCGCTTATGGCACCATTTACACAACCCGTGTTTATGCCTGCTCAAGATGGTAGCATAACTTGGCAAGATGAAGATGTAGCTACAAAAACTACTGAATTAGGATTTTTTGAAAATAGAGCTAGTGAAATAGGTTTAGTAATTAATCTACCTTATTATCCAGGTGGCAACCACGCGGTTACACCTACGTTTAATTTACAATTGCAAAGAGAATTACATGTAGATGAAATAGAAATATTGTTTAAGTCGTCTAATGATAATAATATATACATTGTAGATAGTATAGACATAAGTGGCGCTGATGGTTGTCCTAGAGAAAATTTAGTTGCTCCTGATGGTCAGTCCACAGCTATAAGAAACCAATTTATATACAAGTATAAAGGTGCTAAACCTTATAAAGTAGTTCCTGAGTCAGACGTGACAAGGGTTAATGATATTATTCCAGTAAGAGCATTAGCTCAAGAAACATCAGGTAATAGAATAATGTATGGTAATTATGTAGATAACCACGCTTTACCACCTTACCTATGGTATGAAGCTAATTCTTCTTTAAAGACTGGTTCATTTGCTCCAGACTTTAATGTAGCTAACAACCCACCTATAGCAACTACTATAAATAACAAGATCAAAGAGTATTATAACGCAACTTTAAAACAAGGTAGAACATATCAAGTAGGAGTAGTATTAGCTGATAGATATGGTAGACAATCTACAGTAATGTTAGCTTCAGAAGCTGAAGACTATGGTAATAACAATAGGAATAGATCAACTGTTTTTGTGCCTTACAACAATGCTGGCGCAACTACTACCTTAAACTTTTTTGGTAGTTCATTAAAAATGGACTGGCATCTTAAAATACCTGATATAGATGATTATAATGCTTTAAATTATCCTGGCTTGTATAATGCTACGTTGAGACCTAACGGTTGGTATAGTTATAAAATAGTAGTCAAACAGCAAGAACAAGAATATTACAACGTGTATGCACCGGGAAGCATGTCTGGTAATGTTGTATATAAGGATAATGAAACAAAATTAAATTATTCAGACTCTTGGAATACTTCTAACTTATCTTTGTATGGTGATAATATAAATAAAATACCTAGAGATATGACTGATGTTGGTCCTACTGATAGAATATATGGTAGTAAAGAGTCTCTATATTATAGGGTAGTTCAACCTAATTATAATTTTGTATCTCAAAGTACTCCAGCTACTGTATTAACTAATAGATGGAACTCTAGACAAACAGTGCTTCCTGTACTAGAATCTACAGTTGTTTCTATACAGCCATTTTTAGATTTAGGTAAATGGGTAACTCAAAAAGGAGTTGCTAATTCTTTAAGCTATCCAGGTGCTTATGATAATTCCGGGACAATTGTGCCAGGAACTATAGATCCTTTAGTAAAATCAGATAACAATCCGTTTGTAGCTACTGTTAATAATAACGAAAACAAAGATAGAGTAGGTTTTTTAAACACAACTCAAATATCTAATAGCGCTACAGATTTAGCTAAATTTTCACAATCTTTAATAATTGCAGAAACAAAACCTAAAATATCTAATTTAGAACTTTATTGGGAAACTGCAACGTCAGGCTTGATAAGCGATTTAAACTCATCTATATTAACTTCTGGCGATGCTACAGCACCTAAAGATCTTACAACATTTATATTTACAGGTCAAGAAAGTATTGAGTACTCAGGCGCTAATCTAGCTAGTTGTTTATTAAATAAAAATATAAATATTGTTACTAATTCAGGTGTAGAAAATACAAATCCTAATTACAATATAGAAATAATAAGTGTTAAGTCTATAGATGCTAACGGACAAGAAGAGGATGCTACCCCTTTATTTGCTATAAAAGATTTTGCGGGTTCACCAAAAACTTATAATATACATTTAACCGATGTTGCTAATACTAATAACCAAGGTTTAGAATATGCAAATCCAGATGGTAATAATGTTTGGAACAAAGAATTTGTGTTTAATTTCAAACTAACTATAGACGGTAAATTACCAGCAATAGTTTCTAAAAGAAATAACTTTTTTAGCAATGATGCGCCAACTATGGGAGGTGTTGCTCAACAGTCTCCAGTAAATCCATCAGATACGGCTAACTGGGTTGGTGACACTTGGGCGTTTAGTATAGGAGGTGAAGAACCAGACTCTGGTCAAACAAATTACAATTACATAAAACAAAATCCTTTATTTGATAAAGAAGTTATAAGTTTAAATACTTATTATAGTATAAATAATACTAGTAGGAATAACGTAAGAAATAGAAATCAATTATTTTTTAACCAATACCAATGGGGATCGTACAATACTGGAACTCCACCATATCCAATATTTCCTACAGGCAAGTCTAACGTTGGGTGGAATAATGGTAGTTTTGCTGGTTTAAACTCAGATACTGAACTTTATATAGAAAAATTAGAATGTGCTATAAACAAAGGTAACGATACTGAAAAGTTTGGTTTTCAAGAGTGGTGGACATTAAAAAAGCTAGGTGTTACAGAAGCTGACAGAGCTCATGGTACTATTACTCCTGAACCTGATTGGTTTCATCCTAATACTAATATATATATTAACAATACTAATCCAACTATAGTAGATCTTAGTGGCAGTGCTTACGGTAGTCAAAATTTAAGATACACTTATTATGACTATCCTTGGAAGCTAGAGTTTATAGAATACAACCCGTCTAATCCAGCTCCTTGGCTTAGTGGTAGTGGGTTTGAGCCTTTTACTAGTGGTTGGTATTTATTAGCAGATGGTAATCAACCTCCTTTTGAATGGCAAGGTGCCGCTACTGAAAAAAATAACAATAGATTTTGGGCTGAAGGGTTTTTAAATGGTGGGCAATATAGCGTACATAAACTAACTATAGGTGTAAGAGAAACATTTGCTAATGGTAAAAAGTCTCAAACTGGACAATTTGTTATTTACGTAAAACTTTATAGATAATGGCTTTTAATTTAGAAATATCTTATTTTAATTCTTTTTGGGTAAAAAAGACAAATAACCAATGGACAGAGTCGCAATATCCTACAAGTGGCTATGGTAATATATCTAAAATACCTAATTGGCCAGGCGTGCCTTATAAAAGTTATGGTACTACTGCAGCTACTAGGTATTTAAATTATGTTTCTACCTCACAAATGTCTTCTATACCTAATCAAAGAGCAGATGTTAATTACTCTCCTGATTCAGAAGATTTAACATTAAATTGGCTTATAGAAGAGTCTAGAATAAGAGGAGCATTTAATGGTGATTCTACTGATTATGGAGTTAAAGCTTATTTATTAGATGATGAATATACTGCTGTAACTAGAAAAAACAATGTTATATACTCAGGCTTATTTAACTCTAAAACAAACGTTAATGAAACAAATGTTTTTTCATCAGCTCAAAGCATAACTTTTGCAGCACCAGAGCAATATGGATCTATACAAAAGCTGTATAGTGAAGATACTAAACTATTATTTTTTCAAGAAAATAAAGTTAGTAGAGCTATGGTTAACAAAAATATTTTATATACAACTGAAGGAAGAGGAGCACCTGTTAGCTCACAAAATCTCGTAATAGGGGAAATAACTCCATTTGTAGGTGAATATGGTATTAGTAGGAATCCTTATTCATTTGCTCAATTTGGTAGAAGAAAATACTTTACAGATAAAAATAGAAATGTAGTATTAAGACTATCAGACAATGGGTTAACGCCTATAAGTGATTATGGTATGGCTGATTTTTTTAGAGATAGATTAGCTGAAATAGATGATAACTTATATCAAAATATAGTAACAAGAAGTTTATCAGGTGTGCGATCACCAACTTGGCCTTACAACACTGTTCAAACTATTGGAGTAGGAGAGCCTTATATAGAAATAAATAACCCAGGTGGTAATATTGGTGATCTTTTCACGGGAGTACCTATAGGAGCTTCAATCGTAATAGATGGTATAGATACAGGTTGTTATGTTAGGAATGTAGATTTAACTAATGGTAGAGTGCAGTTGACAGAATTAATTCCTTTTGACTTTCCATCAGGCGCTACAGCTAGTTTCATAACTTATGAAAAAGATAAAGTGATAGGTGCTTATAATACTTATACAGACAAATATGTTTTAAGTATGCAGAAAAGAGATGGTACTTACAACACATTATCTTTTGATGAAAAAGTATTAGGTTGGGTATCTTTTTATGATTACAAGCCTTATAATGCTAAAAGTTTGTTCAATAGATTTTATACTACAAATCAAACTAACTTATGGATGCATAACGCTGAAAATGTATTAAGAAATAGTTTCTATGGCAATGAGCCAGTAAACTCTTCTATAGAGTTTGTATTTAATGCTCAGCCAAACATAGTTAAAACATTTAAAACAGTTAACTACGAAGGTACCAATGGTTGGGAATTAACTAGTATGATAAGTGATCAAACAGGAGCTTTAGCAGCAGGTGGTGGCTTTGAAAGTTTTGAAGATGAAACAGCAGTCATAAGAAGTTATAATGAAGGATTATATATTGAAGACGGTATACAATATAGAGCAGGATTTGATTTAAAAGAAAATAGATACGTAGCTAATGTTATTAATAATACATCTGCTCAACCAGGTGAAATAATAATAGGTAATCAAGCTAGTGGTATCAAGGGATATTTTACAACATTGAAATTAACAACAGATGCAACTACAGATTTAGGTGGAACAAAAGAGTTGTTTGCCGTAGGATCTGAGTATGTTGTATCATCTTATTAAAATTAAAATATGTCAAACGGAGGATTTACAATAAACTTAGATGATTTAAATGCGGCAACTGGAGGCGGCGATGACAACTACAACGTAGGTAATCCTACCGGTAGTGGTCCTGCCCCCATGCACTCTGGAGGAGGTAGCAATATGATGGGCTATATGCAATTAGCCGCAGCTGCTACACCTATGGTCGCTGGCTTTATACAAGGTAGAAAACAAAAAAATTTAGCCGATGATTTAGAAACTGAAAGACTTGCTAAGGATAAAGAAATAGCTGGCTTATTAGCCAATAGACAACAAATAAGAAATCCTTATGCTAATTTATCTGTAGCTACAGAAGCTGCTGAGTTTCAAGCTCAACAAGTTGATCAATCACTTGCTAATACTTTAGACGCTATACAAGCTGGAGGCTTTGGTGCTGGTGGTGCTACTGCATTAGCTAGAGAAGCTGCAAAAGCTAAACAAGGTATTTCAGCTGACATACAAAAACAAGAAGCAACTAATCAAAGGTTCTTTGCGCAAGGAGAACAAATAAGACAGAACATGCAAGAACAAAGGTCTATTGACGATATTGATTTTGCTAGAGCTCAATCTGATAATCTAAGACAACAAGAGATGGATGCTTTAGCAGCTCAACAAGCTAGTAATATGGCTGGAGTTGGTGGTAGTATGAAGATGGCACAAAGTATTATGCAAAATCCAGAAGCTATGAAATCTATAGCTGGACTATTTGGAAGTTAAAAAAATAAATTATGGCAGTAAGAACAAGAGGTAGATATTCACCTAGATTAATTAGAGATCCTAGAGGCATGCAAGCCGCTAAAAACCTTACCTCTATAGCAGATAAGGCCTCTGAGATGTATAATCAGGCTACTCAAGCAAAAGAAGCTAAGAAGCTTGGTATGAAAGTTTTAACTAAAAAAGGATTAGAAGAATCTCAAGCTTATAAAGATGTAGCTAAAGATATAGCCAAAGTACATCCTGATTTAGATGCTCAAATAATAGCTGAAATAGAAAATAATGCTAGGTTAATTAGTGATCAATATATGAAAGCTTATGGGCCAGATGGTACGCCTGAAGATATGATAGCTTTTCAAAAGTTAGATAATGACCTAACAAGCCAATTAAACGATTTAACTATAATGATAGGGACTTTAGACGGAGAATTAGAGGCGTACGATCTAGCTAAAGCAGAAAATAGGTTAATAGGTGATTATAATACTCTTGAAGATGATTTATTCCAATATAACATCACAAATGGTAAGTCAGATGTTAAATTATCTAAAAATAAAGATGGTAAATATCAGTTAACTGGAAGAGGTCCAGGCGCTGGTAATGACGCTAATCCTATAATTATAAGTGACTATGTAAGAAACTTAAAAAACAACGGATCTACATTTAAAGAAATAGATAAAAATATAGAAGGTCAAACAATTGAATATGGTAAGTCTATAGCAGACGCGTTAAAAGATCAAGTAGAAATAGATTATAAAGGTCAAGGATCGGTTACCTCACCTAATCCAAGTTTTGATCCTAAAAAACCCGTAGATCCAATTAAAAATCCAAGAGAAATAGTTACTACAGAATCTTTTACTTTTATAGATCCAGGAAATGCAACACAATTAATAACAAAGTATCTTAATGACAATATGTCTAATGGTTTTAGAAATTTAACAGGTAGTAAGTCTATGCCTAATGAAGAGCATTTATGGGAGCAAATGAAAAAAGAAGGCATTATAAGTAGTACTGATGCTTGGAACCCAACTAAACAAGCTGAATTAAATGCAGCTTATGCTGAATTTATTGTAAATGATTTATTCCCAACTGGAAAACAAAATATAACTAGAAGTGGTAAAGGCGGTAAAGCACCTAGAAAAACTTAAATAAAATATAATATGCCAGGATATTCTGATGAAATATACGATTTTATAGTCTCTCAAGATAGTTCTTTTAAGGACGATAAATCAAGAGAAGATTTTAATCAAGATATTAAAGATAGAAATTATTCAAATAAAATATTTTCTTATATATCTGATCTAGACGAAAGCTTTAAAAATGATTATGACGAAGATTCTTTTTACGCAGATGTTTCTGAAACAGTTATAGAAGAAAAATCAATTAAAGAACCTACAAAAGAAGAAGGAATTAATAGAGAGTCTTTAGCTAATAAATACGATTTAATTATAAATCAATTTGAAGATAAAAAGTTTAAACCTGAACTAGTAGGTGATGCTAGAGAAAAAGCTATTAACGATATTAAATCTAAAAAAGAACAAGCATTAAAAGATTTTGACTCAGACTCTGATATAGCTAGTTTTGCAGATAGAATATATAAGCTAGGTAAGAAGTACGCTTTAACTCAAGATGATATTGATGCTACTAAAGTTAGTTTAGAAGACAAGTGGTCAATAATGCCTGATGAAGTAGAAGAAGAAACTACCGAGTTAGATATGTTTGGAAGACCAATGCCAGGCTCTGTAGAGCAAGAGTCTACTGTAGATTTAAAAACTATTAACACACCTGCTATAGAATCAGCTAGACTACAAGAGCATGGTGATGATTTAAACAACTACAAAAAAGAAGCTGTAAGGCAAGGGTACACTGTCGTAGGTGCTTATGAAGAAGCTCCAGAAAATATTGATAAAAATAAATTAATAAAATTACCTGGACCTTTAGAGAATCCTAATATAAGTGAAATATATCCTGAGTCTGTTATTAACAATGTTTTAAATGATAAAAGAACTCAAGTAGCAAGAGATCAAAAGGTAAGAGATATGAAGCCTGAACTTGATGCTATATTAGAAGAGTTCGAAGAAGAAAAAGGTGTTACAGCCGTTGGAGGTCATATACTAGGTACTATAATGGAGGCTGGTGATTCTTTTAATAATTTGTTTTTAGATGAAAAATCAAGAGAAAGACAAGAAAAAATATCATTAGAACTTCATAAAGCTATAGGTACAGATGCTTCTTATATGGATGCTAGAGAAAAACTTAATAGGTTGTTAGCGTCTAAACAAGATACAGAGAACTATGAAATAGATGTTAATACTTATAGAATAGAAGCTGCTAACGACAACTTACAGTTACTAGAACATCAACTATTAAATTACGAAAAAAGAGCTAATAACGGTGAGACTTTTACAGAACAAGATGTAGCCGAGTATAATGTTGTAAAATCTGCTTATAACAAGCAAATAGATATTGCTAACGAAGCAATGTTAAGATTAGGAGAACTAACAGTAGAAGGCGTTAACTTTGACGAAATAAAAGATAAAACATTAAAAACATATTCTACATTATCTGTATATGGTAATAACATAGGTTCTAGTGTGGTAAGGATAGCTGGAGGATTAGCTACATTAAGACATGAACTAACTGTACCTCAACTTGCTAGGTGGGCAGGTTATGACATAAACGACGCAGAGGTTAGATCTGAGATCGCATCTGGTTTTGATGATTTTTTTGGTACAGAGATAGGAGATGAAATTGAAGCAGGGTTATCTTTAATAAATGATGGAAATCAAGAAGTAAAACAACAGATAGGTAAACTACATAGTTGGGCTGAAGAAATAAAAGACGAAAACAGAGAAAAGCAAGACTTTAATAAAATAACCAACCCACTAGAATTTGTCGCTTGGGGCTTTGAAGGAGTTACAGAAAATGCAGTTAACTTAGCTGTATCGGCTGCTACTGGAGGTAGCGGTGGTTTAGTTCTCATGGCATTATCAGAAGCTGGTAATAAAATGAATGAAATGAACAAAGAAATGGAGGGTGAAAAATGGAGTGATGATGAATTAAAGTTTATTCAAAAAGAAAAAGATAGATTAGGTAACAATTATAGTTTATTCTATCCAGACCAAGACGATGAATTTAAAATAAAACCAAAAAATGTAAGTGCGTTACAATATTTTGGAACAGCAGGTTTATATGGAGCCTCTGAATATGTTACTGAAAAAATTACATTAACTAACTTTAAGTTTGCTAAAAACAACATAAAAAAAGCTTGGAATTTAGGTGGTGAAACTACAGATGAAGTAGGTGGTAGAATAATAAATAGTAAATTAAATCCATTAACTAAAGCTGAAAACTTTAATATATGGGGTAAAGAAGCTTTAAAAGGTACTTTTAATGAGGCTGGTGGTGAAGGAATAGTCACTATGTCTCAAAACTTTGCTGATAGGTATTTCTTAGATAAATACGATGTTTCTTTATTAGATGGCGTAACTGAGTCTATGGCTATGGGTGCATTTATGAATGGTACTATGCAGTCACCAGTGTTACTATCACAGGCTGCAAATGCTTTTAGACCTGAAAGCCAAAACGCTTTAGTAGCTAAAACAGGTGCTGAAATACTATCATTAAGCAAACAACGTGATAAAATAGACGCTCAAATATTTGCGTTAAAAGGATCTGATCCAGCTGCTATAGAAAAATTAAAAAATCAAAGAAACGAAATACAAGATAATATAATGGATCTTAGTACTAAGCAGTTAGAAAATATGAGAGAAACTGAAAGTACTATAGCTAGCTTGACAAAGAGTGATAGACAAAGTTTAATAGATGTATTTAATAACGAGCACAAAGTAAGAAAAGAAATTGATGATATAAACGAAAACGAATCATTAAGTAAAGTTGACAAGAAAAGCCTAATAAATACTCGCTTAGATTATCTTACTAAACAAAATGCTAAAAAACAAAGAATATTAACTAATAGAGTTTTTGAAGCTGACAAAGAAAGAGGCAGAAATTTTGCAACTGCTTGGAGAACAGAAAATAATTTATTAGACGATGTTGCTAATATACAGGGCAATAACAATAAAGAGGCTTTAGAAAAAGGTTTACAACATGTAGATACTATAGAAGATCTTACTGATCAAGAAAAGAATCAAGTTAAAGATCAGATGAAAAACGAGTTCAAAAGAGTTGAGCAAGAGTCTAGCGGTGATTATACTGTTCATGGCATGGCATTTGGTGATAATTTAACTGTAGAGACAGTAAATCCTGATGGAACTAAAACTACTCGTAAAGTTAATGTACCTATAAATTTTGCCATGGGCAAGCGTAATAGAACTGTTCAGTCACACGAAATGGGTCATCAAACAGTATTTAAAAAGTTTATGCAAAATAACTCTAACGCTGTAGGTTTAGTTAGCGACATGGAGTCTTATATTAAAAAGAATTTTAAAGGAGAAATATTACAAGAGCTTAAAGAAGTAGAAGAAGCTTATAAAGACAGATCAAAAGCAGAAATAGCAGAAGAAAAGCTAGCTAGAATCAGTGACTTTTTAAGAAAGAAAAATATCAAAGGAGATAGGACTTTAAGGAATAAATTGTTTGGTAGGTTTCAGAAGTTAAATGAAGGTAATGGTCAGATAAACACTGGTAAGGATGTGTTTGATATGATTACTAGTTATAATCAATCATTTGAAACAGGTGTTTTAAGTGGCTTAGCTAAAACTGTAGCGCAACAAGATTCTAAAAGTAAACCTACCACAGCTAAAAGATCTATGACTAAAGCTGAGCAAGATAAAGTTGAAGATAACCTTAACGAAGCTCCAGGTGTTAGAAATAAAGATGGTAAATATACTATGACTAAAGCAGAGTGGAGAGCTGATAAAAATAGAGCATTTAGTAAAGCATATAACATGCTTATGAATGGTGATTTAGACGGTCTTATAATAGCTAAAATGGCTTCTGGTAAAGATATATTTGGTCAAGCTAGAGAAAATTTTATAAATGATGCTAGAGATAAAATAGGACAACACATGCTTAACTTTGATCCACAGATGCAAGATAGCTTATTTGGTTGGGTTAATTCTTATATAAGTAGAAAAGTTGGAGATGTAGCTAGAAAAGCTAAAAGAGAAAAAGCTAAAACACCGGGCAGTAAAATATCTACAGACCAAAAGCTAAGTGAAGAGGGTAGAACAGTTGCTGAAACTATAGAGGGTGACACAGCTACTGATATAGAAGCTGCAGTTGACAGATCGTTAAAAGCTAAGAAAAAAGGTATTGATAATCTTAGAACTAGACTAGGTATTGAAAAAGGTGGTAATATATATAACAAAGTAGTTGACTCTGTTAAAAAAGTATTTGGATCTAAATTACCTGAAGTGTCTAATAAAAACTTTAAAGAAGCACTTAAAAAAGATTTTAATACTTTACTGTTTAAAGATATTAAAAACGATATAGGAACTAGAGCTAAATATAAAGAGTTTATTGAAGGTGATGTAACTTTTAAAGATGCAGATGGCAATACAAAGACAATGCCTCGTTGGGAAATGCTATATGATTATATTTCTCAGTCTACATTTAATAAAAGGTTTGAGCCATTTATAGAACCTTTAATAGATCCAGCTACCGGCAAACAAGCTAGGCCTGATAATAACCCTTTATTTACTAAAAAGAAAATAACTAAACAACAATGGGTTGATTATTTTTTAGGTGATAACGTACAAGCATCGACTAAAGGGACTAGAAAAGATGCTTTAGCGTCTGCTATAGCTCAAGAATTAGCTTTTGATGCTACAATGGAGACTATATCAGATCCAGCTATACAAGCTAGAATAAGAGATATTTACGAGTCGCAAGGTTTAAGGCAAGCTGAAAACTACTTAGAACAAGTAGCCAAAGAAATAGATAGAGAACCTAGCTCTAAGTTTAGTAAAACTAGAGATATTACTAGAAAAAACGAAATAAATAATTTAAGAGACTTCTTATCATCCCCAGAAATACTTGAAGCTGTACAAGAAGGTAGAAATTTAGAAGGTTTTATAAATGATTTTGTTAGTAAATTAGATAGTGTTGAGCCTATAATTAAAGAAATAAATGAGTTAAGAAGAATAGCTAGAAGATTTAGAGATCAACAAGAAGCTGTATTAGAAAATTTAGATGATATAATAAATCAAAATGTAGATTTATCTGCTCAAGAAAAGAAAGCTATAATAGCTGAAGCTAAAAGAAAAGTTAAAGCTTCCAAGAAAACTATAGAAATAAGTGACGCCGTAAGAGAAATAGCTGAAAGATTAAAGTTAAAAGATGGATTTGCATATGAACAAGCTGTTTATGATGAAATAAATAAAGCTATAAAAGAATTTAACATTGAAGGTTTTAAACTTTCTGATGGTCCTACAGAGGTAGAAGGTGCTGCAGATTTAGTTTCTACACTATTTGATCAAGAGTTTAATGTTGAGTTAAAGTTAGAAAAACCAAGATATAGTAGTGTTACTTTAAAGTATGAATTAAATAAGCTAGCGCCAAGTATATTAAAAAATTATCCTTTCAATGACAGACTTATTAAAATGGCTCAAGATAAAAAAGAGGCTTTTAAAAAATATAGAGACAGAGCTAATGAGCTAGGAGAACAAATGTTTGGTAAAGATTATATACCTATGGATCAAATGGGTGATGCTTTGCCTAAAGAAATTTTTGAACAATTAAAAAGAGAAGGACTTCAAAAAGGTATAACTAGTGAAGTAATGGCTTCTACAGATATAGTTAGTAAATTATATTGGGCTAAGAAAAATGGTACTGCTTATATACAAATAAAAGGTAAAGGGTTATATTACTTACCTAATACAGATAATTCTTCTCTAGAAAATCCTTTAAGATTAGATGTGCCGCCTTTTGAAGGTGAAGTAATGATTTCTATGGCTGTCTCTAAAAACTCTATTAAATCTAAAAAAGGACCTAAAAGATATTTAAACGCAGGCGTTAAGTTGGTAAATGGAAAATTACCTGGAAGTACAGGCTTTGTTAGTGCTGGCATGAGATTTCAAATGACTAATTTAAGGAACTTACCTGACTCAAACGTTAATTTAGATAATGCTAAAAGTATTAAAAAATTAATGGATTCAAGCTCTGTTGCTATAATAAAAGAACAACAAACAGCTTTAAAACAAAACGACTCTATGTTTTCTAAGTCTAAAGTAGTTGCTAAGTCAGAGTCAATAGAAGAGCAAATAAGAAAAGCAGAGATGTTAGATAAAGCCTTAAATGTAGCTCGCGATCCTAACGCTCCTGTAAGAAAAATTAGAGTGTTTGATTTTGACGATACATTAGCTAGAACTAATAGTTTAGTACTTTACGAAATGCCTGATGGTAGTACAGGTAAGTTAACAGCGGAAGAGTTTGCTAAAAGAGGTGACTCAATACTAGCTGAAGGCGGTACTTTTGATTTTAGTGATTTTAATAATGTTAGAGATGGTAAGCCAGGCCCACTTCTTGAAGTAGCTAAAAAAATACAAGAAGCAAGAGGAACTAAAGATGTTTTTGTATTGACTGCTAGACCTGCTGAATCAGCAGTAGCAATTAAAGAATTTTTAGATGCTGTAGGTTTAAATATACCGTTGAAAAATATAACTGGATTAGCTGACAGTTCACCACTAGCTAAATCAGAGTGGATAATAAGCAAAGCTGCTGATGGCTATAATGACTTTTATTTTGCAGACGATCATTTAGGGAATGTTGATTCAGTTAAAACAGCTTTAAGTGTAATAGATGTAAAGTCTAACGTGCAACAAGCTAAAGCTAAATTTAGTAAAACTGTTGATAAAACTATTAATGATATTATAGAGCACAAGACTGGTATAAAATCTGAATCTGAATATTCTGATGTTAAAGCTAGATTAAAAGGTAGAAAGAAAGGTAGGTTTGAAATATTTATACCACCATCAGCTGAGGATTTTGTAGGATTACTTTACAAAATGATAGGTAAAGGTGAGATAGGTAATATGCAAATGGATTGGTTTAAAGAGCATTTGATTGAGCCTTACGGTAGAGCTATGGAAAATTTATCACGTGATCAAAACAGAATGATCAATGATTTTAAAGCTTTAAAAGAAGTATTAGTTAAACAAGGAGTAATACCTAAAAACTTAAATAAAAAAGCATTTGGAGAATACACAGTTCAAAACGTTGCTAGAATATTAGCTTGGGACAAACAAGGTTTTGATATACCAGGACTATCTAAAACTGATTTAAAACAAGTATTAGACTATGCTAAGAAAAATCCTGCTATAGATGTGTTTGCTCAAAATTTAATTGACATAAATAAAGGAGATGGTTACGCTGCTCCAAATGCTGATTGGTTAGGCGGTACAATATCTACAGATCTACTAGACGGTTTAAGAACTGGTAAGCGTAGTAAGTATTTACAACAGTGGCAAGAAAATGTAGATATTATATTTTCACCTAAGAATTTAAATAAAATGGAAGCTGCTTTTGGTACTAAGTACAGAGAAGCTATGGAAGACATGTTAAGTAGAATGAAGTCTGGTAGAAATAGATCTAATAACATGGGTAGATTAGAAAACAGATTATTAGATTATATTAATAACTCTGTTGGTACAGTTATGTTTTTTAACATGAGATCTGCTTTACTTCAAACTATATCAGCTATTAACTTTATAGATTTTGGTAGTAATAATGTGTTTAGAGCTGCTAAAGCTTTTGCTAATCAAAAACAATATTGGACTGATTTTATGGAGTTAATGAACTCTGAATTTTTAGTTGAAAGACGTAATGGGTTAAAGCTTAATGTTAGTGAATCTGAGATAGCTGATGCTGCTGCAACTAGTAAAAACAAGGCTAAAGCAGCTGTTGCTTATATACTTCAAAAAGGTTATTTACCTACCCAATTTGCTGATAGCTTTGCTATTGCTTCAGGTGGTGCTACGTTTTATAGAAATAGAATAAATGCTCTAATGAAAGAAGGTATGAGTGAAGCTGATGCTAAAAAACAAGCGTTTTTAGAGTTTAGAGAAATAGCAGAAGAATCACAACAATCATCTAGACCTGATAGAGTTTCTCAACAGCAAGCTAGTGTGTTAGGTAGATTAATATTAGCTTTTCAAAATACACCTATGCAAATGAATAGGCTTGGTAAAAAAGCTTTCTTAGATCTTGTTAATAGAAGAAAAAGAACAGGTATGACTCAGTTTCAAAGTGATATGAGTAATGCTTCAAGAATTACATATTATTTTGCAGTTCAAAGTGTTATATTTAACGCATTGCAACAAGCTTTATTTGCTTTAGCATTTAATGATGATGAAGAAGAAAGTGAAAAAGAAAGATACTACAACATTGCTAATGGTATGTTAAACACTTTCTTAAATGGAACAGGAATGATAGGTGTTGCTGCTTCTACTTTAATATCAGTTGGTAGAAAAGTTTATAAAGAGTCTGCTAAAGAAGGACAGTTTCCAGGTCCTAATTACGAAGACGCTGCAAATGAAATGTTAAATTTCTCACCGCCAATAGATATTAAATTAAGTAAGTTAAGACAAGCTGGTCTAACTTGGAAGTACGAAGGATATAAGCATGATGAAGCTAAATGGGGTATAGATGATCCTGCGTATAAGTCAGCTGCTTACGTAATATCAGGGTTAACTAATGTTCCACTTGATAGATTAATTTCTAAATCAGAAAATGTTAGAAGTGCCATTGAAGATGAACAACAAACATGGAAAAGAATTTCGCTATTGTTAGGCTGGAGAGATTACCAATTGAACTCTACTGAAGAAAGAAAAGAATATGTTACTTCACAAAAAGAAGCTAAGAAGAGATATAGAGAAAAAATGAAAAATAAAGGCGTTAGACAATACTCACCTAAAACTTTAGAAGAGCAGAAAATACAAAGTGAAACAATTAAATATACTAAATTAAATAAAGCTAGACAAGTAGAAATGCTAGATAGCTTAGGGCTAAGTAAGAAGCAAATAAAAAATCTAAAATACGAAAAAGATAGAGTTAAAAAACTTATAGAATTAATGAAATGAAAGTATCAGAAAATACATCAGTGCAGCTTGATTTAAAAACTGTAGTAGCTATAATATCTATAACAGCATCATTTGTTGGTATGTATTATACATTGCAAGAAGATATAGCCGAAGCTAAAACTTTGCCTCCAACTGAGGTTACTCGTTTAGAATATGAGTTAAAAGAAAAGTGGAATGAAGAAATGATTTTACAACTTGAAGATAAAGTTAAAATGCTAGAACAAACTAGTGATATACTAAAAGAAGAAATTAAAATAACATCGGCAATGTTACAAGATGGCACTGAAGCTGATGGTAAGTTTGAAGAGCTTCAAAGACAATTAGAAGAATTAGAAAACAAAAAACCTAGTACTAGAGTTATAGTAAAGGAGGTTAAAGTAGATAAAAAAGGTAGAAAATTATAAATTATGAGTTTAGAAAAAGTAGCTAAAGGCTTAAGAAAAGCTTCCAAAACACATGCTGAGCAAGCTGGTATGGTGGAAGATCATATAGAAGAAATGGGAGAAAGTAGTCCTGCTAAAATTAAAAGAACTAAAATATCTGGACCTTGCAAAGCTGCAGCAAAAAAGAAATTTAAAGTATGGCCAAGTGCTTATGCTAGTGGTTGGGGTGTAAGATGTACAAAAGCTGGTGGACCAAGTAAAATGGGTAAAAGAAAAAAGAAAAAGTAATGGCTAAGAAAACTAAAGGTGGTGGAACTACTAAAGTATGTTTACCAGCTAGCAAAGTTAAATCTATGAGTAAAGCAGAACGTGATAAAGTCGTGAGAGCTAAACGTTCAGCTGCTAGTAAGGGTAAATACAAAAGATCAAGTAAGTCAAATGTTAAAGGTGCTCGTAAAAAAGGAGCTACACTTAGAGACTGGTTTGAAAAAGAAAATTGGATTAACGTAGCAACTGGTGCTCCTTGCGGCGCTTCTAGCAGGAAACGTAAAAAGAATAAATAATGTCAACTAAGAGAAAATGCAAAAAAGCTTGGAAAAAATGGGAAGCTGATTATGCTAAAAAAGAAGGTGGTAAAGAAGAAGCCTCTAGAGAAAGAAGAGAATTTTACTGTGATAACGGTGTAATAAAGCTTAGGCCATCAGATGATGCTGATGTTCCTTTGACTGACGAACAAATAGAAAAAAAGAAAAACAATGGCTGAACCAAGAAAAACTACAAAAGGAAAAGGTCGTAATTTTAGGACTGTAAAAGAAGGTGCTGGTATGACCAAAAAAGGGGTTAAAGAATATAGAAAGAAAAACCCAGGAAGTAAACTTAAAACTGCAGTTACTAAGTGTGATGTTAAAGTAGGTACTAAAGCTTATAAAAGACAAAAATCATTTTGTAGTAGATCTAAAAGCTGGGATGGCGAAAGAGGTAGAGCAGCTAGGAAACGCTGGTGCTGTAGCAGATTTAGTTAGGAACGAGAAAAAACTGGGCACCATACCCAAAAGTTCCTGTAACCAAAAAGGGAGGCCGTAAGACCTCCCTTTTATTATTTAGCAGCTACCACAGTAGCCATTGCAATATGGACACATAACTTATATTTTAATAGTTATACCTATCGATACAAAAAACGCACCGCTTGCTATTGCAAGTGTGTTTGGATTAAAAATATTCTGTTGATTAAGCTTTTGCTTATGCCATATCATATTAGTACCAGCCATAGTCATCATACCGATACCTCCTATTATAGCTAATCGTTTCATACTATTTCACACGCGCCTCCTGCACAAGCTAGTTCACCAGCTAAATCAGTTTCATCTTCAACTTCTACTATATTAGTAAGATTAACATCAGTTAAACTCTTCATCATAGTTTCGTATTTAGATTTATCTATATCTTCAAATGGTGCTTGAGTATAAGTACCGCCATCATAAGGTAGGACAGATAGCCCATTATAATACTCCCTATTGTCCCACATCCATTTACCTGCTTTATTCCACTCATCTGGTTTTAAACTAACAGTAGCTGAAACATTATGAGTATTGCTACCACGTTTATGACCTGGTTGTACCCATTCAGTTGCTACTTTCTTTATACGCTCAAGTAAGTCAAACGGTGACTCAGTTCTAAGTATAGAACCATCAGGTGCTTTTTGTGGTATGCTAATTACAGCTGTATCATGAGGTCTAAAATATTCATCTTCTATTAAATCAGGATGATTTTTAACTAAATACTTATACATACTTTCGTTTTTACCAACTCTAACTCTACGAATATAATAATCATTATGCCATGCGTGAATACCAGATGAAGTTCCTAATGCAAGAGATGTTGTCCCAGCAGGCTTCACGGTTGTACATCTAGCAGCGGGTTTAATACCTATTTTTCTAGCTGTTTGTTTGTTTTTGCTTACTACTATATCTGCAGCTTCCGTCATATCCAACTGCAGCACAGCGGCAGAGCCTATTCCTGTCATTGACACACCTATAAGGGCGTCCTTCTCTGTCGTATCTTTCCATATGTCTCTTAAATAATGAAAGTCAGTATAACCTGCTTGTAGTGTACCTATAAATGATGCTACTCTACATCTATCGTTAAAATCAATTTGATCTTCAATATCACTAGCATTTACTTCACATAAATTACAAAACTGATATGGTCTTAATGCTATTTCACAACAAGGATTTGTACCCCAGTCTTTATCGTTATTAAAGTAAATACCTGGCTCGCCTGATCCTGATCGCTCAACACGTTTCCATAAGTCCATAAAAAATCCTTTATGTATTTTATGTCTCATAAGCACAGCTGAGTTGTTAGCACGACCTCGTTGAGGTGCTTCTTCCCACCAGTGCCCTGACTTACAACCTATCATTGCTTCATCATCTGCTGAGAATAAACTAATCAACGCTGCTCTACGTATACCACCCGCTAATACAGCGTCAGCTATATGGCAAACAATATCGTGAGCTTCTAATGTAGTAAGTTTATTACCATCTTCAACATTTGATAATATACCTGCTACTTTTACTAAACACTCTTTCAAAGGCTGTGGACCTGGCGCTTTGCCACCAGACGTAACTAATTGAGCTCCTTTTGGTCTTATATCAGAATAATCAAAAAGTATCTTAGATGATCTCTTAGGACCCATATAAGACTTAATTAAAACTTTAACCGCATCAGCCCAACCTTCAATGCTGTCACCAATTAAATGTCTTCTAGCTCTTTTACTATAAGGTTGATTTACTGGTGGTAATTTACTAACATGATGGTGTTGCACAGAATAACCTACGCCAGTGCCACCAAGTAGTAAAAACATTATTTCATTAAAAGACTCAATGCTATCAATAGGTAGATAAGCACAATTGTAGACACGGTTAGGCGATATTTCAATTGGTTTACCTCCAAATTGTAACGATCGCATAGACGGTAAAACTTTCTTTTCATATACATATTTATATGCAGCTTCAATTTCATCAACAAGTTTAGGATATTTTTTGATATGCATGTTCTTGTTTCTAGTAACTAGCTCTTCCCATGTTTCTCTTCTGTTTAATTCAGGTATGTATTTAGCATACTTCATATAAACAGTAATATCACTTAGTATCTTGTTCGATAGTTCCATTTTGTTCTGCTTTTTTTCTTTCTTTCATTTGTTTTTCCATATTAGACTGTAAGTCTTTAATGGCTTGATCGTAACCTGGCATTAGCTTTAGTGTTTCTAAAGTTCCTACGCTTAAGTCTTTCAAGTATGATATTTCATTTAATAACTGCTGAATAACATTAGTCATAGCTTTAACTTTATTCTGCATTTCTATTAGTTTACTTTCTTTCATCGGCCTTGTCCTCTGTATTTTTTCTTATAATTTATACTTCCTTTTAAACTAGATGTTTTAGATTTTGCATGAACACCTGGTCTTTTTTTACGGTTTTTCTCCCGATACGGTGATAATGTTAGCTTCGCCATATTTTTCTGAATATTTAATTAAGTCTTTATATTTTAGATAACCTTTAGATTCAATACTCCAATCAATGAACTGTTGAAGCTTACGTCTAGCGTACATGCGTCTTGCTAGGTCTTTTTTCTCCCAAGAATTAAGTTCACGGTTTCGTCGCATTCTTTTTGATTTTGAGGTTTATACAATGAATACTTAGGCATTTTCTTCGCCACATAATTTTTAAATAATTTCCAACGTATTGGGAAAGATTCATTGGGTCTTCCTTTACATTCAATGATGAAGTCATTTCCAATAAAATCAGGTGTATACTTAATACCAAGTATTTTCCTATCGCTTCTATCGCGGAACTCACCTTTTGAGTTAGCTTGTCTTTCATAACATTTGTTTTTAAAGTTAAAAGAAGGGACAAGCTCGTAAGTTTGTCCCTCATATTTAGCTTTTATCTTAGCTTTTTTTAAAGCTATGTACATGTATTTTTCAAGACCTGATTGAAACGTTATGCCGTCATGCTTAACCTTTTTAGATCTAACAGGACCTTTCTTTTTATACCGGCGCGATCGCATCGTCCCAGTCTAATTGTGCAGAACTACCTTTAAACGCTGCGTGATCTGCAGCTTTAATAGCATCAGACACTAACTTATCATTTAGTTCTTCTTTAGCTGCTTGTATATAAAGTATTGCATCCATTAACTCTTCTTGAACATCGTTTAAATAACCAGCTAGATCTTTATGCTTGCCAGTTCTTTCATCGTGTAATGTTCTACCATACTTAGCATAGCCAAC
>CEPM01011755.1_pt1 | contig 26528 bp, 40 predicted proteins | sample 530371 | NCBI WGS metagenome assembly CEPM01 (sample SAMEA2620004, study PRJEB7988) | marine metagenome | biome: marine biome (ENVO:00000447); feature: surface water layer (ENVO:00002042); material: "saline water (ENVO:00002010), including plankton (ENVO:xxxxxxxx)" | depth 5 m
TGCATCATTAAACTTTGCCCAAAATTCTACTACAATAAGTGGCTCATTATCTGCATATGCACTTTTACCACTTATTATTTCACTTATGTTTGAGTCATCTGCCCAGTCTTGAGACAACGCCATTGTAGGCAGTAGTATCATTACTAGTAATATAAAATTTTTTAACATGATTATCTTTTTTGCTGCAACTCATATAAACGCTCATCCATCTTCTCTAACGTTTCTTTTATTTCTTCCACATCATCCTGAGTATCAATTATTGTTTGTCTTATAAGTTCATCTTTCAGATCATACTCAACTCTATCTATCACAGGAGCTGGTAGTTCTTTTGCTAAAGCTATATCAGCCTGTAAAGCAAACCACATACCAACCATTGCAGCTATACCTACGGCTATTGTGCCTAGTGTTTTTAAGTCTAATGTTACTTTAGTATCTTCACCTATCTGTTTTGCCATGTTTTCTATGTTTATTTAAATGAAAAATTAAGTCCTACACTGCCTTGGAATAACTCACTATCCCATAGCTTTGCATATTCTCCTTCAAAAAATACTCCTAGTTGTTTACTAAGTTTCCAACCAAAGTTCACACCAGCAGAGTAATCATCCCATTGTTCATGTTCTGAATCTTCTACTAATCCACCTTTACCCCAGTTGTTTCTATTTAAATAACTGTAGTCTTCATCACCTGAAACATATTTGTGATAAGGTAGTATGTAGTTACCATATGCATGTAACCAAAAATTATTTTGATAATGATAGAAATCAAATCCTACAATAGGTGCTACCTCACCAAATGCATCTATTAGATCCCATTGTTCATTATTATATCTGTTTATTAAATCTCTAAATACTGTATTACGGAAGTCTATATCAGAGTAAGCTACAATTCTATCTTCTGGATCTTTCCATATCCAGTCATATCTTTCTTCACCTGTGTTTACATCTACATATTGAGTATAGTGATCTGTATATCCATACTCATATCCTAAGCTATACCAAGGGTTTGCAGGATATTCTACAACTTCTCCTGTTTGTGGATTAGTCCATGTCTCTGTTTCATTTAACCATATTTCAATTGGGTTATATCCATAAGCACGCTCATGAGTACGGTAGATAGCACCGGCTGATATACTAAACTTTTTACCAATAGGAAGTCTAGCTCTAACTTCTGCAGATTTGTAGTCAAGATTTATTTTTCCAACTTGTCTTGACTCAGCTTTTATAATGTGATACTTACCTGTCCACTTAACAAAGAACCTGTGGTTGTCAAATACTTCTCCTCTACTTCTTTCTTTACCTACATCAAACTGGTATTCTAATCCTGATAATGCTGAGCTAGGTGCAGTAAATGCCAGTTGTTGTTCTGTACCATCATACCATTCTCTTGGCTTTCTTTCATATTGGAAACGTGCAAGTTTTCTAATACCAAAACTATATCTGTAATCAAACTCATAGTATTCAGTTACATCTATAACACGCGGTATAGAATAGAGATCACCGTCTGCAGGTCTCTCTACAAAGTAGTCTTTTCTTTCTGATTCATACGGGCTACGGAGATCACCAGCAGCATAAACTGTCCCGTATTTTATGAAGTCTTTATATAATGCTTTAAAAAATCTACCTTTTTCTTTTGAATCTTCCTGAGAGAAGACAGGTAGAGTAAATAGTAATGTTAATATAAGTAGTATTGTCTTTTTCATATTAATTATTTTTTTCTGTTTCTTTTCTTGTCAAACAAATTAATAGTGAGAGAGATTGAAACACTACCTAAAGCAGTTGCAAGTAAATCTTTACCATCAAATCTATTTCCTGGTTGTGAAGCATCTAATGTTTCTTTTGCAACACCTGCAAGTAAGCCTGCACCAATACCACATAACAAGGCTTTATTAGGATCCTTAAGTTTTTTCTTAGCAAATACATATGTAAGTCCACTTATAGTAGAACCAGCAATAAAATGTTTTTGCTTATCTTTTTGGATTTGACCTTGGAGAATATGAGATACCATCATAAATAATAAAAATATACAAGTTTTCAATCTTTTGAGCTAAAATAGGTTTAACTATAGATTGGTTTATTTATGTTGGTTTATAATATAATATACAAAAAGACGTTTAAATTAGCAAAATTTATCCCTCACAACTTGCACATTCTAGTATATTTCTGGAGAATGCTTGAGCAGAGCTCTGACTAAACTGATAATACAAAGTCTTAACCCCTAGTTCCCAAGCACTTAGATATAATTGATTTATATCTTTTGCAGGAACGCTTGGATGTATCATTAAATTAAGTGACTGAGATTGATCTATATACTTTTGTCTTTGAGATGCTTGTATAATTATTTCTTTTGGTGAGATTTCTATGAATGATTTAAACACAGCTTTACTTGGAAAATCTAGATGCTGAACTGACCCATCTTTCTTTAGTATACTTTCCCAAGTATCATCATTATCTAAATCATATTTTTTTAACTCTTCTTTTAAGAAAGGATTTTTATAAATGGTTTTAGTTTTAGCTAAATCTTTAATAAAGTAATTAGATTTTATTGGCTCAATACCCATAGATACTGCACCATGTATAAAACTACTTGATTTTGTGGGAGCTATAGCCATCAATGTAGTGTTTGCATATCCTTCTCTAATACACTCATAACCTTTTTCATTAGCTAAATACTTAGATGCATTTTGTGCTGTTTCATTTAAATATTTAAATATCTGAGAGTTTAAACTTTTAGCTTCCATTGACTCAAACTCAACAAGTTTAGATTGTAATAAACTATGGTATCCTAACACACCTAAACCTATAGCTCTGTGTTTCTTAGCAAATGTATAAGCTCTTTTAAGGCCAGCTTTTACTTCAGCTTTTTTAATAAACTCATCCATAACAGCATTTAAAAAGAATACATATGTTTCTACAGCATCTGTTTTAATAATATCATCCCAGTGTAATAAATTTATAGATCCTAAACAGCACACAAATGAATTGTAACTATCTGTTGGAAGTTGTATTTCTGAACATAAATTAGATGCAGTTATATCTAAACCTAGATCTTTATAAGGAGAATTGTTATTGCTGTTATCTTTAAACATTATATAAGGAAAACCAAACTCATTTCTTCTTTGTATTACTTTGGCCCACAGCTGACGTTTTTCATTATCACCTTCTTTCATTTCATTTAACCATTGGTCAGTTACTGTAATACCATATTGTAAGTTTTGTATTGGATTTCCCTCAGTTCCAATATCTAAAAAGTCTGCGGCATCAGGATGTTCAAGTGGTAAATATACAGCACAAGCACCTCTTCTTGCCTCAGATTGTTTACATACATCTACAACAGTATCATAAATTTTAGCATAATGAACAGGACCATCAGCCAGACCTCCGGTTGATATAGTAGATCCTCTTGGTCTAATGTTGCCTAAGTAAGCGCTTGTACCACCACCATATTTAGACATCATGCCTATTTCTCTACCTGCATTTAGTATACTATCTAAGTTATCATCTATGTTAGATCCATAACAACTTATAGGTAATCCTTTTTGTTTACCAAAGTTTATCCACACTGGTGTAGAAAGACTATAATAACCTAATGACATATAATGCTCAAACTTTTGTGCAAAGCCTGGCATTTGTAAATACTTTTCTGCTGTATTTGCTATATCTTTAATCCTTTGTTCTGGTTCTTCTGATATATATCCTCTTGATAAAAACTTGCGGCTATCTTCATTAAGCCAATAATACTTACTAAACTCCATTAAAATAAATCATTTACTGTTATACTTTTACTCTTTTTATTATAATCAATTTGTTTCTTATAAAAGAAGTCTCCCTCTTTTGTAGATTTCATTTCTACCTCAAACCACTTGGTTTCTTTTAACATATCTTTATCTACGTCAAACATAGGTGACATTTTAATTTTCTTAAGTGAATTATTAAATCTGTTTTTGATAAAGTTTTTTATAACATCTTTTGGTAAAAAAGTTAATTCACCTGATTCAAAAATCCAGTCAAGTATATCACACTCAGCAATATAAGCTTTATTGCATGCAGAGTAAATTAAATTATCAAAGTCTTCATCAAACCATTCTGGGTTTTCTTTTTTTATAATATTAATAATTTCAGCACCAAAGTTACCATGTATATCTTCTTCTTTACTTGTAGCTTCAACCACATTAGAAATACCTTTTAGTATACTTCTCTCTTTATTAAAAGACATCATTATCAAGAACTGGCTAAATAAGCTTACGTGTTCTATAAATAAAGAAAACAATAGTACAGACTTAGTATACATTTTATCATCTCTACTTCTTGAACCATCTAAATATTTCTTTAAGTATTTTATTCTTCCTTTGATAGCAGGTATCTCTACTACATTTTTAAATTCATTTTCTAAACCTAGTATTCTTAATAGTCTTGCATATGCATCTTTATGTCTAACCTCAGACTCTGCAAATGTAAAACCTACATCTCCTATCTCTGTAATAGGCATACGCTTATACAGGTCACCCCAAAAAGTTTTTACATTAACTTCTATTTGTGCAATTGCAAGCATAGTTTTTTTAATTACATCACGTTCTTGATCTGTAATATTTACTTTAAAGTCTTGTATGTCTTCAGTAAAGTTAAATTCTGTGTCTATCCAATATGAATGACGGATAGCATCTTTATAAGCAAGTAATTGAGGATACTCATAAGGGAGTATATTTGTTCTAGGTTGAAAAATGTTTTTATTCATAGTAAAAGTTTTAAAAGGTTGAAGACAAAAAGAAGCATGTGATTAGATACCACACGCTTCTGGAGTTATTCACTATAATAATTTATAAAAATAAATTATGGTCTACAAATAATTTTTAACTTTTCCAATCAACATATGTAATTTGCAACGTAGCAAACAAGAAACCAAGCTCTAAACCATATAAAGGTCTGAACTCATTGTCTTCACATTTAATTGTACAGTTGATTGTTTTAATTCCTAATAATGATTCATTAGGTAATACATTGAAGGATACTCCGATCCCTGTTTCATTTTTAGATATTGTATTCATAAATTGTTGATTTTTTGTATATTAATAATAGGACAGTGTCCGTAAACAAATATAATGTTAATTGTATTAACGACATAATTTTTGTATATTAATTATATAACCAATAACAAATTAATTATGTTTAAGAAAATTTTAAGTGGCATTTGGAACTTCTCTTTAAAAAAAGGGTGGAACTGGCTATGGTCAAAAACAGATATTGACGAGAAAGCAGTAGAGACCGCTAAGGAGATACAAAGAAGATTTAAGTTAACTGCACAAGAACTTGCAGATGTAGCAGATGCTATTAAAGAAGTTGGCAACCAGGTAGGTGATCTTGATGACGCTGTATCAGGTGGCAAACGTAGAGGTAGACCAAAAAAGAATGGCTAGAATTATTTTAAGACCATACGTCAAACCCTCTAGAAAAAGAAGACCGGGTGTTCATTCTAAGACTAAACAGTCTAATCAGAAAGGAAGCAAACTATATTTTAAAAGGTATAGAGGTCAAGGTAGATAAGTTTAACTATTTAATATTTAATATTATGGGATTCAAAAACAGAGTGAAAAAGGCTAAGGCACTAATAGGACTTATGGGTATGGAAAAAGGTGGTGATGTGTTAGACTATTATGGTGGTGGCTCAACATCAAGTTCAATTATAGACCCAGAACTTTCTATGAGATATGGTGGTTCTGTCAAGAAGAAAAAGAAAAAGAAAAAGATGAAGAAATACCAGATAGGAGGTAGCAGACAAGCTAGTACTTATTCTGGAAAATAATATACTATGAATATTTTAACTGATATACTTAGTTTAATCAAGCAGGACAAATTCGCTCCTTCAGCAGCAGATAATGATGTTATAGCAATTGGTGTTCATGAAGAACCAGACATGTTAGGTATAGCATCCCCAATCCCTTATAAATCTGTTAAAGTAATCAAACTCAAGGACTTACAAATACCTGCACAGATTTGTACTTATGTAAACGTTCCTACAAATGTTGTTGGCAATACTGCAGGTGTCTATAAGGAAACCGTTACAACTACAAATCCGCAAACTTGCACAGTCAAGCTGCGTAAACTTAAGTCCCTATCAGTTAACACTACAATCACGGAGAATGGTGACTATATAGATATAACCACCACCGGAGAACCAAACGCTGCTGTAAACCTATCCACTAGTACTGGATTAGGTTTATTTGCTAGCAAGAATGGAGAGACATTGCAATTTAAATCTATCAAAGCTACAAGTACAGGAGGAGTATTTACTGCTAATACTGAGCTTATAGATTTTCAATATGCAACACAAGTAAGATTAACGTCACCAAACGGTAAAGTATGGAGACTTAAAGTTAGTAACACTGGTGCACTTAGCACAGAGGAAATAACATAAAATTTAAAATAATGCCAGCAAAGAAAAAGAAAAAAAGTACAGTAAACGCATCTGGTAATTATACAAAGCCAACTATGCGTAAAAGATTGTTTAACCAAATCAAAGCCGGAAGCAAAGGTGGTAGACCAGGACAGTGGTCAGCACGAAAAGCACAACTTTTAGCTAAGAAGTATAAAGCTGCTGGTGGAGGTTACAGAGGAAAAAAGAAATAATGTCTAAACCTAAGAAAAAATTTAAAGACACTAAAGTTGGACAGTTCTTGTCACAAAAAGTACCTAGTATATTAGGGGTTGTGGGAGATGTTTTGCCTGACGCAGGTGTATTTGGTGTAGTAAAAGGATTAATTTCAAATGATCCGGCTTTACCACCAGAAGATAAAGAAAAAGCAATGAAGCTTTTAGAACTTGATATGATAGAAATGCAAGAAGTAAGTAAACGTTGGGAATCAGATATGAAGTCTGACTCTTGGCTCAGTAAAAATACTAGACCTATGAGTTTAATATTTTTGACACTATCTATGGTTTTATTAATTTTATTAGATAGTTTTGAATGGAGTTTTAATGTATCACCTGGTTGGGTAGATCTATTGCAGACTCTTTTAGTTACTGTCTATGTAGCATATTTTGGTTCTAGAGGAGCTGAAAAGTTTCAAACAATTAAAAATAAATAATATGTTAAAGGATAAAGAACTAAGAGGATATATAGGTGCTGCCACAGTATTTTTACTTGTGATGGGATTACTATTATTTTTAGCATTCTTTGAAATACCAGATACTAACAATGATATATTCAAAGTTATTGTAGGTATGCTTGTTGGTTCACTATCAGTTGTTATCTATACATTCATAGGTAAGAACCCGGAAGAGGTAGAAGCACTAAAAGCAAAGAATGAAGCCTTAGAAGATAAAGTATCTGCTATGGTTGTAGAAAAAGATAAGTTAGAAGCACTACTAAGAGATCTCCAAACAGAGGTAATTGATAAGTTATCTATAACAGGGGAGAAGTTTGAGTTTAAAAAAACTAAGTAATGCAAATATCTAAAGAAGTATACAAATATCTAAAGACTAAAGCTGAAGCAGATAAATCTAAAGCTCTTCTAAGTCTAGAGTTATTAGGTAATAATGCAGTTGGTATTGGGGATCACTCTACTGGTGATTTCTATAAGAATGTAGATGAAGCATTTGAAGGGCTGTGTGATGCACTTGATAGATTAGATGTATTAGATAAAAATTTTGATGTTGAATGGGATTAACAGCAAGACAAAAAAGTTTAAAAAGATGGACTAAACAAAAATGGAGAACTCCATCTGGTAAGAAAAGTTCTGAGACAGGTGAAGTATATGCACCATCAAGAACAATAAAGAAACTTAAATCTACTAAGAAAGGTAGATCTAAGCTAGCAGCTGCTAATAGAAAGAAGAGAGCTGCAACTAAGAAAGGTAAACAACATGCAAGACATGGTTTACATAAAGGTAAAAAACGTTAAATTATATTACTATGCCAGCAAAAAAAATTAAAGCAGCAAAGAAGAAAGGTACAATGCCAAAGAGCGTTGTTAATTATAAAAAAGGTGGCTCAGTTTCATCTAAGGGTGTAAAAGCTCCAGCCGGTTTTCACTGGATGAAAGCAGGATCAGGATTTAGATTGATGAAGCACACTGGTAAATTTAAACCACATAAAGGCGCATCATTAGTTGCTAAGTTTAAAGTACAAAAAAGACATAGCAAATAATGGCAAAGAAAAAAGATCCTAAATTAACTAGAGCTGGTGTTTCAGGATACAATAAACCAAAGAGAACACCTAACCACAAAACAAAGTCACATGTTGTTGTGGCAAAGGTTGGTAACAAAACAAAATTAATAAGGTTTGGACAGCAAGGCGTAAGAGGAGCTGGTAAAAACCCAAAGAGCAAAAAGGATAAAGCAAGAAAGAAATCTTATTATGCTAGACATAATGCACAAGACTCTAAACCATCAAAGCTTTCTGCAAGATATTGGTCACATAAAGTAAAATGGTAATACAATGAATATATTTCAAGATTTAACGAGCATGTTCAACAAAGATCAGTTTCTTGTTGGCGTTCCAAAAGCAAAAGATTATCTACCTATAGCTGTTGACAAAGGTAATAGACCAGGCACCCCAGTTAGTAATCCAGAAGTAAAGTTAGTTAGAGTTACAGATCTAGCAAGTGCAGTTGCAAATGTACTAGAGACAGCTTCAGACTTTAATAGATTACGAGTTATAGGTGATTCAACAGCACAGTTTAATCCAGTAGAGAATACGTCATTAGTTACGTTTGCAAAGAGAACGAGTGATAACAGCATTCAGATAGCACTTAACGAGAAAGTTCAGTTCCACGGTTCTCAGGCATCTGGTACAAATCAGTACTTACGAATGTCTAGTTTAGAAGTTGAAACTACATACACAGGTGGATTTCCACAGTTAGTTGCAAATCAGGTTAAGAGTCAATTCACTGGAACAGGAAATGCTTATTTTGTTATACCTCAAATTAATATTGCAAAATTAGATGGTAGTACTAACAAGCAAGTAAATAGTATATATGGTCATAGTAATCAAGTAAGGCTTGAAGGAACAGGTAATGACACTACCGAGTTTGTTATTTCTCACCATAATACAATTCATATAGATAACCCTAATCAAGATATTAATAATATCTATTCAGGATACTATCAGATAGATGTCAATGGAGGTGCTACAATAGATGATGCATACCAGCTATACCTTGACTACCAGAAGTCAACAGAAACACTAGCAAATTATAAAGGTATCTATCACAAGTATAATGGAACTGCAGCACAGGCACAGTTTATACACAATGAAGCTGATATACCTCTAGATACTGCAGGAGCTGTGAATGCTAAAGAGTTTAATCTTAATGCACTTAACACAGGACCAGCAAATAATGCATCTGGTACACCAGGACAGATCAGAATAGACGCTAACTATATTTATGTATGCGTTGCAAATAACTCTTGGAAAAGAGCAGCATTATCAACTTTCTAAAATAAATAACTATGAACAATAAATATTCAAGAAGAGATGGAGAACCAGCACCGGTTCCTCCAATTTGGGATTAAAGAGTAGTTAAATTTACGGAATAACCACTACTCTTGAGAAGAGGGCCTTTTGGGCCCTTTTTCTATTTAACAGTTATTTATGCAAGAACTATCCCAACCATCCTTTTCTGCATAACATGAGTTCATATATGTTGTACCATCTGGTGTACATACCGGTTCATATATCTCTATACATGTAGTACCTTTTGTGTACTCACCTTTAATACAATCCCCATCTTTTTGACAGGATAATAATAAAAACATAATTAATAACTTTCTCATTTTAAAATATATATCTAATTGTTTCTAGTGGAAAATATTTCTTGTATATCTCTTTAAACTCCATCAATAATCTACCTTTGTGTTTAATTGGGTATCTCATAACACCACTATGATTTTTAATCTCATTAGATCTTCTCATAAGTTCTTGTGCTTCTGGTGAAGCCTTAGCCATTTGATTTTTATGGTTAGTTAATGCAATTACCTCACACTTATTTACGCCAGCTATTTCTTTTACAACAGCAAATAACGTATTATATTCTTCTTTCCATCCCGGATAGAATACGAGTGGACTATAATTACAGTGCACTTCCCATCCCAAATCTTTTAGACGATTGATATCTACAATACGACTAGCTATTTTCTGCATCTTAGGTTCAAGTATGTCTGAATACTTCTGAGGCATCAAGCTTACCCTTACTCTTGGTTTCTTATTAAAGTGTCTCACATCTAGTTTCAATAGTGACGGATACTTTGTTGCCATTGTAGTGTTGAGTTGTGGATGGTCATCATATCTCTTTAGGTAGTCATGCAATGATTCAGGCATATGCCTCTGCATCAATACTAAGTCTGTGTTACATGCAATATCTACCATAGTATATATAGGGTCTTGTTGGTCTGGTGTTTTGTAGTATGATTTTTCCCAACGTACAACAGAATTAAATATCTGTTCTATGTTTTGGTTTACATACACTCTACGCCCATTATAACGAGACATATAACAATAAGTGTCTACACAGCCGCCCATGCAACCATAGATTACATTAGGGGCTATGCAGTTTGCACTATTGTTATTGGGTTTTGTTGTAAGAGTTTTTGTTACTTGTTTTACTATCATTGTCTAATATATAAGCACCCTCAGTTCCTGCATCTCCAGGTTGGATTTTATATTCACCAAACTGGGGATCATAACCTTTCTTTTTTTTATTTGCCTCAAGCTCTTTTTGTAAATTAGCAAGAGCTCTCCAGGCTACTTTTGCTGAGTGAAGTTGACCATCTGTGTCAACACTTCCAGCATCAATAAGGTGACGAGCTAGTGCATCAAGTTCATCTGTGCTTTTAGCTCTGTCCCAATGTAAAGGTTTATCAGGATGATGTTGTTGGTTGCCAGCTAATGAAACTTTAGCAACTTCCATTATAGCATCAGGAAAATACTTTAGTACACCAGTAAATACTGGCCTATCTTTTCTTTGTTTAGCATCCATAAGTTAAGGTTAAAAATTAAAAAAAAGTATAAGGGGAGTTTTTGCTTATTTTAATCAATTATGAAAAATCCAACAAGTTGGTTTACTCCCCTATATACTTAATCATGCCAAGCATCACTGAATGTTATCTTAAGACAAACATACAGCAATACTACGGCTATGACTATCTTTGTCATCATCTTTGAGTAGGTTGTACTCTAAGAAGATTCTCTACTCTGTTTTGAACCATATCTAGTTCTACAGTATTTGGTTCTTCTAACCAGTCTGTAGTATCAAGTTCTAATTCTTGACCTTTATCATATGGGTTAAACTTTGTAGTTGTAACTACTTCTGTTTGTGTAGTAGTTGGAGACTTGACATGTTGTGTTATAAAGTTATGAAATGCTCTCATATCTTTTAACCATGTACGCGGGTGTGTGATTCTTAATGCATTAGACACATAATTATAAAATGTCCATGCAGAAGAAACTGTCTCACCAGCTTTAATACTATCTTTAATCATACTCATCTGAGTATTATCTAAGATGTCCAGGTCACAATATAATGTCCCAAGAAGCTTTCCTTGCTCTGTTTTACTAATCATTGTAGTATTTAAAAAGTCTCTGTCATCAATAATAGTTCTGAATGTAACTTCAGCATTCTTGATCTGACTGCTAATTTGCGCTTGGATTTCTGCATCTGCAGATCCAGTGTGCTTTCTAGCAAAGCTTAGCTCACCTGTACACATATTAATACCTGTAGTTAGTACATATGCACCAATAGAACACTGAAATCTAGTAGATTTATCATAAGAGTTTGTCCAAGCAAACATCATTCCTAACTCAGTTTCTTCCATAACCTTACGGTCTTTGTTGATGAGTGGAACAATATGATATATTCCTTGTGCTACTTGAGCGTTCATGTTACATCTGTATGTTTCATTTGTAACACGGAAGCCACTATCATTAAGCATTCTAAGTGTTTGGTCTATTACCCTAGCGTGGGGTATGACTGTATAAGTATTACCATGATTTGGTAACGGTTGTGACTCTAGATAAGCTCTAGTAGTCACTGATGGTTTTCTGTATCCCATAATTAATAAACTTTAAAAGTGTAAATATAAGTAAATCATTTTGATATAGCAAGTTTTTCTTCCTCAATCCACTGCACAAATCCGTCTTCTTCAGCCAGTTTTGTTGCTGCTTTTTGATTAGGTGCCCAAACTCCCATCCATTTTTTGTATAATGTAGGATTTGGTGCACTCCACATTTTATCATGTGGAATGTACCAAACATTAAAGAACTTTTGTCCTTTGTATTTACTTTTCATAATTAAAATAATTCTAACTGATTAGTAGAAACTTTCAATATATTATTTATTTCTTGTTCTATTGCAGATAAATAGTATACTTTATCTATATTATAATTTTCCCATTGTGGTTCTACCTTCATCTTATTGTATAAAGTTTGTAACCACTTACCGGATTCTAATTGTATCTCTCTCTGATCATTTTTATTTACTTTAATAATCTTAACACCGGTTTTGGATATATAATATCTATTTATCTTTTGTAGTTTTTCTTCATGAAACTTACCTTCTTTTACTGTTCTTGATACTTGTTGCCAATCACCTTTAGATTTACCACCTATGCAGTAATCTAAAATGTTTTTGTTTTGACTTAAGTATTCTTCAGGTAAAATATCATGTATAAAATAATAATATATTGCTTTTGGTATAATTAATTTAGACTTATTCTTATGCAACATTAAATTATGGAAGTCAAATCTACCCTTGAGTTTTGTTGGAGCGTAATAGAACTTATCCTTATCTACTTTATATAGATAATGAGGGCTCTTTTGCTTCAAACTTCTGAATTTCTCAAGAGGTACTTGAATATAGTTGTTCAATCCTATGTAATTATTTACATCACCAAGTACCAGCTTTTGATATTCATCATGCTCAAGCTGTAGATTTGTTATATCCTCCCATTGTTTGCATATCTCTAGATATCTATCTTTATCTTTTCTAGGTATTCTAATTTCTATACCATCTGTGTTTTGTAGTAATGATACTGCCTCAGGTATTTCTTCCATAATCATTTCATAGAGCATCATCAGTGTTAGCTGACCGTTTACTGTAATCTTCATACAGAGCTCTGGATCATAAAAGAAACTGTTTATATCATTACTCAAACCAAATGTACTGTTTAGTATAATCTTATAAACATAATTCATAGGATTACTTTTAGGTATCTTCTTTCTTTCTCTAAAGAACCATTCATATTGATCACAGAACTCATCCGCAGGGAAGTGTCCTGGTGACCATCTATTCTTGATTACTAAATTAGGATAGAATGAAGTTACATCTGATGACATTATTATATGTTCATCATCAGATACATATACACCTGGTTCTCTTGCACCATGTGCACCACCTAAACCAAAGTGTGTTGTCACACTTTTATAATTAACATTGTACTTAAATCCTCCTCTTAAATTAGATGGATCTAACTCAACATGTTTAAATCTATCAAGCAGAACATTAAACTCTGCTGACTTAAATTCAACATATGGTAGAATTATATCTTTGAACTTTATAGTTTCCCTATAAGTTCTCATCTTCTTTAATTCTGATTTTGGTATGTTAAGTAATCTAGATAAGTAATAACCAAATAGTTCTTTACTTATTCTTGGTTCAGATGCACTAAATAGATTAATACCATACTCTTTAGTTAATGTTTTACGTAAGCTAATTAAAGATTTACTTCTGTTAAATATTTCTTTAGTTGACTCAACATCATTAACACAATACTCTATGATTGTATCTATTTGTTCCTGAGACATAATTTCTGTCTCATGAGACAATGGCATATCAAGAATGTTTTGCCAATCCATACTGTACTGTATCCATTTTAGTCCAGAACGTTTAGCTGGATTATCCCAATGGTGCATTTTAAATATGTCTATTTGACCAATAACCATTTTCCATAATGGATACTCAGAGAACTGTTTGTTGTTAGCAGCAGTTATTGTTTTCTGTGCATATCTATATACAGCTCTAGCAGCATCTTCTGGTTTACCAAAAACAAAATCTTGATGATTGTCTAGTATATAATGAGTGACCTGTGCATCAAAGGCAAGTCCATTAAATGATATGTGCCACTCTCTTTTATTTATATTGTTTTTCAAAAAGTCTATGAAACTTTCTCTGTCATCTTGTAATTCATGTACTACAAACACTTTTGTCTCTTCAGACTTATAATGTTTAAATACAGCTACAAAACAATTAGATAGTGTCTCATAGTCCATTACCCAATGGTTCATGTTATATGTTAGTTAAAAAAAGGGATGCTCTCACATCCCTTTCAATGAATAAAAAACAAAGATTAATTCTACACCTCTGTAATGATCTTAGATACTTTTGTATCCTTGACCTCTACATCCGTGTATTGTTTGTAATCAAACGTGTCAGCATTAATAGCAAAAATATTAATGAAACTTTCAATATCAGATTTTTCACTAATGTAATACTCAGAATAAGTTTCTTGACTTATTCTTTGTTCTTTTACTGTTTTACCTGTTTGTTTATTAGGTACTTTTAATCTCATAGGTTGACCTTCATCATTTAATCTTGGTACCATATGGAATGATTGTTTACTATTAGTACCAATACATGCCAATATACCACTTGATGGGTCAAACATTGCTTCAATATACGGAGCTTCTTTGCTCACAGGAATCAGATTAAAACTTTTAGCCCCTCTAAAGGCTGAAGTTACAAGCATCATATTTTTTCCTATACTCATAATTTAAATTTATTTCTCCAAAGATAATGATTTTTGTGAGTTTTCCAAATCTTTTTCTATAGGGTAGGAACAATATAAGGTTTCTTTTATCAAATCCGGTACACTACATAGCTCATATACATCTGCAATAGTTTCAATGTCAACATCAAAATATGCTGCATATCTTTTATGTAGTGCTTCTTCTGGACTTAAGAAAGCTTTTATCCACATGGATATTCTACCTTGCCCTCCAAAGAAATCAAGAATTGTTATTTTTGCATTCATACTCATGGCTGAATATCTTCCCTCAAGGAATCTATCATAGTCATGAGTATGATCACTCATATCAAATACAATTATTTGTTCATCACCAATATCATAGTGAGATATATCTTTATAGTAATTAAGATATTTGAGTTGAAATGCAATAAACTCTTCATCAAACTTAGACTTATAGACACATATAAATTTATAGTCTGATGTTTCATAAACACCATCCCAAGATACATATGTTTCTACGGGTACAAAGTCTAATCCTTTCTTGAGTTTTAGTAGTGGATATAAGAATACTTTGCTCTTCTGAAAATAATCTGTATATACAGCATCCATACTATAAGTTAACCCTTCTTACTAAGAATTCATAGGGTAAACTAAAGTTTTTAGTACTAAAATGGTGTTTTGCAGCCTCTAAAGCGTTAAATAAATCATCCATCCAGCTTGTCATAGAATCAATAGATACATTAAATATATAGATTTGATCATATGAATCAATTACTATAAATCTAAATCTTATTATGTATTCTTGCTTGTCTTCTGGTAGATTTTCATATACTAACTTAGAATAAACTGCAGCCTGTAACCAGTAATTATAGTACTCTACTGTGTCAGCAAAATCTGTTATACTTTTTGACGTAGTTTTAAGGTCATATATAGTAACTTCTTTTGTGTCATCATTAATTTCATAAAAGTCAACATAGCCGTGTAATCCAAAATCATAATCTTTAAGCTCACATTTTAAATAAGCTTCTGCATGTGTTTGGATTGGATCTAATTCAAAGTCTGATTGCTTTTTTGTTAAGGCTTCTTTAACCTCATCATTAGCATTAAGCAGCTCTACTCTATCTTTACATTTGTTTAATGTATCAACATCAATAACATTCTTAATATCATTTATTATAAAATGCCAATAGTCTGCATTATCCTGCGTTCTTATCTTTGCAAGTCTTTGCTCATCTTTCTTGAGGCTTTGATACAGGTTAATCTCTTTAAGAGAATCTAATATCACAAAGTCTTCTACTTTATCAAGCTTTTTTGAATCAGTGTACTGCAGCATATTATGCAGTACTTTCTTAACACTATCACTAGGAGTTTTCCCAGGTGCTATTTTAAACTTTTCTTCTAACTTATCAGGTTCAAATAAAAGGCAGTGTATAACACTACCTTCTATAAGATGCTTATCCATCCTCACTTCTTTTTCTTGTAAGATATAATCTTTATAAAATAAAGCCGGTGAGAATAGTAACCTGTTTAATGATGAATAACTAAAGTTAAAGTCCTTCTTAAAGAATTCTTCTTCTTTTACTTTATCTATCATTGTTTTATAATCATTAAAATTAATAATATGAAGCAGCCCACCATACTAAAGAATGCACCTTTTGCATTACTTATATACTGTTGCTTACTTCTTCCTTGTCTATATTTGATATCATTATCAGTCATAATCTGAAAGTTTTTGTTGTAATTTTTGTATTCTTTCTTTAATCTCCTGAGTCTGAACTTTTCTCATTTTTAATTTAATAATCTCATCTATTATCTCCTGTTTATTAAATAGTTTTTCCATCTCAGAAAGGTAGGTCATCAAATCCATCTGGCTTAGTTAATTCTTCTATAATTTCCTCACCAGATACCGGCTTCTTGACTGCACTGTCAAAGCCGTGATTTAATTTAATTGACTCAATAGGTATATTAAATACAAATGACTTAGAACTTCTCTCTTCACGTGGTATACCAATACCCGTACTTACAAGAACTTTACTATGAATATTATTTCTGATTTTCAACCATACCCATTCTGTTAATGAATCTTCTAATGCAAGCTCTGCAACTAGATCATTGTAGACATGAATTTGATGTGGATTTGTATTTCTAGGATCAAAGTTATGCATTCTTTCTCTTAATGCTTTTACATTAACTGTATTCCAATTATCTGCATATCTAATATTATCCCATGTAAATATATACATGTATGCCACTTTATCTAAACATTTCTCTATATTACAATTAGCTAGCATTTCTAATGCCATTGCTTTAGCAGCACTATCAGAAGATCTCAACATTTGCATTGTAGTATCTACCTCATCTTCTGTTATAACATGAGCATCTTCATTACAAATTTTATTAAGGCATTTATCTAAAACTAAATTATGCTTTCTCACATTATTCCAGTGATTAACATTTCTGTTTTCTAATATAACACTACTAGAATTACCAAGATCACTGCTAGCTTCTCTTTTTACTTTATCCCATTGCTGTCTGAGTTTGTCATAATCTCTAGTCCCACCATAATAGTATCCAGTTTTAATACAAATTCTATCATTTGCATTTAACTTTTCATACAGGGACTTTATATTATCAACAAACTGTTGGTCAGCTATTTTAGGATATTGCTCTACAACACTTATAAAATCTGCAAGATGGTCTACGGTATGATAATTATACCAAGACGTGTCTAATAATGATTCTAAAAATTTGTTAGATACAATAGAATAGTCTGCTTTATCCGGGTCTCTTACAACTTTTACATTGTATTTTTCCTTCAAGGTATCTACCTTCATTCTAGGTAAAGATAACTTTGGAAATCTATATAATTTTTTGCCTTGGATTTCTATATCCTCAGGCTCTTTTACAATATCTAGAGTTACAAAGTCTGAAGTCTTTTGTGACCAGTGTGTTTTGTTTCCAATCCAATAACCAACGTTATTTACTTTACCACTTAGTTTATCTCCAGCATCATTGCACTCTATATCTAATAAGTATGCTTTATTCATTTTTTAAAAATTTTTGATATTCAGGTTTAACTTTTACATTAAATACATACAGATCTCTATTTTGAATAGTAATCTGTTCTCTACATATAGGTTCTAAGTATCTGAAATTTATTGAATTTAATAAATTTTTCTCTTGTAACCAAATAATCATTTGTTCTGCACTAAAATCATAAAATGTCTCCATGTCAGATTTATTGTACCAATATTGCAAGTCTTTATTTCTTGATGTGTAACTCAAGTCATAACCATGTGTTTGTGCTAATTTCCACAACAAATGATAATTTGTTTTATGATCAATTGTAGGAAGTATCTTATATGCTAATTCCTTATCTTCATCACTGCCGTCTAGTTGAGCCATCAACATAGAGAGCATTTCTTGAGTTAGTACTTGTTTTGTTGCTGATTCATTCATAGCAACACTTACTGACACAGTATCCATTCCTGCATCTATCTTAAATGCAAGCTCTAATGCAAGGCCTGTAATATAATCCATATCATATATACTATCCTTATCATCATCATCTAAATGCCAGTGTTGACCAAATTTATCTGAGTCCTTATCATATTGATACAATAAAGATTCTTCAAGATTAGTATGACTTGTATGCACTGCATAGTAGTTCCATAATTTTGCTAGCAAAACTTTTGTACTGATATTATTACCATTTTCAAAGTTATCTTCTATTTTATCATGTGTAATAATAACATCTGCTACATCTAAATCTGTAGTTACTGTTATTTTATGCTCTTTTAGACAAGACTTAAGTCTGTCCATTGGCATGGGACAGTTTGGAACAACAAATGCTTTTTTATATCCTTTACCAGTTAATGTATCTGATACAGGTTTTGTAATTTTATAATGTAATTCTGCTCTTAATGTTGGATTTTGCAACAAATAGACGGGTTGATACCCACCATATGCAGACACTAGATGTATTTTACTAGTGTCCGCTATATTATAGGTATCTAAAACATCTTGTGAGACAGTTTTAAATATGTATTTTGCCATTATTTCATAGTCATTTTAATAATTTCTGGTTTCATCATAAGCTTACTATACTTCTTTTTATTACCATTATAGATAGTTCTAACAATCAAATACTTTAGGTCATCAGTAAAGTAATCACCTGTACATAGTATTTCTACTCTATCATTTATCTTTTGTGTAATAGTATTTTCCTTAGAATATACTACAGCATAGTTAGCAAATCTTGTTGCCAGTGTTGATGCAATGTCTGCACGATAAGCATCTCCATCTCCAATACACCCTTTTAACTCACCAAGTATATAATCTTGGTTATCATGAGTCAATAGATCCATTGGTGTTACAAGCTTATCTAATTTATTATTAATAAATGTAGTAAACATTGAGGCAAATGCATCTCCTACACTACCTTCACCAATCAATTGAATCAGTGATAGACTATCTTCAAACTTTTCAAAGCTTGATATAGAGTTAAAGAATGTAGTTATAGATCTTGCATTAGTCTCTTGTGTTACTAACTCTGGGTGTAGTAGTAGAAAGTTAATACATCTTGTATCAATTCCTGCTTCTTCTGCCCATCTAGCCCATACATTAACATCATATTTAAGATTAGCAGTAATATATCTAGTCTTTTGTGCTGAGTCAACACTATTAACCATATAGTCTCCATTATCTGGATTTGCTGTTAATATAATATGCCAATCATCTGGAAGAGTCCATGATATATATTGTTGTCTATCAACCAACTCCATCACTGCTTGTATAAATCTCATATCAGCACGGTTCCAATCATCAAGTAGTAATATACCACCCTTCTTCTTATCAGCAATCCACTCTGGTGCACAATATGACATCCTGTTCTTGCCTGTCATTTTATATCCTTGCTTAAGATATTCTTGTACAGCAAGCTCATCAACCCACATTCCTACTTTTTTAGTTACAGTTTGTGTATTGAGATTAGCAAGGCTAGCACCACCTGCTCTTTGAGTAGCTGTTACCATATTAATACTATCACTATTAGTATTTACTGGTATTTGTTTCTCTTTATACATTTGAAACTGACGTACAGGAAAACCTACAAGGTCACCTATCTCTTCTATCTGTGATAGATTTAGTTTAACAAAGTCAAGATCATTATCCTGTGCCAATTCTATCACTGTAGAGGTTTTACCAATACCAGACTCACCTAATATCTCTACTGATACAGGGTTCTTTCCTTGCTTTTTTAAGTATCTATTGTTTGTAATTATATGATTTACAAACCCTTTTAATTCATCAATATTTAAATTTACTTCTGCCATTTTATTTTAATTTAATTGTATTTTAAGTCCTGGTAATTCTTCATTGATACTACAGCTACTGCTATGAACCCATAATGTGTTCTTAGGACAGTTCTCTGGAATACCAGCTTCACCATCTGTTAAATATATAAGTGCCGTGTAGTGTTTTTGATTATAGTGGTCTACTACAGGCTGAAAATCTGTACCACCTCTTCCTTTTATACCCCAATCTTTCTTAGGATTGTAGTCTTCAACGGAATTTATTTGTGTGTCACATTGAACTATTGTAATCTTATGACCTGTTTTGTGCATGTGATGTATTTCATTCATAAACTCCTTCAACTCTTCTGTTGAAACTGAGCCAGATGTATCTACACCAACACAAACATGATTTTTAGTTTTGATTTTAAGGCCAGGATTTTCACTATATCTTTTATTGTATTTACGTCTTAACTTTTTAGTATATACAACACTAGATCTACCTACAAATCTTTTTAAATAACCTTTCCAATCAAACTTTGGAGGAGGCACATGCAATAATCTTTGGATTAATTCATAAAGTTCTCCTGGAATATTTCCTCTCCTTCTTTCTGTTTGCTGTGCAACCTCCTTGATCTGATGTTCAATTTGTTTTTCTATAAGTTTCTTTTCTGAGTCTGGTAATTCATCAAACTCATCCCAACACTTATGACAGTATTGGCTTTCACCATTCATTTCACCAAGTAACTTATCTAAACTTGGAGAACTGCCGTCTTTTTGTGCTTGTTCAAGCTTATCATAATAATATTTAGTACCTTTTCTTTCCTCTAAGTTTAACTCTGGGAACATACTTAGTACTAAACCACCATCTGGTAAGCATGAAGCTGATATATATTGATTTATTTCCAGATCTGCAGCTATATTAAATAACTTCTTATCTCTATATGAGTCACGCAGTATAAGGTGACCAAAGGATATATGCAATATCTCATGCTTAATCAATCCTTTTCTCTTATCTTCATTAAGTTCACTAAAATAATCTGGATTTATAGCAAGTTGTACACCTATACCGTGTTTACTTACACCTGCTGTAGGTATATTTTTTATGTATACTTTATTTAATCCAACTAAAAAGAGCCCGTAAAAGGGCTCCTCTAGTATTAATGTTTTAGTGGCTTTTGATACTTGATCTTTTACCATTTAACTTTTATTTTAAAATTCTCTATAAATTCAAATGAGTTTATCTTCAACACATTTTCACTTAGTGTCCTTGTGAGAAAGTGTGTAAATACATCTTGTGCATTTTTATCCTTTTCTCTCAACATATTATACAAAGCTTTATAAGTAAACTCATCAGCCTGAGGCCAATTAATATGAGGAAATTCTTTTATATAATTTTCTCTTTGAGTTGTTACTAGTTCTTTGCCTAATAATAATATATAGACAGGATCCAAATCAAGGTTCTTAATATTAGAAACTGCAATATTAAAGTCTTCTTCTGTGCTTTTCAGCATTTGTAAAGTATTATCTAATTCTTGTATATTCATTTTAATCATTAATTTTCAACGTTTTTTTCATCCAATCTGGTCTGTTGCCTGATATAAGACAACTGAGCCATTCTTTAGCCGAAGGTATGTAATTATTACAATCTTCTTTAACATGCTGTTCTCCAACATATCTTGTGTATACTGTTTTACCATCTGAATTTGTAAAACTCTTACCAAATATTTTTTCACATTCAAATATTCCTTCAGAGTGGTGACGGAAAGCTCTATGATTAGAGTGACCCAACCATTGCTTTGTTTCATCAAACCAATCATGAATCTTTTGATAATCTTCTACTTTACCGCCCCATTTCCTGCAAGAACTTTTGCTGTGCAGTATAGGGTGTGCCATTAATTATATATATTAGGGAGTTGTGACATGTTAATCCTATGAGGAATAACAACTTTATAGTTGCATGTAGTACAACATCTGCCTTCCATAAGAGGTGCAGCATTGTGACCCATTCCTTCATAATCATTTTCACATATTACGCACTTATGAGTAGATACTGGGTCCATTGTAAAATGCATTTATAACTGTGCGTTGATTGTAGTCCATCTCAAATTGTGCTGTATCAGTACAAACAGTAAACCTACCATAACCACCTTCATTATTTACCCAATCACCATGCCTACATGCTTCAGTGTCAATTTGATCAAAAAATAAGTCTGTTACAAGTGTAGATTCTTCTTCTGTGAGTGTTGTTGAGTCAAAGTTACTGTGCCAACAAGATTGGCCAAACATGTCTTCTACTTCAACATCATCTATATCTCCTGAATCTCCTGATCCTGAGAAGTTTATATGGACCTTACTTATTCCGCGGTCTCTTAGTTTTATTAGTATCCCTGCTTTTTGCAGATCTTCCGTTTCTTGTTTGTGTGTTCTCCACATTTTCTTCTTCTTTTAATATTTCAATAAATACTCCTGGATTGTTTTTATCATACCTATATTCTGGAAATACGGGTATTAGATGTTTCATATCATCATCTTCAATCCATCCATGTTTAACCATATCATCCTGTATTGTCTGTGCAGGATTTATATAATCAAACTTATGTCTAGTACCTCTGATAAAAGTGAAGGCTATTTTTACAGGTAGCTCATGCTTTTCCAATTCTTTCTTAAAGAGTGGCGCATAAGATGCAAAATATTCTTTTGTATTTTTTCTATAGTTCATTACAGTTTTACTTGCAATAAAATATTTTCCTGTCCAACGTCTTCCGTTTTTACTACTTGGTACATTGCCTGGTATAAACCATTTCATAGTTAAAGTTTTATAGTGTTAATTAGAAGAGTTTTAAGGCTATTATTTACTTTTGACGCAGTGTGTTGCTTTACAGCATCTGATATATCTTTACAGTTATTCAGTGAACAGCCATCTAGATTATACATCTCTTTATATTTATGTATAGCCTTTTTGCCTGCTTCATCATTGTCAAATAAAGTTATAATTTTCTTATACTTCTTCTTCAAATTTTGCACAATATACGGTTTTATCATTGTATTTTCACTATCTGGAGCAATAACTTCTATTTTTTTGTAGTTAAAACTCCTGAGACACATAGCATCTTTTAGTGATGAACATATGATAAGATAAGGCTTATCAAACTTAAGTTGATCATAGCCTTGTAAATAAGGTTTCACTTTGTGGAACTTATGTTTCTTTGAAAATGGTTGATATATCTTATAGATATTACCATCTTTATCAAAGTAACCATACATGTTCTTACCTTCTATAGATAGAGATTTAACTTCTCCATCATCTTCTTTAACCATGTTGTAGTACTCAATAGGTTTTACATTATATTCATTTAATAATGTACTACCAATATTATATGCTAGCCAGTACTCAGCATCATGTTCAAACCAATCTCTTGTTTTTACAAAATCAATTTCCCATTTTGCTGCAATCTTAAAGTTTGTTTTCTTTATTCCTGCTTTAGCATATTTATTATAGTCTTCAACTATTTTATTAACTGCCTGTGAATAATCTAAATTGAATAATTCTTTTACCAAATCTATTTTACTACCGTATTTACCTGTAGAAAAGTCTTTATACTTATATTGCATAATACTTTTATCTACATATATACACATAGATGGTGTTCTTTCACCAGGATTAAATATAGATTTGATCTTTATATCTTGTCCAGATAATTGTTCAGGTAAGTTTAAATAGTGATGAAATACCCAATAACTAGGTACACTTGATTCACTTGAGACAAGGTTTTTTGTATTTAACATAATTAATAATTTAAGGGCAAGCTCTGCATCACGCAACTGTGTTCTGGCTTATTAAGCAGATACTGCCATATCTGGACTTACATGCGTCTACACCCTAAAATTAATTATAAATCAAAGTCATCACCAGCATTAACTGTTGTAGCTGGTTCAAAACTTTTTGTTTGTGTACTACCTTCTTTCTTCTGTATTCTTCTAAGATGATCACTTTCATTATATTTTAGTAATCTTGCACCATCTTTTTCTAGTGCTTCTAATGGTACACCATCTTTAGATAAACGTGGTAAGAATAAATCTAGGTTAACATAACCATCTTTATTTTCCCATTCTCTACCACCAATACATGCGTTGAAGTACTCACTGTTAGAGAATAACTTATTACACTCTACCATAAAGTCTTCAATAGTATTAGCCTCAATCTCATCAAGAGCATCTCTCTTGTTGACAACTTCACTTAAGAATATCATAGCTTTTAGAACTTCATTATCTCTACTGATTTCTACACCACTAGGTAATGTAGTATCCTTATATGGATATGGAGAGAATCTAATTCTACCAACTTGACCTTCATATCTTTCTCCGTCAGGCTTATTTACATCCTTTAAGAAACCTTGAAAATCACCTTCTTCTGGTTTACCTTCTACATGCAATACAATATTATATGCATCAGAATCATATGGAGTAACATCAAAGGTAATTGAGTTAATCTTAATTACATTGTTACCTGCGCCCATTACAGGCTTAACTCTGCCACTACCGGCAGACATGTCTTTTGTACTTAACATACTTTCTAAATTTTAATTAATTAATTATTATACTTATCTATGCATTCATTCACGTATGCAAGATCATTTGGTATGAATGAATCATCAAACATACCCATAGGAGACTTACAAGTATTCTCTCCATTGTTCTGAGTATCAAAACCATAGTGGAATACACCGTTATCATCCTTCACCACTTTCCCAAATAGGACAATGCTGAATAAACCTTCTAGAGTAAGAGTATTATCTATCATCTTACCAACAGTTTTTGCTTTTACTCTACGGTTACCATTAATATCTGTTGAATCCTCTGAGTGAGTCAAGAAATATATGACAAGATCTTCTCTCATATCTTTTGGCATCTTTGCAATTTGTGCAAGGTTAGCCGCTATTTGAGTGAACTTATCATAGCCTTTCTCTGTAGCTCTATCAAAGTATTCAAAAGAACTCATATATTGCCAATCATCAACAACTAGTGTTTTGATGTGTGGCATATTATCATTTACATGTTTCATTGCCTTGCCTATTCCAGCAGCAGATGAAACAGCTACAAGATTACCTTTTGGGTTATCTTTATTCATTGTTGTATACTTGCTTTTCCAACCTTTAAATGGTAAAGGCTTGTTAGCAATGTTGATTATAACAGTTGACTTAGGATCCAGGTTTCTCATACTAGTTGATTTACCTGTTCCTGAGTCAGCAATAATTAATACAGATTGTGCCATTTAATTCATTTTATTTAATATGTGATACATTGTTTTATTAATTGTCTGTAGTGAGTCATTGATCTGACTTAGCACATCTTTGACTGTTGGATCTTTCTTATTATCTGGGTCAGGTAAATTAGCAAAGTCTTCTATAACTTTTGCTGCATTATCTGTGATATCTCTGATCACAACAAGTTCACTTACTGGTATCAAATGTCTTTGATATCCAGATTTGCTTTCTACAAGTTCATATTCTTCACGCCAGTGTTTATTATGTTTATGTAGATACAAAGTTCTTTTTGGGTCTTCTGATTCATAATCAATACTTACAAATTCAGTATACACATCTTTTTCTTTCTCTAATTCACTGGGAAAGAAACTAACATGCAGTTCATCCTTACCAGGTGGCCTATAAGCCATCTTAGGTATATATAGTGCATCAGCTAAATTATTATCCTCAAAGTATTGTTCATGAGTTTTGTATAATTCTTTAACTTTAGCTTTCCTTTCTTCCGGTTTCATATAATTTCTATTTTTAGTACTTATCATAATTATTAAAATATGTGCAACTTACAGCTCGGGAGCAAAATGTTAGTAAAAAAATATTCTACTATCTCCTAGGCTGTTGTTCTGGTGTTGCCATTTCAGCAATTTCCATTTGCTCAAACTTAGCTTTAAAAAAGCTCATCCTTGCATCACCGTTTCTTGCTTTTAAGAAATGCAATACAAGCGTCCTATCATCTTCTATGATATACCTATCAGGTCCATAGTATCTGATCTTTTGTTTAGCAGGTCTATTAATACCTATTAGTGTATCAGCATGTTGTAACATTGCATCTGAGCCAAATATATCTGACTCAAGTACATAGTTACCATACTTACCATCAACACTCCTGTCCGGATTGTCAATGTTCCTATTAAGTTGTGATATAACTACAAACAAGCATGGATACTCACGTTTGGTTTGTGTAAAGAACTCACCTAATTCAAATAACATATCTAAACTACTATTTTGATATGGTGCTCTCTTCACAAGCATTGTATGATCCAGTGTTATTATTGTCTTAGCTCCTTTATGTAAATTCATATACATGTCTATTTGCTCACGCATTTGATTTACAGTCATAGGTTTACTTACAATATCTACAGGGTGTTTAACCCTTTCCTTAGCATATTCATGACATCTATTTAGAACATCTGTTTTCAGTTTACTACCAGCACTACATAATTCTTTATATGTTTTACCAGT
>CEPM01000920.1_pt1 | contig 26495 bp, 38 predicted proteins | sample 530371 | NCBI WGS metagenome assembly CEPM01 (sample SAMEA2620004, study PRJEB7988) | marine metagenome | biome: marine biome (ENVO:00000447); feature: surface water layer (ENVO:00002042); material: "saline water (ENVO:00002010), including plankton (ENVO:xxxxxxxx)" | depth 5 m
GACATAGACGATATAGAATACTTCAAGAAGAAGTTATATCAGTCACTAAATGTGCCTGCAACTAGATTAGAAGCAGACAATGGATTTAACATGGGTCGTGCTTCAGAGATATCTAGAGACGAACTTAAATTTAATAAGTTCACAAACAGACTTCAAAAGAAGTTTGCAAGAGTTTTTACAGACATGTTAAGAACACATTTAGTTCTTAAGGAAATAGTGACTGGAGAAGAGTTTGATAAATTCAAAGACTTTATCCAGTATGAATTTGCAACCGACAACCACTTTACAGAGTTGAAGGAAGCAGAGATTCTAAGGGAAAGATTAGATACCCTTGGAGGAATTGCTGATTATGTTGGTAAATACTATTCAAACGAATATGTTAGAAAGTATGTACTAAGACAGTCAGAGGAAGACATCAAAATCATTGACCAACAGATACAAGACGAGGGTGGTAATGAAGAAGATGGAGAAGACGATAGCTTTGGAGGATTTTAATAATGAGTGAAGACATATCAAGAAAGATAGTTGACGGAATTGAAGCAGGAAAGTTGGAACAGGCAAAGAACGATATCTTTGACGGAATCAAACAAAAGGCTGCAGAAGTTGTTGATATGAAGAGGGTTGAAACTTCTGTGAATTGGTCACAGAACGAAACCGAAGAAACTCCTACAGAGTCATGAAATCGTTTTCAGAAGTTTCTACGGAACTTCACGAGGCCACATTTAAGTGTCCCGAAGGTCATGTAGAACTTAAGAGAGAAAGTGTAAAATATGGTGAAGAAACCATAAATATAATTTACACTGAGTGTAAAGAAGGTATAACAGTATTCTTAAACGGACATGGAATACATGAGACCTTCGAGGACGAGGAGTCCTTAAAAGTTGGTATGCTAGAAGTGAAAAGAATGTTGAAAGACATGTCCGAAGAAGGTATATCAATAGAGGAAATAACAAATGAAATTAATATCTGAATTTAACGACTACGGAGTACAACCCGTAATAGTCGAACAAAACGAAAAAGGTGAAAAGGATTACTTCATCGAAGGAATCTTTATGCAATCAGAAATTAAAAACCGTAATGGAAGGATATATCCTAAAGAAGTTATACAGAAAGAAGTAAAAAGGTATAACAAAGAGTTCGTAGAAAAGAAAAGAGCATTCGGAGAGTTAGGACACCCCGAAGGCCCTACAATTAATTTAGACAAAGTGTCCCACATGATAGAGAAATTAGAAGAAGATGGAAACAATTTCGTGGGACGAGCAAAGATTTTGAGTACACCAAACGGTCAAATAGTTAAAAATTTGATAGATGATGGTGCCAAACTGGGTGTTTCTTCTAGAGGTCTAGGTTCACTAGAATCAAAAGGAAACGCACAGTATGTAAAAGACGATTTTCAACTTGCTACGGCAGGTGATATCGTTGCAGACCCGTCTGCACCTGAGGCCTTTGTAGAAGGTATTATGGAAGGTGTTGAGTGGGTTTATGAGAGTGGTATCTTGAAGGCAAAAGATTTAGACCAAATGCAGAAAGATTTAAAGACTGCAAGGCTAAATAAACTTGAAGAAACCAAATTGAACCTATGGAAAAGTTTCGTTGAGAAGCTTTAACATATAAATAAAAAAGTAATCTTTAAACAGGAGAAATTTATGTCAGATTTAGAAAACCAAGTAGAAACTGCTGAAGAGTTAGTTGCTGAAAAGGCACCTACCGATATGGCAGAAAAAGGTGACAAATCTGCTCACAAACAAGGTTCGTCTTCCGAAGAGAAAATCGAAAGCGGAAAGGCCGAAGTCGTCAAGCCTGAGGAAAATCCTGTTGACAAGGCTGTTGCAGCTGCAAATAAAGCATCAGATGGTACTAAACCAGTAAAAGATGCAGTAAATAAAAATGCAGAGAAAGGTGACAGCAAAGCAGACAAATTAAAAGAAGATGAAGATTCCAACGAAGAGGACACTATCGCAGAGAAAGGACAATCTAAAATGGAACTAATCAAGGCTGCAGTCGACAGTATGAAAGGGTTGAATAAAGAAGAGTTAAACAAATTATTCAGTTCTTTATCAGAAGACGAGGTCGATGAATCCTTGACTAAAGCAGAAGTCGCAAGAAAAATAGTAGAAGCATTAAAAGAAATGTCTTTGGAAGATGTTCAAAAACTCGTTAAAGAAATGGGTTATGAGGACGAAGAAGACGAAGATGATGATGACGATGACGATGATGACGATGAAGAAGAGTCATACGGTAAGAAAGAGTCAAAATCAGAATCAGTCGAAAATGACTCTGCTGTTGAATCTTCATTAGTCGAGATTGAAATAGATGACGACCTATCAAAAATCTCTGAATCATTAGATTTATCAGAAGAAAATGCAGAAAAAGCTAAAACTATTTTTAAAGCTGCAGTAAACAGTAAAGTTGAAGAAGCTAAAGAAAAGCTTGAAGAGCATTACCAAACAGAATTAAAATCCCAAGTAGAAACTATCAAAGAAGAATTAACTTCTTCTGTAGATAAGTATCTAACATATTGTGCTGAAGAGTGGTCGAAAGAAAACGAACTCGCAATAGAAAGGGGTTTGAGGTCAGAAATGACAGAAAACTTTATCGAAGGTCTCAAGAAGTTGTTCGTAGAACACTATGTTGAAGTGCCAGAAGATAAGTACAATGTCGTTGACGAACTCGCAAATCGTCTTGACGAGATGGAAGCTAAAGTTGATGCCGAAGTTCAAAAGAACATGGATATTAACGAAGAGCTAGAAAGTCTTAAGAGACAAAATGTTGTGAAAGAGGCATGTGAAGACTTGTCTGATTCACAAAAAGAGAAAATGGTATCACTATCTAACGGTGTAGACTTCACAGACCAAGCAGATTTCGAAGAGAAAATTGCAGAAATCAAAGAAGCATACTTCGGTGTAGACAGTGAAACTATTGCTGAAGAAACCGTACAAGAAGAAGGTAATGGAGATTTCGATACAGAAGTAGAGAAAGTTCTTGACCCTTCAATTGCACGATACTCTGAAGCATTAACTAAACTAAAACCATTAGGTTAATTTAAAGGAAACTAAAACTCATGTTTTTATCAGAAAATTTACAAGAGAAGTGGGAGCCTATTCTAGAACATTCCGATTTGCCAAAAATCGAGGACAACTACAAGAAAGCAGTCACAGCAGTTATACTTGAAAACCAAGAGAAAGCTTTAAACGAAGACAGAGCAACTCTTGAGGAAGCTGCACCTTTAAACTCTACTGGTAGTTCTATTTCTAACTGGGATCCAATCCTAATTTCGTTAGTAAGAAGAGCTATGCCAAATCTCGTTGCATACGACATTTGCGGTGTTCAACCTATGACTGGCCCAACTGGTCTTATCTTTGCTATGAAAGCAAGATATAACGACTATCCAACAGAAACAAGACTGAATAACTCAGAAGCTTTATTCAATGAAGCAAGAAGTGGATATTCAGGTGGTGCAGACCCAACAGCGGGCCCTGCAGACAACGACCCTGTTGGTGACCCTTTTGATGCATCAGGCCCTGAAACCTACGCGGGTGACACAGGAGCTGGTATGTCAACAGCTAGTGCAGAAGCATTAGGTGATGCAGCTGGGAACCACTTTGCACAGATGTCTTTCACTATTGAGAAAGCAACTGTGACTGCAAAGTCAAGAGCACTCAAAGCAGAGTACACTTTAGAATTAGCACAAGACCTCAAAGCAATCCACGGTCTTGATGCAGAATCAGAACTTGCAAACATTTTGTCAAGTGAGATTCTTGCTGAAATCAACAGAGAAGTTGTAAGAAATGTCAATCTTCAAGCGAAGACTGGTGCATCTGCAACTGCTTCTAGCGGAACATTCAACTTAGATGTTGATGCAAACGGTAGATGGTCTGTTGAGAAATTCAAAGGACTATTGTTCCAAATCGAAAGAGAAAGCAATGTAATTGCAAAAGAAACAAGAAGAGGTAAAGGAAACTTTATCCTATGTTCTTCTGATGTTGCATCTGCACTTTCAATGGCTGGTGTTTTAGATTACACACCTGCGTTAAACACTAACATTAATGTTGACGACACAGGCAATACATTTGCTGGTGTTCTTAACGGAAGAGTAAAGGTCTACATTGACCCTTATGCGTCTGTTGACTACATGACTGTTGGTTATAGAGGGTCTAACCCTTATGACGCTGGTATGTTCTATTGCCCATATGTTCCACTACAAATGGTGAGAGCAGTTGGTGAGAACACTTTCCAACCAAAAATCGGATTCAAAACTAGATACGGTATGGTTTCAAACCCATTCGTAGGAAGCACACCTTCTGACGGTCTTGCATCTGCTGGAACAAACCAATACTACAGAAAAATGGCAGTGTCCAACATTCTGTAAACGGAATTTCGTTTCGATTAAAACCCCTCTTTCGAGGGGTTTTTTTTAGCACTAAATAAAAGGTACAATAAAGTACAGACATACACACACAGGAGAAAAATATGTCAGAATCGAAATCAGGGTACGAAATCCGTGCCGACTTACTCAATCAAGCTCAAGGTCTGTTAGAAGGAAACATCTACAGAAACAACGAGGCGATTGTAGAACACAATAATAACTTCCCAAACGATAGAAAACCTTACGGTGACCAGTTCGTGTCTACGGAAGAAGTTATTGCAGTTGCAAGACAACTCAATGAGTTTGTAAACGAGAAATAACCATAAATAGTATTATGGCAGACCCAGTAATAAACAAATCACTTTTAGGTAAGAATAATTTTAGATTACTTATTGACAAGATTCCAAATGTGGAATTCTTTGTTAAGACAGTAAATATCCCAGGCTTAACTTTCACCGAAACAGTTGCACCTGCTGGCATAGGTTTAGATGCATTCTTCCCAGGCGATAAAGTTTCTTTTGATACCCTCTCGGTAGGATTTCTTGTTGACGAGGATTTAGGAAACTTCAAAGAGATTTTTGATTGGATGGACAAGATAGTTCCAGTTTCAGACCCAAGTGCATATAAAAATTATGTAGGTTCTCAAACTACGGCAACTGGTGAACAATCAACTATCGATAATGCACTCGCACAATATTGTGATATTACACTGGTCACTAATACTAATAAGAACATACCTAATAAGTTCTTTAGGTTTCATGATGCATTCCCAATCTCACTAAGTGGGATAGAATTGGAATCAGGTGCAGACGGTGAGACAGTTCTTGCAACAGTTGAATTCAGGTTTACATACTACGAAATAAAATCCACTTCCTAGATTACCATAAATATGGTATAATAGTATATTATGACACTCGATGAATTGAAAGCAGAGTGGAAACAGGACTGTGAAATAGACGATATCGAACTAGATAAATCGTCATTAGAACTACCCAAACTCCACGCAAAATACTCAGAATATCTAACAGACGCAGTCGTTAGACATAAAAATCTTCAGCTTAAATATTCCATGTTATTGAAAGATAAATGGTTATGGTTCAATGGTAAAATGGACGAAGAAACAATCAAAGAAAAAGGTTGGAGTGACGACCCATTTGACGGTCTTAAGATTATGAAAAATGATATGCAAATATTTTTCAATGCAGATAAAGACTTACAAAAGTTAAATGCACAAACAGAATATCAACAAATCCAAATCGACTTCTTAAAAAGGTGTATGGAAAATATTACATGGAGACACCAAACAATTAAGAACACAATCGAATGGAGAAAGTTCATGGCGGGTTCATGATAGAAACACTTGCACAAGTATTAATGGTGGTTTCAGTTATGTTAGGAATAGCTATCATATGGTATGAGGAAATTATAAAATGATTTATCATTCTTATTGTTGTATACTACCACAATATCTTTCTAAACAAGAGGTAGATTATATACACGGATATGCAAGAAGTCTTCCTATTTACGAAGGAAGATTAGGTGCTGGTGTGTCAGATTCAGATAGTCACCAATCTAGATTTACAGAAAAAACTGGTCACGGTGATAGTATGATAAGACAATCTACTAACAAGTGGATAGACCACAATGACCCAAAGTTTAAAGTAGAACTCAAACAAAAAATATTTGACGGTATGGTTCAAGCAAATGTTGAAAGTGGTTGGAACTATGATATCACAGATATGGAGAATTGGCAGTATACTGTTTACGAAGCTCAAGAAGATAAACCAACTGGTGACTTTTATACATGGCATACAGACGCAGGTGCAGACCCATATCCAGCTGGAGATATAAGAAAGATATCTTGTTCAGTTCAACTGTCAGACCCCGATGATTATGAGGGTGGTCATTTTCAATGGATTGAATCTGCAAAAGTTTTTGACCGTATAAAATTGAGAAGTGGTGATATCAAACTAGACGAGTTGATTCACACTGCACCCATGAGTGGAAGAGAATTAGGTTCTCTAATTGTTTTTCCTTCTTGGTTGCACCACCAAGTCACACCAGTCACCCACGGAGTAAGAAAATCTCTAGTAGTATGGAACAAGGGATGGCCTCTGAGATAATTCTAAAGAAGGTCGATGAGGTCTTCATGAAAGTAGAATGTGATGACGGTCTTGCTAGAGACTTGTTTGACTTCTTTTCTTTTACAGTTCCAAATGCAAAGTTCATGCCCTCAGTTAAAAATAGATACTGGGACGGTAAGGTCAGACTCTTTTCAATTAAAACACATAAGATATACATTGGATTACTTCCATATGTGGACGAGTTCTGCAGAGAAAGAGGATATGATATTGTAGGTATAAATGATATCATTGGTGATAAAGAAAGACAACCCGATGAAAACTTTATACAAGAACTAGGATTACCTTTTGAACCTAGAGACTACCAGTTAGACGCATTCAGAACTGCAGTACAATATGGTAGACAACTATTACTCTCACCTACTGCAAGTGGTAAGTCATTAATCATTTATTTACTTGCAAGATATTACAACAAGAAAACTGTTATTATAGTTCCTACAACTTCCCTTGTAGAACAAATGGCAAAGGATTTTAAAGACTATGGATACGATAAGGAAATTTGTAAGATTTATAGTGGTCAGCCTGTATTTGATTCAGACATCACGATTACAACATGGCAGTCATTTAGTAAGGCTCCTAAAAATGTCATGGAAAAATTCGAGGTTGTCTTCGGAGACGAAGCACACCTCTTCAAAGCAAATGTCCTCAAAGGAATCCTCGAAAAAATGAAAAACACTGCAATTCGTTTTGGTACTACAGGAACCCTTGACGGTTCAGAGTGTCATAGATTGCAACTAGAAGGATTGTTTGGCCCAGTCAAAAAAGTAGTATCAACAAAAGAATTGATAGACGAAGGTACTATTGCAAATTTATCTATCGATTGTGTCATACTATGTCATACTAAACAGAAGAAAATGACATACCAAGAAGAGATGGATTATCTTGTTTCTAATGATGCAAGAAATATTTTTATAGTAAATCTTGTTAGAAGTCTAAAAGGAAACACACTGGTGTTGTTCCAGTATGTAGAGAAACATGGAGTCATACTTCACAGTATGATGTCACATACAGACATGGGTGGAAATTTACATTATGTCTATGGTGGTACAGACACGGAAGATAGAGAATCCGTTAGAGAGATTGTAGAGAAGAACAAGGAAGATACTATCCTTGCATCATATGGAACCTTTTCTACAGGTGTAAATATAAAAAGGATTGATAATATTGTATTTGCAAGTCCGTCTAAATCAAGAATACGAAATCTACAATCGATTGGTAGAGGTCTTCGTAAGACAGACGGTAAAGATAAATTGAGACTGTTCGATATTGCTGATGATTTACAATGTGAGAATTATACATTGAATCACCTCAAAGACCGTATAAATATATACAATGAAGAAAGATTTAACTACGAGATAAAACAGTTCAATTTAAATGACAAGACCTAAAGACATAGTCCCAACACAATACGAAGTTTTGAAATTACTGAACGGCACAGAAGTTGTCGGTATGACTAGAGATACAGGAAACGGTATAGAGATTACATTACCTATGATATGTAAACTCGAAGTTGTTGCACCAGCTGGTAATACTACCCTTGCAACATTTTATCCTTATGCACCTCTATCTGCAGATGCAACTGTTTTACTTCCATTAGATATTATTGCACATAGAAATAATATGAATGAACAATTCGTACCGTACTATGACGAAGCCTCCTCTAGGTGGTTCGACATGGTTGAAAATAAATCAATACCATTAACAGGTGACAAAAAACAAGTTAGGAAAGCATACCTAGATAGAGTTGTTAGAGACCTTATGGAAGCAACTGGTGGCCCAATAACTGAACAAGAACAAAGAATGTTGGAAAGATTCGAGGAAGAAGAGTGGTCAATGGAAGACGAAGTTCTTGCAGACTTTGAATCTGCACTTGCACCAACAGACAAGAAAAAAATTCATTAGAAAAATATTTCTTAGACTTTCAATTCATATATATACTATCGATAATTTATGGTGATAGTACATCATAAGTATTCTTTATAACTTTAAAAACGGAAATAACCATGACACAAGCAATACTTGGAATTGCAAAGGGCATGGTGGTGAGACTCGAAAACATTATTGAGACAAAGATTATATCAATGTTAATAGAAGCAGTAGAATTTCTAACACTGATGCTCCTTCCAATTTTTATACCATTAGGCATAATGCTCCTATCGGGGTGGACTTTATAATGTCCCGTGAAAGGATTGAAACGATAAGAGATGGTCTAGAAGTCACAGCACTTGTAGCCATCTTTTGTCTATCTTTATTTGGAGTGAACTCTCATGTCCTATAGAAAATACGACCCAGTTTGGAAAAGGTGGGAGACAGTTCCTTCTGCAGTAGACGATGCAGCCGATGTTATGTCAGGATACGAAACTCAATTATCATTAAATCTAAACAAACCACGAGACGCAACACCCGAAGAAGCACAAGAATGGCAAGAGAAAGAATTAGCTTGGTGGGGAGACCGTCAACTTATGTTTGTCACGATTGCAGTTATCGTTCAAATGTCTGCATTAGCTTTCATGGGTGCAGTCATGTTATTCAATCAACAGGTATTCGGGTGAAATATCTAATCTACGCCGCAATACTAATACCTTGGGAGTTAGGAATCGTTCTCCTATTCAGTCTCGTATGAAGCAATATATAGTATATGCAATGTTAGGAATGTCGTTCTCATATATGGTGACTGGAGATATAGACCGAATGGGACGGGGTGCAGAAATGAAATATGCACTCATAAGAAATCAATCCCTTCTAATATAGTACCCTCAGCGGGAACATATTCATCTTATCATGGATTTCTCATTTGACAAGGCACTTTTCTAAAAAAACTTTATTTAATAAATATTAAAAAGCCCCTTACAATCTGTGGATTTTAGAGTATAATAGATACATGACTACGAAAAAAGACCCTAAAAAAGCAGAACACTATGTTAACAACAAAGAGTTCACTTTGGCAGTCTCCGAGTTTAACGAAAAAGTAAAACTTGCAGAATCAAAAGGCAAAGAGCCACCTAGAATGACTGAATATATCGGTGAGTGTATCTATAAGATTGCAACCCGTTTATCCACTCGTCCTAATTTTATAAATTATACATACCGTGACGAAATGATATGTGATGCAATTGAAAATTGTATTCAGTATATCGGTAATTTCAATACGGAAAAGTCAAACAATGCGTTCGCATATGTCACTCAAATTTGTTATTATGCATTCCTTCGAAGGATACAAAAGGAGAAGAAACAGGTTTTCATTAAACAGAAATCTATCGAAGAATCTAATATAACTATGGACGCTTATACAACCATAGACGGGGAACATGACCCAACTCTTACAAACACTAATGTAGAGTGGATGCAAGAGCATATGAATCGGGTTGAATACGAACCAAGAAAATCAAAAAGACAAAAGAAAGTAAAAGAGAATACTAATTTAGAAAAATTTACTGAATGAAGATAGCAATACTTAACGACACTCATGCTGGTGTCCGTGGTGATATGGTTGCAATGGCCGATTACCAAGGACGATTTTATAATGAAGTTTTTTTCCCATATCTAAAGGAGAATGATATCACTCACATATTACATTTGGGTGATTACTTTGATAGAAGGAAGTATGTAAACTTTTCCACATTAAAATCTAATCGTGAACATTTTATAAAACCTATGTTGGAACATGGTATATCCATGGATTTGATTATAGGTAATCACGATACTTATTTTAAAAATACAAATGAAGTAAACTCTCCCGACCTTTTATTATTCGAGTCAGATAATATCAATGTTATCCAAGAACCCGAGGTAAGAGAATATGACGGATTGAATATTGCACTTGTTCCATGGATTAATTCTGAGAACTATGCAGATTCAGTAGAGTTTCTTATGTCTGCAAATGCACCTATTTGTATGGGACACTTCGAATTTGAAGGTGCGTTAATGCACCCAGGCATGACTTGTCAACATGGACTAGACCATTCATATGTAAAGAGATTTGAAAAAGTTTATAGTGGACACTTCCACCAAAAATCAGAGTTTGCAAATATCAAATATCTTGGTTCTCAAATGCAGTTTACTTGGTCAGATTTTGGAGACGAAAAATTCTTCCATATCTTTGACACTGAAACAAGAGAAATGGAACCAGTTCATAACCCTTTAAAAATTTTCGACAAAATTTTCTATGACGATACAAAGGAGACTTTTGAAACACTTGTTAACAAAGACTATTCTTCTGTGACAGGTAAGTTTACAAAAGTTATTGTTGTAAATAAAGACAACCCGTATTGGTTTGATGCATTCTTAGATAAGATACATGCAGCTTCTCCATTACACTTACAAGTCGTAGACGATAATAAACATATGGACTTAATGGACGATGCAGATGTTGAAAATGTTGAGGATACATTGACTATACTAACAAAGTATGTCGATAGTATGGATATTCAAGGTAAGAAAAAGCCTCTTACAGAATTAATGACTTCATTGTATAATGAGGCATTAGATGAACATACTTTTATATGATAATATTTAAAGAAGTAAGATATAAGAATTTACTATCATCAGGAAACAAGTTTACAACAATTAAACTTAACGATGCACAATCAACACTTATACTGGGTGAGAATGGTGCTGGTAAATCTACATTATTAGATGCATTGTGTTATGCATTATATGGTCGTGGGTTTCGTAATCTAAAACGAGACCTATTAATAAATTCAATTAATACAAAAGAACTTGTAGTTGAACTTGATTTTTCAATCGGTAATAAAGACTACAAATTAATCCGTGGCGCAAAACCAAATAAATTTGAAATTTGGTGTAATGACATTTTGTTAAATCAAGATGCAAGTGTTAGGGATTATCAAGAACACTTAGAGAATAACATACTCAAAATGAGTTATCGTTCATTCACTCAAGTGGCTATCCTAGGTTCTGCAAACTTTACTCCGTTCATGCAACTTAGAGCAAAGGACAGAAGAAAGTTAGTAGAAGACCTTTTGGATATTACTATTTTTACAACTATGATGCAGTTGTTGAGGAAACGAAAATCTAATCATGCATTAGATGTGAAAGAGAATCAACATGAGATTGCAATTCTTGAAGAAAGGATTAGTGGATTAAATAGTCAGATAGATGCACTCCGTGAAAACCGTGATGAAAAAATATTGAAATTTGAGACTACCATTAATCAAACTCAAACCAATATCGACAAACTATTAGGAGAGGTTGATGAAAAGACGGAAAATGTGGTGGAGAAAACACGACTTATCACGGATAAAAATACTACGGAAGATAGACTTAAACAAACGACAGACTTGGAGTCTCAACTCGAAAGAGCTAGAAAGAAAGCAATTGCAGACATTAAATTCTATGAAGACAACGACAACTGTCCCACATGTAAACAGGACTTAACAGGTGAACACAAAGAAAAATGCATTCAGGAAAAAAATCAGAAGGTTGCAGAAATCAAGGAGGCGGTGTCAACACTCGACAGCCAAATCGGTGAACTCCATGATAGAATCCAAACCATTAATACAGTCCAGTCCGAAATAGACGAGATACAAAGAGAGATAGGTCTTTCACAAACAGAGATTGTTTCTAATCAAAAGTACATTTCTAAACTTCAAAAAGAGATTGAATCTCTTGAAGAAGAACAAGAAGGTAATTCAGATGCACATGAACAAGTTTTAAAAGCTGAAGATGATTTACATACACTAATGAAAAAGAAACAACACCTTGCAGACAACGGTCACTATCTAGAGATTGCAACTCTATTATTAAGAGACCAAGGTGTGAAAGAAAAGATTATCAAACAGTATGTTCCTATCATGAATAAACTTATTAATAAGTTCCTTGCACAATTAGAATTCTATGTTGGATTCGAACTGGACGAAGCCTTTGAAGAAACAATCAAATCTAGATTTAGAGATGTGTTCAAATATGAAAACTTCTCTCAAGGTGAGAAAATGAGAATCGACCTTGCACTTCTTTTCACATGGAGAGCAGTTGCAAGAATGAAGAATTCAGTAAACACTAATCTATTGATTTTAGATGAAGTGTTTGATAGTTCACTTGATGCAAGTGGTACAGACGAATTCATGAAAATGTTAAACACCTTGACAGAGAAGACAAATGCATTCATAATATCTCATAAAGGAGATATATTATATGATAAATTTGAACATGTTATTAGGTTTGAAAAGTACAAAAACTTTTCGAGAATTGCTGAATAATATAAATAGTATTATGAAATCTTTTCAAGAATATACACAATCAGGCAGTAATCTTATTTTCTCAAGAGAACCTCTTGTTGAAGAAAAGGATATTGAAAAACTAATTAAAGGATATAAACCCGAGGTTGGTGGTAAGTCTGTTAAGACATATCTAATTAGATATGAAAGACCTTCACAGGTTGCAAGTGATTTTGAAAAGATTAAGAAAGTATTAGACAAAGAAGGTATCGGTTATTCAATGGATACCTCTAAGTCCTCAAAAGGAACTATTGTCATACCCGATGATAAGATAACCCATAAGATATACTTTAAACCGTCTAAGACGGCTTCTAAGGGGCCATCAGGTGCAGAGTGGGAGTCTATCATAGCAATAGGTGTGAATAAGATTAAAGGTAAGGCATGGGACACTGGTAGAGAATGGGAAGTAGGTGGAAAGTTTTGGGAAGAATATGGTGACATAGGTATTAAAATTGGTAAAGATTTTATAAGTCAAATAGGTGTGGATAAATTAGAAGGTACAGGACAAAGTTCTGCTTCTCTAAATCCAAAATGGAGAGGTACTAATAAGACACCAAAGACTGATATCAAATCCAGTAAACACAATATATCGTTAAAGAAAGCTGGTGGTTCACAACTTATGTCGGGAAGTAAAGACGAAGTTATATCTACAGTAGAAGCTGCACAGGAAACATTTGGTGCAAGTAATCAAAAAGCAGTACAGAACTTAGTAAGTATAATGGAAAGAAAACTTGTTAAGTTATCTGAAACAGATGCAGTAAGTTCTATTGATAAGTTGAGAGATAAGGAAAAATTGTCCGATAAAGAAATGGAACAAATTGCAGAATTAGATTCAGCAAGAATAGGTGCAAAAGAAATAGAACAAGAGTTTAATAAAGTTTTTTCATCTCAAGAATTTTTAGGACACTTTTGTTTCGAAGCTGCAACAGGTAATATAAAGTTCAAAGATAGTTGGCCAAGTGCAACAGTTGTCTGTACTTTTAATCCCGATAAAGCAACTCTATCAGATGTTTTATTTTTAGACTCACCTGAAAGTGCTGGTGTAAAACTTGCAAGTGGTAATCAGTTTTATGTTTCATTCAAATCAACAGCTGGTTCTGCACCATATCTTGCAATGAGAAGTAAAAAGAAAAGTAAGAAAGCAATGGCACAAGCAATGTCGGAAGATACAATACCTTCATTAAAAACTATCTTACTTGAAGAGATTGCAAAAGAACCAACATTACTAAGTGAAGACTATCAACAATTAGATGAATTTCAAATTCTAAATACATTGAAACAACAACTTACAAGTTTTGGAAATAATGCAAAAAGAACCGTTATGAATGTTTGGAAAAACATAATGGATAGAATTAAAAAAGCATTAGCTATGATTGCAAGGTTAGGTAAGAAAGCCTTAGGGTCATTGAGAAGATTTTTTGGGTTAGATATTGCAACAGTAAGTCTAACAAGAACAGGGGGAAAATATCCCGTAGATAGTTTAATATTTAATAAGTAATATGTATGAATTAGTTGAAGAGGCCACCAAGGTCTTAAGAGAACCCACAGACAAATTTGATTTTGAGAATCCACCCGAAGACCCTAAAGAGGTTGAAAAGAACCTTGGTGAAGCAATGGAAAGGTTTGGTGGTTTAGGATTATCTGCAAATCAATTAGGTTTGAATTACAGAGTATTTGTTATGAGAACTGCAGACAGTGGTATCAAAGCATTCTTCAATCCCGAAATAACAAAACTATCTCAAGAAACAGAACTAATGAAAGAAGGGTGTCTTTCTTTCCCCGATATATACTTAATGATAAAAAGACCTAAAGCTATTGAATTTGATTATACAGATGCAGAAGGTGAAAAACATACATTACAATTAGAAGGAATTGGTGCAAGATGTGTACAACATGAATGTGACCATTTGAACGGTATCATTTTCCTTCAAAGAGCCTCTCGATTTAAAATAGAAAGAGCTTTGAAAGCAAGACCTAAAGAGAGACAAAAGAGAATTAATTATGAGCGCAGAATGGAAATTGTTAGACAACTCCAAAGTGTACAATCACAAAGTGATTCCGATACTGACGGAGGAGGAGTCGAAACACCTGATAAGGTGGCACAACAGTCATAGACATCTAGACACTGTTGGTTCAGCCGTAGACTATCAAGGTACTAGAAAATTACATATCAAAAATGAAGGTATCCGTTTACTTTTTCAAAAAGTAGAAACTCATTGCACTGCAGAAATCTATAAAGCAACTGGTAAAGTTTTCTATCCCGAAATGTCTTCACTCTGTAAGTGGCATAGGGGTGGATATCAAAACCCACATTTAGATACATATTCTAATCAAGAAATGGGTGAAGTTGATGAAGAGGCTGTAGATAGTGGTAGAGAAAAACCTTCAAGAGAATGGACATGTATAGTATATCTAAATGACGATTTCTCAGGTGGAGAAACATATTTCCCACCGTCTGAATATTATCCTTTTGGTCATCAAGTAGAACCAACTATAGGAAGTGGTCTTCTATTTCAAGGTATATATCATGGTCATGGAGTCTTCAAAATAAGAAGAGGCCCTCGACATACAATTGCATTGTGGTTTACAGAAGACATGCATAAAGCTATGACTTCTAGACCAGTATCAGATTTAGGTCACAATGAAAATACAATTAGAAATAGTTTAAATTTCAATAAAGACGACTTACTTTTCACCCCTACTATTCATAACGACTCTGAATGGTTCGAATACAAGAGAAACGCAAAAAACCTCTAAACCCCCCTCAAAAGTCCATGTAGTTCAACTGGATAGAACAACGGTCTTCTAAACCGTAGGTTGGAGGTTCGATTCCTCCCATGGACGCCAACTCATGCCTTGACAATGCCTTAGCTTTTTTAGTATAATGTAAGCATGAGTAATTTAGTAAACGACACAATATTGGATAATATCTCAGATGATGTTTGTGCATTGTATGATGACAAAGGTGTTTGGGGTGTTATTGACGCAATACAAAAAGACTTTGGTGCAGATAAGGTAGTTTATTCTAAAGACGATGATGACCATATTGATACTTTGATTCAATTAAGGTTCGATTCTTTAGGTGACTAAGCCTTGACAATGCCTATAGCTTTTTGAGATAATATAAACATGACAGAGAATATCAGAACCCAAAAAGACAACCTTGCAAGACTAATGGCAGGGGAAAATTTGACAGTTGTGCATAGGAGAACTCCTACTGCATACTTTGACCTTAAAAACAGATTGCTATGTTGTCCTATATTCAAGGAAGATATCTCTGCAGAACTTTATGACCTATTCATGGGTCATGAGGTTGGTCATGCATTATGGACTCCATATGAAGGTGTTCACTCTGCAGTGACTAAAAACAAAACTCTAAAAGGATATCTCAATGTTATTGAAGATGTCAGAATTGAGAGAAATATCAGAAACAAATATCAAGGATTGAGAAGGTCTTTCTTCACTGCATACAATGAACTCATGGAAATGGATTTCTTTGGTGTCAAAGGTAGGAACCTTCAAGAACTTTCTTTGATTGACAAAATCAACCTAATCACAAAATGTGGTTCTAGAATTCAAATCAAACTTTCTAAAGAGGAACAATTCTTCCTAGACTGGTCTATGAAGTGTGAGACTTGGGAAGAGGTTGAAGAATGTGCAACTGCAATCTACGAGTGGTCAAAAGAAAACGAAACAAGAACTGAGGCTGACGAACAATTAGTTCCTCAAATGTTTGACATTGGTGATGACGAAGAGGACGAAGACGGAGAAGAAGAAAATCAAGGTGAGTCTTGGGACGAGTCATATGATGATTCAGAAGAGGAACAAGAAGAAGACAATCTTCCCGAGGTTCCTCAAGAAACTACTGGAAGTGGTGACCAAGATTCAGAAGAAGGTGAAGAGGAAGACGAAGAAGAGTCAGACAGAAAAGAAACTGGTGGAACTGGTAATGTCAATGCTAAGGGAAGACCCGAAGAGTATGACAGTGAAGACGGTGCAAGAGAGTCTATCACAGAACACAATGCACATAACAATGAAGAGAAATTCATTTCTGATACTAATGTAGTTAGAACTCAGATTGATTTACAAGGAAAAGGATTCAAGAAACTTGTCTCTGATTCTCTTTATGATTACAAACTGGTTCTAGAAGACTGGAAAGAATACTACGAAAAAATTGCAGTCAACGATTCTTACTATGCAAACAGAATTGATTCTACTAAGAAGAGAGCTCTTCATACTTACAAGAAACTAGAGTCTAAGAACAAAGCCATTATCAATCACATGGCTAAAGAATTTGAAATGAGACAAACTGCTCTTGCTTCGAAACATGCATTTACTGGTAAGACTGGTAAATTGGATATGAACAGACTTGCAAAGTATCAGATTGTTGAAGATGTTTTCAAAAGAGTCACTTACTTGCCAGACGGTAAAAACCATGGTGTCAACATTATGTTGGACTGGAGTGGTTCTATCTGCAATGAGGTTCAAGACTTACTAGAACAGACTTTCATTCTTACAATGTTCTGCAGAAAAGTTAACATTCCTCACAGAGTGTATCTTTTCTCAGACAACATTTCTAAGAAAAAACTTGACAGTGAGGATACTGAATACTGGAGAAACAGAGATGGATACCTCGTTGAAATTTTCTCTAACGAAATGAATTCAAAAGATTACAAAGAAATGTTCGTGAACATGTCTACTCTTTGGAACTTCTACTTCACAGACAATATCAGATATGGAAGAGGTGGGAGCTTTGCAAAGAAACTTGAAGCTTGGAACAACTGGTTCGAAGGTTGTACTTATGTTGACCCCGACCAAGGTGGTTGGATTGACATGCCTACAGATGTGTATCCAACTTCAAAATACAGTTTGGGTGGAACTCCACTGGATACTACACTGGTTGCAATGAGAGGTTTACTTCCTCAGTTCAACAAAGCTTACGGGATTGAGAAATCAATTTTGACAGTTATCACAGACGGGTACTCACACTCTGCTGACATTCTCAACTTGAATGACCAAGAGAGAGCAGAACAAAAAGAACAAATGGGTGACCTAGACAGTTGGGACACTAATCAAGAAAGAGATATTATTGACCCTATCAACGGAAGAGTTTACCCTTACGAAGTGAAAGAGAGAAGATACTACAGAAACGATTTCAAGAAGACTCAGAATCTTCTAGACTGGGTATCTAAAACTACTGGTGTGACTGTCACTGGATACTTTGTTTGTGGGAGAAAAGGTGACATGGTCAACTTACTACAATCATGTGGTGAGATTGAACACACTTACGATGAAGACGGTTCAATCCAAGCAATGTGGACAAAGGCTAGAAAAGAAGGTGTTGTAATCAAAACTCACGGATACAACAAATTGTTCTTGACCTCTGCTTCAAACCTTGGAACTGAGGGTACTGATAGTTTAGATGACGAATTGATAGGTGCAAAGAAATCTACAATTCTTTCAAAGTTCAAAAAGAATCAGAATGCAAAAACCACTTCAAGATTTTTGACAAATGAGTTTATAAAGGAGATAGCGTAATGCCACATTTGAGAGTAGACGATGCATACTACGAAAGAATCCCTAGTACAGACTTGGGTAAATTTGCAGATGCAATAAATGATGTAGGGCCTAGTCCATGCGTGTTTCATAGTTGTGATAATTATGACCACTGCAAGGAAAAGGAAGTAGAATGTTTTGCATTCAGAGCTTGGGTCAATAACGGTGAGAAGTATTTGACAGCTAAGAATGCAAAAGGTGAGATTAAATGTTTGAAAAAAATGGGGTCATATCTTGAACCACTTAAATAAGTGCCTTGACAATGCCCCTAGCTTTTTAGTAAAATATACTTATAGATTGAAAAAGGAGACTAAATGACAAATTCTATTGATGTAAACGGAAACAAGTTCTCACTGACTCCCGATAGGACGGAGTTTTTGGACGAACTGGTTTCTAAATTTGGTTCTCAGACCTCATTTACTAGGACTGAGATTAAGGAAGCCATGGGTGGTTATTTCCCTTCATGGATGAAAGATAACAAGTTTGGGTTCAAAGAACCTCAAACAGAAGGCCCTCTATTGTACAACCTTCAAGCTGTAATCAGTGGATACAATGGTGGTTATTCTCACGGTGGTGAGACAGAAGTCAAAGTGGCTCCTGTTCCTGCTGTTGCAACCCCTTCTAATATGCCAGTTGCGGCTGCAACTGAGTCTGTAAATCTTCTTGACGAGGGTGTAAAAATCATTCCCGAGAAGATGTCAAATTATGTTCCATTTGGACATTTCAGAGATGTCAAGAACATAATCAAGTCAAAGATTTTCTTTCCAGTGTTTGTGACTGGTCTGAGTGGTAATGGTAAAACCTTGATGGTTGAACAAGTTTGTGCTCAGTTGAAGAGAGAACTTTACAGAGTCAATATTACTATTGAGACTGATGAAGATGATTTAATGGGTGGACATTCTCTTGTCAATGGAAACATTGTTTTCAGAGAAGGCCCTGTTATCAAAGCTATGAGGAAAGGAGCCGTTCTTCTTCTTGACGAAGTTGACTTGGGTTCTAACAAACTCATGTGTTTACAATCAGTTCTTGAAGGTAAAGGATACCTAATCAAGAAAACTGGTGAGTGGGTGACTCCTAAAAAAGGTTTCACTATCCTTGCTACTGCAAACACTAAAGGACAAGGTTCCGAAGATGGAAAGTTCATTGGAACTCAAATCATGAACGAAGCCATGTTGGAAAGGTTTGCAATCACAATGCAACAAGAATATCCTCCAGTGAAAACTGAGAGAAGTATTCTTTCTAAAGAAATGGAATTGACTGGTGAAGTTGACCAAGACTTTTGTGAGAAACTTGTTGACTGGGCTGATGTAATCAGAAAAACTTTCTACGAAGGTGGGATTGACGATGTCGTGACCACTAGAAGGTTGGTTCACATTGTGAATGCATACAGAATGTTCGGTGACAAACTCAAGTCAATCGAAATGTGCATTTCAAGGTTTGACGAAGAGACAAGGAATTCTATCCTTGACCTCTACACCAAGGTTGACGAAGGTGTCAACCTAAACGGTGAGGAAGAGACTGTTGAAGAAACTTCCGAAAACCCTGTTGACGAAACAGACTACTAATAGTAAAATAGTAGATATGTCAGAAATCAACTACAAATACAACGAGAAGGGACTCCTAGAGGAGTTCTCTTCTTATGTAGACAAAACATATGATTTACACTATTCAAAAGATAAGTTTCAGGCAACTGAATTTATTATGGACGGTGGACACGGAGAGGGATTCTGTATTGGTAATATCTTAAAGTATGCTCAAAGATACGGTAAGAAGGACGGATACAATCGTGCAGACTTATTTAAAGTCATTCACTATGGATTCCTTGCTTTATATAATCACGACACGCATATAAAGGAGGCTGAAAGTGATGAAAATTAGTAATGATACGAGGAATATCTTAAAGAATTTCTCAACTATAAACTCGGGTATCCGAGTGAAAACTGGAAACAAGGTTGAAACCATTTCCAATATGAAAAACATTCTTGCAGTGGCTACGGTAGACGAATCGTTCCCTCAAGATTTTAGTATATACAACTTGCCTGAGTTCTTGGGTGCAACTTCTCTTATGAGTGACCCCGAGTTTACATTCGGAGATGCAAGTTTGACTGTTGCAGATGATAACTCAAGTCTTGCATACTTCTATGCAAGTGAAGGTATGGTGACTGCACCCGATAAAATGATTACAATGCCTGAGGCAGAAATCAATATCGAAATCAGTTCAACTCTTCTTTCTGAATTACAGAAAGCTGCAAGTGTTCTTGGAGTGAATGACTTAGTTCTATCCAGTGACGGTAATACAATTAAACTAGAAGTGACAGATAAAAAGAATCCAACTTCAAATACATTCTCAAGAATCGTAGGTGAAGGAAATGGGTCTACTTATACTATGAACTTCAAAATTGAAAACTTGAAAGTCCTTGATGGGAACTATCGAGTTGCAGTATCCTCTAAAGGTATCTCAAACTTTGTGAATACAGATATCGAATTAGAGTATTTTATTGCATTGGAGCCTGATTCTAATTACAATGCTTAACCTATATACAAGTGTGAGTATTGTGCCAGTCTCTGCAATGCACACGGGAGTTATTCAATCTCATCAATCTTCAAGGGTGAATAACACTGTAGACTCGGCGGGGAGTTTACAACCATGAATCAAGAATATCTTTTTGTAGAGAAGTATAGACCTCAGAATATTGAGGATACTATACTTCCTGCTTCATTAAAGAAAACATTTCAAGACTTTGTGAAACAAGGTGAGATTCCTAATCTCATGTTATGTGGTTCTGCTGGTATTGGTAAAACTACTGTTGCAAAGGCACTCTGTAATGAACTGGGTGCAGACTTTATTGTTATCAATGGTTCTGATGAAGGGAGACTCATAGACACTCTCAGAACTAAAATCAAAAACTTTGCTTCAACTGTTTCATTATCCGATTCACCAAAGGTTGTTATACTGGACGAGGCAGATTATATTTCTGCAGATTCAGTTCAACCAGCTCTAAGAAATTTTATAGAAGAGTTCTCTTCTAACTGTAGATTCATATTCACTTGTAATTACAAGAATAGAATCATTCCACCTTTGCATTCAAGAACAACGGTGATTGATTTTACCATGACACCCGATGAGAAACAAAGACTGGCGTCAGTGTTTCTTGCAAGACTCATGGAGATATGTACTACAGAAGGAATTAAATTTGACCAAAAGGTTTTAGTTGAACTTGTAATCAAGTTCTTCCCCGATTTCAGAAGGTGTATCAATGAAGTTCAAAGATACGGTGTTAGTGGTGAGATTGATAGTGGTCTTCTAACGACTCTATCAGAAGAGAAACTTACACCTCTTATTGATATGTTGGCTGAAAAGAACTGGAGTGGTATGAGAAAATGGGTTGGTAAGAATTCAGATAATGATTTCAACTCATTGTATCGTAAACTCTTTAATGCATTGGAACAAAGATTGGAACCAACTTCCATTCCAGCTGCAGTATTGTTCATTGCAGATTATCAATACAAGTCTGCATTTGCAATGGATAGTGAAATCAACTTTGTTGCATGTCTAACTGAAATTATGTCAGAGTGTAAATTCAAGAATGGGTAAACTAAGACAATGGTTTCGTGCTTGGTTTGATAGACAAATAGAAAAGTCTATGCAAAGACAAGCAGATAAACTTTTTATGAGAGGTAAAAAATGGGACAATACAGAGACAAAGTAGAATTACAAAAACAAATTCTAAAAGCAGAAGAATATAAAGATACACCTAAGTGGATTCATTCTCATAGGTTAACTTCTATGTGGTATGAAACAAAAGAGAGTGTAAAAGATGTCGAGGACGGTGTCATGGATATACAATATATGGACGGCCGTATTGAACGAGAGAACCTAAAGACAGGTAAAAGAACTGTGTTGGTTAAAGGGTTGACTGGTGAAGACCTTGTACAGGAAGTCACTAGAAATCTTGCAGACTCGGGTAAACAACTTGGCTAAAAGAAATCCATTTGATTTTGTAAAGTCGGTCTCTTACGACAAAAAAGACCTCATGGTTGATGAGGTCGAAGAGAAAGCATATCAACCATTCTTATTAAATAAATCGTTATCCTATCATCAGGATTCTATCTTCCTTACTAACGAAATGAATGTCAGACATGGTGTAGACAACCGTCTTCAATACATGTTTTTCCTAAATACTCTTAGGAAAAGACAAAGATTTTCACAGTGGTCAAAACCATATATTAGTAAGAAAATCGATACTGTAAAGCAATATTATCAGATAAGTACAAGAGAGGCAAAAGATTATGTTAATCTATTATCTGATAAGCAAGTACGAGAATTGAAGAACAGAATGAAAACTGGTGGTAAGGATAATGGATAACCAAGAAGAAATAATAAAAGACCTAGTAGAGGTCACCTTCCAAGAAAAAGACGACTTTCTCAAGATAAGAGAAACACTCTCACGCATAGGTGTTGCAAGTAGAAGAGAACAAGAACTCTTTCAATCTTGTCACATACTTCACAAAAGGGGTAAATATTACATTACCCATTTCAAAGAACTATTCAAATTAGATGGTAAACCTACAAATATTGACGAGTCAGATATAGGTAGAAGAAACACAATAGTAGGATTACTGGAACAATGGAATTTAGTATCTGTGGTTTCACCACAACAAATAGTAGAACCAAGAGCTCCACTTTCACAGATAAAAATCATTCCTTTTAAGGAAAAAAGTGAGTGGAAATTGACCACTAAATACAGTATAGGCAGTAATAACTCCTAAATATACCTACGATATCACTTATGGTATCGAAGGAGTAATTTATGCTAGAATTCCTACAATGGATTATAGGATGGATTCAAGTGATACCTTGGTTAGTAATGGGTGCATCATTTATTGCAGCTCTTACACCTACACCAGTGGACGATGGCTTAGTCAAGAAGGCTTATAAAGTTCTTGATTGGGTTGCACTAAATGTCGGTAAAGCTAAGGACTAAATAAGATAGTAAAACTTAATTAAGTGAGGAATATATTATGGAAATAATTGCAATTGTAATTGCTGTAGCAGTGATTGGTTTATTTGTTTATACATACCGTGATACCACTAACAATGCACCTGTAGTAGATACTGCAAGTGAAATAGTCGTAGATAAAAACGACAATGGTATCGTTTCCAAGGCAGAGTTAAACAAACTAACTAAAGTCCAACTATTTGACCTTGCAGAGAAAAAATCTCTAAAAGTAAAGAAAAGTGGTACAAAAGCTGCAGTAGTAAATGAAATTTGGTCTCAATTGAGATAATCTTATTTACCAATTAAACTAAAGGGTGCTTATGCACCCTTTTTTATATAAATAACAGTATGGAAGATGTATTCGTTTTGATAGGTGAAGTGGGGGCCCCGATTGCTGGTGCAATTGTAATGGGCTTCTTTATCTTTATTGTAATCAAACAAATACTAGAAGGTGTAGTAGACGATATAAAAACCCTAACAATGTTTTGTAAGTCATTAGAAAATCGTGCAAGAACGATGACAAATGAGTTAGTAAAAATAGACATGTTAGTTTCAAGTGCGCTAGAACTTAGACCCGATATAGAGAGAGTCGCAAGGACAGAGAATTTTATAGAAGACGGTAAAGTTGACGCAAGGAGGGATTAACAATGTCAGAGATAGGAACCCTTATTGCAGACTATGGTTTTCCCATTGTCATGATGATAGGTCTAGGGTATTTCATTTATTATATTTGGTGGTTCGTTGGAGAGAAGTTAGAACCCGAAATAGAGAAACAACATATGGCACTTATAAGAGTTATTGACCAAGTGCGTATGTTAGACCAAGACCTTATTAGATTACAACAAAAGGTTGATGTCGTTCTAGAATATAAAGAGAATGAAAAGAAAAAGAGGGCCGAAAAGAAATGAACAATTATAAAATTACCTTTATACTTTTTACTTTTATACTCCTACTAGGAGTATCGAATTCTGTATTGGCAGATGAGATAGTACACAAATTTAAAAATCCAAGCTTTAGTGGTGTTGGAACAGGCGCACATTATCTTACAATTGAGAACCAAGAGTTCTCAAGGAAGAAAGCAATCGAAGATGCGCTCGAGGCTGCAAGAAAAGCTGCAGAAAGAGAGGCAGAAAATACCACGCTCGCAAAATTTATCAGGAACCTCGAATCGAGAATCTATGCTCAATTTGCAAAACAGCTAGTAGAATCTATGTTTGCAAATGACAATCCCGTTGGATTCGGTTCCTTTATCTTAGAGGGTAATACAATTACATGGGAAGTTATTACCGATGAATCAGGTGCAGAGTTTATTAGATTAACAATCATCGCAGAAGATGGTTCGGAAACAGTAGTTGAGATACCAGTAGGTACAGGAAACTTTGGACAAGACCCTGATACAGGCGGTGGTGATGGAGGAGGATAATGTACAGAGCTATATTACTGGCATGTGTAATTGCATTGTCGGGTTGTGCCTCATTCCCTCAATGGTCTGATAAACCACAGGACTGTAGTCGTTGGGACGAAGGAATCAAGAAAGATGTCTACAGTGCAGTCAAGAAACAACTTTCAAGAAAATACATTTGTGTAGAATATCCCGAGGTTGTTAAGCTTCCTGCTTATTTGGAATTATTACAACTTCCACCTGCTAAAGAAAAACCAATCGTAGCAGTTTATAAGTTTCAAGACAAAACTGGTCAAAGAAAATCAGTACAAAATATCGCAAGTTTCTCAACTGCAGTCACCCAAGGTGCAACCGAAATGGTTATTGACGCACTCAAGACAGCAGGAGGGGGTACATGGTTCCGTGTCGTTGAAAGAAACGGTATAGACCATTTAGTCCGAGAAAGGCAAATCATTCGTTCTGCAAGGTCAGATTATGCAAAGAAGACCGACCAAACGGATGAAGGCATACAACCACTCTTATTCGCTGGAATTATTATTGAGGGTGGTGTAATTGGTTATGACTCTAATATCAAAACTGGGGGAAGAGGCGCACGAACCCTAGGAATTGGTTTTAGTAAACAGTATCGACAAGATGCTGTGACAATCTCTATGAGAGCTGTATCAGTTCTTACTGGAGAGGTTTTATTAAATGTCCAAACTCGTAAGACCATTTTATCATATGGTTCGGGTGGAGATGTCTTCCGATTCATCGAGGAAGGAACTCAACTCGTGGAAATCGAGGATGGAGTGGGTAATAATGAATCAGTGACTTACGCAACACGGTCAGCAATTGAAGCTGCAGTGTTGGAATTAGTATACCAAGGCCACGACAGGGGCTATTGGGTTATAGAAGAGGTAAACGAAAATGAAGAAACTAATTAGTCTATGCATAATAGCATTATTGTCGACAAATATTCTTTTCGCACAAGCCACTGATGATAACGAAATTAAAATTGAACAAGAAGGTGATACCTTAAAACTTTATATCGACCAAATCGGTTTTGGAAACAAAGTTGGTGGAGACGATGCAAGTGGTGGTTCACCGTCAAATATGGCAATCACTGGTAGTGGTTTAGAGTTTGATTTAGATTTCTTGGGTAATTCAAATATTTTATTTGGGCCAGTTGTATCTGATGATAGTTATATCAAAATGGATTTTACTGGAGACTCAAACAAAATAGATTGGAATATCGGATACATCGGTAGTACAGATGATTCAAACATAAACTTTGATGTCACAGGTTCAAGCAACCAGTTTGACCTAGACCAAGGTTATGCTTTGTCAGCTGAAAGATTAAATGCCGACTTGATACTAATCGGAAGCTCAAACATTTTTGATGTCGATTGGGAATCAGATGATTTAACATGGGATTTTGAAATAACAGGTGATTCTAATAACATTAACACACTTCAAAAAGATGGAGAACAATCATTGGACTTCACTCTAGTTGGAGACAGTGCAGATGTAGATATTAATCAGTTATCAGGTACATGTGTAAGCGGAGCAGGTAATACTTGTTCTTCACCTGATGCAAATATCGTACTGGATATAGAAAGTGATAATGCAGTTATTCAAATCAATCAGAAAGACGCAGCTAACGATAGTTAGTCTATTATTGTTCATCAGTGGGGTCACATTTGCTGACCCCATTGGAGACATAGTCGAGTCCACTGGTATTGGACAAATAGTTCGTAATAACGAATCCACACCTCACCAAACTGGTTATGCAATAGAACTATATGATGTTGCAGA
>CEPM01003563.1_pt1 | contig 24721 bp, 7 predicted proteins | sample 530371 | NCBI WGS metagenome assembly CEPM01 (sample SAMEA2620004, study PRJEB7988) | marine metagenome | biome: marine biome (ENVO:00000447); feature: surface water layer (ENVO:00002042); material: "saline water (ENVO:00002010), including plankton (ENVO:xxxxxxxx)" | depth 5 m
ATAGGTGAGTCTGGCTCTGAAAGTTTAAATCCAGAAAGCTTACCGCCAGCTCTACGTCTACCGCAAGGAGTTACCGGAATAGGGTTATTTTTTTGAACATAGGCCATAGTCTATATATTACTTGTTTTTTTACTTAATTAATCTGCAAACCTTACTGTAGTTCTTACGTTTTTCTTAGAGCTTTTTAACATTTCTTTAGCTTCTCTTCTTCTTATATCTTCTGCAGTTTCATATCTAATATACTCGTTTTCTTTACCTTTATTTATTACTCTAGGAGTACCAGCACCAACATCCCAGTTGCTCCAGCCTAAAAGTACCATTAGCTTCTGCCAATCTTCATAGCCACCTGTGAGTGCATTGTTTATATTATTTAACTTTTTGTAAGCTCTATGAGTAGGTATATTAAATAAAGCTTCAGTAGTTTGAGTTGTAGCTTGCATTAATGGGCCATTTAGCGTTAAGCCTTCTGCTTCTATAAGCTTTTTGTTATAGCTGTATGTATTACCAGCCGCGTCAAGTTTGCTAAATTTAGAGCCAATAGTTGGAGATATATTAAGTAAATCTTCAGCTACCTCGCTGTAGTCAGCTCCAAAGCCTTTTTCGTTTTGTTTAACAAACTCAAATATAGCGTTTTTTACACCTGAAAGCACCGCACCTTGTATACCCATACCTCTTAAAAACGAGTCTGCTACAGTGTTTAATGCCATTGTTTTCTTTTCTTCAACTAAAACATCATCTCTATCTTCTTCATCTTCATTTGTAATTAAAGCTAAAAGACCCGACTGAAGCGCAGCAAATATCATTGATTGCACTGCACCAAAATAAGCTATTCTACTCATTTTATGAGTAAACGAATTATCTCCAAAAGATCCTTTATATCTACCTTTAGACAGATCTAGTATTTCCTTCATCATAATTCTGTTCATTTGCATAGGCGTATTAGCAAAAGCTAATATTAATCTACCTTCAAGAGAAGTTTGTTGTTTAGATAATAAGTCTGCTCTTGAAGACTGTTGAGTTCTTTCAGCTACAACTTGAAAATCTATAAAAGCTTGTTTTTCAGCTTGAGACTTACTCATGCCTTCTTTCATATATTTTTTTATAAGATTTCTATAATAAGTAGCACCACCAGAAGCAATAGCAAAACTATCTGCTATTTTTGTAGGCAGATAACCCGCTTTTATTAGATGTGCTAAGGCTGCTTTAGCTTTGTTTTGTTTTCCTTCAACAGCTGAAGCTAATTCAGCTTCTGTAACATTTATCTGTAAACCAGCTCTTCTTTGTTTTAACATGTTAGAGTTCATGATATACATAAAATCTTTCCAGTATTGCGGTTGATTTAAAAACGCTTGAGTAGCTTTTAAAGGGTTATTAAACGAATGATTAATAAAATTAACGCTAGATATTAACTGTAGTACGCCTGATCTAGTATTAAAGTTCATAATAGTACCAACAGAACCGTTTAGATAATTCATTATGGCAGCTCCACCTTTACTTAAGTTCATACTTCTAGTTCTACCGGTTTCCATACGATCAAACATATCTTCTATTGTCTCTCGCCAATTGCTACCTAGCTCAGCTTCCATTTTGTTTAGATTAGCTTCTGAAAATATTTCTTTTCTAGCCTGTATAAAGTCTGCTAAATATTTTTCTCTACCAATACCTTTGCCTAAATCACTAATTTCAGTAGCTATAGTTTCTGACCACCATTCAGCGCTAGGTTCTTTTAATCCACCTTCAACTTTAGTTATTTTAGCTAGCTTTTCAGCGTAAGCTTGAAGTCTAGGATCTTTTATAACATGGCTAACTAGTTTTTTTTGTGTTGACTTTGCTAAATCAGGTATGTTATACCCGTTTTTATTCCAAATGTAAACACGTAGTGCTTGATCTAAAGTAAAGTTAGTTCCTTCTACATTTTTAGGTAATTTTTTTACAATATCTTTATTAGCTTTTCTTAATGCTAAATATCCATTAGTAATAGTTTGTCTTGCGTTATTAAAGTCGTTTATACCTCTCTCGTACTTTCTTACAAAGTTTTCATCAAACCATTTTTTATTTTCAATACCTTTTTTACCTTTACCAAACAACGGTTCTAATAACAACTCTAAGTCAGAAGCTGTATCAGGCATAAAAAGTCTTCTTCTTTTTTTATCTTTACCTCTTTGTTTAGCTTCAGCTTTAGTAAACTGTTTTAAAGCTGGAACACCAAATGTATACTCTAGTATTTTATTTGACTCTAAATTTAAGTTTTTGCTAGCTAAAGCTTGTTGAACGTCAGACTTAACGTCTAATTGACTTAATGCTTTTTTAACAGCCTTAACATTAGGTAAAGCATCGTCTACAAAGTACATATCGTTATACCCTTCAGCAAACTTTTCCACCATCCACATAGCTTTTGCCTCTCCAGTGCTATTACCTAGCCCTGTTATATTTTTAAATGGTATTTCTACACCTTTAGATTTTAGCCAACCGTATATAGCTGTCGCAGCTTCAGGTGGTCTAGCTGTAAGTATAAACATATTTTCTGGACCAAATTTGGCTAATCGTTCTTTAAACTTTTTAAACAACGGCCCTTCAACACCACCTCTAACGTTTACAAAATCTTTAAAGTCAAACGTATAACCTTGCTCAGCATACTTAGGCCCTTCAATTGGCCACTTGCCAGAACTTATTTTTACTTGCTTACCAGTATTAGGCTCTCTTGCTATTATAAAGTTTTTGCCTTTGTCTATTAGTGTTTCATCAAAGTCAAAGGTAGACATACCTTGTCTTTTTTTATTTTTCTTTCTAGCATTTTCTAAAGCCTTGTCGTGCAGCTTTAAGTTTTTAGAAGCCATAACGTTAGTAGTACCCTCGTAGTACAAGCCAGCATCTTTAAGTTTTTTGATAGACTGCTTAGTTATAGTTTTATCAGCACTTACTATTTTATTAACTTCTTTAATGCCTATGTCTTTTACTATTTCACTATATAAAGTTTCTTTTAGTCCACTCTTAACACTGTATATATTCTTTGCTAGCTCTAAGCTTTTAGCCATACGATGTATATCAGCTGAGTTTGTTTTTCCTGTGGCTTTATCTACCATATCAAAGTCTTTGAGTAATCCCCATATACCACGATATTTAGATAATGCTTGCGTACCTTTAGTTGTCCACATGCCTTCAGCTATAAGGGCTAAAGACTCATAAGACATTTCGCTGCTAGATTTTAAGTGCTCAAACTTAACTATTTTTTTAACGTCTTTTGTAACAGCTCCTTTGTCTAATATAGATACACCTGGAATATAATAATAACCAGCTGGAGCTAATACTCTTTCACCAGTTGTTCCAATAACTGAATTATGCTTTTTAATTCTAGCAATATAATTCATTTTTTCATTATATCTCTTTTTACCTGGTGTTTCTAACATGGCCCACTCTTGTAGCGTAGAGTTCCATAAATCATAAAGCTCTACTTGTAACTTGCCTTTGTCAGAATTAGCAAACTTAAATATAGCTTCTCTTTGCTCTTTAAGCGTGTTTAACTTATAAGCGTCTTTTAATCCTGTATAAAACTCAGACGCGTAGGATGTTGTTAATTTTTCCCAATCAAACTTTTTCCATCTTTCTTGCAGTTCCTTAGAAAGTGGTGATTCTTTACCATTAGTTAGCTCTGCTCTAAGCCTTGTTTTAAATGGACTATTAACTTTGTCCATTTGAGTTATACCTCTAACAGCGCCGTAGTGACCAGTAAACAAATCTACCATTACTTTACCGTTACCAAGAATCATAGCTGCTTCTAAAGGTATTATGCTCGCTACGTCAAAACTGTTATTCTGAAACTCTTTTATGAGTACATCGTTTTTCTTAAACTTAGCTTGAGACACTTGATAAGATCCGTTTTGTGCCCACTCGTATGGTAATTTTTTAGTTTCTTTGGTAAACTGTATTTCTGCTTCTCTACCTATCTCTGCTTCTTTAACCGCTTCGTTTTCTATAATATCTTTTAAAGCTTTAAACTTTTTAGGATTATTCTTTTCAAAAGACTCGGGATCTTTCATAAAAGATATTATATCAGCTAAAGGTCTACCTTTTATATTATTTTCTTTATAATAACCTAATATATCTTTAGTTGCCAAAGCATCTGACTTACCAGCTTCAAGTCTATTTATTATTTCTTCAACTTTATTTATGAAGTCAAACCTAGGATCTGTTTTAATGTTTTCTCTAACAACTTGATTAGTTATAGCTTTACCTATTTGATTAACGGCAGCCTTAACCTTAGAGCTTAAATTTCTATTATATGTAGTGGTACCATCGGCGTTAATACCAAAGAACTCTTGAACCTTAGAAACTTCTATGTTTGAGTTTTTGCTTTGAACAGCAAGACCAGGTCCAGTCTCTGCTCTTTCACCTTTAGTATAAAAATCTTTTAATAAAACATTTTCAACACCAGTAGCTGTTCCAAAAATATCTTTAGTGCCAGCTTTACCTTCTGTTACAGCTCCATTAGGCAAAAGGTCAATAAACAGCTGAGCGTTTTTAGGATCGCTAAACCATTTTTGAGCATTAGCTACACTACCTTTACTTATATTACCTTTTTTAGGTTCTACGCCTACCATTTGATTAGCAAACTCAGGCGCTAAGTCTTTTAAATTTTTATAAGTAAATCCTTCAACTTCAACTTTACTAGCTTCTGTCATTATTTTTTCAACAACAGTCTCTGGAACATTAAACTCTTCTACCAGTCTTTTGCCGTTAGCTTCATAAGCTCTAGACGTTGAAGCACTGATTCCTGCAGCCTCACTAGACATAGCTGGATCATAACCTTTTTCAAGCAAAACATCTAATGAAGTTTCTCTACCAACAGCTTCACCTTGCTGTAAAGCTTTAAGTATATTACCAGTTCTTAAATTAAGTGTGTTAGGTAGTTGTAAATAAGCACCAAATGGAACATCTTTAAGCTCAGCTCTTCTATTCATATAAGAGTTTAAAAGTTTATTAAACTCAGTATTATATACATAGTCAGAAAACTGTTGTCTAGTTACTTTAGAACCTTGTACCGTTTGAAAAGTACTATTAATATAGTTGTCTAATATACCTCTGTTGTTTTCTCTTATTTGCTCAAACAGTTTTGACCTTCTAAGACTAGCGCCTGGGTCTTGCGTTTCTTTAAATAGCTTATCAACCGGTTCGTATTCTTTAAATAGCTTTTCGTTTCTTTTTGATATTTCAATGTTTTTTGTCGCTTTATCAATACTACTATTAATTTCTTTTATTTTATTAGTATTATTAATAAACTCTTGTGATTTACTTTTACCTTCAGCAAAAAGCTTTTTATTAGCCTCTATTAGTTTAGTTTTTTCAGCTAAAGATTTATTGACTTTTTGATTTAAGTTTTTACTAGCTAAATTATTAACTACGACTTTACCTTGAGCATCTATAAACTCTATACCTAAAAAATCAAACTCTTGAAGATCTGCAAGTCTAGCAGCTTTCATTTCTATACCTAGACCTCTTCTAGCATCTTGCGAAAACCTACCCATTAGCTCAACAAATTGTCTAGCGTTTTTTATTTTAGGTCTATACCCAAAGTTTTCCTCTGCTATAGATATAAACTCTTGACGCATCTGCTTAAACATAGTAGGCGCTACTTCTCTATAGTATACCTCTGGATTAGTTAAAATCTCTGTCATGTAAGCTAAATATTCTTTAGCTGCTTTTACTCTGTCTTTTGGATTTCTAAGATCTAGTTCGTATGCTTTTTTAATAGCTATATCTAAAGGTGTTCCGTCTTGAGTTTTAAAATTAGCAGCTTTAAATATTTTAGCCATGTTAGTAGAAAATCTTACTGCAAGCTCTGGATTTCTATTAAAATAGTTTTCCATTAAAGCGTGGGTGTTTTCGTGATTTGATTTTCCTGGCTCCCAAGCGTTTTTATCTATGATAATTAAATCTTTACCTTCTTTACCACCTTTATAACGAAACTCAGCATCGTTAGTTGCTTCAGAAAGAGCTTCTTTGCCCTCTACAAATTTAACCTCAATACCCTTGTAGTTAGGATCTAATCTTCTTAAAGCAGCTTCTATAGGCTTAATATACACGTTAGAATAATCTTTTTCAAAGTTTTCACTTTTAACATCAAGCTTCATAGCTCCTGTTTCAGTTAAAACCATCTGATTTAAAGCTTGTTCAGCTTTTCTAAAAGAGTTTAATCTATCGTTATTAGGATTTTCTTTTTTTAACTCTTTGTCTATATTTAATCTAACCTCAGCTAAAGCGTCAATTTTTCTATTAGTACTCATCAAATCTCTTGATTTAAGATGTTGAGCGCCAACAATGCTAAATACTATAGACTCTACAACAAGATCTTTAAAAGTAAAATCTTTAAAATGAGCATCAACTTCAGTTGCAAAATCTTTGTTGTCCATTAAGTCTTGCACAGCGTTCTCAACAACTACAGATGTTTGAGAAGCTACAGCTCCAACAGGTCCAGCTTTAACTACTTTTTGAAAAAATGGATTAAGAGCTGCAAACCTACCTTTTAACTGTATTCCGCTTGTAGCAGCGCCAACACCATAAAAAGCAGCACCAGTACCTGGATTAAATCCAGCTACAGCCATTTTACCTTCTTCAATCATAGCCATCATACCGTGATACATTGCTTTTTGATAACCAGTGCTAATATTTTTTATAGCTGTTCCGTTTTTTAAAGCGTGTAAAAATCTAGCGCCACCTGTCACGTTCAAAACACCACCTGTAGCAGCTGTTAATACGCCAAGTTCTATTAACATTGGCACAAAATGACCGACACCTTCGCCAACCTCTTCGCCAAAACTTTTTTCTAAAGCTTCTATTTGTTCTTTAGTAAACTCTAGCTTTTCTACTTCGCCTTTACCTATTTGCTCTGAATAAAAATTATTATATTCTCCAACGTGTTGCTCAAACTTGTCTAATATAGATGATCTAGTGCGCTCTGAACCACCTGCAACAATCTTTTCAGCTTCTTCTGGACTTATATCAGAGAAGTGCGTTAAAGTTGCCTTAGAAGCTGTCTCTGCAAACAATCTAAAAGCGCCAGGACTTCTATCTAAAGAACCTGGATCATTGTTTAAGTACAAGAGATCGTAGGTAGTAGATACTGCTGCTTTAGATCTATATTTAGCACTTTCGTAGCTAAGAAGTTTTTCAACATCTTCTTTAGACACGGCACCTTCCATATCAAACCAGCTATCAAAATCTCTACCATCGTAGCCAGCGTCGAAAATATCTTTCAAAGAAACTTGTATTTCACCTTCTTGACCTCTTTCTATTACACCTTTTTTAACTAAAGTGTTTCTAAGATCCGCCATCATTCTAAAACCTCTACCAGATCCTTTTTCAAGAGGAGCTGAAGGATCTATAGTAATCATTGTTTCTAAACCAAACTTTTCAACTTGTTGCTCTTCGTAAAGCTTTGCTTTTAAAAATTGCTCATAAGCTTTTCTTTTTGTTAATGTAGGATTTCCCTCTTGAAAAGCGCTAAACTCTGTTTCAAAAGTTTTACTGTAATTTTCTCTAGCTTCTGTGGATCTTTCGTATTCATATTTAGAGTTTTCAAACGACATATAAGAAGTAGCTAGTTCATCGCTAGCAGCGTTTGCGTCGCTCATTTTATAATACGATTTTAATATTAGGCCTAAACGAGCGTCTTGAGCAGCTCTAGATCCGTACTGCTTTTTTATTTCTTCATATTCTCTAGCGTATTCGTCTGCCCAAGATGGTTTTGTGTCTGCTAGCTTTTGTATGTCGTTCATTAAAGTCAGATTACTAGCCTTTAACTTATTTATTCTGTCAATATCTTCAGGATTACTAGGATCTAATTTATCTAGCTCGTCGTAATTAGCTTTTATTTTGTTGTTTATATCAATTTTTTGAGCAAATCTTGGATCTGACTTATAATTTCTAAGATACTCTTCGCCTAGGCGAGAGTTCATGTAATTTAAGTCTAAGTCTTTAGCGTTTAGAAAAGATTTTTTAGATTGTTCTTTTTCTTCTTTAGCTATATTTTCGTTTAACGATTGTGCTATAGCGCCGTTGCTGTAAGTATTACCCGCTAGCTGTATAAAAAAGTCTTTACTCATGCTAGGGTATTGTTTTTTAAACTCAGCAAAAACTTCATCTTTGTACTGATCTAACCTATCGGTAAAAGCGTCTTCTTGGCCTTCTTGTATGTCTTTTAATGAGCTAACTTCACTAGACAATAAAGTGTTAAACTTTTTGTCAAAAGCTATTTTAATAAAATTAGCCATATCTTCAACTTGATCTACATTAGCCTTTTTAGTAACAGGCTGAGAAACAACGTTGCCATTAGGTAAAAATACGTCTTGTTGTTTTGGAAGTCCATTTTCATCGTAATCTACTACAGTAGGATAATCATCTTCTTTTAATTTGTAATTACGATTTATTTCTACTTTTCTTCTAGACAAATCAGCTAGCTCTCTAGTTTCATCGTATAGCTTTTCTTTTTCAGGATCTGATTTTATTTCTTTTATTGAGTCTCTAACAAATGTTTCCATAATAGAAGCATCGAACTGAGACTGTTCAGGCTGTTCAACATTTATAGCTGATATTTGCTTAATTGGCTCGTCTGGCTTAACCTCAAAGCCTTCGTCAAGTAAAGCAACTTTACTAATAAAATCTTCAAGACTTAAACCGACACCTTCAGCGCTTTGCATAAGCTCTTCAACGCCAACTTCTTGACCATTATAAAAATATCTAGGCATATAAATTATTCTTTAACTACTTGTCTTCCTGTTGGAATAAATCCAAACAGCTTGTAAGGCTCTATCTGTATAAGATTAGAACTATCATCTTCTTCTGTATTAGACGTAGACTTTAAAGGATTTACGTCTAAACCCTCAAGCTTTATTATACCTAGCTGAGGCCAGTTTAAAGCGTTGAATATTTCTTCTCTTTTTAGATTACCTGTACTGTCTGACCATTGACCATTTCTTAGGCTATAAGTTATACCGTTGTAAGCTGTAAAATCACCTTTGCCTTTGGCTTCTATATCTTTAAATAAATCAACAGCATTTTTAACATCTAAAGGTTTTACAGTGTCAGTTCCTTGGTCTGTCTTAACAGTAAATAGTGTTTCGTTTAAAGGTCTACCATATAGTCTTTGTTTAGACGAATCTATCTCTAGCTTTTCTGGCAAACCTTTACCAAACTTAGGCGCTTTAACAGCTTCGTCTTTAAGCCAATTTAAAAAATGATCTTTAACCTTAACGCCACCTACAGAATGAAGCATGCCTTTAAGCTTAATTTGCTCTAATAGTTTACCTCCGGCTTCACTTTCAGGCTCAACACCTACGCTAGCAGCATAAGTTTTCCACCATTTATCTGTATTGCCTATAGGGCTATTTGCAACGTTCATATTATCAAAAATCAAAGACTTTAAACCGCTATCACCTATTTCTCTAGCCATAGTATTAATTCTTTGATAAGCATCTCCAGGTTGCAACTCATTAGCTCTTATTTGTCTTATAATAGCAAAAGTATTATATGCTTGATCGTTAGCTGCGCCTTGAGTCATTTCTGGACCGTCCGCAGGTATACCACTAACTGGTATTGATTTAATTTCACCTTGTTTATTTGGATTATTCCAAACTAAATTACCTTCTGCGTCTGTTGAAAAATTATCTTTTATACCTTGCTGTATATCTGTATACATCTTTAAGTAAGCAGCAGAATTACCTTGAGATATTTCTTGAAGATCTTTATCTTTTATTATATTCTTAATACTTAATAACTTATTATTTTGATCTCTTAAGTTTAAATTAGATTTATTTATTTTATTTATTTCTTTTACTGTTTCAGCGTAGTTTTCGTTTGTTGGGCTCATAAAACCAAGCTTTCTATTTAACTCTTTAAACTTAACGTTATTTTCTTGAAGCTGAGTATTTAGTATTGTTTCAGTGCCATCAAATAATAATGAGTCGTCTAAGTCAGGATTAGCTTCGTTATATTGTATCATGCCCTGAACTATATTAGCTTGAGCATCCTGCATCATTTTAGTAATAGGCGTAATAAAAGCCTGTGTTTGAGCAATACCAACTAAAGGTTGTTGACGTTGCACTTGACCTAATCTAGCTAGTTGAGCATTTAAACCTCCGCCAACACGTTGATTCATGTTAGGTAAAAAGTCGAAACTCATTAGATTGTTTGGATTATTTTTTTTCTTTGCCATAATAATTTAATTAGTCAAATGGATTCCATGGTGTAGGATCAGCTCCAAGTCCCGGTAGAGGATTCGCGTCTCCTGGAAAAATACCCTGCGTGTTTTGAGCGTTAGCTACCATAGGCGTTTGTGTAGCTCCGCCTAAGTTAATATCACCACTAGCTACTCCACCAATAAATGTGCTAGCTAAATTACCAAGAGCACCAGCTGCTGCGGCACCAGCTTGATTTGCCGCTATTGTAGACGATGCTAAATTACCAGCTGCTAAACCATACATGGCTTCAATACGCCTAGCATTCATTTGTTCTACGTACATTTGTCCTTTACGATCTAGCATGTCTACTTGAAATTGTCCGCTAGCCATTAACTGATCTAATCTACCTTGTTGTTGCGCTGTAAGTTGATCAAGTCTAGACGCTTGAGTAGCTTCTAACTGTTGTAGTCTACCAGCTTCACCCGCTTGCAATTGCTGTAATCTGCTTCTATCTTGTGCTTGCAGTTGCGCTATTCTACCACGCTCTTGAGCAGTCATTGATTGTAGCCTAGCATCTTCTTGAGCTCTAAGTTGATCTAACCTTGACGCTTCACCAAGACGCGCTTGTTGTAGTCTTGCAGCTTCACTACGTTGAGCCATTTGATTTTGTCTTTCTTGCTGAGCAATATCTAATGACGCTTGTCTTGCTTGCTGCGTACCTGCGCCAGCTACAGCTTGAGCTAAACCTGCAATACCACTAGTACCTGCAGCGCCACTTAACTGGCTTAATATATTTGCTTGTGATTGTTGCGCTTGTTCTCTCGCAAAGTCTGCAGCTCTAGTATCTACACGTAAATCTTCAAATACATTTTCAGCGCTTTCAAATCTATTCTGCAAACCTGTAAATTGGTTTTCTAAACCTTCGTATTGGTTTTCTAAGCCAGCAAATTGACTTGTTAGCCCAGCATATTGATTTGTTAAACCACTAAATCTATTTTCTAATCCTTCAAACTGATTTGTCAAGCCGCTGTAAGGATTCTCTAGGCCTTCGTAAGGATTAGTAATTGGCAGTGCGTTGTAAGCTTCTTGCATTTCGTTAAACTTATCTTGATCTTGTCTACGAAATCTATTAGCTTGTCTTCTAGCTTTTCTAGCAGAAAGAAAGCTTAATCCACTACCTATTAAAGAAGCTCCAACCATTGAAATAAGTTTGAGCGGACTTTCTTCTTTTCTTTTTTTAAAAGCTGATATTTTACCTACTATTGCCATACTATTACATTTTATCTTTTTATAGTTACATTTTAAGTGTTCTATTTACTGCTTTCTACTACTTCAGCGCCTACAGAAAACAACTCTGAAACACCTATATGGGTGTTAGTTCTAAAAGTAACTTCTGCATAATAGCCTTTAATTCCTGAAGTATTAACTAAAGATGATTTGTGAAAGCCAGCAAAACCTGCGCTAAGATTAGCTAAAAAATCATCACTAAAAGCAGCCGCATCTCTTTGTATTTCTATTTGACCAGTTAGTAAAGCAGGTTCTATTACTTCGTTTGTTGCGGTATCTATAACAGCTCCTATTGGACCTATTCTTCTAACTTTTCCTATAGTGTAAGGAGTTTGGTTAGAATAAGAATAATTTTCTAAACCACTATCTTCAGTAACGTTTACATTAGCAATAGTACTACCAGCATAAGCCCATATCGTATCACCTACAGCAAGCGAAACATCACCGTCACTATTACCTATTGTCATTACATATCTTGGCATATCTCATGTTATGAAGCCACTCCTGGCGTTATTAATGTATCTAAATCTATTTTTATAGTTGCATCGTTAGTAGGAAAATTACTCGTTGTTATATTTCCTTGTATTCTCAAAGTATCAGCAAGCTCAAAAGCAGGGGCGTCTCCGTGTGTAAAAGTTAAAACTTCGCTACCTTTAAACGTTTGAGCTAATCCAGTTACAAAACTTCCAGCTGAAGAGCTAGCAGAAACTGACGCTACCTTATTGCTACTAGAGTTATTTACATTAGGACCCGTATAAACAGCAACTCCATCTCCAGGTATTCCGTATGTTCCATTAACAGTTATTGTAGTGCTATTACCGACAACACCTCTTACTGTTGTTGTAGGAGCGGTTAAAACAGAAGCTGTAAAACTTGCAGATATATTGCAGTTTAAAAGATCGTTTATAATTGGCAAACCTTGAGCTTCTATAGTAACGCTAGCGCCGTCGCTAAAGTTTTGAGCTGAAGATAAAGTTATATGATTTGTAGAAGAATTTATAGCTATTACGGTTGGCGTACCACTACTAGCACCACTTGTCATTACCATACCTACAGCAATGTTGTTTAAAGAATCTAACTTAACTTTGTCTTCAGAACTAACAGCACCGTCAACAGTTGTTGTTGTTTGAAAATAAAACGCGTTTTCTGCTACAGCTATATTAGAGATATTTGAAGGACTAAAAATAAGACCAAAACCATTAGCGTCAGTATCTGCGTTTTCTATAGTATAATCAACATTTTTAACAACTACAGCAGAGCCTCCTGAGCTGCTAACAGAAGTAATATTACCCGGTAAAGTTTTAAAAGAGCTTGTATTAGCTCTAGGTGCTAAAGAAAAAGTTAAAGTAGTGTTACCTAATTGTTTTATTCTTTTATTTATTAAAAACCCTTCAGGATGCGTTGCAGGATCTCCAATCAATATAATATCATAGTTTTGACCAGCAACACTTGGAAAATTTATAATACCATTATATTTTCTTGAAAATAAAGTTTTTTTAAGAATTTTTTGAGGAGTATGGCCTAATGAAAATGTATTTGTTTTAAAATCATAAAACTTACCTGAAGCGTCGGCAACTATTAGTATAAAAGTAGCTCCAACATCTCCAACAACAGAAAAGTTTCTAAGCTCTCCAGCTTCAGAAATAGAGCTTAAATTAATGCTAATATTTTTTATTTTATTTGCCATTTTGTTATTCGTCGCTTATTAATACTAAACTAGTTATCATGCCTAAGCCTTGAGCGTTTAGTTTTCCTTCTCTAATAGAGCTTTTAACACCCATAGTTCCTCTAATATAATTAAACCACTTACCTTCTTTTTTCAAAAAATATTTAAGTTCTCCTGTCTCTATATTCGTTTTTATATTGCTACAATACCATCCGCCAGAACCTTGAGTATTAAAACCATCTTGTTGGTTTTCAAGAAAACTATTTGGTATATATGAGTGAGCATTAGAGCCTTCGTAATCTAAAGTTTTAAATTCTTTAACTACATCAGGAGCATCGTTAATTACAGTTGTTACATGAGCTAGTTTGTTGTCATTGTAAAATTGAGAATATCTATCACCTTTATAGTGTTGCCACATTTTACCATCTACATAAGTGTAATATTTTTTACTTAAACTTAAACCAGATTCTATACCTTTATTATTATTTGTTTTAAAATCCTTAAAACTAACCCAACCTTTTACAGACTCTTCATAAGAAACAGTTTCAGGTATTAAGTTTGTAGTATCTATTTGAGAAAACACTATATCATCTATGCTTGCTGTATAAAACCCATTATTAAGTTGACTTGGTAAAACCCTAATAACAAGACAACCAGTAAGATCAGACTCAGGGTTAAAATCTTCAGCACTACTTGTTTGCTCAACAGTTACGTTTAGTGGAAGTATTGGGAAAAGGTTAAGAATATTTGAAAAAACAGTGTTATTGCCAAATCCATCGTCGGTAATAAAACTGTCGCTAAAAATATATTTAAAACCTATAGCATTACCTGCAACACTATTAGGGCTCCAATAATAAATTTCAAGAGGTATTTCATTTGACGTAAGATTAAAATTAATATTATATTCATTACCTATTTGTAGCTCTTCTTCTAAAAATTGATAGATTTGAGTTCCAGCTGGAGCGTTATCTAGTTTTATTTGCTCGTTCTCAAAATAAATATAGTCCTGGGTTGTTATAGGAGTCATAGGACCGCTAAAAGCAAAAGGATTACTACCTTCTATTAAGTTAACGCTGTTAGTTAGCCATCCATTAGTGCCACCACCACTGACTATAGTGCTTTGAGTGTATAGTTTTATAAAATTAATTTTACACCGCGAATTATTAATTCCTGAAGCATCATCCATCATAACTACTTTTATTCCACCGTTATTGACCTCAGCTACAGAATATGGATAAGCAGCGCCTGTTGTGTTCTGAACAACAACATTAGAATCATCAATATCATAGGGTACTACTAATTCAAAGTTACCATTATTAGTAAAAGATACTGATTGCGTATTACCTTCAACGCTTGCATCATTATATCTAAAAGATAATCTTTTAATAGTGCCATCAGACTGAGGAGGCGTAGTAAGCGTAATATAACATTGCCCGTTAAATTGACCTGATTGACCTTCGCCAGCTACATTAGTACTTAACGTATATATAACATCGTCTGTTGTAATATCAGCAAACTCAGAATTATTAAACACATATTGTAAATAGTTTTCAAATATAGGACCTTCGCCATCACTAGTTGCTATTTCTGTTGCTGGTATATTAAAATTCCAACCATTGTAGCCGTAGTATGCAGATAGAGGTTCAAGAGCATGAACAGGTGTATAAAAAGTGTTCGTACTCCAGTACTCACTAAAACCACCCGGGTCATCTGCTTGTGTTATATCTATAATTTGAACGCCTGTAAAGTTAATAAACTCTGGCCCTTGTCCAAAGTCTCTTATTCTAAGTTTGTTAAGGTCCTGGTTTGAATTTAAATTTGTTTTAAATATAGCTCTAAGCGCTTTACGCTCAACACCGTATTCAGTTACTGTTACAGGTAGCGGTATTAAATCGCAGTCGTTGTTTGCAAAATGAGCTATTTGACCAAAATGACCAACAGGATATTGACTGTTTTCAACTTGTAAACTTTGAGTTTCATAGTCACACTGAGAGGCAATGCCTGGGTCTAAAACCCCATCAAGTCTAATTCGTCTATTATTAAGCAAGGCTCTACTACCTAATGTTGGAGGCGTTATTTGGTCATCAGGATGTAGTTGTTCGTTGTAAAATAAGTCAACAAGATAAAAGCGCCCTTGTCCATCTTCACCCATACTAAGCAAATCTGATCCGTCTTCATTTTCTATGATCCAAAAAGCATCACCAAAATCATCAGATGGAGGGCTAAACGAAATACCAGCAGAGCCAACTTGACTACTATTGTCGTATGGTTGAAAAGTAGTTTGATTAGCATAAGTATTAGAGCCAATGTAATGATCACCTAAAGCTTCACCCTCAAAAGAATCAATAGGATCACCTGAGTAATAGTTATATGGAAGAACACCAGTTCCAGTACCAGCGACTGGCTGCCTATATTTAACAACTTGATCATTGCCTTCAGCATCTGTTACTGTAACTTCTACCCACTCTCCTTGAGGTTGGCCGTACATGGTGTTCCACATGACATAAGGATCAATAGGAGCATTAAAGCTAAACCCTGGCGTAGATAAATTTATTACTTCTGCAAAAGCAGGTATTTCTTCAGCGGGTATTGGTACAGGATCTTCAAAGTCAGGAGGATCATAAACAATACTACTAACAGTAACTTGAGTGTCTTGTGACGTAGTATCTGATGCTACTATATTTTCGTAATTAGATAAAGTAGGATCTGCTTCAAAAGCGTCTATTGCTGCTTGACCTTCAAGAGTTATAGTTTCTGTAGTTGCAGGATCAAATCCCCAAAGCTCAACGCTATCAGTTGGTGTTTGTACTCCATTTACTACTACAGGAACATAATTAGATCCTAAAGAAGCATAACCTTGTTGTGACTTCCACATAGCGACACCGGTTACAGCAACTGTATTAGCTCTGTCAACTTGAAATTCTAATTCAACTTTAATATCAGGAGCAACAATTTTAGGAGTCCAAGGATCATCAGCGTCAAATATTCTAAATTGAAAAACTACCTGTCTTTGCTCTGAGTATATTGGAGCGTGACCGCCACCAGTAGCACCATAACTTCCAGCGGTTCCTTCCCAAACTAAGTCTGCGTTAACATTATCAGTCCACCAACTAGTACCACTATCTTTTTGTGGCGTATATAAATTAGGGTTTGTATCAAACTCAAAAGACATAGAAGAGCCTGCAGCTGTAGCTATATTATATAAAGCTAAATTTGTAGCGTAAGCCTCAGCGTTAGCACTAGCGGTGTCCGGAAAAGATCCTGGGCTTGTATAACCAGGAAACTGAATTAAATCAGCTCCACCTGCTCCAGAGTTATTATCATTTCCAAACCAAGGATTTGCATTTGGAGCACCTTGGTATTGTGTTCCAGCACCAATACCAGCACTTGTAGCACCTAGTTGATTATTTCCACCTCCTAAAGAACCATCACCACCTGTTGTGCCCCACGCTGTAGTTGTAGTACCAAAAGTATTAGAGCATAGAGCGTAAAAACTATTTTCATAATTAGCAGGAGCCCAGCTAGGTATTAACTCAACCTTCATTCTATTTGCTTTAAAAGGCTCAGTGACACCAGCAATAAATCTTCTTCTTAACCTATAGTTAACTTTTACATTGATAACTTCTCCATTAAATACTTGAGTACAAGACTTGCTCGAGCCAATATTTAACGCGTCTATTGCATCGTGAGTATTAGGATGTTGTTCTATAGGTGATTCGTAAGTAGAACTAGAGCCATCAGCAAAGCCGTGCTTATAAGGAAAAGTAAAACCTTCATAACTATAGTTAGAGTCATTTGCGTCTTTTGCTAAAACTATACCGTATGTTGAAGAGTTAATGTTTACTGGATCTCCACTAGCCCAACTACCTCCGTCATTACTATCACCTAAACCATCGTGCTTAACTTCTGTATCACTAGAGCCTAAATTTCTTATGTATTGAACTCCGTAAGGATTAATAGTACATCCATGACCAGCTGTTAACGTGTTAAATGGATTAAGATTCATAACACCATTTGCACCTGTTCCTTCGTTACGAATTATATATCTATTCGAAACTTGAAACGCTGGAAAAACAGCATCTACAGCCAGAGTATCACTATAAACTATATATGAATTGCCATCTACTGGATTTCCTTGAGCATCAGCATAACCTTGCACATTCCAATCTTCAGAAGTTAAAGTATACTGTAAAGAAGCAGTGTCAGGTAAAATTTGATTGCTATAATAATCACCTATTTGTCCTGGCTCAATAGCTGGCCAATTAACAATAGTAACATCGTGTAACATTTCTTCGTTAGAAACTATAGCGTTATTTTCGTATAAAACGTTAACGTCAACAAGCTGAACTTCTTCAGAAGCGTTTAAATCACCGTTTTCTATAATTTGAAATGTAGATATGCTTTCGTTTAAAGTTTCACCTTCAGATATAAAAGAATTTAATAGAATATTATTATATCTTGCTAATCCAAAAGATAGGTTATATTGTTTTTTATAATCGTCATACGTCCCTATTAAAGTGCCATACTTAGGAAGCTCATCTCTAAAATAATCGTGCATGCCAGCGTCAGATATAGGTGTTAAGCCGTCCATAGAAAGTCTAAGTACAGTACCTCTATTTTTATCTGAAAAATAAGCTCTATAAGATTCTTTAGCGAAAGACTCTGGATTTTGAGATATTCCGTATTCTCCAACAAAAGGTGAAGCTTGACCTAAAACATTTTCTGTAGCAACTAAATTTACGTTACCATCAGCGTTAAATAAAGCATCTTTGTTAGCTAGTATTTTAACAACTCTATCCTCGCAAAAAGCAATTAAGTCTGCTCTTCTTGAAAATAATTTCTGTATGCTTCCGTATGTAGGATTTAAGTCTTTAGTTATTTTTTCTGCAGCAATAAACTGATTTAATTTGTTTACCCCGCTTGGAGCGTTGTATATTCCAGAGTATATAAGACCATACTTTCTTTCTTCAGCATAGTTGTAAGACTCATCTAATGTAGTAGAAGCTCTAGCACCGTTAGATATAAACGGAGCGTTAAAATCATCTCTAATTCTGTTTGATTCAACACCGTTACCAAAGCTGAAGCAGTTAAACCAATTTAAGCCAACGCTTAAACCAGGATCAATATTTTTATCAACAACAAAAGCATATCTATTTTGATTATCCTCAATACCTGGATTATAATCGTCGTTGTTAGTAGATATTCTACAAGAAGTATAACTACCATCTTCTCTATAAAATCTAACTATAGCATTTGAATACTGTATGCTAACACTATTACTATTTAAGCTATTAAAAACTTTAGGATTATCTTCTATATCGGCATAATAATCTTCAACATTAATTTTAGTTATAGTATTATCACCTACTGTAGTTACTTCTGTATATTCATCTACAGAGTTTTCGTTTATTACTTTAAAATATAAATCTTCACCGTCTTCGTCCCACTCAGCTAATATTAAGTTGTCAGTAATTATATGCTGACCTCTTTTAGCTTGTGGTAAATTTAAAAATTCAACTCTACATCCCGGAGGTGCAAATCCTTGAGCGTTTCTATGAGTTAAATAAGTAGGTATTGCTTGGCTAGCTTCGTAAAATATATTTAAATCTAAAGAATCTTTTGGCTCTGTTTCAAATATTGCAGAAATATTTTTTACTAGTCCGGACTGCGCTTGAGCTTGAGTGTCTATAAATTGTATGTTTGTTGATGTATCTAAATCTATACCACCAGAAGCACCATCAATAGGATTATTATCGGCTGAAGCAGGATTTTTATCTAGTCTAACTATATAACAAGTTCGTCTGTTACTAGCCTTACCAAAAGCCGTAATTTTATTTACTAAATTTTGAGCAGGGCTAACATCGTTAGTTTCCGCACTAGGTACTTGATCTATGTCTTCAGCTTTTGCTTTAGCCCATAATCTAGCTGCCTCTTCAACGCTATCTCCAGCTCTAGATATACCGTTAACAGAGTGATTTATATATCTTGATCTCCAAGGCGTATGATTATATATATGTTTTACAGATACATCAAGTATTGTATATGTCTCATTGTTACTGTCATTTTCAAACTTAAACTTTTTACCAATTTTTATATTTTGTATAAAGCTTTCTAAATCTTCATCTATTTCTGTATCAGAGTTAAACGAAGTGCTATTAGGAGAAAACGTTGGTTCCCATTGTCTTTCGTGAAGTTCTTTAAAATCTACATCATAGCCAGATCCTACGTTAGGACCTGGAGCTTCTGCTAATGCATCATCGTCTAAATAGTTGCCTTCAAATTCAACAAATTTATCTTCATCATATTGAAAAGCGCCACCGCCCCAAATACCTTTGAGTAAGCTGGCTATACTATTTTCACCATCTATTTCTACTTCGTCTAACGGAGCGTCTGAATCTCCAAAGCCTGATCCGTCGTGAAGATCTTTACCTGGCGCAAAAAATGAAAAATGCATAAAAAAAGCATCTTCATCTTCACCGTAAACAGAGTCTAACTCTTGACTATATATATCTTTTTTCCAAGCATTAGCACCTTCAGTATAAGAAGAATTTATCTGTAATATGCCATGCATAGAGTTTACTATGTTATTAATCCAGTCTTCTTGTTCAACACTAAGATCTACAACGGCAGACATCGTTTCACTAGAATATTCGTTAGACGAACTCCACGTGGTTTCTTGATTCCATTCGTTTTCAGAATAAATAACTTCATTAGCTCTAACGCCTTGTCCACTATGTTTAGCATAGTTTGAGCTAGATAAGTTAGAAGCTACCATGCTCATGTTATCTATAAACATAGCTTTACCATGAGTTGCTAAAAGTGAATCCCATTCAGTAACAGTATTTGTTGGGTCTCCAGCTGCTCCAGGCTGAGTGTTTGGAGTATTACCGTAAATAGTGTTTATTCCTAAGTCTTCATTACCATCAGCATTAGCTACATCACCCCACCAAAAAGTATCGTTTGAAGAAGATATAAACTCTGAAGTATTTTTTGAGTTAAAATTAGTTAAATTTTCTTTTAAAATTTCATCAGCTAAAACTTTAACAAAAAACTTACCAGAAAAATCTTCACCATCTTTTTTTACTTTTCTTTTAATAGAAAAAACTAAATCTGGATGTAATTTATCAGCGCTTGAAGTAGCATTGTTAGCGTAGTCTGGTATAGCGTTTGTTGTAGAATCATCACCATCAGCGTCAGTTCCTAAGTTATCATAAGCTAATTTAGCATCTTCAATAGATATTTTTTCTTGAAGCTTTATTTTTGTTGTAGCTCCTTGAGATACATTTACAACTCTATATCTTCTTGAATGTGTTTCTTTACCACTAGCGCTTACTCTCTTCCAAGAAACATAGTAGTCAGAAGCATCTAATTCTGAACTGAAGTTTTCGTCAGAAACTTCCATGCCTGGTAAAGGAGAGTTTCCACCGTTTATCCACTCGGTTGCGCTTATTTCTAAAAGATCTGTAACATTATCTATTCTATTAGTTTGACTAATAAATAAACCTACGCCTTCAGTAGATAAATCTGATAAATTATCATTGTTACTAAGATTTGATGTTTCTCCTGTAGACAAATACATAAACGCCACTGCGTCTGGAGCTTCAGGAGATATATCAATAACTTTGTATCTATTTAATTGTTCAATAGGCTTTTCTACAGAAGAAGAAGTTTTCTTCAATATTATATAAGAATCTTCTTGTATTTTATTTATTTCTGATGATGGAAAAGATAAATAAACATGATCTTCTTCGTTTTCATAATCTGTGCTTAAGCTTGGAACATAAACTCTATCCATTAAAAGATTAAAGTATTCTCCAGAAGTTTCTTTAATATAAAACTTATAATATTCAGCAAAAGAAGGAAAGCTAGTAGATAAACTTGAACTTAGCATTAAAGGCTCTAAATAACTAGGTCCTTGAGTTTTGCTTGCATCACTCCAAGGAACAGTTACAGATCCTTCATTAGAGGTAAAAACTTGAGTTTCTCTTCCATAATAATCTCCAAAAACTACACCTATTTGATAATCTCTTTGAGCTTTTATAGATTCAATACCTCCTTGAGAAAAACTTTCGTTAGTAAAATCTTTAACAAAATAATTAGAATTAACTTCAACGTTATCTACGTCAAAGCCTTGAGTGTAATTACCATAAACTACTCTATTGCCAGTTACTTCTTGAGCTAAAGCTGTCTTTGGAACGTTGTCAAAAATTCTAAGGTTTTGTTTTTCATCAATAGCTGAGAAAATATTTTCTGTAGTTACAGTGTACTTGCCGTAAAAACCATTTTCTTCGTATTGCTTTATTTTATTACTAGATATATTTTCAACAACATAAACTACATTTGAATCATCTCTTTTAAAAAGTATATCTACAGAAATAACGTCTTGAGGTGTTTCATCATCTATAATATCAAATATATCAATAGATTTGATAGTATTAACCATAGATGTATTATGTCCATTTTTTAAATCAAAAAAGTTTAAAGAATTTAAATCATCTGTAAAATTAGCACTAAATATAGGTTTAGTAAAAGGGCCATAAGCTGAAGTTTCGTTATCAGCATATTTATATCTATAAGAAAATCTTGGAAATATTTTTTCAAAAATACCTTTTTCTTTGTTTGTATTGCTTTTGTTAATTTTAACACGCAGCGGCTTTGTAGGTCTTTTTTTTATTACAGTTATATTTTCTTCTAATACTTCGCCAACATTGTCGTTGTAACTATGTTTTTCATTTATAATAAGCCTAGTATGCGTATCAATATCTATTGTACCAATTTTACTTCGCTTAATATTAATTTTTTTAGGCTCATTAAATCCATCTGTAAATAAAATAAAATTATCTATAACGTTTATACCTGTTATTATTTTTTTATCAAATTTTAAACAAGCTTTAGAGTTTCTTTTATTTGTATCAACAAACACTAACGAAGATAATTCTAAAGCAGGATCATATTCAACTATTATATCTTTATCTTCAGAAGAAGCAAACCAATAAGCTTTATTTTGAGCTTCGTCTGCAATAGATCCTACACAAATAAAACCAGAGGGAACTATGTCATCAACCTTTTTGTTTTGTAAAATATTTTGAACTGTACCTACATCAGATCCTTCAGACGTTGAAACTTGTATGTTTCTAGCGTCTCTATATTCGCCTTTGGGCAATAAGCGCTCGTCAAGGTCTTTATTCATTCGACCTCTAATAAATGTAGTTTTAATTTTAGCCATTGACTAGTGTTTTATATGCTTAGATTTACCTCTAAATATTTGAGTTATTTCTTCTAACTTAATATTAGATAACCTTAGTTTTGCTTGACGTATAGAAGCTATTTTTTCTTTTTTAAGTCTTCTAACAATATATTCTGGTACATTTACTCTATTAGCTAATATAGCGTGGTTTATATATCTATACATAGCTTCTTCAGCAAACTTATGAACTTGCATTTCAGCTTCTGTTCCAAGACTGTCACTTATATAGTCTAATATTACAGTTTTTCCAGAAATATTAGAACTAAAATTAATTTTTCCTAATCTTTCGTCAATATAAAAAGAACCATTAGTTTGTGCAAACTGAGGGTCTAGACCATATCTTTCGTCAGGTACTCTTTGATAATCATCGTTCTTATAATCATCATTATTGTTTTCTGCTGGAGTTATAGATCTAAAGCTTTCAAAAGTTGATGAAACGCCATTAGAGTTTACTTGTGATAAAGAAGTTTTTGTAGTTAATGTGCTTACTGTAACATCGTCAACAGTAGCTTGATCAAATAAAAGAGAACTAGCATAAGCGTACGTATCTCTGTCTACGTGATCAATTAAAGCCATAACAACTAAATATACTGTTCCACTAACATTTGATAAATCTAACTCACCATCGTAATCTTTTACACCACTCTCTCCTTGCGTCCACTCTATATAACCTAAATCAAAATACTCTGGTAAAGAGTTTGACGTTGGGCCTCCAAAATAAGGTAAACCTGTGGCAGGATCTATAGCGGGATAATTTTGCATTGTTATTCTTTCGCTCGGCGGAGTAGTACTAAAACCTATTCTAACTGTACTTCCAGGAGTGTTAAACGTGCCGGCAGGAATACTCTGGGCGATTCCAGCTATTGTACCATCGTATATCGATTGAGAAGCAGCAGCTTGATCTTCTGTTGTAGTTATAGTAGATGCAGCAGTTGTAGTTGCATTAGCAGAAAAACTAATAGCACCTAAATCAGAAGCATCAAATGTTTGATATATATAGGTACAATATCCATAAGCTTGATTTCCGTTAGACAAGCCGCTGTGAGAAAAAGTTTTAAAAAGTACAGAAGGATTTTCTGCAGTTTCATCTACTTCAATAATTGTAACTGTTCCAGTGCCATCGTCAGTTGGTATTCCTCCTCTTGAAGCATTGTAAATTGCTTGAGGGCTTCTTGTCCAGCCATCTAAGCCACTAGAAAAGTCAGAGTTATCAAAAACATCAGCTGTAACAGGAAATTTGTAAGATCCTAATGGAAATTGTTGTATTTGAAATGGATTTGAAGTATATTTTGTAGGATATAAACCGTGCTTTATTCCAGACGCATCTACCCAACTAACTGAAGTATAATTTACATAGTCTTTAGGTAGTATCATAGAAAGACTAGGAGGAACGTCTATTTGTTGAGCTTTTACAGATTTAAAAGTATCAAAAGACATTTCAGCTAAAGCTCTTTGTGCGTGAAAAGATACGTCAATCTTACTAGCTCTTTTTATAAGTTTTTCGTTGCCAACATAAGCAACCATAAATTGATCTATAATATCTTTTAAAGAAACAAATTGATAGTTACCGTAAGATGACGAATCATTGTAGTAAGCATAATCTGAAAGGTTTTCTATATAAGCCATCTTTTATTGTTTTTGTTGAGCTATTCTATTATTTTCTATTTGTGCAGCTACTTGAGCTATGTTAAAATCTTTTATACTTATTCCAGCTAGTTGTAATATTTTTAAAATTAAATTTGATTCTTCAGACTCGTGAAGCTCAAAATCAACAGCACCACCGCTAGAGTTAAACATAGGTTTTTCATTTAAAACAACGTAAGTCCATTTAGGATCTTGAGGCTTTCTATAATAAGACATTAAAAAAGTAGTGTTTATTGGCGTAGGATTTACAATAGGTAGCATGTAAATTCTACCAGTAAAAATGTAACTTACTGGAGTATTTATAGTAGGTCTAGTTAAAGGGCCGCTTGAACCTATTTTTATAGCTTGTTGTCTTTCCATGTGCTCAACTCTATTACCTACTGGAGATAAAGTATCACCACCTACTTGTCTATAAAAACAATCATGCAGCCTATAAAAATCTCCAGGAAGAGGCATGCCGTGAGTCTTAAAAGCAGCGCCAGCTAAAGTTTTTAAAAAAATTGAGTTTAATTTTTCTTCTATTAAGTTAATCATATCAAAGGCTTCTGTGTCGTTAGTTTGAACCCTTTTAAATTGATTTAAATCATAAAAGTATTGCTCAAATATAGACATCTGAGCTTGCTTGGCAAATAAATTAAATTCTTGAGGCGTAATATATCCTCTTTGCTCTTTGTTAGCTAGCGCTAAAACTGTTTGATATACTGT
>CEPM01022954.1_pt1 | contig 23447 bp, 38 predicted proteins | sample 530371 | NCBI WGS metagenome assembly CEPM01 (sample SAMEA2620004, study PRJEB7988) | marine metagenome | biome: marine biome (ENVO:00000447); feature: surface water layer (ENVO:00002042); material: "saline water (ENVO:00002010), including plankton (ENVO:xxxxxxxx)" | depth 5 m
GAAAAACCAAAGTCTACTTCTTCTAAATTATTTTCTCTTGCAAAAGAAAAAGGTTGCAAGGTTTATTCATGTAAAGTAAACGGTGCATATCTTAACCGAAGTGATGAGGGAATAATCACAATCCATAATGCAGACGATGATAAAGGTTTTGAACTGGACGCTGATACTCTCATTATGGTTCGTGGTGCAGTCACCTCAAAAGATTCTTACCTAGATTTAATTTCACAGATAGAACGATATGGTTTCCCAGTTGTAAACTCAAGGGAGTGTATCGAAGTTTGTGCAGATAAGTTTAGAACTTACTTGAGACTTCAAGAGATTGGTATGAACCAACCAAGAACAGTATTGGTTCCCAATGAAGAAAACGAAACAGTTCAGCGTGCAGCTGAACAATTAGATAATGAGTTCCCTATGGTACTCAAAACACTACAGGGTGCAAAAGGTGTAGGAGTTCTTTTAGTAGAAACTGAAAGGTCACTACAGTCCACCGTTAGTCTTGTCTATAAGATTGACCCGACATGTGATATCCTTTTGCAAGAATATAAAGACATGGAATATGATGTCCGTGTTATGATAAACAATAAAAAGATTATCGGTGCAATGAGGAGAAATAAAATCATTGACGATTTTCGTTCCAATATATCTCAAGGTGCAGACGCCGAAGAGATAGAACTAACCGAAATAGAAAAAGACGCATGTTTACGAGCTGCAAAGGCAGTTGGTGGTCAGTGGGTTGGAGTTGATTTTATCCCAGCAAAGAACAGGGAGAAAGATGAACCGTTTATGTTAGAGGTTAACCATTCGCCAGGCAGTCAAGGAATATCCGAGGCAATAGGTGAAGAAGTATGTGAAACAATCATTGAAGATTTCTTTGACAGAGAGATTTGGAGAAAGAGTGCAACTGAATGTGGTGTTCTAGAGACCATAGAGGTCGCAGGAGAAACGATGACTGCAAAGTTGGACACAGGTAATAGCGCACAAGCTTGTGCATTACACGCGGACTCTATCGAAGTCAGAGGCAAGGTTGTACATTACAAGAGAAACGGTAAAACACATAAGGTTCCATTAGTTAGAGAACTAACATTACTCAAACCACCCGAGACTAGACCAGTCATAAAACTTGAATTAAACTTCTTAAATACTATATATGAACAAGAAGTTTCTCTAGACAAGAGAGGTAAGATACCATTTTTGGCAAATAGAGATTTTATGAAACGAGCTAACTTGATGATTAATCCGTCAAGAAAGTTTTTATTGACTAATAAACATGACGAAGCAGACGAAGACAACTAGCACTATCCAAGAGAGAATGGAGAACAAAGCGTTCCTAGCTTTGGGTGAAGTCGAGCATCAGATTGACAGACTACTAGAACAAAAGAAATCTTCTTTCTCAATGTACAAGTATATCAAGAGATTAGATTACTCAGGTCGTGTTGTTAATTACATGAAAGGATTTGCAAATGATGTTTTATACGAACTAAAGAATGAAGAGAAGTGTGACCAGTTAGAAGAAGCATACAACTTCCTTACACCTAAACAGAAAGAAAGAGTTATTAAGAAACTAGAAACATGGGAACAAGAAGTAGAACAGTATTGTGAAGAATATAAACCAGTTCGTAAAGTTAGAATAAAGACACCAGCCCAGTTAGTAAAGAAACTTCCATATCTAGAAGAGTGGAAACAGTTCAAGTCAATTAACCCCGAAGAGATTATCCGAGCTAGGTTATTATACACCTATAATACTTCAAGTAAAAAACTTACAAAGTTCGAAGGTCATTTACAAGTCAGAGGTTCCCGTATTAGTGGATTTGATTCTTGTACAGAAAAGACCTTGACAGATTTGGATTTACTTGATAGACTATATAAAGGTGGTAATATAATTGCTTCTCGATTTATGGACGAGATACCTAGGTCTAAACTAAAGGACGGAAACGATTTAATTACCAAGAATACATTATTAGTTAAAGTGATTAGATGATATTAATAGATTTTACTCAGACCATAATTGCTGGTCTGATGGCACAGTTGAAAGTGACCGATGGTGAGATATCAGAAGACATGTTAAGACACATGATTCTGAACTCAGTAAGAAACTATCAGAAGAGATACTCAGAAGAGTATGGTGAAATTGTACTATGTACAGATGCAGCCGACCCTTGGAGAAGAGATTACTTCCCACTGTATAAAGCAAACAGAAAGAAAGCAAGGGAAGCTGACGATAAAGATTGGGGATTAATCTTTGATACATTACACAAAGTTAAAATGGAAATCAAAGAGAACTTCCCGTATCGATATATGTATGTTGAGAACTGTGAGGCAGACGATATCATTGCAGTCCTTACACAACACGCATATATATTAGATACAGGTAAACCTACATTAATTGTAAGTGGTGATAAAGACTTTCAACAGTTGCAAAGATATGATAATGTTAAACAGTGGTCACCTAATCTAAATAAATTTATAGAACCCGAAGACCCACAGGAGTTTTTGAAAGAACATATACTCAAGGGTGATAAGTCTGATGGGATACCAAACATACTATCAAATGATAATTGTTTGGACGAAGGGATTAGACAGACACCTTTGAGGAAACCTATACTAGAAAAGTACATGAGAATTACTATTCAAAGTGACGATAAATACTATAGGAACTATCTAAGAAATCAAACCTTAATCGATTTTGATTTCATACCCGAAGAGGTAAATGATAGAATATTAAATGAGTATGGAAATACAAAACCAGTACAAGGTAAAGTATTCGATTACTTGAGAACTCATAGATTAAATGAGTTATTAAATCATGTAGAGGATTTTACATTATGACGGAAAAGAAAAGAGGAAGAGGGAGACCAAAAGGTTCTCCTAATAAACCAGTAATGGAGTTGATTACAGAGAGAGTCAACCTAACTAAGAATGCAGATGTGTATGAGATTCTTTGTCAAGCAGATATTGTTGCACAAGAAGACGAAGATAAAGCTGCACATGGATTGAAGGTGTTCAGTGAAACTAACGCTGCAGTTCCTAGAGTATGTCAGTGGTACTTTGATTCTAAAATCAATAGTACACTACCCGAAGGTGCAACACCGTACAATAAGAATGATGCACCAGCGTCAGACTTAACAGAGACACAATTGAGATTTGAATTCAGAAAGTTCAAATACTTTGTGACGGAAGAAGTGCCACAGGTTCGTAGAGAAACTATGTGGATAGAACTACTAGAAGGCATTCCTAATAAGGAAGCTGAAATGATTGACCTCGTAAAAGACGGTAAATGGCCATTCAAAAATGTCACTTTAGACATAGTGAAAAAGGCATTCCCGAACCTTACGATTAACTAAATATTAGTGTCCTCCGAGACTATACATAGAAATGTACACAGTAGATTTCATAAGTGTGTAAAGAATATAATAGTCGTGTAGGACTCCATGGAGTATAATTATGGCAGAAGATAATAAAGTGAACCACAATGTAGACCCTACTACATTTGCTCAACCCGTACCCGAGAAAACTGAACTAGAAAGATTGCAAGAAAGAATTGCAAATTTCAAAGTTAGTGTCTCACCAACAGTTGCTCAACTGGCACAGGTTCTTATGAACCAATCATTACAGAACCCAACTAAACCCGAAGACCTTGACGGTTATGTGCAAGTGAGAAATGAATTGAAACTTGGTCTTGACGAATATCAAACTCAGTTAACACAAGCACAAAACAGAATGGCTCAGTTGCAAGAAGAACATTTGATTCAAAAACAAACTGAGATTGCAAGAAAAGAAAATGATTTGATAGCTGCAAGAGACGGTGAAAGAAAAAGAAGGAAGACTGCAGAAGAGAAAGCAAGACAACTTGAAGCTGTACTTGCATCACATGGAATCCATATCGACTTAGACGGTGACGGTAAAGTTGGTCTCAATGTTGGGGAAGAAACAGAGAACCTAACTGCAGAACAACAAGTGACACTAAAGAAATTACTTGACGAAAGTAAAGCTGCAACAGGTGGAGTTAGTCGTGCATTCGAAAAGGCAAGGGCATTGAATCCCGAACCTTCACCCGAGGTACAAGAAGAATTACCTTTTGACAAACCTGAGCCTATTGCATCAGGTACAACGACTGCAGAGTTTGAAGAAGAAGTTGCAGAAGTAGAGAGTGTCTATGACAACCCAGCTTATGACGAACCAGTCACACCCGATTATGGGAGTGGTACAAAGTCAGTTGCAAAAGACGGTGCAACAATACCACAGTCTGAAACTACAGTAGTTAATCCTAAACCAGTTATCTCAGATACTAATCAACCCGATATTATCAAGAGAGAACTAGACGAGAAGGAAGCACAGTCTGTTAGAGATAATTTAGGCATTGGTCTAGAGGATTTAGTAGAACCTACACCCGAATCACCTAAAGTGAGAATGGTGGACGAAGATGACATTGCAGAGTTTGATACACCACCTTCAACAGAAGAAGAAGAAACTGTAGAGGTGACTATACCTACTGAGTCAGAACTAAAAGGAATGACTAAGTCTAAGATTAGACAGGAAGCTCTTAATTTAGGTTTCGATGGAGTATCGACTAAAGACCCGAAAGCAACTATGATTCAAAACTTCGTAGAAGCAACTGAAAAATTTATCAGTGACTTACAGGATAGTGGAGAGTTCGTAAGTGCAACTGAGGAGTCAGAAGATGAAGCCAACAATGATAGAGACGGCGGATACTTCAAATAGTATAGTAAGTCCTCATTCAGTACAAAAACAATCTACAATATACGAAGAAGAACTACCAACAGACGATGATAGTCTTCTTCGTTTTGATTTACCATGGGACATGGTTAACATAGTTGGATTGAGGTGGTACGATAATATAAGAGTTATTCGTGACGACCACCGATTATTGTTTTCAGTTTTACCTTTACACAGGCCAGAACTATATGAGTATATTGCAAAGACATACTTTACAAAAAGAAACGGGAATCCTAGAACAGAAAACTTACTTCGTGAATATGATAATGTCTACACATTATTACCTAAAGAATTTATTACACAATGGAAAGAGAACGACAAGGTTGAGTATAATTTAATAAGAGAAACAGAAGAAGATGAACGACACATCGAAGCGAAACATTCCGATTACAGCGGTTGACCAATTCGATTTTCTCGACCATCGAAGACAACAGGAGAAGAAACATTGGAGCAAACAATTAACAGGAGACCCACTTGACTCAATTCTTACGGTTGAAATTAATACTACTGAGTTGTGCAACAGGACATGTGTCTTTTGTCCAAGACATGACCCAACAGTATTTCCCAACAGGAATCTCCACCTTACAGTTAAGGGTGCTCAAACCATTGCAGAAGAATTAAGTGCAAATCAATATCAAGGAAAAATATCATTCAGTGGGTTTGGAGAAAATCTTCTCAATCCTAATTTCGTAGAGATAGTAAAAGAGTTCAACTTTTATCTACCCACTGCAACATTAGAATGTAATACAAACGGTGATAAGTTAACGAAAGAATATGTCGAAAGATTATACAGAGCTGGTTTAGATTTACTCTATATAAATCTTTATGACGGAATAGAACAGATAGAACACTTCGAGAACATTATGGAAGGGTACAGGGAAGACCAGTACAAGTTCAGAATGCATTGGGGTGATTTTGAAAAACATGGTTTAATTTTAAATAACAGGAGTGGAAAAATTGACTGGGTCGGAATCGAAGAAGAAGATATCAAAGCTTTGGTGGGCAAGCCTTGCCATTATCCTTTTTATAAGTTGTTTGTCGATTGGAATGGAGATGTATTGTTTTGTTCAAATGACTGGGGACGAGAACATGTCATCGGGAATCTGCTACAATCATCTTTACATGATGTATGGTTCTCCAAACCCATGGATAAGATAAGGAAGAGATTAATGAAAGGTGATAGGTCACATTCACCTTGCAACAAATGTAGTGTAGACGGTTCACTATTCGGCAAACCGTCATTTGATTTAATAAAGGAATACTATGAAAGCTCTAATAACAGGAAAAAGTAAACTGGCTGGTGCAATCATTTCTAGGTTGCATGATACAATCGTATACAAGAAATTAGAAATCGAATCGTGCAGAGTCGAGGCAGAGATACCATGGAAACATTTTGATATCTTTATCAACAATGCAAGTGTTGGATTCTCTCAAACTGATTTGTTGAATGAGGCATTTAGTGAGTGGAGACATGACAAAAATAAACTCATAATCAATATTGGCTCACGCGCAGGGAGACCAAATATTAGTAAGGGATATCTATATGGAGCTCAGAAGGCAGCTCTCAATCACCTTGCAGATAATTTAAATTACAACTCAGATAGAAAATGTGGTATTATAACTTTGAACCTAGGACTGGTTGAACATGTAGAAATACCTTCATTGACTTATGACGAAGTTGTTGATTGTATAGAAAATCTAATTGTTGATTGGTATTCGGGTAATCCAGTCATGACAAATCTTACACTAGAACACCGTGATAATTATCTAGAGGTTCAACAATACAAAAAAGAATTAAAAGAAATCGAAGAAGATTTTCAAATGTTCACCAACAATTCTACATAAATATAACTATGTCAGATAAAATAGAATATAACGATTTTGGATTTGCAGCTTTAGACGCAGACGAACTTAAGTCAGTCGACTCTACTATCAATAGTAGTACAGCTAGTGCAAACGCAATCATAGAGAAGCTAGATGATTTTGTTCGTCCACTGTTAGAGAACCTAGCAAAGGATTCAGATAAAGACTATATCTATTGGCCTAACCGTGTAGATGTTATCAACAAGAAAATCCTCGAACTAGATAAAATCAAAGCAGGATTATAAAAACCCCCTTTACACTGCCCTACGCTTTTTGATAGAATATACTCATTACAAACTAAAGGAGTAAGTAATGGCGTTATATGAAAATTTCGTTAATGATAACGAAGAGAAATTTGTTCGTATGGGTAGGAATCTAATTACCCTTTGTGAACTAAACAAACTATATCCAAAGAATGATGAAATGTGGAATGCAGCTGTGACTGCTGGTAATAAGTTAGTCACTATCAATACCACATATGGAATGAAGTCTTTGAGTGAATTGAAAGACAACGAGAAGAAAGCAGTTTATCATTATATTAGTAAATATGGCCTTGACCACGAGGCAGTATCTATGGTATAATAGTTCTTACGGTGTAAAAACTGGGGAATGGGACAAACGGGTCAAGTATCACAAAGTCCACAATTATTACACGACATGATGTGTGAGACCCGTCCCTTCTTTTGCCTTGACAACAGGTACGCTTTTTTGTTATAATATGCGTATAGATTGAAAAAGGAGACTGTATGAATAAAGAACTTTTAGAATTAGTCGAGAAACTTTGTGAGGACTTGACTAATGCAATGCATACACGATGGGAACATTCTCGTGGTGTCACTACTCACAACTATTCTGTAGGTCAAAAATACATTCGTATTTACTCAGAAGAGAACGGTTCCATGAAATCAGCATGGGGTTTTATTAACAAGAAAGAATTTCAGAAAGGTGCAACAGGTATCACTTTCAAAGAAGGTGATGTTCTTAAGTGTGCTGGTTGGAAAACACCAGCGTTGAATGCACCAAGAGGAAATCTTTTCAATGGGTACGATATCAATCCTAACTCTATGAGATTGTATGGCCCCGACTACTTAAGATAATGGACATGATATTTGGAATAGTGATTACTCTCTTTATGGGAGTATTCGCTTTCTACTCGTGTGTAATAGTAGAAGAAGAAAGACGAGGTGAGAGAATAACATTACCTTGGGAGAAGAAGTAATGTTAGAGCTCATTGGTTTACTTACAGTAATATATGTTGGGATAAAAGTTTTTCCCAGTGTGTTAAAGTTTACAGTCAAAGTTGCAGTTGCACTTTTGATAATCATATTAGGAATCATGACATGGTTCTATTTCTTTCCACCTCAAATGGAGATTCTTATAGCTACACATGGTGTCGCATATAAGATAGGTAATTTAATCGGAGGCCTTGACAATGCCTTCAAATTTTTAGTATAATATAGGTATGAGTAAAAATATAGAAGATAGGCACACCATCTTGTCAGAGACAAGTGGTGGTAAATTAACCCCTCAAGATGTTTACAATCTAGAGACATACGGTGCATTGAGTCCACAGGAATTTGCACCCGACCCTAGTGAGGAACCAAAAGAGGGATATTGCATATGTGGTACAAAAGATTGTGCTACAGAATATGCATGTTATACAAGTGGGTATTAATTATGAGTAAAGAAAAATTGGATAAACTGTATGACGAAAAGTGGGAACTTGAGGCTGCAGTAAGAAAAGTAAATGACGAGACAAAGGTTATCAAGTACGATAACATTCCTCAAGAAATTTATATCAAGGTCATGGGTATTGCAGAAGATAACAATATCGATGCAAGTGACTCTTCCGACCTTGAGTGGAAAATCAAAGAAGTCAGAGAGAAAGTCAACGAACTTGAATCTGCAATCTATGATTTGGTAGAACCTTTCGAGGACGCACTCAGAGATAAAGACAATGAGATTGACGAGCTCGAGTATGAACTTGAAGAGGAAGTCGCATGATATTCGTTGCAAATTTTTTAGGTGGGCCTAACCGTCCAAATTATAAAGAACCAGTCAATGTAAAAATCTCATTGACAGATTACCTATTGTTTTATATAATGGGTAGTTCATGGTTCATTTCTCATTTGTCTAAAAAAATGGGAGACAATTATACCGATGATTATTTCGGTGGAGTAAGGATATGGATAAAATAAAAATCTTATGTATAGTAGTCCTAGGTTTTTTACTAGGTGTTTACAGTGGTAAAGCAATTGCATTTGACGAGAACGGTGAAGCCTTTTGTCTTGCAAAGAACATATACTTTGAGGCAGGTAATCAACCCCTAGCTGGTAAACTTGCAGTTGCACATGTAGTGAGAAATCGTGTTGAGGACTCACAGTTCCCCGATACCTATTGTGGTGTAATTTATGATGTAAAGGAATGGAGAACATCTTGGAGAGGAACCAAAGTTCCTGTGATAGGACAATGTCAGTTCAGTTGGTTTTGTGACGGTAAGTCAGACGAACCTAAAGATTCAAAGACATGGATAAAGTCTGTACAAGTTGCAAACAACTTTATGATGAATGAACACCCCGATATCACTGAGGGTGCAATGTGGTATCATGCATACTATATCAATCCGTACTGGGCAAAACATTTGAATGAGACAGTACAAATCAACGCACATATATTTTACAAGTAATGGGTTATCTTAACTTAACAAGTTCTATTAGATATGGGCCTCATGGTAAAAGAAGAAAGACCAAGGCATTCACTAAGAAGTCAAAGAAACAGAAGTATCTAGAAATGATAGAACAACAACAAAAGGTTTTTGACCGTGTGGTCAGAGAAGTATCTGAGACAGAGAAGATTCCTTCTGCATTACTCAAAGGTGGTGGCGGTGGTCAGAAAAACCTAGAGTGGGAAAGAGAGAAACTAAAGATATCTTCTCAGTATACTATTGCACCAGCATACAACAAAGGTGCATATCAAGTCATTGGAAAAAACAATATAAAGGATATAGGAAAATGAGTCAACCTCAACAACAACAAAAAGTTCCTAGTAAAAAGGAGCTAGAGAAAAAGAAAAGACAAGCTCAAGATAGAAGAAATGGTTGAACTTGCAAAACTAGATAACGGAGAAGAAGTCTACGGAACTTACGAAGAAGTAGAATCTTATGCAGAAGAGAATGATACATGTGTTGTAAGATATTATGACCATGTAAATCCTTCTACTGTTTATAATAAATTCAAGTGGGTTGGAAAAGGATTATCAGACCCGTTTGCAGTCTCGGTTCCTTTCAATTACAGAGAGGGAAGAACAAAAGGAAACTTCAATACCCGTGGTGTTGACCAAGACAAATTTTAAACCATATTGACTATATTAACAAGGAGTGATAGAATAGTATTATGAATTATCGAAATAATATCTTTCAACGGTTCACTATGTGGGTTGTTGATTGTTGGAGAGTGGTAATGGACGCAAGGTTCAATCCACTAAAACATATACCCGACCCAAGTCTACAAATGTATTTTACATTAGTCTTGTTTGTAATGTGGTCTGTATACTTTGGATTCGTTGCAAGTTATTATATGGGTTGGTTAGGTTATGATATCGTTGTGAGTATCATAGTTCACATGGCTGTAATAATCCCTGTTGGATTTACAAATGCAATATTCATGGACGCTGAAAGAGAGAATGCACCATGGTTATACAAGTGGAAACTCAATAGAGATTTAGACCAACAAGATGTCAATCTTAAAAAGTCTAACTATGAGAAAAGAATCAAGTGGGATATTGACAGAGAAGCATGAACATTTTTTACTTACATAAAGACCCAGTAGAATCTGCAAAGTTGCATTGTGACAAACATGTATGCAAGATGATTATCGAGTATGCACAAATGCTTTCTACTGCACATAGAATGTTAGACGGTACAGAATACATTAGTCAAACACTAGGTGGTCGTAGAATCAAAAGGTGGAAACACCCTAACTCAAATATGGAAGGAGTCTTGTACAAGGCTTCCCACATAAATCACCCCAGTGCAAAATGGGTAAGAGAAAATGCAATCCAATATCAATTTATGTATGATATGTTTGTTGCATTATGTGACGAGTACACATTCAGATATGGTAAAGTACACATGACTGATTCTAAACTCAGAGAGATACTAAATGAAATTCCTAGAAACATGGAACTAGGTGAGTGGAAAGAACCACCACAAGCTATGCCTGACGATGTCAAAACAGAATCAAGTCTTGAAGCGTATCATAAATACTATCAAGTTTACAAGAGTAGATTTGCAGTATGGACGGATAGACCCGTTCCTACTTTCATGGAACAATATGCCTAATTACGATTTCTTAAATAAAGAGACTGGTGACATTAAAGAATATACAATGTCATATAAAGACCTTGACGAGTTCAAGAAAAACAATCCCCACTTATCACAATTGATATCTGCACCTAAGATTGTAGGTGGACACGGTGACCGTGTAAAGGTTGACGGTGGATTCAAAGATGTATTGAATAAGATTGGAGACGCACACCCAGGCTCAGAAGTTCATGCAAGACATGGAAGTAAAGATATCAAAAGAGAGAAGTCTGTACAGACAATCAAAAAGCATATGGACATACAATCCAAAAAGAAGTAAAATATAATTATGACTAAAGTGAGAACCACATTACTAGATATTCCCGAGTTGGAAAATCTAGATTTAAAGACAGAGACAAGAGACGGTAAAAGACATTACATTGATTCAGAAGGTAATGCATATCCAAGTGTCACAACTGTATGTGGTTTGAAGACTAAAGAACAAATCAAACTATGGAGACAACGAGTCGGTGAAGAAACTGCAAACAAAGTCTCCACTATGGCTGCACGAAGAGGAACTCAATTCCACCAACATGTCGAAGACTATCTTAGGAAGGAAAAAGAGTTCATAGAGTTTGAGAACATTCTACAAGAAGGAATGTTTCGTGCTATAAGACCAATACTGGACGAGATAGTTCCTCTTGCATTAGAGGCTCCTATGTATTCTACTAATCTTAAAATGGCAGGACGAGTAGATTGTGTCGGTATGTTTGAGGGTAATCTTGCAATCATTGATTTCAAATCAAGTGCAAAGATGAAGGAGGCTCACATGGCAGAACCTTGGTTCTTACAAATGACTGCATATGCAATCATGGTTGAAGAACTAACAGGACATGAGATAGAAGAATGCATGGCTCTTGTAGCAGTAGAAGGTGCAAACTCTTTTCAAGTATTCGTATGTGACCCAAAAGATTATGTTGAAGAGTTATACTCTTTGAGAAAACAATACGAAAATTTGTATGGAATTTGAAATGATAACAAGAAAAGAATTTAGTGAACAAGTCGAAAAATTGGTTGCCAGAGGAAAAGGTAATACAGACATAATGTCAGCAATAATAAAAGTATGTGAACTTAATAAGGTTGAACCCGAGAGTGCAAAGAGATTAATCTCTGCACCACTCAAGGAAAAGCTGCAAGCTGAAGCAGAACAACTCAACATGATTAATAGACATACACGAAGTCAATCAACTTTGATTGGTTTCTTTACGGAGAAAAAATAATGCAAGCAGGTGATACAGTCACAGTAGTGACAATTAGTGGAGAGTATGTTGGTGAACTCGAATCATTCGAAGATGCAACTGTGGTTCTTAAAAAACCACGAATGGTTGTTCAAACAGAAAAGGGTATGGGTTTTGCCCATGGTGTAGCAGTGACGGGTAAAGAGAATCCCGAAGAAGTTAAATTCCTAAATGTGGTTTATGTTATCCCAACTAACGAACAAGTATGCAAAGCATGGGTTGAAGCCACCACTAACATTCAGTTAGTGAAGTAATGACAAGTCGTGAAGGATATGATGCATACACACTTTATCTTGGTATAAAGCTACACTTCTATTCTAAGGACTATAACTTTGTCAGATACAACGGGAAGGTAAAGGCAGATATCAATTCCTTTATCAAACGAAAAGACAAATATCATTTTGGTAAACTATACAAAAAGTATAAGAACAATTTACAAGATTTCTATATTGCAAATCTATCTGTTTATGACCTTTGGGCTGGTGAACTTTTAGAGAACGAATGTGACGGAAGATATAGAGACTGGAAGAAGAGACAACAAAAACTAACTTACATGTTTGAGACAGAAGTATCAGACCAAGTTAGGAAGTATAAGATTGATACATTGTTAAAGGTAAACAAAGGACAACACCCAAGACTATTAAAAGCATATCTAGGAAGTGAGATAAGTTTAGAGACACTTTGTATCATGGACGAGATAATCGGATTCACAAAAGACTGGGAGAGACTAATACAAGAGAAGGTTGTATATCCTGATGTACATAACAAGATAAACAAATACAAAGCTTTCTTATCTTACCCACAACAAGAATACAAAACTAAACTAATAGAACTATGCTCTACATAATCGGTAATGGCCCAAGTAGATTAGACTTCGACATGGAGAAACTACACGCGTACGGGTGCGAGTGGTGGGGTTGCAATGGAATATACAGAGACTATACACCCGATTTATTATTTGTACATGACATACCTATGCAACACCAAGCCGTGGTGGACGGGTGTTTAGAAAATGGAAGAGTTGCAGTAGGAGATTGGAATCCTATGGAGATTGAATTGTATGAAGACTTGAAGTTCATGCATTCGACCATGCCCGTGAAAATAATAGAAAATCGTTCCGAGGACGACACTCATTTTGTATTACAAGGGGAAGGAGATGAGGTTTACTTTACTGCTTATCCAGTGGGGGCTAATGAGAACATTATTATGTATAATTTTCCAAAGCTCAAGAACACCTTTTGTGGAATTAGTGCATTAGGATATGCAGCTTACAATGGATATAAAGATATTACTCTAGTGGGTTTCGATGCACTAGACCCCGATATAGATAGTGTTAGTAATGTTTATGAAGGTACAGAACATTACAAGACTAAATATAATAAGGACGATACAGTTAACTACATTCAAAAAATGCAGTTTGTATCCCTACTTGAAGACGAGTTGTTTGAAGAGGTTGATGTTTATTTCAGAAACCCTCTAGACAAATGCAACAAAGTCATATATAATGAACTTACTTATTTTGAAAATAGTAAGGATAGGTGGTCATTAGGTGAGAGTTCACTTTTTGACTTTAGATAAAATGCAATACGATGCTAATACAATGCGATACAATAGGAGAATACAATGTCGACATCATTAGATAAGTTAAGGGCAGCAATGGAATCTGCCTCCCCTACTCAAGGAGAAAAAAAGTCCTATTCCGATGACAGATTTTGGAAACCCGAACTCGATAAGAGTGGTAATGGGTTTGCAATAATCCGTTTCCTACCTACCCCCGAAGGTGAAGAAATGCCATGGGTCAGTTATTTTGACCACGGTTTTCAAGGGCCAGGCGGTTGGTATATTGAGAAGTCTTTAACGACTCTTAATAAACAAGACCCTGTGTCTGAATACAATACCCAGTTGTGGAATACTGGAATCGAAGCCAACAAAGAAATTGCAAGGAAACAGAAGCGTAGACTTCATTATGTTTCTAACATTTATGTTGTCTCTGACCCAAAAAATCCCGACAACGAAGGTAAAGTATTTCTTTACAAATACGGTAAAAAAATCTTCGAACAGTTGAAGGAAGCAATCAGTCCTGCTTTTGAGGACGAGGCTGCAATCAATCCTTTTGACTTAAGAGGAGAAGGTGCCAACTTCAAGATTAAAATCAGAAAAGTTGACGGTTATTGGAACTATGATAAATCAGAGTTCGATTCACCAGCACCACTTTTTGATGATGAAAATCAGTTGAATGATATAAATAATTCGACTCATTCGTTATCAGAAATAATTGCACCAAGTGAATTCAAGACTTATGAAGAGTTGAAAGAAAAACTCGACAGGATTCTTGGACTGACTGGTGGAGTGAGTAATTCTACAGCAGAATCAGTTGCAGAAGACCAAGAGGAAGTGCCTTGGGCAAATGTAAATACTGAGTCTGTTGCAGACGAACCCGTAATCCAAAGTGCAGAAGCTTCAGTCGGAGAGAGTGAAGACGACGCAATGGATTACTTCAAGAAGTTGGCTGCTGACAGTTAACTTTAATTTGGGGTAGTCATGATATATAATGTAGATTATGTGAGAAAGAATGACTACTCACTTGGGCCGTGGAATGAAATGGGGGCACCAAGTAAGGGAAAAGGAGACGGCAAATCTAGCGGGTCTCTTGGTTAAGAACGGGAATGCTGTAAGGCGAGGGGTGACTTAACACTTTATTATTATGAAGAGTGAATACTACAAAAACATTTTACCATTCAATGAGAATGAGAGGGTTGTTGACCAGTTCGGTTGGACACCTCAATCAGTAATCACACCTACTAAATCTTCAAAGAACAATTGGGAACATGCATACTTAACTGCATATGAAGAGAAACGAGGAGTATGTGAAAGACTTCCAAACGGTTTAATGATGTCTGAGTTCCATGCAGGCTTATGTGAGAACTTAGTACATTACTGGAGTATGGTTGGGGATACAATAGTAGACCCTTTTGCTGGAAGATTGACAAGAGCATTTGTTTCTCAATCTCTAGGAAGACAATACTTTGGATATGATGTTTCACCTACAACAGTTGAAAAGGTTAGACACGAATTAAAAGAACATGATTTAGATGCAGTTATCCATGAAGAGGACGGTTGTGAAATGAATGCAACTCCCGATAACTTTGCACATATGGTTTTGACTTGTCCACCATACGGTGATATAGAAAAATATGAATCAGTGACAGGTCAGTTATCAGACATAAAAGATTACAAAAAGTTTTGTGATAGAATACAAGTATGTGGTGATAACATAGAAAGAGTTTTAGTGCCTGGCGGGTTTTGTGTATGGGTATGTGGAGACTGGAGAAGAGACGGACAGTACAGACCGTTCCATTCAGACTGTATAAATATGTTCACAAAGTCGGGACTAAAATTACATGACATTATAGTCATGAAGAACGATACTATATTTGCAGCCTTACAAATGGGTAAGTGTGCAAGTAAAAGATATACAAGTAAAGTACATGAGTATATTTTAGTATTCAGAAAAGAAGGTGAACTTGTTTCAAGTTCTGATAAGATTAAAAACAGAGAGGATTCTTTAGAACAATTTTTTAGTTAATATGCCAAGTGTAAAACCAAGAAGACACCCAAAGAGTAAGAATGTAGAACCATTCGATAGAATGCTACGCAGGTTTAAGAAACAATGTGAGAGAGCAAACATTGTTAACGAGGTTCGTGAGAGACAATATTATGAAAAACCGAATCAAAAGAAACACAAAAAGAATCAAGAAATTGCAAGAAGGAAAAAACTTCAAGCAAAAAGAGACGCACTCGCAAACTCTAGATACAGAGGGCCACTTGGGTAAAGGGTCAAAGAGACGACCTCAAGTTGTCTCTGATAAAGATTTTCAAGATGCATGGGATAAGATATTCCCTCGTAAAGTCACACCTAAACATGGACAGTCTCAAGTCCATAGAGATAAAACCAAATATAACCGTAAGGTTTCTAAGACGGAACTACTGAAAGACGATATCCTGTAGGGTCGGGATTATGTGGTGCTGGGTCTTTGATACTCTGTTGAGTAATCTGATTAATTTGTTGATTTAATGCACCAGTGTTTACATCACCAGTTCCAGCTGTTTTCATATCGTCTGTAGAATCTTTTTGTTCTGTTGTTTCTCTTTGTGCAGTTGCAAGTTGTTCTCCACCTGCTTGTTCGATAGCAGTGGCTGCAGTTAGTTGTTGTTCTTTAGATAATGCACCAATAGCTTGTCTTGCCTTATATTCATCAGGTGATAATCCTAATGCATTTGCAGCTATTCTTGTTTCCTCTGCTGGTGTAAGTTTTGCCCTCTCTTCTTGAGGTGGTGGGGCAGGTTCATCTACTTTCTTTTCTTTATCTGCCTTTCTCTTTTCTTTTCTTTCTTGTATCTCTTTTAGTTCTGCTTCTTCTTCGTCACTTAAACCAAATAGTCTTCCTTTCCATTTAAGAATCTTTTCTCTCACCCAGTCGGAAATAGAATACCAAACATTCATAAATCCTTCTGTAATGTTGCTAATAACATTTTGGAATCCTGTCCTGAATGCCTCAATCTTCTCCATGACATATGCTTTAATGTCTTCAAAGTTTTTAACAACATACATGATTGCCATTATCCATAATGCAACAGCAGCCACGATTGCAAGACCAATTGCAATAAACGGTGCAGCTACAACTAACTTGGCTGCAACGACTGAAAGTAATCCAGCAATAAATGAAAGGCCTGCAGCTAACAATGAGACACCAGCTCCCAGTAATGGGAATGCATTTACTAACTTAGCCGTGACAACACTATAAAGACCAACAAGATATCTTCCAGCAGCTGCAAGTAATGCTGATGCACCACCAAGTAATCCTGTTCCAACTGCAGTGAACCCAGTTGCTAATGTTGTCATTGCACCAGTGATATATGTTCCTGCTGCAGCTAATGCTCCTGCAGCTGTAGTCATTAGAGTTCCCGCAAAACTTTGTATCGAAGTGACGATACTAGATTTCATTATATAATCTTTTGCACCACTTAATACATTTCCAACACCTGTCATTAGACTAGAGGCTGCATTAGATATTCCGTCTTTAACAAAAGAGAATGCATTACTTAATACACCACCTATCTCAGAACCTACAGCAACGACTGTATCCTTAATTGCACCTACAAAATTAGATGCAGTATCTTTTATTGTTGACCATGCATCGGCTAATGATTCACTTGTTATACCAATAGAAGCTAAACCACTTTGTATTACTCCACCAACTGCACTAAAGGCACTAGAAAATGCATTACCTATTGTACTGGCTGCATTACCTACACCTGATGCAATGTTAGTAGCAACACCTGTGATTCCGTCTTTTACAGAAGTAAAAATATTTCCTACTGATTGTGTAAGTTTTGGGAAGAACCCCATGTATTCTTTTTGGAATCTACCAGTCTCAGGATTTCGTCTTGGGTCATTTTTAAATAAAGCGTCTCGAGCTCCAATTGCAAAGTCTTTAAACTTACCAATTATTTTATCTTTTAATCCATCGACCTTTACCTTTTCACCGTCTATCATTGCGGTATAACCCATGAAGAGGTCTGTTAATTTCTGGCCAGGGTTTATTTCTTTACCAAAGAATGCAGAGGTTTTAACTATGGCGTCATTTGCAAGTTTAAATGGCGTCATTACTATAGTAAATGCAGCTTTGACTTTATCTATTGCATCACCAGTCTTACTATTTAAATCTAATATACCACCTGTTAATTCTTTTATTGCATTACCAGCATCTTTGAATGTATCTGAAACAACACCTGTACTGAAATCTGTTCGTTTTAATACTTCAAATTCACCAGCAGTTTTCTTGACTGATTCTGTAATATTGTCAACTGCCTTTGCAGCTGATTCTTCCACAGGGTCGATATTGACAGAGAAGGACATTGCTTCATTAAGTTTAGTTGCAATGTTTTTTACACTTGATTTAGAAAGATTTGCAAGTTGCGTTGCACCACCTACTTCTTCTTTCTTCAAAGCGATAGTTTTCTTTACTGCATCAACAATACTCTTGTTTGCAGTATTCATAGCTTTCTCGTTTTCTTTTGCGAGAATACCTATGTTTTTTATAGAATCATCTATCGACTTATCCATTTATTACTCAACTAATAGTTGTTCTTCTAAATTTTTGATATTCTCTTTCCAAGTTTCTAATGCTCTATCATACGAAGCCTTTGCAGACTCGTATTGAAAATCTTCCAGTTCGTCCTCATTAGGTTCCACTGGTGGATTATCTTTTAACATTTGAAGATTCTCTTCTAAAGAATTTATACTTTCTTCTGGCATGTTAACTCCTATTTTTTGTTGTTGTCAGAATCGTGTTCCTTTGCAGCACTATTAACATATAGTCCAAACCATGCAGCTCCAGCTCCTACCAAGATTGATATCAATCCTGATTGTTCCATTGTCGGGTCAGGTAAATCTAAGAACCACATAACCACGAAATAAATTAAGAATATGTAAACACTTAAAAATGCTCTTGGCCATATTCTCCATGCATCAACAGCCTTTGCAAGAAATATATACTTCTGCCAAGGGTTGACTTTACTATCGTGTTCCAACTCCCAAATCTTTTGTTTGAGGTCGTTGTTTTCAGTCACCATTTCCATAAACTTACTTAAGTCTATTTCAACTTCATTTCGACTCATGTCACCTGAGAACTTTTCTCTATCACTCATTTATTATTCCTCTATCTAGTTTTTAACTTTGCTTGTCGAGAGCGTTCACGCTCCTTCTCTTCTTCTAGATGTTGAAGTAATAACTTTATGTAAATCTCCCTTTCCCACGGTATCATAGAATCTAATTCAGTTAAACTATATCTATGATGTTGCATCATTTGAAAGTTAGTGTTATAATAGTTTAATAAACTATCATGAGAAAGGGCTACTAGAAAAAATTATTTAATCCTGATACTGTAGTCCTAATCTCTTTCCCACACTTTTCACAATCTGCACTTACTTCTTTTTTCAATGAAGGTAAACCTTCAAAGTAAGAAGTAATCTTTTCAAGTTGAGACATGGATAATGAGTCTACAAACTCATTTATTTCATTTGTCGAAGCATCTGCTATTGGATAAACTTCTTCTGCATCATATATGTTGACCATGCAACTTTTCACTAAATCTAGGGTTTGAATTGCTTGAGATTCAACACTGTCTGTTTCCAGTGGTGTTGTACCTACATCTGATATCCTAGGATATCTCAATTCTATACCTAACTCATCACTAATCATAATTTTGTTTTCGGGTTCTTCACCTACTACTTCCACATCATCTAAATTAATGACCGTAGTTCCTTGACCACCTTCGCAGTCTTCGTTATTACATGTCACTTGTATATTTGCAGTTTCACCAATACTCTTAGTTCTTATCTTTAGGAATAAGTATTCCATATCGATAATAGGTAGAGAGTCAGGTTTAACCTTTCCAAAAGTCACACTTTCGATAAGGTTTTTCACTGCATCAAACATAGCTGCATCGTTTTCTTGTTCCTGAGCCATCATTAATACTTTCTGCTCTTTCACTAAGAATGGACGATACTCCACTTCTCTTCCGTCACTAGGAAGTACACATTTATACTTCGGTGACGATTGCTTTGGTAAAGCCATAATATATCCTCTATTTGGTGGTGTTAATCACCACCCCTTCTTTTGTTAGTAATAAATTCAGAACCTATTCCTAGGTCTCTTCCAATATTACTGGCACGAGAGATTGCAGTATCATAACTACCTAGTCTTCTACCTAAATCTCCCAATTTACTATTGAATCTTCCAGCAACTTTTAATCCTTGTAAAACTGCATCGAAGATTCTTCTTCCTTTATTTAGACCACTCAACTCGAAGTTTCCTGCGTCAGGTTGTGTTAATGACACATCACCTCCAGCATTACTGTAGTCCATTGTATGATATCTGTATGTTAATTCGAAACCAAATGTCATAGGCCCTGATTCAGAACCAGTATCCATATCTAAGGATAAATCGTCATAACCTGATACATAACATTCATGTAGTCTCTGCGTAGATGCACGAGTTCCGTCTTTTCTTAATACATGAATTGCAGCTGTACCGATATAATCGTTATAAAAACTAAAACCATGACCCTCGGGTCTCTCGTTATTTTTATCAGCATTTAGTATTGTTCTTGATTCAAAACCGAGTGGTGTATGTATCATTCTCAACCACTCTTCTATAATTTGTCTATCTAAAAAGTTTTGGTCACATATGAATTCGAAACTCATTGTGTCACCATAATCAACTGTTCCATCAGGTAATTTGTAATGTCTGAAAAGGTCGTTTGTTCCTATACTCTTACCAGCTATAGAAGCAGATTTACAAAGAATTCTTAAGTAATCATTCTGCAAACCTTTAAAGGGTTCAGGAAGTTTTTCAAATTCGACTACAAATCTATTTGCAGATAGGGGTTGACCTATCTTTGATTTAAGTAAATCGATTCCTTTATCTCCGTCTCTTACTGTTGATTCTGCCATTATCCGTGTACCTTCTGACTATCTCTGTAAACATCTAACGCACTAAATTTGTTAAAGTTTACTCCTGTTCTAAATCTTTGTGAGGGTAGTAATGTCACAAAGTCCATATGTTCGGGTTGTACTTCTACTATCCTACTATTTACATTTCGATAGTAGTATCTTTTTAAACATGGTCTTGCCCACCTAAGTCTACTTATACTCTTAACATCAGGATATCTAACTCTAAAGTAAGTATAGTTTAATGTACTATTCTCTGAATCCTGAGAAGTTTCTTGTACCTCATATAAGAAAGTCATGAGTTGCACTCTATATCTTGGTGCAATGTAATGTAAATTAAATCCTAAGAATCCATCAGGATACTTCTTTATGACAACAGTAAGTGGAAATATATCATAGTATTTCAACTTTGCTCTTGTCTCAGGCATATACATGTACATATACATGTGACCTAAATCGAATCTAGATACAAAACTCTGTGACTCTTTCATAAGAGACTCAGGGGTTCGTCTAATATCTCTTATATTACTCTGAAACCACTCAAGTGATTCTTGAGTTGTTGCTTTTATCTCTTCGGGTTTCCTATCGAGTATTTCTTGAAATAGACTAGCCATGTCTATTATTTATGATAATTGTTATATAAAACGAAATTATTTTTTTCAATAGATTGTTTTGAAGAATCAAATGACATCATATGTTTCAAGTCTTTAAACTTAAAATCACCTACGATACCTATCCCGTGTCCCTCGTATGTGCCATGTTCGAATAAATCAGATAGTTTTTCATCACATGTACCTTCAAGAATAGGTTTTGTACCTTTAAATACATTGTAAGATTCTAGACATTTATGATACAACTCTTCTCTTTCTTCACCAACATGAACCTCTAACTTATCTTCAAAGGGAACAACAAAAACTGATTTGTCTGTATAGTGATTATATAACTCCCACCACTGGTCGAAATTAATTTCAGGTTGTGTAAGTCTTTCGTTTATATCCCATACAACAAAATCTTCATTACATTCAGTATATTCTATTGCATGTACACGAAACTGGCCTGGGTGAGTATACCATTTACTTGTTTTTAGTATTGCTTGAGGTACGGAATATAATCCTTCTGTTTGTATACAATGCACCAACCATTGTATTTTACATGCATGGAAAAAAGTATTATTATCAGGGATTGAATTCCATTCATTCCATTTTGCATGAGTGTCTTCAAGTTCTGGCATATCAGAAGTTTGCCAGGCTCTATCTAACCATGCCCACCCATATGATTCTAATATAGAACACCCTGTATTTCTCCAAGAACCTTGATTACTAATTATGAATTGTTCGTCAGCTTCATTAAAGGACACAATTTTTGGGTGTCCTATCTTTGCAATTCTTTCGAAATCTTCTTTTAATCTATCTTCGTTTTCTATGATTCCTTTATCATTGATTACATGATACATATCTGGCATTAGTGGTATCCTCCTATCTTCAACTCAACCAGCTTCAAGTCGTTTGGAGTATCTACGGATAAACCGTCATCATCTACTTCAACCATTTTTAATTTAAAACCATTCTCAACATATCTCAACATTTCAACATTTTCTTGTTGTTCAAATTCACCAACAGGGAGTGTAGGGAAGATTGATAACATATCTCTACTAAATGCATATAGTCCTAATTGTTGATAATCAGAGATAGGTAATCTAGAGAAATGAGTTGCAAATTTGTATTTGTCAAATGCAACCTTTACAACATTTACATCACTACTCTTGTAATCTTGGTCTATTCTAACATATGCATTTGAAATACCATTAGGTGAGAAGGATAGAATTAGTTTATCGATTGCTTCAGGATTTATCAAAGGTTCGTCTCCTTGAATATTTACAAAGACATTACCGTCTATTAAATCTAAAGCTTTTGCACAACGGTCTGTACCAGTTGCACATTCGTCTTCAATAACTATGCACCTCATTTCATGTTTTGAACAATAATTAGATATCCTTGAATCATCTGTTAGAACCACAACTGTATCAAGATACTTTGCCATGCAAGCTCTATCATATACCCGTTTAATCATAGGTATACCCGATATGTCTACAAGTGGTTTACCCTCGAAACGGGTAGAACCCCACCGAGCTGGTATCAGTCCGACAGTTAAATCAGATTCGTTATCGAATTTAGCGAGTGTTCGCATGTTAGGTCTCCAAATCCCCATGTTGCATATTCAAAATGTACTCCTGCTCTCTTAGCACACTCATAATCATAAATCATATCACCCACATAGACTGTGTCTTTCGGGTCAACATTACATACAGACATGACATGTAGTAATTGGTCAGGAGCTGGTTTACCTCTCAGTCCATTTGTAGGACAACAGATATAATCAAAAGTCGGTAATTTATGTTCTAAGAGACTTACCGTATCTCTAGCCTTTGAAGTACACATTGCAATCTTGTTTCCTTGACTTTTTAGTTCTTCTAGGGTTTCATATACTCCGTCATACAACGGAATCTTGTCCAAACACATTCTAGAATATGTTTTGTATGTTTCGTATATCTCTAAATGTTGTTTTTCAAGACCAAGAGCTCTCATTATCTCAGGAAATGGTTTTCCTATTTGTTCTTTATAGTCTGAAAACGGATTTTTTACTTCGTGTTTTACTTTGACAGCTGACCATGCAGCTTCCATGTTGGCTAAGGAGTCAATTAGAACTCCGTCCAAGTCAAATACAAATAATTTACTCAT
>CEPM01029762.1_pt1 | contig 23241 bp, 34 predicted proteins | sample 530371 | NCBI WGS metagenome assembly CEPM01 (sample SAMEA2620004, study PRJEB7988) | marine metagenome | biome: marine biome (ENVO:00000447); feature: surface water layer (ENVO:00002042); material: "saline water (ENVO:00002010), including plankton (ENVO:xxxxxxxx)" | depth 5 m
ACACTTATTAATGGTGGAAATGTTGGTTTAAAAGACGTTTATACAGCTATTGGTAAAGTAAAAGACCCTATGACTAGAGAATTAATGTGGTTTGTATTTTCTGATTTCTCTAGAGAGTTAGGTGAAAGAGATTCTAATGGTATGTATAAAATGATATATGATGGAAAAGGTAATAAAATACAACTTGATAGTGAAACAGCAACCTTTTGGAGGCAAATAGGTAGTTATGTAGCTTTATTTGAAAAACAAAATATGATTCAAGACGATGATCAAGAAGCTATATTTATTACTCAAAAATTAAAAAAATTTCAAGCGTGGCGTCAAGGTAATGAAGATATTACTTTTCAAGAATTTATGAAAAAAGAATTTACAGATGATGCAAATAAAATAATTGAAAATGATTATAGGACATTAACATTCCAGGATATATATGGAATACCTGGTATGAGAGAAACTACATCTCCATATAAATTTGTACAACCAGATGAGGCCCCTACATTTAAACAAGAAAGTGACGATTTAGATTCAATTATTTCAAGTGATGATTTTGTTGTACCAGGACAAGATAAAACTGTGAGTTGGAGAGATTTAGGAACAAATGTAGTTTTAGTTGATATACCTGTAAATACAAGTGGTCAAGATTTCTTAACTGAAGATGATGTTGGATTTGTAGGAAGTAATATGTCAGTAGACAATGCTGAAGCAATGTATGGCCCAGGAGCTACTGTTATTGATGGATTAGTAATGTTTGATAAAGGTTATAAAGAAGTAGAAGCTGTATTAAATGATATTAGAATAAATGAACGTGGTGGTAAAAAGAGTAAACCTTATAGAGATGCTGCAGCAGCCTTTGAAAGAAGAAAAGAAATAGAAGATGATAGAGCATTAGCTGTTATTCATTTAATGAAAAGAGAAATGAAAACTGAGGGAACAGGGATAACAAGAAAAACTGTTCATGGAGATTTAGTTCATACTCCAGAAAGTAGAAAATTAATGACAACCTTTGGTCTTCCAGAAAAATTTATAGAAGAAAAAATTGATAGACATCAAATGATAAGTCATCCTGAAACACCTGAAACTATAGTTTATAAACCATTTGAAAATAAAGTATATGATTATGATAATGATATATATCAAGATACAGGAAATGATGGTGATGATTTAAGAATAGCAAAAGATATAAGAAAAGTTCAAGAAACTGAGCTTACAAAAGTAACATTTATTCCTGTAGAACCAGATGATTTTGACCCAGATGCTTGGACAATAGATCAACCAATTCCAATGACATACTATCCAGTAATTGGATTTAAAGACGGACAAAGAAAGATAACTGCATTAATGCCAATATTTAGAAAACTAAAAGATGGTTATACAAAAACAGCTCAAGGTAATTTATATGGACAAGTATATGCAAAAGCACTTGGTGTTAATATAGGTGATTTTACAGCTATGGCTCGAAGAGGAATGTTTGGCAATAAGTATAAACAACAAATAGAAGAAGAATAATATGAGTTCATTACAAGCATACACAAATATAGCTCGTTCATTAAAAGCTCAATATCCACACTTACGAAGTCAAGATGATGTTACAATAGCTACTGAAGCTATAGTAAATAATCCAGGAAAGTTTACTTCTTTTTTACCATCTATTACTAATAACTCTGCTAATGTTATGAAGAATGATCCTCTTTCAGTATCTGGACCAGATAAATCTTCAACTATACTTGAATCTACTACTGATGATGATAGAGAAAGAGAACAAGCTAGAGCATATTATAATGCTAAGTATCAAGTTGACCATGATGATTATTTATTAGAAGCAAGAGCAAAGTATGAATATGGAGATAACTATACTTGGAAAGGTGTTAATTCATCTAACTCTGTTGTAACTAAATCAGGGCCATTAAAAACTCCGCCTTTTGGTGAGATAAATGCTTATTATAAAAATAATAGTTCTGGTGACGCTGAGTTAGAATCTTCTTACTTAACGGATCAAGATGTAATTGATACTACTACTAGTGTAGTTTTAACAAATCAAATTAATAACACATATGATCCAGATGAAGATTATTCACCAGATGTTATGGATAGTCTTTATTATGAAAATGATGCTAGTGGATTAGAATGGTTTTGGGGTTTATGGACAGATTCTTTTAAAAATATTGATGAACAAGTAAAAATGGAAGTAACAGGAGGAAAAGAAATACTTTCAGCACTTGATATTATTGGTAGAGATACACTTAATATAGGTGATGTAGAGGGTTTAGATAACGCTATAGAAAGATATGAAAGATTAAATAAACTAGGACAACAGCTCGCACAAGAACAAAGTGAAATACGATCTAAATGGACACCTGATGTAGATGTAGCTTTAACGTACAAAAGAATGGCCTCAGGAACAGCGACTATTCAAGAGATGCAAGACTTTGGCAAATGGATGATGGCTGGTATTGCATTTGAAGCACCAAGAATATTAATACAACTTGGTGTTACAGCATTATCTTTTTTTACAGGTAATTATGTTGGTGCTGGTCTTAGTGGTGCAAAAGCAGTTGGTGGTAAAAAAATTAGAAAAGCAATAGGTAAAGAAATAGATGAAAAAGTAAAAACTACAGCTGAAAAATTATTAGCTAAACAACAAATTAGAGATGCTTCTTTCAAAGCTTCTAAAAGAATTGGTGCATTATATATGGGTGCTAGTGCATCAGGGGCAGCATCAGCTAGTGATGATGGTGATGTTAATCAAATATATAAAGCAGCATTTATGCCTATTATAGATGGAACAGTAGAAGCATTAAGTGAAAAGTTTGAATTAGATGTAATACTAAATCCTTTAACTAAAAAACAAATTGCTAGAGGTGGATTTACATTTCTTAAAAATATAGGTAAAGCTGCAGCTACAGGTGCTGGATCAGAAACTCTTGCTCAGTTTGGTAGTAATTTAAATCACAAACTATGGGGAGAGGGTACACTACTAACTGAGGGATTAGTAGAAGCAGCTACATTAGGAGCAGTTTTAGATGTAGGTATTTCTGTACCTGTAAATACTATAGCTGGTGTTAATAATAAGTTTTCAAAAGCTAGAGCTGATGTAGCAAAAAATCCTACTAAAAAAACTGTAGGAGAGTTTAGTGAATCTATAAATAATATTAACGAATCTGTTAAAGAAAATTTAAGTAACAAAATTGTTTTTGGTTATAACGATGGAAAACACATAGCAATAGAATATGATGAAAATGGTGATATTGTAAATACTATTGAAAGAGAAGATTTAACTAATTTAGATGATGCAAAATTTGTTGAAGAATTACTTAAAATGCAAAGGCTATCAGAAAAAGATGTATTTCATTTTGACATAAATCAAAAAGGAACAGCTATATTAGATTATCATGTTTATGATCCTCAGGACCTTATAGATATGCCATTACCTAAAGGTGTAGTAAGGACTGCTGGTAGTCACGATGTTGCTCGTGGTAAATTAAAAGTTACTAGAATAGACATGAAAGAAGTAAAAGGCGGTCATATTTCTACTAAAGGTAAAACTAAAGGAGAAATAAAATCAGGTAAAAGTGAAGTAGGTATGTTTAATGATGTTATAGATGATATGTTAAATGCCAACTCATTTAGTAATACAAAAACAAAAACATTAAAGAAAACAATAAAAGCATTACAAAAAACATTTCCTGGTATATTTAATGAAGTAAAAATAGTTTATAAATCATCTGGTAGCGGAGCAGCTGGCTCTTTTAATCCTGATAAAAACGAGTTAATGATAGCGGATTCTCCAAGTTTAGAAACTATACTACATGAAATGATACATGGAATTACTTTACGAGCTATGTACGCTCTTGAAAGAAACGCTGTTAACAAAGGAATTATTTCACAAGGACAAGATTACAATTCTGATGATGGTTTTACTTTAGATAATTTAAGACAATATTTTAAAGATATATCTAATGCAGATAATGAAATGGCTCAACTAGCAAGATTAATTGAAATATATTTAAACGAAACTGGACAAGATATTTTTGTACAAAGATTTGGTAAGAGAATGGCTACACTATCACAGCATTATAGAAAAGGTACTACTGATTCTGATAGATTGTTAAGTTATGGTGGGGCTTTTATGGTTGAGTTTGTAACAGAAGCTTTCATGGACCCTGCATTTCAAGCAGAAATGTCATCTATTGTAATGCCACAAAGTAAAACTCAAACATTATGGAATGAATTTAAAGCTCTTGTTAGAAGAATATTTGGATATGGCAAATTAGGAAAAACTACTTTATTAGATGAAACTATTGATGTAATTTTAGATTTAGGAAATCTTGGAGAAATGGCTACTAAAACGCCAGGAAGACCAACAGATAATGTTTTTCAACAATCCTTTTCTGATTTAAATACTATACAAAAGTTTGTTAATTACAGGGGTGCAATAATTTCAGTATTAAGAAATTTTGATAGTAAAATAAAAGGTAAACAAGTTTATACTATTCCTAAACTTTTAAGAAAAGCAAAAGAGTTGGGTATAAAAATTCCAATAGAAGCAAGAACAAGTAGAGATGCAATCTATAATGCTTTTCTTGAACAATCTAATTTTCAAGGTACTTCTTTAGAACAAAATATTTTAAGAACAACAGCTAGAACAGATAGAATCTTTGACGAAGTTGGTACAGAAAAACAAAGAAATAAATTAAGACAATTAAAAACTAATGAGTTACTTAAAGTAGCTAACAATGAGTTAAATGAAGCTACATTTAATTCAATTTATAAAGAGTACAAAGATAATGGTAACACACTACAAGACTTTGAAAAAGAATTTATAATCTCAGCTATTTTATTTACAAGAAATAAAGAACCTGAAGCAAGTACTCAAGACTTAACAAAAGGTGCTAGACAATATGGATCAGGTATTCAGTCTTTTAAAAAAGCGTTTGCTAAGAAAAAACCAGCAACAGTAGAATTTAAAAAAGACATTAGAAGAAAAACAGGAGTTGATAAAAAAGATTTTGATTTATTATTTGATAAACCAATAACAGAAGAAAGAATACAAGAAGTAATAACAGAGTTAAAAGATTACCTTGCTGGAAAAACTTTTAATAAAGTTGTACCAAAATTAAAAGAGTTACAACAAATAGCTAGAACATATAGAAAGATGCCAAAGAATTGGAGAAAACTAAAGAAAAAAGAATTGCAAAAAGCAATGGTTAAGGCATTAGAAGCAGAATTAAGAGAAGATCAAGCACTAGAAACAGAACAAGAATTTACTTATGATACAAAAGAAATAGATAGAATTAAAGATGCTCCTTATGAAAGACAAAAAAGCATGAGGATTATTGAGGTTACAAGAAAAGATGGTGTAATAAATAATTTTATAGCTATAGATTTAGTAAAAGATGATGGAACAATTGATGGTCCGTATTATTTTCCTACAGAAGCATCAACTATAGGAGATGCTTTGGATAGTCCCTCTAACGCTTTAACAGAATTTTTAAGAGTAGATTCTGATACGAAGTTAACTATGTTCGGTGAAAAAGAATTAAACTTTATGAAAAATCTTGAGAAGAACATAGAGCTTACAATGGAAAAAGAAATTTACGAAACTTTAAAAGAAATTGGACAGTTTGATGATCCTGGTTATTTACCACAAAAAACAATGGCAGAAGAAAAACCTGATGAGTTAGTTATTGATACAAGAATAGATTTATTAGGTGATGAATATGAAGATGCTATAAGTAGACCTACACTTGGTATTCCAACAAATGAAATTTTTGAAAAAGCAAGAGGTTTCTTTAGATTCTTAATACCTAGTAATTTAACAACTAGAATAAAAGCAATTTCTCCTAAAGCATTTTTAGCATTAATGAGATTTCATCAAAATGAAAAATTATTATTAAGAGAGTTTAAATTAGCTTTTGCACCATTTGAACAAGAATTTAAAAGAATTAAAAAAACATTAAAACCAAAAGAAGCAGCTGAATTTATTGCAGCTACATTAAATGGAGATTGGGCTGCACTTAAAAAGTTTGGTATGAGCGATGAAGCTATAACATCAACACAAGAAGTTTTTGCAGATATTGCACGAAGATTAGGATTTCCTCCTAATATAAATTATTTTAGACGTGAAGTTGTAGATTATGATGGATTAGTAAAGTACATGGAAAAATCTCCAACTGATGCTTTACAAGCTAGATTTAGAGAAGCTTTAAAAAAGAAAAGAGAAAAGAATCCAAAAGCAATTTTAACTCCAAGAGAGAAGAAAAATATAATTAGATCATATTTAACTGATACTAAAACACATGATGCTCTTTTACAAAGAAGAACAGTAGAAACAGTTACTCCAGGAATGGTTAAGTTTTATGGAAATCCTATATCATATATGGAAAATTATTTTTCAAGAGCAGCTAGAATATCAGCAAGATCACAATTTTTAGGAAAGGGGCCTCAAGCAGTAGAAATATCTAATGGTGTTTTTGAGATAAATGATAGAGATGGTAATGATGATGCAACTGAAAGTGATATAATTAATATTCTAATTGAATTACTAGAAGATAAATCTGTTTTAAAAACTACTACTGATAAAGATGGTAATACAACAGTTAGCCTAGATACAGCTTCAGAATCATATAGAAAAATTAAAGAATTAGTAGGACTTTTAAAATCTGCTATCAACTATAAACCAGCTGGAAGATTAGCTACAAGATATAGAACAATGACATCAGCAGTAAATATATTACAACCTGATACTATATTATTACAGTTAGCAGATATTGCTATTTCAGCTGTATATAATGGAATAGGAGCTGTAGCTAAATCTGGTAAAGTTATACAAGGATTAACTGATCGAGCTGGAAAAGCTTTAAAACTTGGATTAGAAGAAATTGGTATTGAAAAATATGATATTGAGTTTCAGGAGGGAATGTCTAACCCAGGAGCAAAAATAAAATTTGGTAAAAAGTTTGAACAAGGAATGATAGATTTAACGAAGAGATTGTTTGCACCATTAGGAGGTGCTGACTTTATAGGTAAATCATCTTTAGTTAAATCAGTAACTATTAAATATACAAATTTAGCACATAATGATCCACAAAAACTATATGACATACTAAAAGATAAATGGGTAGATGATACCTGGATTCAAGGAGTCATAAATGATTTAAGAAAAAATGTATTATCAGAAGATGTTAAATTATTATTGTATATGGAAATGGCAGAGTTTCATCCTATTACAACATCTGATCATATAAAATTTTATATTGATAATCCCTGGGCCAGACCACTATTAGTATTACAAAGTTTTGCATTTAAAATGTGTGATAGATTTGGAAGACAAGGTGTAAGTTTATTATTATCTGGTACAGAAAACATGATTGCTGGGGGCCGTACTAATAATGAAGCACTTAAAAGTGTAGGTGAAGAACAACTTAAACAAGGATTTAAAGGAACAGTACAGTTTGTAGTTCTTACATTAATTATTGAACAAGCAGTTAGAAAAGGAATTAAAGAGTTAGCACAACTAGCTAAAATAGAACCAGACGAATATGAGGTAGAAGAAATCCAAGAAGCTAGTATAGGTACTCAATATTTTAAAGCTATCATGGGTATAAATCCTTTTTTCAATGGATTTGAAATAGTAAGATTATTAGAAACTGGTGACGTTGATAAATTTGTAAATTCATTTGTAAACATAGCTCCGTTCTTTGGTACAAGAATAATAGAATCTATGTATAAAAATATGGTCTTAGATAAAACAAAAGATAAACCACATGATTTTGAATGGTTAAGAGATATACCATTAGCTGGTGATATTTTATATGGAATAGAAAAGAGAAAGAAAAGGCTAAGAGAATTATAATAAGCTTGACATTGTCAATGCTAAAAATTAGAAATTTAAATAACAGGAGATAGTATGTCTTTATCGAATACAAGCAATAAATTACAGTTTAGTCCTAGCTCGCCTACGACAGTTTATAACTTTAATATTAAGTTTTTTAATGAAGCTGATATTGTTGTTACAGCGTTGTCGTCAGGAGCTACATCAGAAGTAACTTTAAGTAGAGTTTCTAGTCCATCAGATAATACAGAATATAAAGTTGAAACAGGTGGTGATCCATCAAATGGTGGTACTATTACTATTGGTGGTGCTGGATATGGTAGTGGAGATAAAGTAACTATTGAAAGAATAGTTGCAATGACCCAGGAATATGATTTACAAGAGGGAGCAGCTATTGATCCTACTGCATTAAACACAGGATTAGATAGAGCAGTAGCACAAAATCAACAACAACAACAACTACTAGATAATATTTTAAGTTTTCCTGTAAGTGATGCTGGTAGTATTACTTATAATATAACTGAATCATCTACATCCAGGGCAAATAAAGTTATTGGATTCGATGGAACAGGAAACATAGAAGCTAAAACATTTTCATCTGTAGCTGGTGATGCTGTTACTGGTGGTAATGGTATAGATATTACTGCTAATAATATATCAGTAGATGTTACAAGTGATTTTACATTTACTACAGGTGAATTAGCATTAGCTACAGATTCTGTTGATACAGCAGAGATAAAAGCAAATGCAGTAGATACAGCAGAAATAGCAGATAGTGCAGTAACAGAATCCAAGATAGGTAACAATGCAGTTACAGCTTCTAAAATAGCTGGTAATGCAGTTGGATCAGCACAAATATCTGATGGTGCAGTTACTTCTTCAGAGTTAGCTGGTAATGCAGTTAGCTTACCTACAATGGCACAGATAGCTACTAATCATATTATTGGTAGAACAAGTGCTGGTACAGGTAATCCTGAACATATTGCATTAGGTAATCCTTTTTATGAATACTATAGTGCTGACTGTAGAGGAGGTACAGGTAATTGGAGATGGAAAAATTGGAATATAATAACTAATTCTCCTCATGCTAATTTTGGATCATTTGACAGTAATGGTATATGGACATTTACATCAACAGGCACTTATCTTGTAGATTTACAATATGAACACGTTGATAAAGATACTACTGGTGGAGATTCTTATACTACTCAATTTACTAAAGGAGATAATACAGGTAGTGATACATCTACTAATATGGCGGGTACTGTTTGGACAGGAACTAGAATAGCACAAGGAACAGGTACTTCAAGAGATTTATTAGGATCAACTTTTCCAAATACAGGTGTAAATGCATTGACTGCTAATTATAATGGTGGAGCAGATTTAACTCCTTATGCTAGAATAATAAAACACATTTTAACTATTAGTGATGTATCAACAGATAAATTACAAGTAGCAAATGATGAGTCTGGTACAGGTGCAGATCATGCATTCTGGGATGCTAGAGCAACATTAAAAATAACTAAATTAACTTAATTTAAAAAAAGGATAATATTATGTCAATTGAAGCACAAAAATTTCCTAACACAGGGGAAAGTATTCAAGTCGGTGGAATGACCGTAAAAGCTAATGCTAATACTAATCAATCTATTAGTGCAAATACAATTATAGAAGTATGTGACACTAGTGGAAGTGGGTCTTATGTATTATTAAGTACATCAACTATTAGTAGTGCAGTAGATAGTTCTACATCAGGTGCATTTTACATACCTCCATATGGTACAACAAGACCATTTAAGACTGGCGATAATACTAATATTCGTGGCGAGAATGTAATTAATATACGAGAGTTGTAATGTTAAATTTACGACAAGGTAGTATAACTACGCATTTTAATATGCCAAAGTTTTGTGGATCAGTAGATGCTGGTACTCAACATTCTGGTAGTCAACCCGCAGTTGGTTTAAATTGTAATGGTGTATGGGAATTAAAGCATACTGCTCACGGAGTATCAGGGTACTATGATGATTATTGGTATGACATATATCCTTGGACTAGCAACTCAACATTTGCTACAAAGATGTTAAGAAAGACTAGTGATAATACTTGGTTAATGTTACAAGGATCAACTATAAGATATACCAATCCATCAAAGTCTTCTGCACCACCTACATCAGGTTGGGTTACTACAGGCGGTGCAGGTGTTTCTCCTGTACCACAAATTACATTTAAAGAAATAGTAAATGAACGCTCATCAATATCTACTACTAACTGTACTGTTGTTGATAATTCTCAATTAGATAGCATTACTATTAGGTCTGACTCAAGTAGTGCTACAAAGAATATAATATTTGGAACAAACACATTAAACGTTGGAGATAAAATTGCAGTAGGATTTAAGTTATCAACTTCAGGTGTAGCTAGTGGCTCAGCAGCTAACTTTTTATTAGGTGGAAATGTTATTATGGCATCATTTAGTTTTGATAATGTAGGTGAATCTCCTGATTTCTTTTTTCATTCGTTTGACCAAACAGTTGGAAAAACTCATGCAAATGTAGACTATACTCCAACTTCAACAGGATTTACAATGCAAAATTATGGAAGTGTATTTGGAGATGGCGATACTGTAACTATAAAAGATTTAAGGGTATTTGTACTATGACATATGAAATAAATTTTAATGGCGAAACTATAACAGTAGTTAATGAAGATGGTTACATAAAATTAATTCATGGAGATGCTTTTTCTATTATTAATAAAAAAGAATACAATGATGATGACTTACAAATATTATTAGATAGTACAGATGAAACAAAGATAGCTGAGGGTAGAGCGTTGTTAGATGAGTAAGAAAGGTAAAAATGTAACTATCAAAGGTGTGCTGTACGAAGATGGTACAGTAGAAACTAAAAATGATGACATCTATAAATCTAAAGGTGGTAAATCATCTATAGAATCTACAGTTACTGAAACAGCTACAACAGAGGTAGTAAGCCAGGCAACACAATCAGGCATACAAGCTGTAGTTACACAGGTCCAAACACAGGTAGCTAATCTAGGTGCATCAGGATTGATAGCTGTAGGTAGTGCTGGGGCCTTTCAAGTAGAACATATGCACGACCATACAACACAAGCGGTAGAGAAAGCTACACCTATGATACAAGAGCTAGTGGAAACAGGTACAATACAAGATACTATACCTGAGGGACATAGTAAGTATGGCCAGGAGATACCTGTAGTTAAAACATTCTTTGGTGTTAAGGTTGGAGAAGAAAGAACTAAAACAGATGAACAAAGACAAGCTGAAGAAACTATGGTAAGATCAGCAAGAAGTCCTGGTGTAAATGACTTTAATGAAAAAGAAGCGAGTATGCAGTGATACACTTTGATATAATCATAGAACATATAAAGCCACACCTTACAGGTATCTGTATTGGATTAGGTGGATTCATATGTACGTTGAGTATGTTTATGCCAAGACATTGGAAGATATTTAAATTAATTAGTTGGATGAAAAAGAAATGAAAAAAATAATTATATGGTTAGCTTTTATAATAGTATTAATGTTAGCTAGTATTACTAGAGGTGACTTATATGTATATGATTTAGAAGCTACACTTACAGAAAGTAATGTTACTTATGTAGACCAAGAGCCATTCTATTATGATATATTTCATATACAAACAGATGGATATGCAACCCTGGCCTTTGATAACTATGATGCTGATTTAGGTAGTAGTAATTCTAACTATGACTTCAATGATCCATATCTTTATTTGTATGAGATAGAACAACATACATTAAATGGATTTAGTGGTGGATCAGTACAGCTTACATTGTTTGATGAAGATGATGATGGTAACGAAGATAGTCCTGAGGGATTGTATTTTTATTTAGATGATGTACAGATACATAATCAGTTAGTAGCAGTTATATCTAGTTATGATCCATACGTTGTAGGTACAGTAGATTTTACAGTAACAAGTGATCAGCCATTAAGTATTATACCTGAAGCACAAGCTATAAGTTTGATACTACTAGGTGGTGCAAGTTTATTAATAGCTAAAAGGAAGATGTCGTGAATGATTGTATTGAGAAAGGTTTGGTAGGGACAATAGGATTTATAAGTAGTTGGAATCTACAATGGGTTAATCCTTTGTTATCGTTTATAATATCTGTATTAACTATAATATATTTAGTAATAAATATTAAACAGAAATTAGGTAAGTAATGGCAAAGTATACTAAAAAGAAATCAACAGTTAATAAAGCTGGTAACTATACAAAGCCAAGTATGAGAAAAAGAATTTTTAATCGTATAAAAGCACAAGCTTCTCACGGGACCGCAGCTGGTCAATGGTCTGCCAGGAAAGCACAAGCTTTAGCTAAAGCATATAAGAAAGCTGGAGGAGGTTATAAGTAATGGCCCTGGCTAAATCACAAAAATCATTAAAGGATTGGGGTAAGCAAAAGTGGACCACAAAATCTGGTAAGAAATCTTCTGTAACAGGAGAGAGATATTTACCAGAGAAAGCAATCAAGTCTTTATCTAGTGCTGAATACGCAGCAACTACCAGAGCTAAAAGAAAAGCAAAAGCCCAGGGCAAACAATTTAGTAAACAACCAAAGTATATAGCAAAGAAAGTAAAAAAGTTTAGGACATAATGGGAAAGTATACGGCATCAATAAAAAGAGCTGGAGTTAGTGGTATCGATAAACCAAAACGTACACCTAATCATCCAACTAAATCTCATGTAGTGGTTACTGTTGTTAATGGTAAACCAAAAACAATTAGGTTTGGTCAACAAGGTAAGACAGGAGATCGTACTATGACTAAACGAGCTAAATCATTTAAAGCAAGACATGGAAAAAATATAGCTAAAGGTAAATCATCTGCAGCATATTGGGCAAATAAAGTAAAATGGTAAGGAGGGCGTTATGCCAAAAGTAGGAAAAAAGAAGTTCAAATATACAAAGGCTGGAATGGCTGCAGCAAAGAAAGAAGCCAAGAAGTCTGGTAAAAAAGTATCAATGATGAAAGGGTATGGTGCGTAATGCCAGGAAAAATGTATTCATCAAAACAAATGAAGATAGCTAAAGCATCTGGTAATCCAAATAAAATTGAAGCATCAGACTTTGCTGCATTGAAAAGTAAAAAGAAACGTAAGTTTACCAAGAAGAAAGGTATGGCGTGAGCGTAGAATTATTAGCCATGTTAGGTGGTAGCTTATCAGGATTTGTTATGAAGCTGATAGCTGCCCAGGCACAATCACAATCAGCTATGCTTGAGGGTATGCTAAAGAAACAATCAGCTGCAGATGAAAGTGCAGACAAAGCTGCAAAAAGAACAGGACAAGCTGGAGCTATTGTAAGACGAGTAATAGCTATATGTACATTGTTTGCTGTAATTTTTGCACCTTTTATTCTCGCTTTCTTTAATGAGCCTGTTACTATAGAAGCTAATAAAGCAAGTGGATTAATCAGTTTTATTTTTGGAGATATGTTTTCCAAAGGAAATGGTTGGATTGAATTACAAGGATATGTATTATTACCAGAAGTAAGACAAACCATGCTGGCTTTAGTAGGATTTTATTTCGGCAGTAGCCAAGTAAAAAGTTAAGTTTATTACCTCAATAGTTAGAGAGTAATCTAGGGTATTCATTGTACCTTTCTCTGTTGCGTGACTCAGCAGTAAAACTCTCAAGTCACATCATTTATTCACATTTAAATCACAAGGGAGTTATGTCTATGTATCGTATTGTTCACAAGGAATCAGGGAAAGAAGCAACAGTTGAAGTAAAAGGTTTTGATAGGGATGAGATGATACGCCAGGCAAGTGAACAGATCGGTATAGAAATAAGCCCCACCGAAGTAGGGCATATACGCATACTACCTCTTTAGGATTTTCTTGTATGCTACTCCTCGATAAGTAAGGATAACTTCCATTGATAGACCTCCCAATGTTAGCGTTCCTTCACAGACTTTCTGCTACTTCCGACCATGTAGGTTGAACGAGTTATGACATAGATTTACATTTAGTCATATACCCTGTCAAGCTTAATCACATACCCTCTGCTTCTTGTACAGGTACTTCAATCGTAGCTTTTTGTTTAGCTCTAACAGATACTTCAACATCACTACCAAAGAATTTATTGAGGGTAGTTTCAAAGACACTAACAGCATCTTCTAATGTCCAACAATGTTTATCCTTGATACCAACAATTGTATCATCATCTTCTATAGTTATTTTCATCATAATGGCATAACCTCATTTATACAGGTTGTACCATCTATTATAACAGCACAACCTATGGCTGGTTTCTTTCCTCTTTTTGCATACCCCATAGCATAACTTTCAAAGTCTATCCCACAACCTACCTGGCATCCAAAGACTGATCTATTTTTACCAAAGGTCCAATGAGTAAACATCTCTGTATGTCTATGGCCCTGAACAACTGAACACATTTCATTTATTGATTTTATTCTGGCGTTACCTACTTCTCCATGAATATACATTACTTCATCAATAGATACTTCATCTGTAAATTTCCATCCTGGTGTTTCTAATACTTCAGCATATGATTTAATCCATCTTCTGGGAACACTTGATGTCATAGACTTTCTCATAATAATTCTATCGTGATTACCGATAGTTACATACGCATCAGGGAATGCTTTATAGTATGGTGCTAATCTTTCTATAGCACATTCTAACTCTTCTCTACCACCTAATCCATCTGGATCAGATTCATGGTAAGATGCGTAATGATTATCTATAACATCTCCAATAAATACTACAGTATCACAAATGTGTTTCTGATATACATCAGTACAGAAATCTAGGTATCCATCTAAATCAAATGGACAATGTAGATCACCAATACATAAGACTTTTCGGCCCCCTGTAACAACACATTGTTCTATTGGACTTGGCATATTTTGTTTTAACTTTAGCTCTCGTACAGCTCGTTTAACTGACTCCGCTGATATGCCATATTTCTGGGAAGTTTCTGCGATACCAATATCTACTACACTATCATATATTTCTTTAGCTTTTTTAAGACTATACATTTAACATCTCCATTAAACCAACTAAAACTATTGATGCCATTACAATAATAAATACTGCGTACATAAGTTGATATTTATCCATTTAATAACTCCTCATATTTTTGTTTATACTTTTGTTTAATTTCATCTAACTCTTGAATAGACCACCTGGTTTCTGATGGTTTTCTGGCTATAAAACATTTCTCCTCAAACCATTCTTTACCAAACTTATCTATCATAATAATAGCAAACTCTGACAGTCTACCACCATGTATACAATTACAGGCAGCACATTGTCCGTATACTAAATCCTCATCAAATAAAATATTCTTTGATCTTCCAGCTATAGAATGTCCCGCTTGTAACGTGTTAAATCCAGGAACATATTTAGTAGGTACAGTTTCTTTACAGGTAATACAAATACATCGATCAGTGGTGTTAGTTGTTGCAAGAGAATCTCGCAAGCGAATATATTTAGAGAAAGCAACCCAAGCACCTTGTTTAGCAGACTTAATGGATCGCTTTCTCTTTTTGGTCATATTAGAAAGGTATCTCTTCTTGAGATTCCTCCTCCTTATTATCTCTGAATTTTTTGAGATACTCTTGAAGTGCTACATCCTTACCCTTAGCTTTTTCTAACATATTGTCAGTTGCTTTAGAGCGTATAAATTTAGGAATGTAATAACTAATAGCACCATCTTGATGAGTAGCTTCACCCATTTCAATTCTATGGCCCTCCCATGCTCCAGTTTCAAACCAAGCGGACATAGCTGCACCTTGTAATTCTAATTTAATAATACCATTATTTAGTGTAGAATCTTCATGGTTGTCATTAGCCATAGCATAAACAACTTTTTGAAACTTAATACCTTTTTCTTTTAGGTCTGCTTTTATCTCACTATACAAACCCTCTTTGAATAAAGTAGACTTACCATTCTCTGTTAGATATACACTCATAGGTTGAGCATGAATATCTTTAACTTCAGCACAGGAATATAATCCTTTCGATCTAGTAAAACCTCTAACAGAATTAAGCTGATCTAGTATAACAAAATCTAGCTTTTGTGTTAGCACAGTTTGTCCAGTGTCTTTGGAATATATTTCCCATAAACCCTTAGCACCTTTCCATCTAGCATAAGCACTAATTGGATTAGTGTCAGCGGGTTTAATGTATTCTTGTGATAGACTCATATGTTTCTCCTTTATATTTAAGAGTTAATTTTAACAAAATATGCTTTACTGTCAATCTAACAACCTACGTTTTATTATCTCAACGTAGTCTTCATTTAACTCGCAAAGCATTGCCTTTCTATTATTACTTAATGCAACTAAACCTGTCGTACCAGCACCAGCAAATGGATCAAGCACGACACCTCTCTCAGGACAACCAGCTAATATACAAGGTTGTATTAAGTTAGGAGGATACGTTGCAAAATGGGCTTCTCTGTATGACTTTACATTCACTGTCCATACAGACCTTTTATTCTTCTTACCATCAAATGGTTTTATACCAGGAGTATGCTTTGTTCCCTTAACTGAGAAGCCTCCAGACTCATGTTTTTTTCCTGTCATTATAGGTAGCTTCATTCTCCTGGCCGTTTCTTCTGGATTAGTACTATCTTCTCTAATGGCTTTGTAGTCATAATAATATCTAGGAGATTTACTAAATAGAAATATATATTCATGTGCTTTAGTACATCTATCTTTTACAGATTCTGGTATTGGATTAGGCTTATGCCATATTATATCTTGTCTTAAATACCAACCATCTTGTTGTAGTGCAAAGGCAACTCTCCAAGGTATGCCTAATAAATTTTTATCTCTACGATATGTATCTCCTAGATTTAACCACAGTGTACCATCATCTTTTAAAACTCTTTTGACTTCTCTAAATACTTTAACAAGATTATCTATGTATTCTTCTGGACTTGATTCCATACCAATCTGATTATCATTATCATAGTTTCTTAAATTATAATAAGGCGGAGAAGTAACACAACAGTTAGCACTATCCCCTGGTAATAATGCTAAAGTTGTTAAACAATCTCCTGTAAGAATAGCACAATCTTCTTTAACAAAATTAAATGTATCTTGTTTCATTATTCTATCTCCCAACTTAAATGTTTAAATGTTTGTGTTTGTTTATCTAGAGATAACAATGCACATGGTGATCTGCCTTGTCTATTCTTCTGGAATCTACAACAAACTGTATCTCCTGGAATATCCATCCTTGGCATTATTGTTTTACCCTCAACATCTATACCCTCTGATGGCACGTTGTGTAAATAAATAATTATATCACACAAATTTTCAATGTTCTTACTATAAGATACACCATGATCAGCGTTAGGATGAGCAAGTAAAAAGATAGGTATCTTTATATCATTACGAAGATCGATAATCTGTTGTATAAAATAATCATACATGGCCGTTCTGTTTACATAATTTCTACCACCATCATTGATACATAAAAGATTATCTATAAATATAGCATCTGCTCCTTTCTTCTTTTCACTCAAAGCCCAGGAACGTAATTGAAATATATTCATACTACCATCTCGGACATTCAAGTTAAGGCCCCGCAGCTTTTCATTAGCTTTCAATGAAGCTTGTCTTTCATGTTCTTTAATGAAACCTCTGGTACGCATATTGTATGTATTAATCTGACCGAGATGTGCTATCAATCTTGGTAGTAATTCTTGCTTAATCATTTCAATAGATGCAAAACTACACTTCAATCCTTGTTGATGTAGATAACATATATATTGTAGCAACCAAGCGGTCTTACCAGTTGAACGTGGTGCATGAATAATACAAACCTCACTACTTAATTTAGTAAGATAACTATCCCACTCAGCACACCACCAGTTTAAATGACCTGTGTTACCAGAAGCAACTTTGTCTATCCATTCTTCTCCTAATTCGTAGATAGATTGTTGTTGATTATCAGTAGTCTTTCTAATCAAACTACTCATAATAAAATCTGAACAACTCTTGCCTTGATAAACCATATCTTTTCCAGACTCAAGAATATCTAATTCATTTCTTAATTCAGATAGCTCTTTTACCCTTTTTGCATATGCTTGTGAATGGCTAGAAACAACTATAGAATCTTGTAAATCTAAAAGGTAATCATCTCCACCACATTGTTCTAATGATTTATTATCTTTTAAATAATTCTTTATAGTTATTGTATCTATAGTGCAATTATTCATATACATATTTTTTAATGCTTCATATAACACCTGGTGTTTAACTAAATAAAAATCAGTATCAGATAATTCAGTTTTAGGAATAACTCTTTCTGGATCAAGAAGCATTGACCCTAGTATTCCTCGCTCACTCTCCAGGCAATGAGGATTTCCATTGTTCATAGTCGCCATCCTTTCTTGAATCATAAATGCACTTACAGTTTTCATCATACACTCGTATGCAAAAATCATCTGCTATTGGTCCAGATAAAAAACCAGGGTCAGCAGCTTTCTCTAACTTTCGCCACTCACCCTCTTGTCGCTCAAGATTCTCTTGAATCTCTTGCTCTCTAATCTCATGGTCTTCCCAACTTTCCATCATATACTTATCCTCTTTTCTTTTTCTTCTATTTGGTCTTCCCACATTCTATATGTAGGATTAATCCATCCTTGGAAATCTTTACGATACTTATACTCTCTACTATTAATATAAGGAATAATCTTTGATTGAATACTTAACTTATCTTCTTCAGAATATTTCTTCCAATATCTAATAGCAGTTTTCTTGTTACCTTTCTTACCATACATAGCCCAACATTCATCAAACAATGTATCTGTTTTAGTATCTTGTTTAGTATATGGTATAGGTTGCTCAATTTCAAAACTTCGATTGTTTAATTCTGAACATTGGATAGTGTACCATTTAGTTTGATCGTAACCTAACTTATTAAAGTTACCAGATACAATCAATCCATCATCCTCCATTTCCCTAAGCAGTCTACTAATCTTTTGCCTAGACCAATAAGGATAATGTTTAGTCATATCAGAAGCTGATTGATACATCCATACTTTATTATCATGTGTATGTGTTTTCTTGCCGTCATTCTGATTAATCCAAAAACGAATATGCTGAAGAAGTATGGCCTTATCTAGACCATACTCCACCGCATCCCTTACAATAAACGCATGGGCTTCTTTCATGGACACCTCTTAAATACGAAGCCTTTGACGTGTTGTACTTTACCAGATAAGTTAGCAAGTATATGTGTTCGACCAACCTTTAACTCTCTAGCTGCTTCTGAAACAGACATAAACTCTTGTCCAACATACTGTATTCTATCTCCTAACTCCTCAACCCAATCTTGTGAAACACTTTGTCTTGATGGGACAATAGCTTTCACCATTACTTTTCTTTTTAACTTTGGCATAACTCCTCCTCTACATATAATCAAATGAACAAGAGATGCTTTGCACATCTCCCTGGTCAGAATAACCTACACGATATATCTTTCCTGTTACTGGCATATCATTTCGAAACAAATCACATTCAATCTGATCTCTAACATATGTGGCAGCTACAAATCTATCCTTGTTGTAATCATATTTCTGATGATTGCCAATCTTTCTGGCATCTTCCATCCATGCTTTCAATGTAGATGGCCGTGGAAGATAACCAACTACAAAGTTATCGTGCTTAACAACCAATGCTTTTTCTTCTTTGGTTTGATACTTACAATCGACATCATGTAAGACTTCAACATCCATATCCTTTTCAATAGGAAACTTGTAGTCAATACTTTGAATGCCAGCTAAATTAATTATCATCATTTTTTTTCTCCTTTAACTGTAAGAAACCATCATCATCTACTGGATTAGGAATTATTTCTTTTAAGTACTCTGGGTTTTTCTGGACGTACTTATCAAACTCTTTTGATTCAATAAAACGTGCAATGGTTTCAGCTTCTTCTGGTGAATATTTCAAACCACTAATATTGTACTTGTCTTCTTCCTCAATATAACTAATTTCCAGGGCCATTATAACCTACCTCTCTTTATTATTGCTCTATGTTGTGCTATCTCTTTTGGATAACCAATATGATACAATGCACTCGCAATGTTATCGTGATTCATTTGACTCTCATCAAACTTATACTCGTTTACTTTTGATTTAACAAATGTCCAGTCATATTCTTCCTGTGCTTTGTAGCAATCCCACCATACGATACAGGCCACCTTTATTTTTTCTTGCTCGTTTAAATCTAACAAAGCAAAAACTATGGGCCATTGATCCTGGTGTTTACTCTTTAGTTTGCGGGACCAAATGTTATCTCTTTCAACTTCGGCTTTTGTTTTTCTTTTTATTATTAACCTCCTTAATTTTTATCCTGGGATATGTAAAACTATTTGCGTTTATATGTCAAACCTAAATTTGCCTATTTGCTTAAAAACTAATTTGTCAATTTGCCTATTTGCCAATTTGCGTGGAGGATGCCGGTTCAATGCGGAGCTGTCAGGGAGCTGTCAGGGAGCTGAGCGGGGGTAAAAAAAATCCACCAGGTTCGCCTGAAAAAAAAATTATTTATTTTCTTTTAAATGTAAATGTCGTTTGATACTTTCCTTTTTGAATTAGAGAAAGGTAAATAAATGAGTACAAAAAAAGTTAAATTCAAAATAGAAATATTTGAAGAAGTAACAGAAACACATGAAGTAATTGTTGATGAAGAAATATATGACAAATTAGGTCACGAGTTTTCTGTATATGATTACTTATCTGAACGTACCCTTATGAAGAAACGCTGGGGTCCAAATACTAATTATAAAATTATTACAAAGGAGGTAATATAATGGCAGTGCCAAAGATAAATTATGATATGCCATATCGTATAGGATGGACTATCAGAGATGGAGATAATGAGTATTCACAAACTTATGAAACTACTGGTAAATCAACAGTGGACACTATATTAAATTTGTCCTCTGAAGAAACAGCTACGATGAATGTTGTTGAACACATTGTAGGGTTTGATAAAGATAATCCTTTTGATGAAAGAAAGGATATGTTTTGGGATGACTCTATGACTAGAGTAGTTAAAGATATTTGGTGGGAACGATTGTCTTGTCTGAATGCAATAACTGATGAGTTAACTAGTACAATCATGGATGTATTCCGAGCAGAATATGAAACTGATAGTAGCACTGATAAAGACGATGATTGTTATGGACAAATCCATGATGTACTTCGTAAGTTTTTAGAATCAAATTGGAGGTTAAGTAATGGCTAATAAAATTCCAACGTTAGATGTGCATGATATTGAAGAGTGTTTAAAATGTCATCAGATGTGTCACTTTGGTAGCGGTAGATTTGTCAATCGGTATAGTGGTTATCTTGAATTAGATAACGCTGTACTCGAGGGGTGGATTTGTGGTGATTGTTGTGCTAAACAAGAAGCTGAATGGGATAAATTTGACAAGGAGGTATCTTAATGTATGAGTTAGATGATTATTTAGCAATTCCTATGAATGAAATACACAAGATGAAACCATCTGTTTCTGGTAATACTGTATTTGATGATTTAGGAAATGAATTACCACATGGTACATATTACGTTCTGAAAATTGTTGATGTTCAAATTCACCACTAATTTGCGTAGAAGTTTTGATCCAAATTATTTACAGGTCAGGCGTGCAGCAGAAACTCATCAGTAAAATGGTGAGTTTTTTTTTATTATGTTCTCGATAAGTTTTACAGGTCATGGTAGATTGTTTTTTTAATGAAAGGAAAATTATGACAAATGAAGATGAATACACGGATACGATGATGTATACAACGCCTATAATCAAAGAGGCTATTGACATCGTTGTCGGGGATGACGGAAGTACATCCGATGAGGTAGAAAAAGTATTAGCAAAATTGGATAAGGATGATTGGTGGGATGAGCATAGTATTATCTACCGAGTTTTTAAAAAATCATTCATAGATTCAATTAAGAAAGATGAGGTATAAACATGGGAGTAGTATATTACAATAGGTCTAATGAATGCGATGTTTGGCTTGAAGCAAGAAGTACAAAGAAAGACATTGAGTTTCGTAACTCGATACTACAAGCGTTATCTGATATGGGATATAAAGTAGAGGGTAATGTTGTTTATATTGAAGAAGTTAAAAAGCAACGAACATGGAAAAAAGTTGCTAGTAAAAAAGTTAAAAAGAAAGGTAAGGTATAAGTATGAAACATGAGGTTAAATTTTCTGATGTTATCAATGGTAGTAATATTGGCTACATTGTTATTAGCTATCAGAAACTTGTTGAAGCATTCGGTGTTCATAACTCTACGGGTGATGACTATAAGATTGATGCTGAATGGATTCTTGAAGATTGTGATTCTGGGAATGTATTTCGAATATACAATTGGAAAGACGGAGTGAATTATTGTGGAGAGGGTGGGACACCAATCAAGGACATTGATGTTTGGAATATCGGTGGAAACGATTCTTCTTCTACTATATTATTCTTGGGTAAATATCTTAATGAAAGAAATATAGATTATTTCATTTCACAAGGTTACGGAATGGCATCATTACTTAGATGTTATAACCATCGAGAAAAATCAGCAATGGAGGTTAATAATGTTTAAGAAATTCGTGGCGTTGTTTGTTCGTAGAGATTCTTCTTACAAGTTAAGGGAGTCTTGGGATTGTTATGATATTGATAGGGGTGCAAAAACATACAATGGGAATTTTCCCGTTGTGTGTCATCCTCCATGTCGTGCATGGGGTCAGTTATCTCATATGTCTAAACCAAGATTAGACGAGAAAGAATTGGCGTTGTGGTCTATTGATATTATCCGTGAACGTGGTGGTATCTTGGAACATCCTCATGGGTCAAAATTATTCAAGCATAAATATAATGGTGGTGCGGATTACAGGTTACCATTGATTAATGACTATGATAATTTTGGTGGATTCGTAATCGAGATTGACCAATTCGATTTCGGTCATGTCGCATCTAAACCTACTAAATTATATATCGTAGGATGTTCAAGGGAACAGTTACCAAGCTTGCCTCCTAGACGATTAGAAACGCCTAAAAAATCAATCAGTGGCACATATGCTATGAAAGGCGTGACTCTTCGTAAAAGATGCACACAATACGAAAGAGAATATACGCCCTCTAAATTGATTGATTGGTTTGAGGATGTGTTGACTATCATTCAACAGAATAATGAGAATGATTGTTGTTATTTTAATGGCTATAAAACTTGGAGTGCGAATGGATAAAACAATCGGTGCAACTTTGTTATATCTGTTGATAGTTGTATTGTTTATTCTAATAATAACTTAACCATAACAAAGTATCAGAGAGGACATCAGAAATGGTGTCCTTTTTTTT
>CEPM01010516.1_pt1 | contig 22053 bp, 41 predicted proteins | sample 530371 | NCBI WGS metagenome assembly CEPM01 (sample SAMEA2620004, study PRJEB7988) | marine metagenome | biome: marine biome (ENVO:00000447); feature: surface water layer (ENVO:00002042); material: "saline water (ENVO:00002010), including plankton (ENVO:xxxxxxxx)" | depth 5 m
TATAAGACCATATAATGAGATATTAGAGGTTAATAAAAACTGGGTATGGAAAGATAAGCACATAATTAAAACAGATAAAAATACAATTTGTTTTGCTCATCAGTTTTGCAAGGATATTGCAAAGGCGGTCAGAGATACCAGTATGTGCTGCGTACAAGGGCATTTCCACACAGTATCAGAGGTCAAATTTGTAGCTAATGATTACTCACTAAACTGGGGGATATCAACTGGGTGCTTAGTCAATAAAGATAGTTTGGCTATGGCTTATATGAAAGTTAATGTTTCAAAGCCAATATTAAGTTGTGCTACAATAACTGATGGTGTTCCATTTATAACACCAATGGTTTTGAAAAATAACGGATCATGGGATAGGAATATATATTTATGAAAGACAAGATAAATCCAAAGTATTATAGGAGAGGCATAGAAGTAGCTGATTTTATAGAAGAATATGATCTCAATTATTTTGAGGGAAATGTGGTTAAATATGTGGTAAGACATAAAGATAAAAATGGCTTAGAAGATTTACAAAAAGCCAAATGGTATTTAGAGAGGTTAATAAAGAAATATGGACATTAGTAGATTAAGAGAAAGTATTATAGCCCATGAAGGTATTAGATATAAAGCCTATGCAGATCCGATCTTAGGAGAAACTGCTATGACTACAGGGGTTGGTCATCTAATTAGATTACCTCAGGAAGAAGAACTCTTAGAGAAAGAACTGACAATGGATGAGGTTATGGAAATACTTGATGGTGATATTGAAGTAGCCCTAAAAGATGCAAGAAGATTTATTGATGAAGATAGCATCCCTGAGGAAGCATTTGAGATAGTTGTAGAACTTTCATTCCAGTTAGGCTATCCAAGATTATCAGGCTTTAAAAAATTCCAAGCTGCTCTAAAAGAGAATAATTTTTTATTAGCAAAATCTGAGATGCTTGATAGCAAATGGGCTAGACAAGTTCCTGCAAGAGCAAAAAATTTATCAGATAAGATGGGTGAAATATAATGTGGGGAATGATTTTAAAACCACTTATGGGTGTAGCTATTGATGGTGTCAAAGGTTTTGTTGAAACTAAGAAATTAAAAAAAGAACAAAAACTAGCCCAGATAAAAGCAGAAACTTCTGTATTAGAAAAACAAATCAAAGGTGAGATGGACTGGGATATAGAAGGAATTAAAAATACAAAAGGATCTTGGAAAGATGAATACTTAACAATTTTATTTTCTATTCCATTATTATTATGTTTTTTACCTTTTACAGTTGATTATGTTGAAAGAGGATTTGAAGCATTAAGTAAAACACCTGACTGGTATAAATATACTTTAGGGGTGATTGTATCAGCAAGTTTTGGTATAAAAGGTGCTACCAAATTTTTTGGTAAAAAATAAGGGGATAGCAAATGATAGATATGATTAAAGATTGGTTTGAGGGATTTACACAACTCAAACTATGGGTAAGAATATCAATGGTAGTGATCTTAGTAGTATTACTACATCATTGGGTATTGCACTAAGTGATAACATCTACCTCATCATTATCAGTTTTAATTAAACCAAGAATAATTGGTAGTAAGGGTAGAACATTTAAAAAGCTAACTTTTGGTAAGTATAAAAGAAAAATGCCTAAGTTAAGAATTAGAGCCAAGAGGATATTCTAAAAATACCCTCTTGGTTTTTTGCGGAGTATATACAATGTTAATACATCTTTAAGTATTAATGAAATATTCTAAAAATACAATACTCTACATAGAATTTGACGATCATGTCAGCACCTCACCATCTTGGGAAACCTTAGAAGAATTTAAAAAGAACAAAGTAGGCAAATGTATTGCAGTTGGCTTCTATGTTATGTCAGATGAAAAAGCGATCTATATTAGCACCATGAACTCCGAAGATGAACTGGGATCAGGTCATGTAATTCTTCACAGTTGTATTACCCATATATCAGAGCTAAAAATACCCAAAAAACCTGTTTTAAAGCCCATACAAGCACCATCTAAATAAAAAAGGGCAACTAGCTGATCAAACTAGCTGCCCACAGGAGGAACTTATTTAACTAAAGCTGAAAAATAAGACTAATTCCTAAATATACGAAAAAGCCTTTAAAAACAATGCTAACAAATATATTAATTATTTATAATTGAGTTGTTGACAAATTATAAAAAAAAATGGTAAAACTATATCAATGAAAAATACAGGAGAAACAAAAATGAAAGTTCAATTATCAATGCCAAGACTTACAAGAGATGATAGGTTTGAAAAACTTATCTTAGAGGCTACACAATTTTTTGCTAAAGAATTGATGTCAGTCAGAATGATGAACACAATCAAGATTAAGATTGATGTTAGAAAAACAACCTTAGACAAAAACACTTATGGTCAAGTAGCTAGCAAGTGCATGGGTTCAGTAAGACAAAAAGAGTTTAGAATTACTTTGCAGTATAACAGAATGGATAGTGATATCTTAACAACTCTTGCACACGAAATGATCCATGTTGAGCAGATTGTTTCTGGTCGTTTACAATACAGATATTGGAAATCTGATCATCAGCTTCATGCTCGTTGGGAAGGTAAAGAGTTAGGTGTTAAATCACATATTCCTTATGAGGAACAGCCTTGGGAGATTGAAGCATTTAATAATCAATATGCTTTATTCAAAAAATATTATTTTCATGGGAGAACAGTATAATGGCAAGAAATTTTAAAGTAGGTGATATAGTCACACACCAAATTATTGGCAATACCAATCCAATGCAAAGAAATAAGTCTTATGCAATTATTACAAAAATTGAAAACGGATATATTTTTTATCAATATACAACTGGAGCAGAAAGTTCAGAGTCTCTTTCATTTGCTAAGAATGGTGCTTTGTCTAAATCAAGAAATCAAGAAAAGCTAAAAAATAAATTTTATAAAAAGGAGAACAACTAATGACAATGAAAACAATAGCAAACAAAGTTGTAAAGGTACTGAAAGAAATGGACAAAAGTAGTTTTTACAGAATTAAAAATCTAAGGGATTATGAAGGTAATACTAAATTTATGATCCAAAGATCAAAAGAAATTTATGATCAATTTAATCCAATGGATAAAGATGTAAATTTTGATTTTGTTAATGACTTTGATGTTGTTCTTACTTGGAAAAAAACAGGTGAGAAATTAAGCATAGAAGAACACAAAACTTATTTTGATAGCACTGTGTTCACTAAAATTCCTAAAGATCAAATAGATTACGAAGATTACATTGTTATCTTTAAAGATAAGCATTGTATTCAAGTATCTGGTGAAGGTTATGGTGGAGGTCATCTCACTTGTTATGATGATGATTACACAATGGCAGGTGACTTTGAGGAAAAATTAGGAAAACTTTTACCAACTAAAGAAGTTTATGTTGATGGTGGTAGAGTTGGAGTGTGGGGTTAAAATGATACACGATCTAATCACAGTGCTAGTTCACTTAGGAACATTTGCTTTCATACTTTATTTAATTAAGGAGATATTCAATGACTAAGAAAAATGGGAGGGTAAAATAATGACTTGGACAGTTCACTACGGATATCTCAATCCAAACGATACGATAGACACAACAGTTTTTGTTAAGGAGAATGATCGCAGCTATATTGCAGTTGCGATCTTCAATGGGAAATCAAGATCAGTTTATAAAAAAGATAAAGACAAACTTTTTAATAGATTATCTGATCCTAAAATCTTAACAAAGAATTGGGTTAATAACTTTGTTAATCCAAATTCAAAGGCTCTTGCAGGTTTTATGCAAAGAGTGTTTGAACAAAACAACCACACTAGAGAAATAAAAGAGTTCTTAGAAGGGAGAACATTTAATGACAACTAAACTAGAAGTAATCTATGGCAAGAAGCCAAAGAAAGACGAGTTTATCACAAAAGCTATTCCAATATCGCTATGTGATAAAATTGACAAAATAACTGAGGGATATGATGCACCTTTTTATGTAAAGCTGACTGCATTTATAACTCATTATGAAAAAACTAAAGACGCAAAGTATTAACCAAAGGAGGAACTTAATATGCAAGAAATAGAAAAATCAGTATGTGATGTTTGTAAAGGCAATCACTATTTCATTGATGAAGATGGAAATGTCAATCAATGCCCTGAGTGCGTAAATCAGGGCTATGTTGATGAAGGAGAACTACCAGATGAATAATGAAACTAAACCATTCATGCACATTTTAAACAAGTGCTTTGAAAGAGAGGGAGAATTTGAAATCCCATTAGTTAAACGACAGGAGGAAGATAATGAAAGTAATACTACTATTACTACTTACCGCTTTCCTAAGTTCATGCTCATCAAAAATAATACACGATCCGAGAGGGAACAAGGGAGAAGAAGTTAGTATGCGATATTTAGACGATAAATATAGCTGCGAACAATTAGCCAGAGAAAATACAAGTAATATTGTTGAAGGCTATAAAGTCATTCATAACTGGTATATTAGACCATCTTTTCTTTTCTTAATTGATAAGATGGAATATAGTTATGATAATTTAGTAAAGGAATGTTTACGAGGTCGTGGACATTCCATACTTTAGGGAAGGAACTAAAATGGAAAATAAAACCGACAAGCTGCTTGAAGCACTTGAAGCAGCAAAGAAAGAGTTTAAGCCATTAGCAAAAAATGGAAAAAACAATTTCTTTAAAACTCAAAACGGAGTGCATGAATATAGTACATTAGTTGATATTAAAAATGCTACCGAAGAAGCATTAAATGCTCATGGCTTATCTTTGTACTATACGATCACATTTGAAAACGATCTACATTTCCTGACTACTAACTTAGTACACACAGGAACAGGTCAATTCATTCAATCCAAATCAGTAATAGGTGGTGCAACAAACACACCGCAGCAGAACGGATCAGGGATAACCTATTACCGCAGGTATCACATCCAAGCTATGCTGAACTTAGAAGCTGACTTTGATGATGATGGAAACAAAGCATCAAATGTAGAAAAGAAAGAAGAAAAAAAACAACCAATTAAAGGAGGCTTATAATGGCACAATATATAACTTTGTTTTTTAACGATAAGAAAGAAGATGGGGATGCTCTACCACTTTATCAAAATGGTAAAGTACAATTTGAAGAAACTATGACTTTAGAAAAAGGAAAGTTTTATCAAGTTGCCTTATGGAAAAAAACCAAAAATAAAAATGGTGAAGAAATCAATGCTCTATCAATTAAGATTGATGAAAGTGACTACTGGAACGCAAAGAGCAAAGAGGAAGTGCCATTTTAAATTAACTGGGGATGGGTTTAGGCTCATCCCCAACACACAGGAGAAACTAATGAGAAAGATACACGAATATAAGATCAAATCTTTATACAAAGGATTTGCACCAGTTAGAGATAAAGTAATCAATGACTGTAAGATCAGAAACCAAGATATAGCTATTTTGGTTTATAACAAAAAAATGATACTGCCTATTGAGAGTTTTGAAAACTTCTCTTACTCAGTACCAGTGAAAGATAAATTTACTTCTGACATTCATCAGCTTTTGTATTTTGAATTTAAGGAAGAAAACAAACAACAAACTAATTTATTCTAAGGAGGAACTATGAATAAACAAAAATTTGAAGAATGGGATTTGCTACCCATGTCATATAGCAAATTGAACTCATGGAAATCTTACCCATGTCAGTTCATCATTAATAAAATCTATAAGATCAACACAGGAACAAATCCTGCTATGTTTACTGGAGTAATCGTAGAGGAACTGCTCAAGGATCTTTTAGAGGGTAATGATAGTGAACAAAATACACAATATGCTCTCAAAGACTTTCAAAGAGAATTAGCTGATTATCACGATCAAAAAGAAGTAGCTAAATATCTTGAATTAATACCAAAGTTTTATGAAAACTGTAAACCACTGTTTAATAGATTTGGTAATCAGCAGCTTCATTCTTACCAAGAACAATTAACAACAGAAATAGAAGGAATTAATTTTGTTGGATATTCGGACTTTGTATGGGATTTAGGAGATGAGGGTATTCATGTATTTGATCTTAAAACAAAAGGCAGAATGGCTTTAAATCCTAGCGATAAGTTGCAGCAGTGGGTTTATAAAAAGGCTTTAGAAGAAAAATACCAGAAACCAGTGCATTGTAATTTATTTGTTGTGACACCAACGAAACATCATTTTGAGGAAATAGTCTTTACGCAGGAACATGAGATAGAGATAGTTAATGCTCTCAAAGGTATTGATAAAGTGTTGCATTTTTGCAACAGTCCTAAAGACTGGGCATATCTATATCAACCAAACAAAAGTGACTTTATTTGGAACAATCCAAAAATGGTAGAGGCGAGGCAGCAGATATGGGGGATCTAATGGGTAAATTACGAGGATTTGTTGCTGATAAGGAAAGAAAGCTAGTTAGATGTATGACTTGTTGGAAAAAATATACCAAATTTATGTCAATAAAGTTGTATCAGCACAAAGAAGATTATAAATGTATTAGATGCTACAATGGGGGAACGAAACTATGGCAAAAATGATCTTTATAAATTATTGCCCTGATGATCAATTATCTGGGTGTATGATACTCAGCTATAAAGCTGAACTAACTTACAGAAGGCTACAGGACTTAATCTACACTAATGACGATAATCTTTTTGATGATGCGATCATATGGGATTTAGCAACAAGAGGATATACTGAAGAAGCACCTGCTATTAAAGAAGAACTTATTAAAAAGGGTAAGATCACAATAGAGCAGGATAAGATTAGAAATAAAAGATGTAGTGCAGAAATACAAGCCGCTAAAGATAGACATGATAAATCTAAAAAAGCTGCTGCTGCAAGATGGGGTAATGCTAACGCATCATCCGAGCATATGCTTGAGCCTTCGCAACCACTAACTACTAACCACAAACCACTAACTACTAATAACAAAAATATATATACACAGGAGTTTGATATTTTTTGGAAAAAATATGTTTTGGATGAAGGTGATAAAAGATCAACTAAATTTGATACATATAAGCAGTGGAAAAGGTTATCAGAAGAAGATAGATCAACATTAGGGGATAAGTTCTTAGCTTATAAGAGTATTCATGGTGAGTTCTTTAAAGCACTGGAAAGATTTATCAGTAAAAAAATATATCTTGATGTGACTGCAGAAAAGCCTATGAGCAAAGAAGAATTTGCAGAATGGCAGTTTAATATGGATATTGACATGAGAAAAAAAGGCTTAAAAACAATGCGATGGTCAGAAGATTATATTAGAAGGCTTGATAAACACATTGAAATGAATAAATAAATAGTGTTAAGTTCAATCATGGATGATAATTTTTTAAAGCAGCATTTCTTCGTACTAGAAGAAAAGGATGGCACACATTCAGCTTATATCAGATTTGCAGGGTTTGCAGATAAAAAACAAGCCCAGTTTATTATTGATAGTATCATCCATGAATTAGGTATGATCAAAGTAGATCAAGTTGAAGAGAAACGCACACTACATTAAAGAGTAAACTCTACTCATTGAAAGAGGATTATATTGATGAAAAAAATAATACATATCAATCAACATAAAATTAGATCAAACATTAAAAAAGACAATCCAGATCCTGTGATTACTTGCAAAACATACAAATCAAACAATTATGCACATAATGTAGAAATAAAAGATAAAGAGAATAATTCTGTTGCTAAAATTATATATTCACCTCAAAAACCTTTACCTTGTGGAGCAAGAGTATGGATTGAAACAGATGAAAAGATTGTTTTAGACAATGGTTTATGTTTGGATAAATAAATGGCTAGACCGAAAAAATACGAAATAGACACAGAAGAAATAATTAAATTAGCAAGATTTGGTTGTACTAATACAGAGATTGGTCACTTCTTTGGGTGTTCACCTGATCTCATTGAAAAGAGTTATTCGGAATTTTTACTAAAAGGCAGAGCAGAGCAGAAACTGAGGCTTAGACAACTACAATGGAAAGCAGCAGAAAAGGGTAATGCAGCTATATTGATATGGCTTGGTAAAAATATGTTAGGTCAATCAGATCAAGTGGAGAGTTCAGATGATGATAAACCTTTAGCTTGGTCTTATGATACTTGATGGGTTTATCTCAACCACAAAAACAAATCATAGATAGCGATAAAAGATTTAGATGCGTAATTTCAGGAAGAAGATTTGGTAAGACTTGGCTCTGTATTCAAGAACTGGCTAGGTTTGCGAGATACCCAAAACGCAAGGTATGGTATGTAGCACCAACTTACAGAATGGCAAAAGACATTGTTTATTCTGATCTAGTAGAAAAGCTGCGGCAACATAAATGGTTAAAGAAAGTAAATAATTCAGATTTAACTATTCATCTAAAAAATAATTCTGTAATACAACTCAGGGGAAGTGATAACGAGAATAGCCTGAGAGGAGTAGGCTTAGATTTTTTAATATTAGATGAGTTCAGTGATATCAAAAGTCATGCTTGGTTTGAAGTTCTTAGACCAACACTTAGTGATAAGCATAGAAAAGGTCATGTGTTGTTCTGCGGTACACCTAGAGGGTTTGGAAATTGGTCTTATGATATCTTTCTAAAAGGCAAATCTGATCCTGAATGGCAATCATTCCAATTTACAACTATAGAAGGTGGTCAAGTATCACCGCAAGAAATAGAACAAGCAAGAAGTGATTTGGATGAACGAACATTTAGACAAGAGTATGAAGCATCATTTGAACAATATAGTGGTCAAATATATTACAATTTTGATAGAGATAAAAATGTAATTAAACAATATACACCACAAACAAATCAAGTTCATATAGGTTTAGATTTCAATGTAGATCCAATGTCAGCAGTTATTGCAGAAATTAAATCAGAGAATGTATATGTTTATGATGAGATAGTTATATATTCCAGTAATACGCAAGAAATGACAGAAGAAATAAAACATAGATACAAAGATAAAATGGTTGTGATTTATCCTGATCCTGCATCTAAACAAAGAAAGACAAGTGCAGGTGGATTGACAGATTTAGCAATATTAAAGAACGCAGGTTTTAATGTAAGAGTACGCAATACTCATCCATTAGTTAGAGATAGGATCAATGCAGTAAATGCGAAACTCAAAAACGCAAAGGGTGTCAATAGTTTATTTATTGCCAATAAAGCTAAAAATGTTATAAAAAGTTTAGATAGACAAATTTATAAGGAAGGCACAAGTATTCCTGAAAAAGATACAGGGTTTGACCACATGAATGACGCATTAGGCTATATGATAGAATTTTTATATCCACTAAAAAGAGATTTTAAACCAAGCAAACCTCAGAGGTGGAGTTAATGGCACTTTACTCAAGAGAATTTTTAACATCTAAACACAAGCACTACGAGGAGAAGTTTGAAGATTGGCATTTCCATTTAATGTCATATCTGGGCGGTCAGGACTACCAAAGTGGTTATCAGCTAAATAGATATATCCTTGAAACTGATGAGGAATATATGAAAAGATCAGAGAATACCCCTATTGATAATCATTGTAAAAATGTAGTGCAAATCTATTCATCATTTTTATTTAGAGTTCCACCTACTAGAGATTACGGAAGTTTATCTGGTGATCCGCAGCTAGAGAGTTTTATTGATGATGCTGATTTAGATGGTAGATCATTTAACAATGTAATTAGAGAAATGCAGATGAACGCAAGTATTTATGGTACTTGTTGGGCTATCTTAGATAAACCTGCAGTTAATGCTCAGTCAAGAGCAGAAGAAATCCAGTTAGATATTAGACCATATATGAGTTTATATACACCTGAGAATGTTCTGAATTGGAACTTTGAGAGATCATTAAATGGTAAATACTTTCTTACAAATCTAACCTTACTAGAGGATCTATTTGATGATGTTGCCACAATCAGAGTATGGAGTATGGAAGATATCACTACTTACAAGCTAAAAGATTTTTCAAAAGGATATTCCACATCAAAGCCTATGATGGTGGATGAGATGCCTAATCAATTAGGTAAAATACCTGCAGTAATTTTATATAACCAAAAATCACAAAGACGAGGTATTGGTATATCTGATCTCAATGATGTAGCAGAATTGCAGAAAGCTATTTATAATGATTATTCTGAGATAGAGCAGCTAATTAGATTATCCAACCATCCTAGTTTAGTGAAAACACCTAATGTAGAAGCCAGTGCAGGAGCAGGTAGTGTCATTGAGATGCCTGAGGATTTAGATAGTAATTTAAAACCATATTTGATCCAACCTAGTTCACAATCATTGGATGGCATTATGAGCAATATCAATATGAAAGTAGAAGCTATCAATAGAATTACACATATGGGAGCAGTCAGAGCAACACAAGATAGAGTACAATCTGGTATTGCCTTACAAACAGAATTTCAATTATTAAATGCAAGACTATCAGAAAAAGCTGATTATCTACAAAACGCAGAAGAACAGATTTGGAATTTATTTGCTGAATGGCAGAATGCTACATTTGATGGTGAAATTATTTATCCTGATAGCTTTAATCTTAGAGATTATGCTAGTGATCTACAGTTCTTACAGATGGCTAAAGCTAGTGGTGTTCAATCAGAAAGTTTTGATAAAGAAGTTCAGAAACAAATTGCTAGAGCAGTGGTAGATGATGATGAAAAGATATCTGATATTGATGGTGAGATAGATGCTAAATCAGCACCAATAGGTCAATTCTCTACACCTGCTATTGAGGGTGAAGAAATTGAAGAAACGCAGAGTACCTAAAGATAAAAAAACAAAAGTACCTAAGAAATACTTATCAGGACTAAAAGGTGCTAAGAGAGCAAGACGAGCATCTTTGATTAAACGAGTATCAGCTTTATATAGAGCAGGGAAACGCATCCCATTATCATTACTAAGATCAAGGACTAAAGCATAATGGCAGTTAGAAGAAAAGCATTATCAGCATCAACAGTTGCTACTCTTAAAAGAAAAGCAAAAGCATCTAAGAGATATACTTATGGAACACTGGCTAAAGTGTATCGTAGAGGTCAGGGTGCATTTTTAAGTGCAGGTAGCCGCAGAGTTCCTATGGCAGCTTGGGCTATGGGTAGGGTTAATTCATTCCTCAGGGGTAGTCGTAAACACGACTTAGACTTACGCAAAAAGAAAAAGAAGTAAAAGGCAGAACAGTATCCACTACTGAGTTCTACAACTGGTCACATGAGCAGCATGGTCAGAAAAGATGTTTTTGTGGTGAGTTTGCAAGTATCGGTTTTAATTACAGATTTGGTATGTTAGAACTATTATGTTTTAAACATTATCAAGAGAGGATAGGAAAATGCCAAAAGGTAAAGGTACATACGGATCTAAGGTTGGGCGACCACCTAAGAAGATGAAGAAGAAAAAGAAGAAGAAGTAATGGCAAAATATAGAGGTCGTCAAGTCAAGCTAAATAAACCATTCAGAACACCTAATAAAAGCAAGAAATTTGGTGTTTATGTAAAGAATAAATCTACTGGGAATGTGAAATTAGTGCGATTTGGCGATCCTAAAATGTCAATAAAAAAGAACATTCCTGCTAGACAAAGGTCATTTTTGGCTAGAATGGGGGGTGTTTTAAAGCAAGTCAGAGGTCAAAAAACCTTATCCCCTGCCTATTGGTCAATTAGGGCATGGAAAAAAAACTTTCCTTTATAGTAAATTTAGGGGTTGCAATCCCTTTATAATTTCTTTATAACTTAAATCATAATATGAATACAGGAGAAAATAATATGGAAAACAAAGTTTATGGTGCAATAGAAAGATTTATTGAATATCAAGCTAATGGTGATGGCGGGTACATTCTATCTCAAAACTATGACCGTAGATTAGATGAAGTCTATGGAAATTTAATATTTGATTATCCACACATTTGCCAAAGACACATTCATAAAGATCACAAAAACAGATTGTTCAAAGCCCTAGCAAATTCATACAAAGTAAAATTTGCAGATGTAAAAAGACTAGGTGATTGCGTACAAGCAGTTCGTGAAGAAGAATTTGTAATAGCTAACCAAATGACAAAGGAGGTAAAATAATGAAACTAACTAAACTAGAAAAACTTTTTCTAGAAACTCACATAAATAGGTTTGGTCAGAATGATGGATCAAACTGCATACATTGGGATATTGCAGTAGCAACTGCGAAACTTTGCGATATTTCAATTAAATCACTTAGGGGAGTATTTGGCTCTCTTGAGAAAAAAGGAATAATCTATCAAGAAGGTTTAGATTATGACTTTAATATTAAATCTGGTTGGACTGCTAAAAAGAATTGGTATTTCAATCTACCTGTTTGTGCTGACGGATATCCTATTGCTACAATAGAATTTATTGAAAGCACATTAAATTCAAAACAGTTAAGTAAATAATCCTGTATTTACTAAGTAGCCATTTCATTATATACAAAATGGAATGGCTACTAAACAAGAGATACTATCCAAACTAGCTGCTTCTCACGAACAAAGAATATCCAAAGTTCTTTTTGATCTTGAAGAAGATATTATTGCTCAATTACAAAGAGCCACTGATGGAGTTCCGCTTACTACTGATCTAGCTATTCAGCTAAGACCAAATCTTAAAAGACTTATTGAAGAAAACTACCTGAAAGAAGGTACTAAGATAATCTCAGAATATGATGAGGTTGTTAAAGGATATATGGATTATATTAGGAGTGTTCCTGATAATTTAGTATCACCTAAATTTAAAACACTGACTAAACCTGATCTTAAACTTATCAACCAATTAAAGCAGTTATCCTTTAGTGGATTTGAAGATGTAGCCAATAGATTTTTAGATACTATTGCAACAGAGGTGTATTCATCCGCAATCACTGGTAAACCATTTCCTCAGGTAGTAGAAAACATCAGAGCATCTATTAATGGTGTCTATAGACGAAGTAATGAAGCAGCAATCAATAGATTAGTTGCGATTGTAGAGGAGAATAGATACTCAGATGATCCTATAGCTAAAAAAAAATACTTAGACGCAAGAAAAATACTACACAGTAAATATGCTTCTGATATTAGAGGTGAGAATATGCGGAAGTACGCATCTCAAATAGCACATGATAGTATTATGCAGTTTGATGGTCAGTTTACTAAACACAAAGGTCAAGAAGCAGGAATAAACACATACAAATATACTGGCACAAACATTACCACCACTAGAGAGTTCTGTAGAGGTCAATTAAATGAGATTAAGACAGAAGAAGAATGGAGAGAAGTATTCACTAGGAACTGGAGAGGTAAATCAGGATCAGATCCATTTACTAACAGAGGTGGATATAGATGCCGCCATAGTTTGATACCTTATGATCCTGCATGGGATGCAATAGAGGATGTTCAAGCAAAAATACAACCTAAGGCAACTAATATTAAAACAAGTGCAGATGCAGCAACTAATGTATCTTCATTAGCTTCACCAATTAAACTTGATGATGTTGTTCCAGTATCAGGTGTTTATATAACTAAAAAATTAAGTGATCAGTTTAAAAAGAACAATAAAGATAAAAGATACCATACTCAATCAAGCGGCAAACCTAATGTTAGATGGCTCTCATCATTAGATCAAATTGAGAAGGTTGTTTTAAGCGGTGGTTTTGATGAGAAAGATTTTGGTATTATTGAAGCTATGATGCAAGAGTTAGATGATCTTGCTATTAAATATAATGTTCCAAAATTAAGGGGTATTCATGCTGATACTGGAAGTGCAATAGCAAATATGGGAGATGGAACTTTAGGATTAAATTCTAAACATTTACATTTAGGAAATGTTCCAAAAGATTTTAGTAAATGGAAACTAGGTGATAATAAATTTGATAGACCATTTACAGTTGATAGCTATTTCACCGATCCTTTAGATAAAATTAGGACAACTTTTTATCATGAATTTGGACACCATATTCATCAACAATTAGGAGCAACCAAATTTGCAGAAAGTCTTTATTATCCAAAATTAGAAAAAGCATGGTTTGGTAGAAGATTTAGAGGTAAAGCAGCTAGTAGGTATGCTGACAAAAATCAAGCTGAATGGTTTGTTGAGAACTTTACCCTATATGAGATGGGTAAGAATGAATTGATTGATCCGTCATGGCTGAAATTTTTTAAGGAGAATGTATTATGAGTAAATTATTTGAAGAAGCAGAAGCTATATTAGAATTAGAAAGAACTCTTAAAGTTGATGATTATAAAAGATTTAAAGAGATTTCTAGACAAATACCTAAAGACGAAGAAAGAAATATGGCATGGCTCTTAGAGGGATTGTTTCAAAGGATACCAGAGATTATTGAAAAAGAGGGTAATGACAATTTTCTTGAAGAAGAAGATAAATAACTATAAATCTTAAATAAATAACAACTAAAGGAGTTATAATTATGGCTGACGAGCAACAAACGGAAAATGTAGAAACTACAACTACTGAAAATGTAGAAGTCAAACAAGAGCAACCAGTAGAACAACCAAAACAAGTAGATATTGATAAGGTTGTCAAAGATAGACTTTATAGACAAGAACAGAAACTTCTTAATGATCTAGGAGTATCTAATCTTGATGAAGCAAAATCAATCCTTGAAGAACGCAAAAAGCTAGAAGAAGAAAAGCAGCTTGAACGAGGCAAATTTGACGAGGTTATGAAAAAGAAAACTGTTGAATATAACGAGAAGATAGCCAAGTTAGAAAGAGAACTCAAGGATGAGAGAGTAGATAAACAGTTAATTAACTCAGCATCTAAACACAAAGCTATATCACCTGAACAGATCAAAGACTTAATGAAAGCAAAAGTTCAGTTAAATAAAGAAGGTAAAGTAGAAGTTCTTGATAATTCTGGAACACCTAGATATAACAAAGATGGAGATTTATTGACTGTTGATGAGGCAGTTCAAGAGTTTTTAACGCAGAACGCACATTTCCAAGCAGCAACTCCTTCTGGGAGTGGAAGTGTAAGTAATGTGGGCAAGTCGGACACGAACAAGACTATAAATATATCGGAACTAGACATGAATAATCCTGCTGACAGGAAACTCTATGCTGAACACAGAAAGCAAAGAGATAGTGTAAGTAAGATTGTTTTTAATAACTAATAATATCTATGGAAGGATATAAAAATGGCAAATGAAACAACCTCCAGTACGGTTAGTGAACTGTACACAGAGATCGTAGCTGAAGCACAATTCGTCATTCAAGAGAAATCTATAATGAAGAATCTTGTGAAGAACTACGCAATCGCAGGTGGTGGAAAGTCAGTTGAAGTTCCTATTTATGCAGCAGTATCAGCCGCAGCAGTAAACGAAGCAACAGATTTATCTAACACCGCAATTAATCCAAGTTCTGTGACTATTACGGCATCAGAAGTTGGTGTAATGACAACATTAACTGATCTAGCAAGAAACTCAGCACCAAGAAATGTTGCTGCAGATATTGGTAGATTATTTGGTGAAGCAATAGCTAAGAAAATGGATCAAGATTTAATTGCTCTATTTGATGGCTTTAGCACTGCAGCAGGTACAGATAGTGCAGCATTAACTCCTGCAACTGTATTCAATGCAGCTTCAACACTAAGAGCAGCAGGTTTACCTGTTGATGAAACATATCTTGTATTGCATCCTAAGGTGGCATATGACCTAAAATCTGGTTTAACAAATACCTTTGCAGGTTTAGACCACGATCTATCTAATGAAGCATTAAGAAATGGCTTTATTGGTCAAATTGCAGGTATCAAAATCTTTGAAACTGGCAATATGTCAAACACAGGTACTGCAGGTGACTATAAAGGTGGAATGTTCCACAAAGATGCACTTGCTCTAGCTATGATGCAGGACATTAAGATTGAAACTCAAAGAGATGCTTCTTTAAGAGCAGATGAGATTGTAGCAACCGCAGTTTATGGTGTTGGTGAACTACATGATACATATGGTATTGAAGTTATCGCTGATTCTTCAATCCAATAATATAAACTATGGGTGGGGATATATTCCCCACCTTTTACAATGTATAAAGGAACAATTATGGAATTAATAAAATTAAAAAAAGGTGACAAGATCATCACTAGAACAAGATTTGATTACGAAAAAAATTTAATCCATTGGAAACTTAGAGGCTATGAGCCAGTAAAAGATAAGCCTATTGAAGATAAGCCTAAAGTTGATAAGGTAGAAAAACTAAAGAAAAAGAAAGATAAATAATGGCAGCAACATCAGTATTTGTAGTAGGTAGTTCAGATATCACATCTTACCAACCAGATATTTTAGAATTTGGGATTGCAAATTTTGATACTCAATTACAATTCGCAGAAGATGATGTTTTAAGACAAATCAGGGAAGAATGGTGGGAAAGATACCGCCATACAGTCAGATACAAAGATATTACTAAGGTGACTACCTTAGAGATGGATAATAGCAAACTAACTGATGCTCAGTGGAAAAGATCAGTTATTTATAAAGCATTAGCAGAATATATTTATCCTCAATTAACGAAATGGAAAGATCCACAAGGCGGAGATGGTCAAGATGCTTTCCAAGTACAAATAGAATTTTATAGAGCCAAGTATGCAGAGGAATTTAATGCTTGTTTAAGAGATGGTGTTGAATATGACGAAGATGGAGATGCTTCCGTCACTGCATCTGAAAAAGAGCCAATACATCATCTTAGGTTAGTCAGATAGGAGGATTGTCATGTGCGATTTTTGTGGCGGTGAATGTATCTGTAGATAATGGTAGCAAATGTTAAAGTAAAAACTAATGCTAATGAAATCCAAGCAATAGTAAAAAAGATTGAAAAGAGAACTAAGAGTGCAGTCAAAAAAGCACTAGCAAATGCAGCAGCTTTTCAGGTTGGTGCAATCAAAAAAAGAACTCAAACAAAAGGTGTTGATTTTAAAAATAGACCATTCAAGCCCTATTCTTTAAAATACAAAAGAAGATTAGTGAAACAATCAGGAGTTGTTGATCTTACTGATACTGGTCAGATGTTTAGTTCACTAACATTTAGAGCCACTGAAAGCAAAGGCACATTATTTTTTAGACAACAAGCAGCTAATAGAAAAGCATTTTTCCATGATCAAGCAGGAGCAGGTAGAAAGAAAGTTATTAGACCATTTTTTAGTATTGGTGATGATGAAGAAAAGAAGATTGAAAAAATCTTTTTTCAAGTGTTAGATAAGGAATTAAGAATATGAGCAAAAGAGAAAACATAGCAGCAAATATTATTACTGCATTAGATGCAGTGACTTCACCTATTGAGTTAAAGAAGATTACCAGAGAACCATTTGAGCCATCAGAACTAGCTGATCCTCAGTTCCCTGCATTGTTTATATCTACTGGAGATGAAACGAGAGAAGATTTTGCTTTAGGTGATACCGCAGCAGGGAAAAGATCAGGATCTATTGACTATGTTTTGGTGGGATATGTCAAAGGCAGTGACAGTAATTTAGATACTAAAAGAAATCAATTAATTGAAGTGATAGAAGAAACATTAGATGCAGATAGAACTAGAGGCGGAAATGCACTAGAAACAAAAGTAATTGATGTAAGTTCAGATGAGGGAACACTTTATCCTTTGGGCGGAGTAAGAATTGTGGTAAGAGTTTTATATGAATTTGTACGAGGTACTGCTTAATGGCTAAAAGAATTAAAATTTGTATGCCTGATGGAAATGATACTATTGAAATTTGGGATAATGAGATAGACAAATTTATAGCTGAAGGATATAAACTTGAGCAAGAAAAAAAATCTACTAGATCATCTAAGAAAAAAGATGTAGAAGTAGATGAACAACAACAAATAAACGAAGGAGTAAGCGAATGGCAACCCATGTCGGAACAAGCGGAGTAGTCAAAGTTGGATCAAACGCAGTTGCAGAAGTGACTGGTTTTACTATTGATGAAACAAATGACACAGTTGAAGATACTAACCTTACAGATACTGCTAAGACTTATCTAACATTAAGAAAAGATGCTACAGGTACTGTAGAATGTCATTGGGATGAAACAGATACTACTGGTCAAACTGCATTAGCAGTAGGATCATCAGTGACTTTAAATCTGTTCCCTGAAGGTGCAGATAGTGGTGACACATACTACACTGGCACTGCATTAGTGACTGGAGTATCTCAGAATGTATCTATGGATGGTGTTATTGCTAGAACAATAACAGTGCAGTTCTCAGGCGGTGTAAGCATAACAACTGTATAATTTAGATGGCTAAAAAGGATTACCTTGAAGGTGCTATCTCTCACTTTAAACACCAAGAGATAAAAATTATAGAAGTTGAAGAATGGAACTTAATTGGCGAAGATGCCATTTATGTTAAACCATTCACACTGCTTGAAAAATCTGAAATCTTTAAAGGATCAAACGATAATGATCTCACAGTATTAGTTGATGTAATTATCAAGAAGGCAGAAACTAAAGGTGGTGAGAAAATGTTTGATATAGAGAGTAAGATTAAAATGAAAAAATTTGTTGATCCTGACATCATAGGCAGGGTAGCTAGTCAGATCATGGGTACATTACCTGCTGCTGACACTTTAAAAAAAAAATAGAAACTAACAACGATCTTAGATTTCATTTCTTCCTAGCAGAAAAACTACATAAAACTATTGGCGAAATTATGCAAATGCCAGTAGAAGAATTTGATATGTGGGGTGCATATTATTCTCTAAAACATGAAGAAGAACAAAAAGCATTGAATAAACAAAGGATGCAAGGTAAAAGAAGATAATGACTAAAAAACTATTTATTGACATTATCGCTAGAGATAAATCAAAACAAGCCCTAACTCGTGTTCAAACAAAATTAGGTGAAGTAAGAAATAGAGTATTTAGTTTAAAATCAGCATTTATAGGTCTTGGTGCAGGATTAGTTATTAGATCATTTGTTAATGTAGGTAAGGAAGTAGAAAGCCTACAAGTAAGATTTAAGTTTTTATTTGGATCAGCAGAAGAAGGTGCAGTCGCATTTGATAATCTTGCAAAATTTGCAGGTAAAGTTCCGTTTTCATTAGAAGAAATATCAAGAGCATCAGGAAATCTAGCAGTAGTTGCTGATGATGCTAATGATCTTAATAGAATATTAGAAATTACTGGTAATGTGGCAGCAGTCACAGGGCTTGATTTTGAAACTACATCTTCACAAATTCAAAGAGCCTTTTCAGGTGGTATTGGTGCTGCTGATCTATTTAGAGAAAGAGGTGTTAGAGCCTTATTAGGTTTTAAAGCAGGTGCAAAAGTCACTGCAGAAGAAACAGTTGCAAGATTTGAAGAACTTTTTAGTGGTAATGGAAGATTTGCAAGTGCAACTGATGATTTAGCCCAAACACTTGAAGGAACTATATCAATGATTGGAGATAAATTTTTTAATTTCCAAAAAGATGTAGCACAGGGATTTTTTGATGAACTAAAAGGTGAGTTTGGTGATCTTAACGAATTCTTAGAAGCAAATGAAGATCAAATAAAAGATATTGCAACAGCTATAGGTGAAAATTTTGCAGGAGCATTAACAAAAGCATCAGCTACAATTAAAGATGTAGCACCTGCTGTAAAGACTATTTCTGATGCGTTTGGAACTACAATTACAGGATTTACATCACTACCTACATATGTTCAATCATCAGGAATAATCTCAGCATTATTATTTGGTAAAAAAGGATTTCTTGCATTCAGTGCATTGAGTTTTTTAATGGGACAAATAGAAGAAATAATTGATAAATCAAGTGCAGGTTTAACTAGACCTTTAGTAGATATGGAGGAAGTAAATAAAGCAAAATCTGACATAGCAGAATTTCAAAAGGAAATGGAAAAAATAGCACCTTCTTTAAAAGAAGCAGGAATAGATTTAAATAATATCTTAGATTTTACAGTTCGTGCCGATTCTGATTTATTCAAAAAGTTTCCAGAAATAGGTACACAAGTTGAAAGATATAAAACTTTGCTATCTAAAACTTTAAGGCTACAAGAAAGTTTATTTGTATTTGATCAAGAACAAAATTTAGCTTTTGTGGATTCTATGTCAAAAAGTCTTAATGGATTTAATTCAGTAATGTCTAAAAGTAAAGATAAATTAGAAGAAGTATTTAAAGGTGGAGAGCAAGATGCAAGAGATTATCTAGCTAGACAAAAAGATTTAATTGAAGCACAGGAGTTTATGAACAAAAGAACAGAGCAGTTTATAGAATTACAAGCAAGAGTATCTAGCGGTATCGCAAGGTTAAAAGAAGCATATGATCCATATTTAGCACAATTAAATGAAGAAAAAGAACAAATAAAATTAATTAATATAGCTAAAATGAATCAGTTAATATCTGATCAAGAATATGAAAGATTAAAAACTGAGATTACAAAAAAAGGGGTAGAAGATAGAAAAATATTAAGAGAGCAAGAAGTTAATGAACAATTAAGAATATTTAAATCAGGTAAATTCCAAGAACTAGATTTTACTAAATTATCAGAAGAACAGAAAAAAGATTTTACAATAAAAGCAGGTAGGGAAGTTTTAGGAGCATTAGCTAAAAATAATAAAAAAGCATTTGAGTTAAATAAAGCACTGGCTACTGCTGAAGCTATTGTCAATACTGCACAAGGTGTCACTAAAGCCTTATCAACTGCTAATTATATTCAAGCCTTCCTAATTGGTGCTATGGGTGCAATTCAAATAGCAACCATTCAATCACAACAATATCAAGGCAGGGCTATGGGTGGTAGAGTACAAGCAGGATCAGCTTATATGGTGGGTGAAGGCGGTAAACCTGAAATGTTCGTACCTGATCAATCAGGAACTATTATTCCAAATTCACAATTAGCTAGACAAACAACAGTGAATGTAAATGTTTATGCTAATGACACTGAAGGTTTTGATGATCTATTAGTTAAAAGAAGATCAACTATTATTAATGTTATTAATGATGCACTGAATACACAAGGCAAGGAGGCATTAGTTTAATGAGTGGTACTTATCCAACCTCACCTACATTTAGAGCAATAGGTTTTAGTTCTGAGCAAAAGACAATTACTTCTACTACTGACAGTGGAAAAATGTTTAGTGTTCAAGTTGATGGTCAAAGATGGAAATTTTCAGCATCTTATCCGCCTATGACCAGAAGCACCTTTGCACCAGTCTATGCTTTCATAATAAAACAGAGAGGTCAGAAAGAAACATTTACAATAGTTCCTCCAGTAATATCTAATGCTCAAGGTAATGTTTCAGGTACTGTTCTTGTAAATGGTAGTCACACTGCAGGAGATACAACTATTGCAGTTGATGCTATGACAGGAACTTTAAAAGCAGGTGATTTAATAAAATTTTCACATTCTAAAGTTTATATGGTTGTTTCAGATGTGACTGCAGATGGATCAAATGAAGCAACAATTACAATAGAGCCACCATTGAGAGAGGCTTTATCAGATAATAGTTCAGTGACTTATGACAATATTCCTTTTACAGTAAGGCTTCAAAATGATGTTCAGCAATTTAAGACTGATGATATTGATAAATATACATTTGAAGTTGATTTTTGTGAGGCTTTATAATGGCTAGAGGATTATCTAATGCTCTCAAAACTGAATTAGCAAATCAAAATATCAAGCCTATACTTTTAGTAGAAATATTATTCCCAACACCACAAAGAATTACAAATCACTACAAAGACATAACGCACAATTCAAATACTTATTCCGCTAGTGGTCACTTGCTATCTATTACGAATAAAGCAGAAAATGCAGAAATCAATGTTTCTAATTTTACGATAAATCTTTCAGCAGTTGATAGTGCATTTACATCAATAATTCTGAATAACAATGTAGCTAATGACATAGTGACTATTGATATTGGTTTACTTAATAGTACAGATGCTTTGATTGACACTTACAATTATGACAAAGGCTATATAGAAAGTTTTAGAATTGATACAAAACAAGCTACCATATCTTTGATTTGTACTTCTCATTTTTCAGATTTCAGTAGAATTGCAGGTCGCAAAACTAACGAAGGATCACAACAAAGATTATTTGCTACTGATAGAGGTTTTGAATTTGCAGGTCAAACTGTTCAAGATATA
>CEPM01002762.1_pt1 | contig 22030 bp, 23 predicted proteins | sample 530371 | NCBI WGS metagenome assembly CEPM01 (sample SAMEA2620004, study PRJEB7988) | marine metagenome | biome: marine biome (ENVO:00000447); feature: surface water layer (ENVO:00002042); material: "saline water (ENVO:00002010), including plankton (ENVO:xxxxxxxx)" | depth 5 m
CAGGTTAATTTACCAGCTAGACCATTTTTATTTAGTAGCGCTAGAATAGGTATGCGTAATTTAATGGAAAGATTAACAAAAAGAATAGAAAAAATTAGATAATGTTAGAAGCAATACATTTTGTACGTAAAGCAATTATAACAAAATTAACAAACAATGTTAGTATTGATTCAGCTAACGTACCTGTTTATGGGCGTGTTCCAAATAACGCATCTTATCCATATATAAGAATTTATTCAGTTTCTAATAATGAAATAGACCAAAACGCAACACAATTTAACATGGAAACTATTACCAGAATAGAATGCGTAGCAAGATACGTTTCTGACGATGGTGGTGAATTTGACGTTAATTCAATGGTTTCACAATGTTTAAATTTATTAAGAACAAGATCATCAAATTATATAAATCTATCATCCGATGGGTTTACCGTTTATACAAGTACAAATGACGGTGTGACTTATTTTGAAGATGATTTAACAGATCATACATACTATAGAGGTATAATAGAATTATCAAACCGTATAACACAAAATTAAAATGGCACAAAAATTAAGTGAAGAAACAGAAGTAAAATTAGATTTAAAAACAATAGGTATTATTGTAGGTGGCGCTATAAGTTTAGCAAGTATGTATTTTGCTTTAAAATCTGATATTGCAATGGCAAAAGAATTACCAGAACCAGAAGTTTCTAAAATCGAATGGTCTTATAAGGATGAATTGGTGCGATCAGAAATTAGTAATACAAATGAAAAAGTAGAAGGTTTGGAAAAATCTGTTGGTGAAATTAAAGAACAATTAAATAAAATTGATGAGAGATTATATCAAATATCAAAAAAATAATAAATGAAAAAATTATGTGTAACAATTGCATTTTTGGTGACTTTTGTGAGTTTTGCTCAAAATAAAGATGACATTACTGTTATTTATTACAGTGCTAAATTTATACCAGATGTAGATTTATCAGATTATAATGATTATAATTTGCAAAAATTTTATATAGATAAAAACCCTGAAATTTTATCTGAGGAAAAAATTAAATATTTACCAACCATTATTTTGTATAATGATGGTGAACAAATATTAAAAATAGAAAGTGATATTAGTTTAAAATTAAAACCTGAAAATTGGATAGATATTTTGCAAGAACATATAGAGGAGTTGTTATCGCAACGCTTTTAACTTGTAATGTATATAGTCAATTTGAATCAGATAAATTAAGTCATTTTTTAGGTGGTTATTCTAGTGGCGCATTTGCCTATGAATATACTTATCAAAAAACTAACAATAAAAAAAAGGCGTTTGTAAGCGGTTTGTTAGGTTCTTTAATTGTTGGGTCAGCAAAAGAATTTCACGACAGCAGACAGCTTAATAATAGCTTTGACAAAAACGATTTACTCGCTACTTTTACTGGTGGCATAATAGTAAGTTTGACTTTTAACATTTTAAAAAAAAATAAAAATGAAAAAATACATAACAATCTTGTTCGCAATTATCGTAAGTATAAACGTAAACGCGCAAGAAAAAAAAGATAATATTTTTAAGAAAATATTTAAATATGCTACACCTTACGTAAGTTACTCACAATCAAATAGTTTGCAAGGCATACAAACATTTTACGTGACACAACAATCAGAATTAATAGAAACTACTGTAAAAAATCCAGAAAACTTTGCATTTAACTTTGGTCTGCGTAAACTAGCTAGATTTGGATATGAAGAAAGAGTTAATTTTTACGATGGTAATGAATCTAAAAATGTTACACAAAATTCTAACGTAGGAAGTGTTGACGGATTAGAATATTTATTTAACGTTTCAAATGGTCGCCAACAAGGTGTAGAGTTTATAAACAGACAATATTTTATTAGATACGTTGCTAAAAATTATATAATAAAAGCAGAACATTTAAAAAATGAAATTGTAGATATTGAATACAATTCATTAGACGTAAGATTTAAATTACCGATAGGTAAAAGATTAAGTTTTGCTGTAGGTGCAATTGCGCGTACAAACCCAGTAGCTTATGGTCATAACCCGATACAAAAGTATTTTGATGAAGGCAATAATTGGTGGGATTTAAGTTATGCTATAGGCCACACTGATCAACTATTTGAAATGACTGATGTTAGCACTGGTGAATTTTTAGGTTATGATTATTTATGGTTTGATCAAAATGGCGTTCAAATAAGTTCGTCAGACGAAGATTATAGACGATTGCATTTTGGTAATATTGTTAATCAATTTAACGCCAATGAACTTGCGCAAATAGGTGACTTTACTTATTTATCAGCAATAGCATCATTAGATTACTATTTCTACAGAAAAAACATTTGGATTCATGGTTTTATAAACGCATTACCGTATCATAAATTGTTAGACGGTGATGAAAGATATTCTTATGATAATTTTATTGGTGATGACAAATGGTTAGATGTTCAGGGTGGTATTATATTTGGCTTTCGTATAAACAAATGGTTTGGGTTATTTAGTGAATATAATTACCAATCATATTGGGGCAAAGAATTACAAAGTATTAAAACAGGTATAAACATTAGATTATGATAGAATACATAAAGCATGCAACAGGTTTATGTGGTGAGCCACATGTAAGTTTATTATTAATTTTATTTGTTTATATAATAATTAATTTTAGGTATAATAAAATAAAAAAATATGACAAAGAATTTTAGCAAATCAGAATTTGAATCAAAGTGTGGTTGCGAAATGCCAGATGAGGTTTATGTAAATGTTGTAAAAGTAGCAAATCAACTACAATATTTAAGAGGTGAAATAGGAAAGCCAATAAGAGTAAATAGCGCATATAGAAGCCCAGAACACAATGCAAAAGTAGGCGGTGTATCTAAGTCACAACATTTATTAGGTAAAGCTGCGGATATAGCTGTAAAAGGAATGGCGACTGATGTACTATATCAATATATAGAAGATGCAATTAGTAATGGTGAAATGTTACAAGGTGGATTAGGTTTATACGATACGTTTGTACATTATGATATAAGAGGCACAAAAGCAAGATGGGACTACAGAAAAAATAAATAATTATGAGTAAAAAAAGTTTTAAAGATAGTACTGTTGGTAAAATTATTTTAGGCGCTGCAACAATGATAAATCCAACATTAGGTAACGTGTTACAAGGTGTTACAAGTCCAAAAGAGGCGCTAGCTGAAATTAGTAAATCTGGCATTTCTGTTGACGATAAAATTAAATTACAGCAAATGATATACGATCAACAAAACAAAGAAATGGAAGCTGTTACAGCGCGTTGGCAAGCAGACACTGGGGTAAATTCTGGTTGGCTTAGTAAAAACGTAAGACCACTAATTTTAATTTGGTGCATTGTAATATTTAGTTTTGCTGGTATTTTAGATAGTATTGAAGGCATTCCATTTCAAATTAATTCTTTATGGAATGATACATTTGAAAAAGTTATGATGGCTACAGTTTTAGCATATTTTGGTGGACGTACAAGTGAAAAAGCAATTAACAGTTTTAAAAAATAATGGCAAAAAGAAGCAAGCAAATTAACCCAATACAATACAGAAAAACGCCAAAAAAAAGACCAGGCATACATTCTAAAAACAAATCACAATCACAACGAAAAAAGAAGTATCGCGGACAAGGTAAACATTGACTTTTAAATTTTGTAAATTTGTAAAAAATCACCAATGGCTACACTTACAGGAACTAAAATTAAAGATACTTATGATGGTCTGTTAAAAGTATCAGACAATGTAGGTCTAAATTCTACAAAAAAAATAATTACTGACGGATTAGGTAATAATTCGAGTGTTAAAATATCTACAAGTGATTTTGAGGTTGGTGGTTTTTTCTACGTAGATATTGACGGTAATTTACCTGATTCTAAAATTGGTATTGGTACTAGTTCACCAAGTGAAACTTTACACGTAGTTGGTGACTTCCGTTTAACAGCAAGATTTTATGACGGTAGCAATTCAGCTGGTTTATCAGGACGTGTTCTTATGTCAACTGGAACAGCAACTAGTTGGTCAAACACCTTTACAACATCAATGACTTTTGATGCTGGCGTTATTATAAACGCTGGTATAAAAGATTATGCTGGATCAACTGGTACTGCTGGTCAGGTATTAAGTTCAACTGGTTCATCAGATGTTGAATGGGTTTCGCTTTCAGAAATACAGGGCGTTGACGGTTCTGGTACGGCTAATTATATTCCGATATGGACAGATTCTGATACGTTAGGTAATTCAGTTATATATCAATCTAGTTCTAATATTGGTATTGGTACGCTTTCACCTGGCTCTTATAAACTTCATGTATTTGGTGATTTTAAATTAAATTCTAATGGCAGTGGTTATATACAATCTGATTACGGTGATCACAGAATTTCAATATATGATTCAAGTAATAATGAAGTTATTCAATTTAAAGATTTGGACGGTAGTTCAGCTAATCAATTAGTAGTTGCGTCAACTGGTGTTGGTATAAACGTAGCTAATCCAAGTGAAAAATTACATGTATCAGGTAGTGCTAATGGAAATGTAAAAGTATTAATACAAAATAATAATACAGGAACTCACGCCTATGCTACCTTAGGATTTCAAAGTAATCAAAATCATTCAGTTCAACCAGCATTATTTTTAAACGGTTCTAATAATACTAATTATGCGGGTGCAAACTCATTGAATATGTATCAGCATGGTAATTTTCCTTTAGGATTTGTTACGAGTAATTTAATAAGAATGACAGTTGCTGGTGATGGTGCCGTTGGAATAGGAAATACTTCGCCTAGTTATAAATTATCTGTGTCAGACGATACAGATGGTTCAGTAAACATTTTTCAGTTAAGAAATGGTGATGCTACTTATTCACAATCATTTAGTTATGTTCTTGATACTTCTAAAAACCTAGTAATTACAGGTGCTTCTGGTGCTGGTGGAATAAGATATAATGTAGGAACTAATGGCTTTACAATAGCTGGTGGTTCTGTCGGAATCGGAACTACTTCGCCTAGTTCAGGTTTGCATTTATCAGGTGGCGACAATACAAAATCAAAATTTACCTTAACAAATACAGCACCACTTATAGACAACAGCTGGTCAATAAATCCAACCAATGGCACAAATTTAAGTTTAAATCAAGGTATAAGTAACAGAGTTACATTTATTGGTGGTGGTCAGCTTCAACTTAACGCATACGGATCAGGTACTTTTACTGGTACTACAACACAAAGATTAGGAGTTGATTCGTCTGGTAATGTAATTGAAATACCTATAGGAAGTGGCCCAGTTGACGGTAGTGGTTCTGCAAATAAAGTAGCAATTTGGTCTGATGCAGATACATTAACAAGTGATTCTAATTTGCACTGGGATAGCACTAATGATAGATTAGGCGTTGGTTTAAGCAATCCTAGTTACACAATACATATACCTGACGGAAGCAGTAACGCAAATCCTGATCATGCAATAGCCATAGGTAATGATGCTGATATAAAACTTTACCGCCACAGTAATACTGGCGTTAACGTAATTGAGGGTGATGGTCATTTAAATATAAGAACTAATACAATAACATTTCAAAATCAAGCTGGAACAGAAACTTTATTTAAAGGCGTTGCTGATGGTGCGTTTGAGGCATATTATAATAACTCTAAAGAATTAGAAACTATAAGTCAAGGTGTTAACATTAGGGTAAAATCTATTATTCCTAGTGCTGGTAACACAAACGGTGGTTATTGGTTATACGGTACTCATGCACATGGTTTTGTGTCTAATAGTAATGGTGATTTAAGAATTTTAGGGTTAACACCAGGTGGTCAAAAAGAAGTTTTAAGAAGCTACATAACAACCGCTAGCAGATTAGTTATTGACGGTAATAATTATTATAACGTTGGTATTGGAACAGGTACACCAAGTGAAAAGTTGCACGTAAGTGGTAACATAAAAGGAACTGGTAATGCTTTTTTTGGTTCAGGTGGTACTGGGACAACAGATGCTATTGTTAGTATTGACGGTGGTAGTGGAACAGGTGGCGAAGCATATTTAAGATTGATGAGAGGTGGTTCTTCAGGATTTATTTTAAATCACACTGCAAATGAAATACAAGTTAGAGCTACTGCTAATATACCTATGTTCTTTTATACAAACGACACTATTGGTATAAAACTTAACGCTAACAGTTCTGTAACTTTTTCAGAATATGGGTCTGGTACATTTACAGGCACTGCAACACAACGATTAGCTGTTGATTCTAGTGGTAATATTATAGAAGTACCTATTGGTAGTGGTGCTGTTGATGGAAGTGGTACTACTGGCTTTATAACTAAATGGACTGATGGTGATACTATTGGTGATAGTATATTAGAAGTAAACAGCGCTTTGCCAAGTGATGTTTTAATGCCACAATACATAAGACATGCTGGTGATACTAATACTTATTTTGGCTTTTATGACAATGATACTTTTTTATTAGCAACAAATAATAATGAAAGAATGCGTGTTACTGACGCTGGTAATGTAGGCATTGGAACTACTTCGCCTAGTGAAAAATTAGAAGTTGTAGGTAATATTATGGCAAACGTATCTAATACTGGTGGTTTTATGCTTACAGCTAATTCTGCTAGTGGTTTAGTAAGAAATAACGCTACTGGACTTGCTTTAAGAACAAACACTACTGATCGATTGATTATAGACAATTCTGGTGATGCAAGTTTTACTGGTGCTGTAACAGTTGAAGGTGGTATATTACATTTAGGCAAAGCAGATACATCATCTGGTCATATTAACGCTAAAGAGTTAATGACGTTTAACATTGACACAGACAATGATGACACTAACAGATATTTTGGTTGGTATACTAATGGTGAATCAGCTAGTGGTAGTGAGTTAATGAGATTAACAGAAGCTGGGTATTTAGGCATAGGTACTACAACGCCTAATAGATTACTTACTGTGGGTGGCACTTCACAATTTAATGATACAGCATATTTTGCAAATAGAGGTTTAATATCTTGGGGTTCTATGGGTGGAGGCACTGGTTTTGGTATTAGGGCTGAAAGTGGTAATGCATTAAGTTTAGGGGCTAATGGTACTTGGGACTATTTAATAATTGATACAAGTGGCAATGTCGGAATAGGGTCAAGTTCGCCTGGTGAAAGATTACAGTTACAAGTTAATGATGACACTTTTAATGACATTAACATTTTAAATATAAAAAGGGTTTGGTCAACCGCATCAACTTCAGACAGATCGCATGGAATAAAATTTAGTGATTACAATTCTACAAACGCACTTATATATGTTGATAGAACTAATTCTGCCACTAATTACAATAGTGATTTGTTATTTTTAACAAATTCAGGTTCAAGTGGTACAAATTTATCAACTAAAATGATTATTACTAGTGGTGGTAGCATAGGTGTCGGTACTTCTAGCCCCAATGTTAAATTTGAAATTTCAGACGCTACTAGTCCAATTTTAAGGTTGCATAATACAACATCAAATGGCGCAAATTCTGGTACTATTCAATTATACGAATCAAATACTAATTACGGTGCTTACCTTACATATAATGGTGACGCTAATGTTTTTCAAATTGGTACTAGAGTAAACGGCACTAATCATTCACGTGTGCAAATAGCTAGAGATACTGGTACTGTTAGGTTTAATGCATACGGTTCTGGCGCTTTTACAGGAACAGCTACACAACGTTTAGCTGTTGACAGTTCTGGTAATATAATCGAAGTAGCTATTGGTTCTGGCGCAGTTGATGGAAGCGGTGCTGCAAACAAGTTAGCAATATGGTCTGACGCTGACACACTTACAAGCGACACTAACTTGCACTGGGACACAACTAATGACAGATTAGGTATTGGGACTGCTACGCCTAGTGTTTTATTAGACATATTAGGAAGTGGGGAAGAATGGCTTAGAATAGTTGGGGGAAGTTCAAATATTAATGGGATACGACTTGGAAGTTCAAGTGGTTCAAGACAAAATGTTTTTTACAGAAATAGGAGTAATGACTTACTTACTATCAGGGCTGGTATAGATGATTCTGACATACAAATTATTGCTGGTGGAAGCGCAAATGAAATTATGCGATTTGATGGTACTAACTCAAGAGTAGGTATTGGAACTACTTCGCCAAGTGATAAATTAGAAATTGCTGGTCTTACTAACTACACAGGCCTAACATTAAAAGGAACAGGCGCGTCAAGACCAGCGCTTACATTTAAAAACGTAAATCAAAGTTATTTAGGTGCTATTTATGGAACAGAAAGTAATAGTTTAATTTTTGAATCAGGTGGGGACGGCACAACTGGTGTTGTAGCTATGACAATTAAATCTGACGGCAAAGTTGGAATCGGTACTACTTCGCCTTCTAGTACATTAACTGTTGATGGTACAGTTGAAGTACAAAACAATGCACTTTCTTTAAGAGATACTAGTAGCAATCTACAAATAAAAATACAACCTAGTGTTGGTGGTAATGGCAGAATAATGGCTCACAATACTAACATGGGTACAAACCAAAATTTAGATATAAAAGCTACACAAATAGATTTATATTCTGGTTCAATTTCAGGTAGCGCAAATGTATCTACTCTTTTATTAGATTCATCTAACAACGCAACTTTTGCTGGTAGTATTGTTATGGGTGGCGCAACATTAGCTAATAGCTATATGATAGAAATGATCCCAACTGGTGGTAATATATTAAGAAGCACAAGGGGTACTTCAGTTTTTGGTTCTTATCAAGTTACTAATGGCGCTATATATTTAGGTGCTACTTCAAATGATGCTTTAAATATAATTACAAATGATACTCCACGTATTCATATCACTAATGGTGGTAATATCGGTATAGGCACTACTTCACCTGTAAACAAACTAGATGTTAATGGTATTATTGCTGTAAATCAGACAGCTGGTGGTAATGCTGGTATAAAAATTATTACAAAGAATGATGCTGAAGCATTTTTAATCATGGGTGACCCTGATGACAATTCTATGGGTGGTATTGCATATAACAACAATACAAATAGTTTATCAATTGATTGTAATAATGCTGAAAGAATTAGTATAAATTCTAGTGGTAACGTAGGTATTGGAACTACTTCACCATCACATCTTTTAAGTATTGGCACAGAAGGTAATGCAAGTGGCAAAAAATTAACATTTTATTTAGATGGTTCTGACGGTGATTATGCTGGTATTGGCGCACAAAGAGGTGAAACCAATGTTTATTGTTCGTCAGAAATTCGTTTTATAAATGAAAGTAATTCTAGTGGTTCTGGTGCAATGTCATTTAACACTGGATTAAACACATTAAATGAAAGAATGCGTATTACTAGTGCTGGCAATATTGGAATTGGAACTACTTCACCTTTAGGTAAGTTAGATATTGTTGGAAACACAGATGATAATACTAATTTTTTAACAATTCAAGATAACGATACTTCAGCAAATTCACACAGACCAAGTATAAGGTTTAGATCAAACACAGCTCAAATTGGACAAATTGTAGGTTTAAATGCTGGAATGAGATTTTCTGTAGGTGCTGGAGAAACTTCATTTTTAGAGATTAGAAATACTGGAAATATAGGTATCGGTACTACCGCACCAGTAGGTAAACTACAAGTTGTTGATGGTGATATTAGGGTAACAACATCAAGTTCATTTTCAAATTTAATAAGTAGTAGGGCAGCAAACCCAAATGCTAACGGTTATAATTTAGGTGGGTTGTTATTTCAAGCGTATTCTACTATGACTAATTACACAACTGGTGCTGCTATATACGCGTATGCCGATGGGGCTGCATGGACATCTAGTAGCGTACCATCATATTTATCATTTCACACTGCATCAAGTGGTTCTGCAACTACAACAGAAAAAATGGTAATAAAAAATGATGGCAAAGTTGGAATAGGAACTACTTCGCCAGAATCTACGCTTGATATTAGAGGTTCAGGTGGTTATTTACAATTAACTAGTACAGCTGCAGTTGGTTCAATAAAATCTGATTATAATTTACAATTATTTGCAGACCCTGAAGACGACAATAGTAGTGGTTACCAAAATATTCAGTTTTTTACAGCTGGTTCAAATGAAAGAATGAGGGTTGGCTATAACGGTAATATTGGAATAGGGACTACTGCGCCAATAACTAAAACTCACATTAAAGGTAATGGGCTTACTGTTGAAGAATCTTCTGCGGGCAGAAAGATACAAATTATTGCGCCAGTTTCAGGAGTAGATTCAAAGATACGAACTAATGCAACTAGTGCTGGATTTATATTTCAAAACAACCCAAGTGGTGATGGTTCTACATTTGTAGATTTAATGGCAATAGGCAGTTCAGGCGTTACAACTTTCACTGGTAAAATAGATATAAATTTAAGTTCTGAGGGAACTTATTTTGTTGGTGGTTCTGGCGGTTTAAGAAGATTATCAATTACTAGTGGCACAAACACTTCTGCTGGCGCTTTACATACTTTTAATATCGCATCAAGTAATGGTAAATATAAATTTGATATTAATGGAACTGAAAAATTTTCATTAGATAGTACAACTGCTACTTTTGCTGGTAACGTAACAACAACTGGTGTTGCTTATACTGATTATGTACAAACAAGAAGTGGTACTTCTATTGATTTTAGGCATCAAGATGCATCAGTTATTATGAGAATTGATACTGATGATGCAAGAGTTGGTATTGGAACAACTTCGCCTACTTCTAAATTAGATGTTAAATCTAGTGGGTCAAATATTGACGAAATATCTTTAACACATTCAGGTAACACAGTAAAAATAGCTTCTCTTGGTCAAGAATCAGGACACGGAAGTTTAGTGTTACGAAATAACAGTGGCACAATACAAACTAGGTTAAGTGCTGGTGGCAATAATTCTTATATTTTAAATTCTAATTTGGGAATAGGAACTAGTTCACCAACTGGTAAACTTAATATAGTTCAATCATCAACAACAGACCCAGCATTAAGATTAACTGATGACGGAGTAGCAAGTTATGATTTTACGTTTCCAGACACATCAACTATTCAATTAGGGACAAACACAACAAGCGATAAAACTTTTAAATTAGTAAATGCTGGTAGTGGTAATTTAAATATTTCAGTTGATAACGCAACTTTAAAATCTACTGCGCCTGAACTTTTATTTTCTGAAACTGGTAGTGGCACTTCTAATAGAATATATGCTGATGGTGGCAATTTACATATTGATATAGACAATACAGCTAACGATAGTGGCAATTTAAAATTATTACATCAAGGGACACAATTTGCAGTGTTTAAAGGCAGTACAGGTGCTTTAGGTATTGGAACTACTAGTCCAGCCACTAAATTAGACGTAGTAGGTAGTGCAACTTTTACAGGCACAGTAACTGCTGGCTCTTATTTTCTTGGGGATGATGCTTCAATCTCATTAGCAACCACGGGTTCAGGAACTGTATTTTTAAGACCTAATGGACAAACTACATCAGGTCAAATGAAAGTTGAATCAGATGGAAACGCAACTATTGCTGGGGACGTGATTATGTCAAAATCTGCTGGACCGACATTAAACATGAATACTAATACAGCGGGTAATACTTCAAAAATTTTATTACACGAAGGTACTACTGCAAGCCCCGCAAATGGTGCATCTATAAGATATGACGGCTCTGCTAATACATTTAAAATTGGTGTTGGTGCAAATGTAAATACAACAAGATTAACAATAGACAGAGCAACTGGACTTGCGACTTTTGCAAATAATGTAACTTTATATTCAAGGTTAACTTTTGATTATGGTGGTGATCATTACCTTGAAGCTGGTACAAATAGTTTAGCTTATAAAAATTCTAGTGGTGCTGTTGTAATGACGCTTAATGCTAGCACAAAAGATGTAAGTTTTGCATCAAACATACAAGTTTATGGTTGGATAAAAGGTGCAAGTGATACAAATACACTTTATTCTGCTACAAGTTTAGGAACTTATTTGCAATCTCCAACAAATAGTGGAACAGGTGGTAATATATATTTTAGAAATTTTAGTGGTACAGTTTTTCAAACATTTAGTCAAGTAGATGGTAGTGCAACTTTTACTGGTGACATAACTATTGACGACAGTAATGCCACGTTAAATTTATTATCAGGCATAAATGGTAATAGTACAATTAATTTTGGTGATCCAGCAGACAACAATCCAGGCCAAATAATATATAGACATAATGGTAACAGCATGTCATTTGATACAGCTGATAATGAGCGTATGCGTATTGATATGAATGGTAATATTGGCGTAAATACAACATCGCCAGGTGTAAAATTTGACGTAATACATTCTGACACTGGCGCTGGTTATAGTGATGGGGTCGCAAGATTTCACAATAATACATCTAGCGTAATGGGTGGCGCTGCTGTTTTAAATGTTCGTAATTCTTATAATGCTGGGTTTGGAGGGTTAATAAAATTTTGGTCAACAAGCATTATGTCTAGTGTTGGTAATATTTCATTTAACAGTGATAGAACAGCTGTAAATTATAACACTACATCAGATTATAGATTAAAAGAAGATTATAAAGATTTTAACGGATTAGACATAACATCTAAAATTAAAGTTTACGACTTTAAATGGAAAAATAAGGATCACAGAAGTTATGGTGTAATAGCGCATGAATTAAATGATGTAGTGCCTAGCGCGGTAACAGGTGAAAAAGATGGTCAGGATATGCAAGCTGTTGACTATTCTAAATTAGTTCCGTTATTGTTAAAATCTGTACAAGAATTAAAAGAAGAAAACCTTGCTTTAAAAGCTAGAGTAAACGCACTAGAAAAAAATTAAATTAGTATATTTGTAAAAAATAAATATTATGGCAAACACATACTCATGGGATATACCCGCTGTAGATTGCAGACCAACAGAAGGTGATTTGTCAACTGTTGTTTATAACGTTCATTGGCGTTATAATGCAGATGATGGTAAGGGTAACACCGCTACGATTATTGGAACACAAACAGTTGGTTCGCCTGATCCTGAAAATTTTAAACCTTTTGCAGATTTGACCAAAGATATTGTTGTATCTTGGATTGAACCTGAAATGGATATGGCAGAAATGAAATCTAACGTTGACGCACAAATAGCGGAAAAAGAAAACCCAACAACAGAAACCTTACCATTACCAAGTGATAATGGTGGCGAATAATTAATAATTTAACAAACAGAAAAATGGCACAATTAGAAGAACAAGAGTTCGAGAAATTAAAACAACAAGAAGCTAGTAAAAATGCAATATTATTTGATATTGGTGCAATGGCTACACAAACTAAAAAACTACATAAAGCGTTTGAAAATCTGGAAAATGATATGCAAACCTTTCGTGAAGAATTAGTAGCTAAGTACGGTAAAATTAACGTTGATTTAAAAGACGGTTCATTTGAATTAGTTGAAGAAGAAGTTAAAGAGTAATGGCATTAATTAATGGAACATCTTTTGCGTTGTTTCATAATGGTAATATTCTAGGACATTCTACTGAAACTAAATTTAAATTAAATGTTGATTTACCTGAATCTACAACAAAAGCGTCAGCTGGCTTTCAAGAAGTTATAGCTGGTGTGCGTTCTGGCACAATAACTGCTTCAGCATTAACAGATTACAGTGATACTTTAAATTTTGAGCAATTAGCTGACATGGTTTTAACGCGTCAGCAAAGTGAGTTTATATTTGAACAATCTGCATTTGAGGGTTTATTTTTAACTGGTAACGGCATTATTATTAATGTAGATGAAATTGCTGAATCTGAAAATGTTGTTAGTTTTGACGTAGAAATACAGCTTACTGGATTATTTAGTTTGCAAGATGAATCAAGTGGTAGATATTGGAATACAACAGATGTTTTTTGGGAAAATGCTAACTTTGAATGGCAACTTGCATAATAAAAAAAATCGTATATTTGTAACATATTTAATCATTAAAAAATAAAAAATGGCTACAACATCAGTATTTAATGGAACTAATTTACTTTTAAAGATTGAAACTGTAACACTAGGACACACAACTAGTTGTTCACTCACATTATCTAATGACTTACCAGAGGCAACAACAAAAAATTCAAACGGATTTCAAGAGGTTATTGCTGGTGTTATAAGTGGTGAAATTTCTTTTGAAGGATTGGTTGATTATAGTGATAGTGCTAACGCAATACAAATGGCGGATTATTTATTGGCTAGAACTCAATTGACATGTGTTTTTGGAACTGCTGAAACTGGTGATGCTGTATATACAGCTGAAGGGTTTTTAAGTTCTTTGGAGCAGTCAGCTGAAATGGAAAGTCCAGTATCTTATTCAGGATCAATTACGTTAACTGGCGCGATTACAAAATCAACTAACTAATAGTTAAAAAATGGCAAACAGAAAAAGAGGTTATTACTCAATAAAATTGGGTGGTCAAAGTCGTACAATGCATTTTTCAATGAATTTTTGGACGAACTTTACAGATATTTTAGAAATACCTATTGATAAGATAGGCGAAGTATTTCAAAATGGTATAAATTTATCAACTATAAGAGCGCTAATTTATTCAGCGCTCTTGGCGTTTGACCAAGAAAATAACAACGAAATAAATTACAATATCTATAGCGTTGGTGCTTGGCTAGATGAAATGCCAGCTGAAAAAATAGAGGACATTGTCAGTGCAATGATGGAATCTAAAATTCTTGGCAATGATTTAAATGTTGGTATAAAAAGAACAGTTGCAAAAACTACAAAAAAGGGAAAGTAAAAAAGTCCATTAGTTGGGACGATTTGTTTGATTATTATATAGGGCAAATTGGAATTACGCCAAATGACTTTTGGACTAACACTTGGAAAGAAAATCAACTTCTTGGCGAATCGTATCAAATCAAACAAAACTTAGAGTGGGAGCGCACACGTTATATAGCAATGATGCTATTTAATACTAACGTTGATAAACGTGCTAACATGATTACGCCTGACAAATTATTTCCATTACCACAAGATGTTTATTTAGAACGTGGTAAACCAAAATCTACACGTGAACAATACGAAAAATTTAAAGAGAAAATTAAGAAAATAAGTAATAAAAAATAACTGTTATGTTTTTTGTATTTTTGTCTTAAATCTTTCTTATGGCAACACAACCCCTAAAAGTTAAAATTAATGGTGATGCTAGTGGCTTAAATAAAGCTATGGCAAGCGCACAGGGCAAGCTAAAATCTTTTGGAAGTAAATTAAAAGGACTTGGCAATTCTTTACAAGCTATTGCAATTCCTATGGGTCTATTAGGTGGCGCTGGTGTAAAAATGGCATTGGACTTTGATAAGTCAATGACTAAAATAAAATCATTAGTTGGTATTGCGGGTGATGAAGTAGATAAAATGGGTGAAAGCGCTAGAAAAATGGCGCTAGCTACTGGTATTTCAAGCCAAGAAGCTGGTGATGCATTATTCTTTATAACTTCAGCTGGTTTGCGTGGTTCTGATGCTATGGAAGCATTAGAAATAGCAACAAAAGCAGCTGCTTCAGGATTAGGCGAAACTAAAACAATTGCTGACTTAGCAACATCTGCAATGAATGCTTATGGATCACAAAACATGAGCGCAACGGATGCTACAGATGTTTTAACTGCTGCTGTTAGAGAAGGTAAATTAGAATCTAGCGAACTAGCTGGTGCTATGGGTGGTGTTATACCCATTGCATCAAACATGGGTGTCGAGTTTCATGAAGTTGGTGCTGCAATGGCAGCTATGTCAAGAACAGGAACAAATGCAGCTGTTGGCGCGACACAATTAACAGCAATTCTTGCGTCATTAAAAAAACCAGCAGATCAAGCTGTACAATCATTAGCCAATATGGGTTTAAGTACAGATCAAGTTCAACAAAGTTTAGCTGAACAAGGTTTAATGGCTACATTAGAAATGTTAAAAAACAGAACACAAGAATTTGGTGTTGATATTTCTAGTATATTTCCAAATATAAGAGCGCTAAAAGGTGTTATGGATTTGACTGGTGCTGGTATGGAAGATGCTAAAGGTATTTTTGATTCACTATCTAATAGCGCTGGCGCAACTGCTAAAGCATTTGACACTACTTCAAAATCAGCAAGTTTTCAATTTCAAGCTGCACTAAATGGCGCAAAAGAAACTTTAACTAGTTTAGGTCAACAATTATTAGTTGCAGTTGTGCCAGCAATACAAAAAGCTGTTGGTTTTGTAAGAAATTTACATAATAGATTTAAAGAATTAAGCCCAAGCACACAAAAGCTAATATTAGCTTTAAGTGGTGTCGCTGTTGCATTACCTACAATTATAACTTTAATTGGTGGGCTGACAACCGCATTAAGTGTTTTAATTTCGCCAATTGGTTTGATTGCAGCTGGCCTTGCAGCTGTAGCTTTTATTATACATAAAAACTGGAATGAAGTTTTGCCAGTAGTTGTTGGTTTATTTAATCAGTTTGTAGATTTATTTAATTCATCAGTGTCTTTAAGAATAGCAATTGCAGCTATTGGATCAGTTTTTAAATCAGTATTTATTGCAGCAAAAGCACAGATAATGCAATTTGTAAATATTTTTAAAACTATGTGGAAGGTAATTAAAGAGTTTTCACAAAAAGGTTTTAAAGGTAGTTTTGGTGATATATTACAAGAAGGTTTTGACAATGGCAAAACAATTGCAACTGATGCTGCCGAAGATATTGCAACAGAATTTACAGATAGTTACACAAATGCTTTATCTAGTAAATTAGAATATAAAACAGTAGAACAAGTTCAAGGAAGTTTGAATAATGTAGTTGACAAGTTTAAAGGATTTGGCAACAATTTAGTTAACAATATGTTTACTGGTGGTACTAGTGGTGGTGGTGGTGAAGAACCTACTAATGAAGATCAACCATCTGTTTTAAGTCAAGTTGTAGGAAGCGATGAAGATGAGCAAATGGTAAACGAAAAAGTTTCTAGGTTTTTAGAAACTATGAATAATTTAGGTTTAAGTGTGCAATCAATTATGTCGGCAGTTGGTGATTCGCTTATGGGAGCATTTACAGCTATGTTAGATGGTCAAAATTTTGTAAAAGTATTAGGTAATGCTTTAAAACAAATTATAAAACAATTAATAGCAGCGGCATTGGCAGCATTAGCATTATCTACTATATTAGGTGGTTTGGGTATTGGCACATTTAAAGGTGGCGGTACTGGTTTTAAAGACATATTTGGTAAACTTTCTGGGTTTGGTAAATTTGCTAACGGTGGTATTGTAAGCGCACCAACAATGGGTCTTATGGGTGAATACCCTGGAGCAAAATCTAATCCAGAAGTTATTGCGCCATTAGATAAACTAAAAAATATGATTGGCAATACAGGTGGCGCACAACAAGTGCAAGTTGGCGGTTCATTTGAAATACGAGGGCAAGATTTGGTTGTAGCATTAGAAAGAGCAAACAGTACACGTAATAGATTAATTTAATGGCATACGGTCTTAAATATAAATTAGAATTTAGTGATGTCTTAACCAAAGGTAAAAAAATAGAAATTTGGAAGGACAATTATACAGGTAGCGTTTTACCTATGGTTGGGCAAGCCGAACCAGTTGTAATAAAATGGAATGCTAATGACGATCCATACAATTCACCTATAATAGGATCAGTTTGTACGTTAAATTTATTTACTACTGATACTGTTACTTATGATGATTTTTATGAACATGATGAGCGTGAATATAAAGTAAAAATTTCATATAAAGATAGTTCAAATGTTTATAGGACTTATTGGATGGGTTGGTTGGTTGTTGATAGATTTAAAGAACAGTATAAAGCTAATCCTGTTGCATTTAGTTTAAATGCTTATGACGGTTTAGGAACACTTGATAATTTTGATGCGCCAATAGGAACTAATCCATTTAATGAAGCTACTGGATTAGCAAATAGAACAAGAATTGCCACAATACTTGCTAAACTTAATTTAGGTTTTGATATATATGTACAGGCAGATTTATGGCAAGCAACATTTGGAACACCTACATATCCAATGCTTAAAAAAGTAATGCAAGAATCACTAATTACAAATGGCCGTAATGAATTACTTAATAAATTTGATTTGCCAACATGTAAAAAACAATTAGAAGCAATTTTAAAAAATTATAATTGTCGTATTTTTCAATCGTATGGACGTTGGTATATTGTAGAAAATTCTAACATATTTGACGCAAATGTTAAATCTACAATATTTAGTTCTGCAACTGGTGGCACAACACCAACAGGCATAAGATCAAGCATAACATCACAATTAGTAAGTGCTAGTGCTGAAGTAATACAAACAGACATATATAATTCATCTGGCGTATATCAATCAAGCACTAATGAATCTTTATTAAAAATAGTGCCTACTAGTTTAAAAAATGTTAATGGCGATTTAACAAGGGAATACATACAACCAATAAATGAATCTAAATATAAATTTACAACAACACAAAATAATTGTTATTCTTATACTAGAAATATTGGTTTTGAATATGGTAGTTACGGGTGGATTTTTACAAGTTACGCAACATTGGTTACTGATGATTTTTCACAACAAGGACGTAAAGCTGCAAAATTAGTAAATGCACCAACTTCTGGAGAAACTTTAATTTTTAATTCTGACTATGTTGGTCAAACAGCTAGATCATGGAATCATTATTATACTGGTGTAAGCGCACAAGTAGGTGTTTTTGTTGAAAAAAATGAAAACAGTGTAAGTAATTTTCAAATACAATTTAGAATAGTTGTTAGTGCGCCCCCTAACTTTAAATATTGGGACGATGAAAACAGCACATGGACCAACACAAGTACGACAATTACAAGGTCAATTGAAGTTTTTAATAATTGGCAAACTATTAATGTTAGTTTTGATGGCACTGGTTATCCAACAAATTTAACAAATAATCAAGTTGGTATTCAAATTTTAAATTGTACTTATTCTGGAACTGGTGTTGACGATATATATTTTGATAATGTAGGAATTATAGGTAATTATTTTAGACCAAGTGGCACACCTACAGCGCCAAATGACAATAGAAATATACCTAGTTCATATATAGAATTTGCAAAAAGAACAACAGCAAATAATGTTTATAGTGATGAAAAAATTATAACAGGCACATATTATTTTAGCACTGGTAATGGAATACCGACACTATATGCATATAAAAGAACTAGGGACACACAATTAAAACCAATGTATCATAGGCATTTACAAAACATAATGAATGATTACAGAGAGTTTTTGGTAAGATATGAAGGCACTTTTAGGAATATGGAAAATGATCCTGTAAGCATGCACAATAGAATATGGTTTAATTTTGGAACGTCAATAGCCCAAGACCCACAAAGTTGCTATATTGATGGATTAACATATAATGTAAAATCAGCAAACGCAAAAGTTATAGCCCACTTGCCAAATGACGATGATGATTTAAGTTGTGATTTTAGAATTACGTCAGAATAATCTTTGCTTTCCTTTTCTGTTTGCAAGAAGCCGTCACAGTTAATTTAATTGTGGCGGTTTTATTTTTAAAATATTTTTTTTGTTTTATTGAAAATAAATTTTAACTTTGTTTAAATATTAAAAATAATTTATGATTGAAAAAGCATTTAAAGGCGATCTTAAACGTCTTAGGTTGAAACGATACGATGTTTGTGAAATGCTACATTGTACAATGCCAACATTAAAATCAAGAATAAACAAACCAGAAACTTTTACTGTTAACGAAATTGTTTTGTTAAAAGACAACGGTTTTAGTTTATTATATAATAATTTGTTAAATATATTAAAATGAAAAAAATAAAAATACATGGGAAGGATTACATTGAGGTAAATGAACGCGTCAAATATTTTAGAGATAATTATGACGGTTATTCTTTAACATCAGAAGTAATAGAAAAAACTTCAGAATCAATTATGATACAGGCAACAATTAAAGACAAAGAGGGTTTTGTTATTGCTTCGGGAATTGCTGAAGAAATAAAAAGCAATAGTGGTATAAACAAAACATCTTACGTTGAAAATTGTGAAACCTCTGCATGGGGTAGGGCTTTGGGTAATTTTGGTATTGGTATAGATACTAGTATTGCCAGTGCTAATGAAGTTGCTAATGCTGTTGCAAATCAAGATGATAGGCAATGGCTTACTGAAAGCCAATTTCAGTCAACATTAAAAGGCACTAAAAAGAAAGCAGAAAATGTTTTAAAGAAATTTAAAATGAAAAATGAGTACAAAAATAAAATTATAAACCAATTTAAAATTAAATAATATGTCAGAAAAAAAATCAATTTACGTTAACGGTGTAAGGTTTTTTAAACCTAATGAAAATGCACCTGAAAATTTAGTTGCTAATGTTTTGATTACACCAAAATTATTAGGCGAATCTTTACGTCAAGATGAAGTAAAGGACGCTAAGGGCGAATATCAAGGCAATAAGCAATACCGCGCTACATTATGGAAAAATAGTGACGGTAGTTATAGCATGAGTTTTAATACTTATAAAGCTGAAAGCAAAGTTCAGCAAGCAGAAGAAAGTGGCGATGACTTGCCATTTTAGTTTTAACAAAAGGGTGGCTATTAGTCACCCTTTTTAATTAATAAATTATGGGAAAAAGTAAAGTAATAACACCAAAATATTATAATGGTTTAAATGATTATACAGCAAAAGAAGTTGTAGATAATTTTGAATTAAACTATCATTTAGGTACTGCATGTACTTATATATTAAGAGCATATAAAAAACATGATACGCCAAATGAAGATTTACAAAAAGCAATAGATCATTTAACTTTTGAATTAGAGCGAATTGAATACATACAACAATATAATAGGAATCGTGATTTTAAAGATCATATTGTTTTAAATGCAGCAAAAAAAAGAATAGAACAATTAAAAAACCCAGCTACTTATATAGAATAATTATGAAAAATAATAAATTTAACGGGTCAACTGAAGCATTAACTTTTTTACATTATAGAGTTGAGGCATTAGTTAAAGAAAATAAAAGGTTAACAAATAAATTAAAAAAATGTCAAAATGAAAACAGTAAGGGATAGCAACGAAGAGTATCATTCTAGTCCAGGTATAAGTGCCTCTGGGTTAAAAATGATATATAAAGAATCTGTAAGTAAATATTTAAAGCGCAAACCATTTGAATCAAAATCAATGGCATTAGGTACTGCTGTACATTCTGCTTTATTAGAACCAGATGAATTTAGTCGAGAATATTTAGTGTTACCTAAAATAGATAGGCGAACAAAAGACGGTAAAAATGAATATAATAATTACATGAGTAAGGCGAACAACAAAACTTTGTTAGCATCAGAAGATTATAATATTATAAATGAAATAAATAAAAATTTAAAAAAAAATAAATTAGCTAAGTTTTATTTAGAAGGTCAAAAAGAAATATCACATTATGGTCAATACAATGGTGTCGAAGTTAGAGTAAGGCCAGATGTTATAAATATGCATAGGGGATATATCGCAGATGTTAAAACATGTAGAAATAATTCACCTAAAAATTTTAAAAATGATGTGTATAAATACGCATATCATTTACAGGCGGCATTTTATATGGATATGATTGATGGTATTGACCATTTTAAATTTGTTACTGTAGAAACTGTTTATCCTTACACTGTTGAGGTTTACACGTTAAGTGAAGAAATGATTGAGCAAGGACGTAATGCGTGGAAGCAAGCATTTAGTGATTATGAAATGTATTTAGAAACTGGTGTTGTTCCAAGTTATAATTGGTATCAATACGCTAACGATGGAAGTTATTTATTATGAAACATTATAGAGATATTGTCGAAAAATATTACAGCATTGACATTGCTGAAAAAAACAGAAAATTAAAATATGTATATGCGCGTGCAATTTATTTTTATTTATGTGATAAATATTCAAAAGCGCATAGGACAGAAGTTGCTGAATCTATAGACAGGCATAGGTGTACTGTTTTGCATTCTTTAAAAACATTTCCATATATGTT
>CEPM01011509.1_pt1 | contig 19614 bp, 43 predicted proteins | sample 530371 | NCBI WGS metagenome assembly CEPM01 (sample SAMEA2620004, study PRJEB7988) | marine metagenome | biome: marine biome (ENVO:00000447); feature: surface water layer (ENVO:00002042); material: "saline water (ENVO:00002010), including plankton (ENVO:xxxxxxxx)" | depth 5 m
ACATATTCTATAATTTAACTATCTCCCATTCTATTCCAATATACAAGCGATGAACCTAATCCACCTGTGAATAAATCACCTGTTTTGCCTGGATTATCATTCGTTGCATTGTAAATCAACTCAACCTCTGACAAAGATAAGGCTTTGTTAAATACTGCTACTTCGTCTATTTTACCAGTAAAATAAGCTGGAGTGCTTCCACTTGCTCTACCTATGTTTGTATCAGTTGTGACAGTTCCTATAGTAGCATTCTGAGTTATTGCTGTGCCAGATACGTCTGTATAAGAATTTCCATCAATATAAAGTTTAGTTCTTTGATTTGCTGTTGATAAAGTACTATCAATAACTAAAACAATATGGTGCCATTGATTTGTGTTTAAAACAGTTAAAGTTTGATTATTGTAAATTCTTGAACCAGCTAAATATACATCAAACCTATCACTATTGATTAAAGGCATTAAAATAAGTTGCCCATCTGTTCCTATTGGATAAGAAGCAACACCAGAACTATCGTTCATCCAAAATGAATAAGTAACTTTTTGCAAGCCATTTATAGCACTTAAGTTTCCAGCATCTACATAAGAATCTGTTCCATTAAATGACATAGCTGCATTGTTATCTAGCAATGTTAAATTAGCAGCAGTAACTCCGAAGTTCTCTATAATACCATTATTAGCACAACTAGTACTAGAACCAGCAGTTTGGTAGAAAATCTTATAAGTCCCAATAGTAGAGTTAGCTAAGTCAATCTCACCAGTGGATGAATTAATACTCAATCCTGGAGTAGCACTATAAGTACCTCCACTTGTTCCTGGAGCACTTGTCACGCTAGCTGTTCCAACTTTAGGGAAACTAGTTCCACTATAAGCAAATGTAGTTTGGTCTAGCGGTTTAACAGTAATAGTGTTGTCCACATTAACAGGACAAGTTCCTGCACTTGTATATCTTACGGTATAAGTACCTGCGTCAGATGCTTGTAAATTAATTACACCTGTTGTTGAATTAATACTTAATGTTCCTGAGCCAGCGTGCTTGGTAAATGTTCCTCCAGTAGCTCCAGTTACTGTTGGTTCATCAGTGCTTGTTGCATAAGTGCCGTGGAATAAAACAACTCCTGGAGTAGAAGCAGCAGAAGCTCCAGGCATATAATAATTGGTTCCTCCTATATAATGAGAATGACTTTGACCATCGTTACTATAAGCATTAGCATCAGTCTGACTAGTAAACATTGGATAGTAACCATTTACATTTTGAGCACCTGGTACAGTTGGCATTATACAGTAGCTAGCTGCAGCGTATTGTACAGTAGCTGTATCTGTAGCAGTAACTGTTATTTGTTGGCTAGCAGTATTAAAACATCCATTAGCGTCTGTTCCAGTAACGGAATAAGTTATAGTAGCTCCTGGAGTTACAGTGATTGCAGCTGTAGTCTGTCCATCACTCCAAGAATAACTTCCACCAGCACCAGCGCCACTAGCAGTAAGAGTTACACTATCTCCAGCACAAATAGAGGTGCTAGATGCACTAATAGAAATAGTTGGTAATGGATTAACAGTAAATGCAGCACTAGCTGTATTTTGACAACCATTACTACCTGTACCAGTAACGGAATATGTGCCAGAAGAATTAACTGTTATCTGAGCTGATGTTGCTCCCGTAGACCAAAGATAAGAAGCACCTCCTGACGCAGTAAGTGTAGCTGAAGAACCATCACAAACAGATAAAGATGGGTTAGGAGTAATAACAATAGTTGGTAAATTCTTTATGGTTACTTGAGTAGTAGCTGTTTCTCCAGTAGAAGCAGTATAAGTAACTGTATAAGGTGTGTTCTCATCTGGTGTAGATGTATCGGTATTGATAACACCCGTAGTAGAATTAATAGTCAAGCCAGTTGTTGAAGCAAAAGTTCCACTTCCTGGATCACCAACAACAGTAGGAGCAGCAGTATTGCCACCATCTTCACAGAAAGAAGTAGCAGAATAAGTTATAGATAATCCAACTTGTATACTTAAATCAAAATTTCTTGAAGTAGGACAGTTTCCTGTAGTAGTGTAAGTAATGGTGTAAGGACCACCTACCGTAGAAGCAGCTAAATTAATAATACCACTTGAGCTATTGGTGTTCGTTCCGCTATCTGCAAATATGATTCCAGTAGGTCCGCTAAATACACCACCTGCTAATCCTGTTATTGTTGGAGCAGGGTTAGAAGCGTTTTGTCTAAAACTAGTTGATGAATAAGAAAAAGAAGCATCATCAGGAGCTTGAATAGTTATGGTGTCTTCAGTAGGACCAATACTATAAGTAACTGTATAAGTCCCTACAGTGGAAGCACTAACATCAATAACACCTGTAGTTGAATTTAAAGAAAGTCCAGCAGGAGTTGCAGAGAAAGTACCACCTGGTAATTTTATAACAGGAGTTACATCAGAACCATTTTGACAAGCTATAGTTGTATTATACCTAAAAGCTTTACCAAATAGTTCCTGGAATCCAATACCTATTCCAGCTCCTATATTCATTCTACCAGTGTGCTATAAAGTTTGAAGCAATATCTGAACCAGTGGGAGCTTCTATCCTTACTACTTGAATAGGTAAAAATTGTCCAGCTTGTAATCCAATATACTCTACTGTGTCTCCTGCAGCGGTAACCAATTTAATGTCTCCAGCTCCTCCACAATATAATATACACCCTCTAGTGCTTTGAGAATATATTTGATAATTATCTCCAGAAGCAGTAAATATGTTACCACTTAAACTTAGTTGTGTCCCACTGTCTATTGCGGTAACCCTAGCATAAGCTCCAGTTGATACATTTTCTACAATAAATCCTGTTTGAACAGTATCAGCAGTAAATGTATTCGCAGCAGCTACAGTTAATTTGTTAGCTCCTGAAGTAGCGCTAGTTCCGCTAATACCAGCAAAATCTGGATCAGGTATATTAATACCAGTTGTAGTTGAATAAACTGGTAAAGCTCTTGTGACTTGTAATCTTTGGTATGCCATATTTTATTTTTTAAAAGGAAATTTTCTATTTAATGAATCTCGTCTTTCGGCACAACCACACGGTTTGCCCGTAGCTTTTGAAACAGTGTCTACTACTTTTTTAATACCAGTGACCTTGGTTACTCCTTCTACTAAATCTCCTAATCCTTGCATTTGCATAATTTGTTAGGACAAGAAGCCACATTAAACATTAACTTAGATATAAGCCAGTTCCATTTACACTGCATTTTAATCCAAGTGTTTTGAATCCATAAACCTAATTTTACTAAAGCTTTACCCATTACTTTTTAATCAATTTGCCTAAGTGACCTTTTACACTAGATGGATAGTGCTTTTCATATTTCATAGAGTGGTCTCCACCATAAGCGTGACCATAATCTTTTTTAGACATAGCCTTAGACTCGTCTCTTCTATCTTTCATAGATTGTTTGTGTGACCCTTTGTGCTTCATTCCTAATGACTCATCTAGTCTGTCGTTGTATCCTTGTTTCATTTTTTAAATAAATTAATGTTATCATTTGCCATCTCGTTGCCTTCGGCAATCATTCTGACTTTATCAAATCTTTTTTGCATTCTTTTCATATCCACTAGCTTGGTGATACCCATTCTAGAGTCTGGTCGCATATTGATTTCACGACCAAATTTCATTTCTAAACCATCCATAATTCTTTTTTTTACAAATATACTAATATTTTAAGTGTGCTCTAAAAATATGTCGAACTTGTAAGTTTTAGTAGCCATTAAAGGGTGTATTCCTATGTTAAATGTAAAATAGTTATTAGGCCCCATATCATCGGTTTGAACTGGGGAAACCTGAACTAGGTTAGCTGGTTGTATATTGTAAACTGTTCCAACATCACCTACTTCTACAGGATTGTGTAATGGACCAACAGGCGTAGCTACACCACCATCAGCAGGATTAGTACTTAAATTTACACCTGAAGCAGTATAATTAGCATATGAATTAGGAGTTGATTGATAAGCTACAAACCTCCCAATTGTTGGTCTTATAGCACTAGGAGCTGGAGAGTCTGTTTCTAAAAAGTTAGAATACACTTTTGTGTTAACTAATTGCCTAGTTCCAACTATATTTGTTAAAGATGACCAATAATCTTCACCAGGAGCTGATCCTGAAATTACATTAAATGTTAAAGTAGGAAAACCTGATACAGATAAGTTGTCATACCAATTTGCTCCAGTAGGGTTTATTAATTGCGCTCCAGCTTTACCAACACCCCAAGCACTTGTTCCAGTCCCGTTAGTATGAGCAACTGATATTGTTGGTAGTTGAATTTGACCTGTTGCAGGTGGGCTCCATACCCAAGCTCCAGGTAATGGATTCTCTACACAGCTAAACACATAAGGTTGACCGTCATTGGGTATTGATGCGTATCCATCAACAACTCCGTTTATCTCGCCTCCCGTAACAGAAGGGAAGACTAAAATAGACATTGATGAAGTATTTACAAAAGTAGTTTGCTTTCCTGTGGTTGGCGCAGGCAGTCTAGTTGCTAAATTTGATGTAGTAGCGGTATCTATAACATTGATTCCGTATATAGCTTGAGATGTAGTAGTTGCATCAGTCCCTTGAAGTGTTAAGGTTTGAACAGTTAGCGCTCCGCCACCTGATGCGGCAGCTATATCTTCAATAGTATATATTGGGGCTAACGAATTTAATAATGCAGATTTTTTATTCTTATAATCATTACCAGGAATTATTCCTTGAAACTTAGTGCCTGCAGGTATTTCAGCCATAATTTTTAATTTTTACAAATATAATTAATATTTTCCTCTTCGACTTTTTGGAGAGCTTTTTGTTGAACCTCCCTTGCCAGCCCATAGATGTTTGCAGGCCCAATATCGAGCTGTCAACTTCGACTTGGCTGTGTCACATTTATGTCTGGCTCGGAAAGATTTTCGTGCCGCAGCACTATAGTTATGACCATATCCTTTTGCGCCAAAGTGAATCAACTTCTCTTTACCACCTTCACAAGCTTTGACCATTTTCTTTTTACCAGCCCTGTCACTAGGTCGGACCGAGTTACACTTCATTTTACTTTTATCAGCCATTTTCTTCTATTTCTTCATAATCAAATATCCAATCACTATATTCTCTATTGCGATTGTATTGATCAATGTACCATTGTTTATCTCTAGGCATTTTTAGCTGCTTTGGTATTTGCAACAAATTGTTTTTTACCACCAGATGCTTTCTTCTTTCTAGCGGTAGCCGCTCTTTGTCTTTTGCTTAAACTTCTTGCTTTTGCTAATGGCAAGCATCTATCTGGATTCTTTTTATTTTTACTAGTACCGCAAGCGCCTTTTATTTCGCCATCGGTACCAATACGAACCCATTTCTGGTCTCGCCATTTTTTTAGCTCGCCCATTAATATCCAGACTTAGTTTTCTTTTCCATTCCGTAACCAGGGTTGTTTTTCTTTTTTCCACCTGACATCTTAGCAAATGAATCTGCTTGAGCTTTTCCCACAGCATTGTATGGAAATACTCTTTTTTTACCTTTTACTTTTACTGTTGGCATTTTTTTTCTTTTTTAATAATTTAAAATCTGCTCCCGTTATTTTATCAAAGGGCATTGCTAACCTAGCAATCTTTCTTTGTTTGGCACTTAACTTACTCATTTTTTCTTTTTAATAGATTTAATAAGACGGTCTATTTTATTTGCTTGTGCTTTGTGCATAGCAGAAGCTTTTTTTAGTTGAGAGGATATCTCTTTTAATTTTTTTGAATCCATTATTTTCCTTTTCCGTAGTTAGGGTCTTTGCAATATTTACTTGCAGCCATATTTGCATAAGCACTTGGATACTTATCAAAAGTTCTTTTTGCCCAAGCTATACCAGCTGGACATATTTTGTTTTTCTTTCTTTTTGCCATATATTTAGCAAAGATATGAAAAAGATTGTAAGGAGACCTCACGATAGAATACAACCATCTCACGATTACCTCAAGTACTGGAGAATTATTAGGTACTGGGCTAAGAAACAATACGGATTTACCGTAGCTGATTTAGATATAATGTTCTTTCTGTACTCAGAAAGATTGTTTACTAAAACACATTTTCATAAGTATGGAAATATTATGTCTTGGGACCCAACTCGTTTTAAAAGCTTGATAGAACGTGGATATATTCACATATGGAGAGAAAAACAAGGTAAAGAAGCTGCTCTTTATGAAGTTACTTTCAAAGGTAAAAGAGCTATTAATAATATATATAAGAAACTAAATGGTGAGGCAATAGCTGAGTCAGCTGAAATAAACCCTATATTTAAAGACGATGTAAGGTATATGGATAAAGTTTATCGTAATGCTATACTAGAATTAAACAAGTCTATAAAACAACCACAACGTCCCGCTCTTGAATAACAACATACGACTGATCGTTGATGATTACCTCGTGTGCTTGTGCCTTGTCGTAATAAATAACATCTCCTTCTTTAATTGTACTAACCTCAGTACCTGGTTTTACTACCGTAGCTTTCTTATATCTAAAAGCAAACGCATCTGTTTGAGATAAAAGCAAACCCGATTTAGTTTTTAGTTCTTCTTGAGCTGGAGTAATGATAATGTATTTATTTATTGGCTTCATTCTCTTTCATTTTTTTAAGAGCCTCGTCATAGTCTGGCATATGTTTAATTAGTTCGGCTGTGCCGACTGATAGTGTAACTAAATGCTGCACAGCAGCATTTAGAGATTTTATTTTATTTTGCATTTCAATTAGCTTACTTTCTTTCATAGTCTATAACTTATTCCAACCATTACAAAAAACCCACCAGACGCCAAGGCATAGGTATTGGGATTCATTCCAAGTTGTTGATTATTCCAAATCATATTGGCTCCAGATGCTGTCATCAAACTTAAGCCACCTATTATTGCTAATCTTCTCATTTTTGTTTTAGTTTAGATGATATTTCATCTAATTTATTCGTAATATTTGTTAAATGATTATTTAAATTAAGCTGAAAAGAATGCTCTTGTTCTGCTCTGTATATCTTAACAGTTAAATCTAAAATTTTTGCAGGGGTTATTTCAATGTCTGAAAATTCTTCAATTAAATAACGTTCTAATTCAAGTATTTCTTTTATTATTTTTTTATCTTCCATTTTATTTTATTTTATTTTTATTTTATTTCTCGTGCCATTGTAATGATGGCGTTAGTACTTAATATGGTTGTTGCTACTGACACTGCGTTCTTAAGTGCGTTCTTAGTTACTTTCAATGGGTCTAATATTCCCATCTTGTACATATCTCCAAACATACCATCCTTCACATCGTAGCCCATCTTTGAGTCTGTGTTGCTTACCAATCCCTCTATCTCCATAACATCTCCTTCAGACAGTCCAGCATTTTTCATAATAGTTCTAAAAGGAGCTTTCATAGACTCAGATAAGTTTTCTCCAGCCAACTGGTCATCTCCATCTAATAGTTTGTGGCCTTCTCTCCATAATGTCACACCACCGCCAGGAAGTATACCTTCGTCTAGTGCTGAACGAACTGCACAAACCGCATCATCTACCCTATCGTACTTTTCCTTCTGCTCAATGTCTGAGTTGCCACCAACATATATTACGCCAATAGCTCCATTCAAACAAGCTATTCGCTCACTCATAAATACTACATCTGGCTTAGACTTGGTATTGTCCTTTTGAACTTTTAACTCTTTTACTCTTTCTTTAATTATCTCTTCATCACCGTGACCACCTAACATAATGGTTTCATCTCTACCTACTACCACCTTATCTACCTTGCCTAAATCCTCCATTCTAATTAGGTTGAGGTCATCACCAGTTTCTTCAGCGAAATACTTACCACCAGTTGCTACTGCTATGTCATTCATTAGCTCGTGTCGTTTGTAACCAAACTGTGGTGGCTCAATTTGACACAGCTTCAATCCGTTTCTAACTACATTAGCCGATAGTGTGTTCATTACATTCGCACTGCACGAAGCAATGATCAGTAGTTTGTGTCCACCATTGATAATTGGTTTTAGTACGTTCTCAATTTGAAGTACGTTACTAATAACGTGGTCCGATAAAAGTACATAACAATCGTCCAATATGCACTCATCCTTTTTTTGGTTATTCACGAAAGAGTTAGCGCCCCACCCTCTCTTTAATTGAATACCTTTATGAACCTCACTAAAGGTTTGGTCATTCTGAGAATTCTCTACCGTAACCACGCCATCAGTACCTACCTCTAAATAAGTATCTGCAATTATTTTTCCTAGCTCTTTATCGTTATTTGCCGATATAGTAGCCACGTCTAACAAACCTCTCTTAGATAACTTTTTAGACGTTGCTTCTAAGTTTTGAATAACTCTTCTAGTATATTCATTAATTGACTTGATGTATTTGTTAGAACTAATGTTATTTTCATCTAAGTGTTTTAACCCTTCTTTTACTATGGATTCAGCCAAAACAATAGCTGTTGTTGTTCCGTCTCCTGCTACATTCGCAGTGTTTTGAGATGACTCTCTAAGCATTTGAACTGCAAGGTTCTCTACTGGATCAAGTAACTGAACTGCCTTAGCTACTGTAACACCATCTTTGGTAACTGTGATTCCGTGGGTGTGGGCTGGTGATTCAATAACGACTGTGTTTCCGCCTGGACCTAGCGTGCTCTTTACCGCTTCGCTAATTTTATTGATGCCAGCTTTTAGTTTAGTTCTGGCTTGCTCGTGCAAGACGAGCTCTTTTGGATTGTATGACATTAGATTAAATTTTCTCCAAATATATAAATTATTTTAAGTCATACAAATAAACTAATTTTTTTTATTGTTTTGACGCACAACTATTTGATTATCAATAAGTTAGAAATAACCTGACGGTTTGTTTTTAGCTAACTGCCTGATTATCAAGTAGTTTGACGGTTTGACGGTTTTTTCTCAAAAAATCAGCACTATATACTTTCTTCTTTTTCTTTATTTACTTTTTTATTTTTTTTATACTAAAAATCGTCAAAATCGTCAGCTATTAATAATATATAGTTGATTTACAGTAAGTTAGAGTAAATTATATAAAGTAAAGGTTCGTCAGATTTCCGTCATAATTTTGACGATAATCGTCATATTTAACCGATCGTTGTTATATCTGGGCTTTAACCATCGTAACTTTTCACTAATAACAACATAATACAATCGGTGTTTAGACTGGTAACACAGCCAAATAAATTTACGAAATATATATAAGTTGGGGGCTATATACTATTATACACACACACGCGCGCATAGAAAAGTGATATTTTTTTTGGGGTGTGGGGTGTTGTTTTGGTCGTTGCTTGTGGATTTTTTGCCGTTTTTGTGGTAGTGGTTGCCTACGTGTACGCGCCTACGTGTACGCGCCTGGGCGATCGCGCGCGCGCCAGTATGCGCCTACGTGCGTGCGTCTGCGCCTGCGTAATGTAATTTTTTCAACTTAAATTATCCGTTTTAAAACGTTTATAAATGGTTAAAAGTATTTAAACACCCTTACAAAGGGAATAAAACCCTAACCCCATTTAGACCAAATAAATAAAAATATTTTTTTTCCTCTGTTTGTCCTCTGTTAAAATGGTGTAAAAAGTAATAGTTTTTGTTTAACGTTGCTAAAGTTTTTTTCTCCTCTGGAGCTCCTCTGTTAATCCAAGATTTTAAAAGTTAAACAGATTTTGTAGTCTCATTTACTTGTTTTTACTTAGCTGACGAAAACAATAAATAAATAATACAATTAAACTTAAATTTAAAATTATGAATGTATCAAAAGATTTAGAAAATATAAAACTTAGAAAGGCTTTATTTAATGAAGTCAAAACAGAGTTAAAAGAGATTGAAGTAAGTTTACAAATAATAAAAGGGAAAATTTCAATTGAAGAATTAACAGACTTCAACGATAACTTTATAAGAGATAATAAAATTATGATAGATGTTGACATATTAGAAGAAAATATTAGAACTTTAAAAAGATTTTTAAACATATTTAGAAACAGTTAAAATATTAAAACGGGGCTTTAATTAGCCCCATTTAAAACTAGATTATGATAAGAATTAAAGACAATAAGCAACACGGTATTAAACCTAATATAGCTAACAAGCATAAGAAAGGCTCTAAAATTGTACGTATTCAAACTATTATAGATAACCAAATAAAAAACATTGATACGGCTATATTTAAAGCAGATAGAGCCGAAAAGCAAAGAGACAGAAGGAGAGCCAAAAGAAGATAAAACACATATTTAAACACGTGGAGACCACACGCAAAACGGATACGCAAATAATAGTTTATTGCAAGTTGAACAAAGCTAATAAGCAGAAACAATTTAAATTGTCCTTGTATAACTATTAAAAAAACACAAAAATGAAATATACTTTAATTTTTACCGATGTTGATAACAACAGTTTTGAAATCGACATTAACACGAATGAAAAAAACATTAATTTAATTGCAGGCACATTGTCAAACAAAGTAGTAAAATTTATTACTTTAATGAGAAAATACAATCAAAAAATCGGTTTTAAATTTGCTCGAAAATTTGATGTTCAATTTTTGCAGGATAACAAAGAAATCAAATCATTTAACGGAATTTCCTTAAATGGTGAACAATTCGGAGTTAAACTAACTTTAGTAAACAATGAGAAAAGCAAAACTAAATTTTCTTCTTTTATGGGCGAATTTATCAAAGATTTAGTTTGCACAATGGGACAAGACGAAGAAATTACAACGGCTGAATTATTAAAAGAGTTAGCAAAATAAAACCCAACTTAAACAACTAGGGAGCAAAGAGCTCCCTTTTTTATTAATTAAATTAAATACAAATGAAAGAATATAATTTACTATATACCAAACTCATAAATAAAACAATAACTAAACAAGAAGAAAAAAGACTATTTGAATTAGCTTTTGGAACAGAGTTTATGAAATCAAATGACAAAGGAACTTTAAAAGAATATAAATAATTAAACTTAAAAACAAATGAAAAAATTAGAAACTAAATTATACATTGTGTTAGATGAGCATACACTCAACACAATGAAAGGGAAAGGAAATAAAACAGCTAAATTCAAAACTTTTGAGGAAGCAGATCTGAAAGCAGCTGAAAAGCTGGAAATATGGACAGTTGTTGAAGTGTGGTTCGAACATAGTTGGATACATCACAGAGTAAAAGAATTAAAAGCTCTAGATACTATATAAAAAATTTTACTATATTAGCTGACGAAATTAATAAATTATGAAATCAAATATAATACAAAATGTACAGCATTTAGCAGGCAAGCTATTTAATAAAGAAGTTGCAAAAATGCATTATTCAACCGACAGACTAAATGGTTTTACAATGAATCAATTACTAGAGTCTGAGAGATGGTTTAAAAGAGAGGTATTAATTAAAAATCAAATCAAATGGAAATCCAACAATATAAAGACGTAAAAAATCTCCTATCCAAAGGAGGTAACGCAAAGATAAATAAGAATGAAATCACGACATTCAACTTGTCTCTTGCTCCACACACACAAAATGCAAAAGGTATAAACCTATGCCCAAAAGCATCTAAAGGATGTGCATTAGCTTGTTTGTTTACTGCTGGACGTGGAAAGTTTACCAACGTACAGCAAGCACGAATAAATAAAACGAATTATTATTTATTTGACAAACAAAAGTTTATGGATCAACTAGCAAAAGAAATAAATAAAATAGCTTTAAAATCCACAATCACAAACGAAAAATTTGCCCTTAGGTTAAATACATTGAGTGATGTTGATTTTGTTTATCAACTTAAAAAGTATTGTGATTTAGACTTATTAAATGATGATACTTACAAAAATATTATTGTCTATGATTATACTGCTATTATTGGAAAAGTTAAAAAATATCTTGGAACAAGATACCATCTAACACTATCCAGGAAAGAAGATAATGAGCAAGATGTGATGGAAGCTCTTGAAATGGGTGGTAATGTTGCCATAGTATTTAAGGATTTACCCAAAACATACAAAGGTTATAGGGTAGTAGATGGAGACAAAACAGATTTAGAGATGACTAAATATAAAAATGTTGTATTGGGATTAAAAGCCAAAGGAGATGCTAAAAAAGACACAACGGGATTTGTAATATAAATTAAAATAAAATCAAATGATAAATAGAGTAACAAAAGAAGAATGCCTAGATGCCATTGAATATCTATATGGACAAGGATTTATTGAAGATATGTCAAGGGATCAAAAATGGGCAGTTGAAATACTACTTAAGAAAGTAGCAAATGAATATAAACTTAAATTAAATTAAAATGGATTTAAAAAATATATCAAGTGAAGACTTGAGAAATGAACTAGAATTAAGAGGTTATTACACTGAAAACTTATGGCACGTAGATGATGTGTTTCAAAATTATGATTGTGAGCCAGAAGAAGCTCAGAAAATATTAAACAGTTCTTTAACAAATGAATGGATAACTGAGCAAATATTTCAAACAATTAATGAAATTTCAAATGAATATAAACTAGACTTAGGATTATGAGTAAATATAAATTAAAAGCAGTAAGAGTCCCTGACTTTGATATGGTTGGTGATAAGCAGTATGGAGATTCGCCTTATGGAGTTTGTCTTGATGTGTATGATTTAAATAATAATTTTTTAGAAAGTGGCTCAGATTGGAGTTATTTTGAAACAAAAGAAAAAGCAGAAGAATTCTGTCAAAAATTTAACTTAAAAAACAATAGAAATTATGGGAAGATATTATAATGGAGATGTGAATGGTAAATTTATGTTTGCCATTCAAGGTAGCGATGCACACGAAAGATTTGGTGCAGTCGAAGAACAATCAAACTACATAAATTATGTAGTGTATAGAGATAGTTATGCCGAGATATGTGCAGAGCTTGACAGTATAGACAAATCATCTATTGAAAAGGTAGATAAAATGTTCAATCAAGAGGGAGGATACAATGATGAAATCAAAAAGGAGTTTGGTGTGAGTGAAAAGGATTTGTCAGAGTATGCAGATTATGAGATAGGGATGCAGTTAAAAGAATTCTTTGACGACAATCCAGACTGTGATGAATGTAGATTTGATGCAGAGATATGAAAGAGAGATTATTAATAATGTTTTGCATATGTGCCTTAATTGGAGTTATGCTTATAATGACAGCGATATGAAAGAAATAGATAGAACTAAAATGGAAAGATTAATAAAGGAATTAGAATGGTTTAACAACTTTGCTGATTACTTAGAAACCAATAATATAAATATGTATAATGAATCCTGCGAGTATGCAGACCAAAAAGAAAGAGATGAAATATTTTAAAAAATACAATAGATGTTTACTACATAAAAGATATGTAGAAAAAAGAGTAACAGATCTTAGAAATGAAATTTGCAGGGATGCCATACTTTATGGAAAGGTAGACCCACTAAAAAGAGAGTTGCTACTTAAGTATAATCATAAATTAAAATAAATAAAATGGAAGAATCAGAATGTTGTGGTGCAGAAATAAAATGGACAGATATATGCACCGAGTGTGGAGAACACACAGAACCAAGAGAATACTAAACTAAAATAAAATAAAATGAAAGATACAAACGCAATTGAGAAAGCACTCAAACAAAAAATAAGTAAAGAACTTAAAGACATAGTGGACAGTTTCACCGATGATGTAAAAAATATATCCGATAAGTATGGAGGAAATATATTTTATGACTTTAAAGAATATAGCACTAATGAAGGTGCAGAGTTTCACGTAGACGGTATTAACAAGGTTAATACCATACTACATAGAATGCTAATGAATAATCACGGAGAGCATATGTTAAAGTACAAATCTAAAGAATTATTAAATAAACTTGAATTGATATGAGAAAAATAATAGCAGATTATGTGGAGCTTACCGACGAATGGGTAGGAACTCCAGATGTAGTAATGTATACCTCAGAGACAGCAGATGGTTATGAGATATATATATTAGGTTGGACAGATAAAAATGGTCACGTAAAAAATATGGACAATGAAGAAAATGTCTTTATGTACCAAGAGAATTTAGTTGAGATATTAGTAGATGACTTTATAGCTGGTGAAGAATTCATTGAGGTATATGTAAGTGAAGACTTGATTGAAGACTTAGACTTAATAAACGAACTAGAAGAAAGATTAACAATATGAAAGTATTAGAATTATTTGCAGGATCACGAAGTGTGGGTAAGGCTTGTGAAGAGTTAGGTTATGAAGTTTATTCTTCAGACATAAATCCTTTCCCAGGTATAGACTATGTTATAGACATAAGGGATTTTGATGTAGATAAAGTTCCTTTTGTTCCTGATATTCTATGGGCAAGTCCACCTTGTACAGGGTTCTCAGTAGCTTGTATAGGTAGAAATTGGGTGCAAGGTGAAGTATTTACTCCTAAAACTCCTTCTGCACAACTAGGAATAGAATTATTAGAAGCAACTTTATATATAATAAACTTATATAAAAGTATTAATCCTAATTTAATATGGTATATAGAGAATCCAAGAGGTAAGATGAGAAAAGCTCCTCATTGGGATGAAATAAAACACATAAGACACACAGTAAGTTATTGTAAGTATGGAGATACTAGAATGAAACCAACGGATATATGGACCAACAACTTAAATTGGCAACCTAAACCAATGTGTAAACCTTTTAAATATGACTACAGCTCTAACCCTGAAGGAGAGGTTATAGATAGACATTGCCATCACGATGCCTCACCAAGAGGCACTCAAAATGGAGGTACACAAAAATTAAAAGGAAACCACGAAAGAAGTAAAATCCCTCACGAACTATGTATAGAAGTATTGAAATAAAGTTTGGGTTGTTTGGGGTGGTTTGGGCTAACCCAAACTATTTATTTAAAAATAGATCACTTTTTGTACACTTTTTTACAGTCCGACCACTTTCTGACCACTTTTTAACAGTTAAAACATAAATTATGAAAATAGATGTAAGATCAAAAGAAAGTTTGTATGTTGAATTGAATGGATATATTTATTATATTGACGATTCAACTAATGAACAAATTATAAAAAAATGGAATACGAAAGCAACACCACAATGGGAGGCAAAGTAAATTGGGTAACTGACTTAATTTTAAAAGAAAAATTAAAAAATAGACCTAACCAACAAAAAATCAGAAGATTACAAATATTTTTAGATAAAATGTCTGACTAAATTTGGATATTTCATTGACAAATATTATATTAGCAAACTAAAATGGGACAAAGTAAAAGAGAATTCGAAAATTTAATTATAATGAATAGTCAAGATTTTTATGACTATGAATACTACAATTTAATACAATCAAATGACAAAAGAAGAAGCACTCCAGAAAATAGAGAAGGTAGTAGTAGAAAAGCTACAAGTACCAGTCGAGAGTCTATTTAACAAATCTAAAAAGAGAAATCATATTGATGCTAGACAGATTTACTTCTATCTATGTAAGGATAGAAATATAAGACCTTGTTACATCCAAGACTATATTCTTAGTGAGCATAATCACAAAATGGCTCATTCCAATATATTATATGGACAAGAGAAAATTAAGAATGAAATGCGAGTAGATAGTGACTTAAGAGATCTTGTAAAAGAATTAAAATGTTCAGTATAGAAGACCTCTGGTATCAAGCTAAAAACATTCGATCTGCCATATATATGGATAATAGCAAGACTAACAAAGCTATTATGCACAAAGGTGTTAAGATAGAGAAAGATAGAGATAAGTATTTTATACTTAGATGTCATCGAGAAAACTATCAAGAGATAATGGATGAAGAGTATCAAATATTTTATGAAGAAGGATGGGTAGTAGGCAGAATAAACGTACTAATGAATGACTTGGAATATAAATTGGATAAACTATTTATAAGAACAAGAAATGCATATCAAGATGGCAACACCAGACAAGTTAGGCATTATAAAAACCAAAAAGAGAATGTGCTAAGTAAGTACAGTAAATTAAATAAACAATTAAATCAAATCAAAAATGAAAAACACATTTGAAAAATTATCATCCATCAACGTAAATGAACACGTTGAGAATAAAAATGGCTTGACTTACCTATCGTGGGCTTGGGCTTGGAGCGAAACTAAAAAGACGTGTCCTGATGCTACTTATACTATTTATGAGAATGCAGATGGATTATGCTACCATCACGATGGTAAAACAGCTTGGGTAAAAACAGGTGTTACGATCGGAGGTATGGAGCTTATTGAATATCTACCAGTTATGGACTATAGAAATAAGTCAATTACTATAGATAAAATTACTTCTTTTGATGTTAATAAAAGTATTCAAAGAAGTTTAACTAAAGCCATAGCAAGACACGGATTAGGTCTTTATATATATGCAGGTGAAGATTTACCAGAGTCTGAATCCAAGGTATCAACCCCTGCTAAAAGCACTAGCAAGAAAGCTAGTGAAAAAGCTAGTTTAGATCTTGGAGATGATAAGTGGGAAGATTGCTTGAAGTATGTAGTGGATAATAAACATTTAGGTTTTGATGGTGTAGTAAAAAGATTGAAGCAGAAGTATGAATTAACATCAGAAGCTCTTAAAACAATCAAGACTTATGTTTAGTAAACAAGAAACTTTATACAAGTTACAAGAAGATAAAGAATACTATGGTGACTTTGGTAAGCAGTTTTTATCTAACTCTGATATATACAGTTTACTAAATGATCCACGCTCTTTTAGAAAAACTAAAGGAGAAACCAAAGCTATGGTAGAGGGTAGATACTTCCACGTGTCTATGATAGAGCCACATAAAAAAGATGAGTTTGTTATTATAGACTCAACATCTAGGAATACAAAAAACTATAAGAATCAAATACAAGAACACGGTTTGTCTATTGCTTTACTAAAGTCAGAAGCAGAACACATAGATAGTTTAGTTTCTGTTATGAAAAGTAATTTTAATTTTTATGAGTTTATATATAGTAAGTTTAATATGTATGAGGTTCCTGGAATTAAAACTATAAAGGGTGCTAAGTGGAAAGGAAAAGCAGATATATTAGCATCAGATTACATTATTGATCTTAAAACAACTTCTGACATATCTAAATTCAAGTACTCTGCCAAAAAGTATAATTATGATAGTCAGTCTTATATATACCAACAAATATTTGGTGTTCCAGTAGTTTTTTATGTAATAGACAAGAACACAAAGATGTTAGGTGTCTATGAGCCTACTGATTCTTTTATTCAAAGCGGAGAAGAAAAAGTAGAGAGAGCATTGGAGATTTATAATAAATTCTTTAGTAAAGATGCTACGGAGAATATAGATGAATTTTTCATCAAGGAAGAGCTTACCTAGAAGTCTACACTAGGTTATATTGTAGACATAATTTAAATATATATAGTTATGAGCAAAGAGAAAATTTTTGCTGACGGGTTTTTATTTAAAACTCGTGAAAATCAACCTGATTGGGTTGTTGGTTCAATGTCGGTTAAAGTTGAGGATGCAGTAGTGTTCTTAAAAGAAAACGCAAAAAATGGTTGGGTTAATTTAAATATTAACACATCTAAGTCTGGAAAACAATATGTGGAGCTAGACACTTTTGAGCCTACTAAAAAGAAAGCAACAGAAGAAGTTACTTTCTAAATTTATAATTATGACGGAAATGACGATTTTTTTAAAATATTTTGTAATAAACTTCATAGGGTATACTATACTATTCTTTTTATTATTTTTTCTTATTAAAATCGTCAAAACCGTCATAAATATATATAAATAACTATATATCAATAAGTTATATAAAATTAAATCGTCATAAAATCGTCATAAATATGTCACAAAACGTCATAACAATATTTAAAAACATAAAAGACACCACCCAGCCTTTTCATTTACCAGTAAATGACATCATTGATAGAATAAGAGATGGTCGTTCTGAAGAGTTGATAAAAAAGATTAGAACCGAGAAAGATAAGAAAAAAATAAACGAATTAAAACAACAACTACCTGCTATTTGTTTTAGTGGTAAGTTTAATAAAAGAAATGATGACTCTATTTTAGAGCATAGTGGTTTGATATGTTTGGACTTCGACCAGTACGATACCCAAAAGAAATTACATCAGCATAGAGATAAATTAATCAAGGATGAGTATGTTTATTGTGTTTTCATCTCTCCATCAGGAAAGGGACTCAAGGTTTTAATCAGGGTCCCTTCTGATATTGATATGCACGTGAAATATTTTGCATCACTTCAACAATACTTTGATTCACCTTTTTTTGATAGCACTTCTAAAAACATATCAAGAGTATGTTATGAGAGCTATGATCCTATTATTCACGTTAATGAAGAATCTTTATTGTGGGATAAAATAATAGAAACACCTAATGCAATAGATAAAAAAGAAATTACCATACCTATTACCGATCAAACTAAGATAGTGGATATACTAATTAAGTGGTGGGAGAAAAAGTATCCAATGAATGAGGGTCAAAGAAACCAAAATGCTTTCATATTGGCTTCATCATTTAATGACTTTGGTATTGAAAAGTCACTTGCAGAGTATGTGCTAAATGGATTTCAGTCTCAAGATTTTAATTTAAATGAGATTAAAAGGACTATTGACTCTGCGTATTCCAACATAGCTAATTTTGGAACAAGAGTTTACGAAGACTCAGATACGTTGAATGCTATTAAATCAAACATATTAAAAGGTAAATCTAAGACAGATATTAAAAAATACTTTGAGGACATAGATGAGGAGGTTTTAGATAATGTAATAGATAAAATCCAAGAGGAAGGTTTTGATAATAAGTTTTGGACCAAAAACAAAAAGGGTGTTATAAAAATATTTCATTTAAAATTTAAAATGTTTTTAGAAGAAAATGGTTTTTATAAGTACAATCCTGAAGGAAGTAAAAACTATGTATTTGTAAAAGTTACCAACAACCTAATAGATCACGCATCTGAAAAGCAGATTAAAGATTTCATATTAAAACACTTACTAACTGTTGATGACATAGAGGTGTATAATTATTTTGCTGAGCACACTAAATATTTTAGAGAAGAATTTTTAACTCTACTAGACTCTATAGATGTATTCTTTATTGAAGACACCAAGAACGAGTCTTACATATATTATAAAAACTGTGCAGTTAAAATAACCAACGATACCGTAACACCAATAGACTATATTGATTTAGGTGGGTACGTTTGGAAAGACCACGTTATTGATAGAGATTACACAGACTGCGAGTCTATTGAGTGTGATTACAAAAAATTTGTATCTAACATATGTGCTAAAGATGACAAAAGAATAGAGTCTACTGAAAGTACTATAGGTTATTTAATGCACGGTTATAAGAATTTATCTTACTGCCCAGCAGTGATTTTAAATGATGAGGTAATTAGTGATAATCCAGAAGGAGGAACGGGTAAGGGTTTATTTATGAATGCTTTACAACATATGAAAAAATTAGTAGTTATTGATGGAAAAGGATTCAACTTCGAAAAATCTTTTGCTTATCAATTAGTATCAGCAGATACTCAAATACTTTGTTTTGATGATGTTAGAAAACACTTCGATTTTGAAAGACTATTTAGTGTGATTACTGAAGGATTGACACTAGAGAAGAAAAACAAGGATGCTATTAAGATTCC
>CEPM01015952.1_pt1 | contig 19479 bp, 28 predicted proteins | sample 530371 | NCBI WGS metagenome assembly CEPM01 (sample SAMEA2620004, study PRJEB7988) | marine metagenome | biome: marine biome (ENVO:00000447); feature: surface water layer (ENVO:00002042); material: "saline water (ENVO:00002010), including plankton (ENVO:xxxxxxxx)" | depth 5 m
CCTTTATTTGAAAGTTGCAAGATCCTGGCGACCTCTTTAGCCATTGCCTCATTTTCTTTTGCTAATTGATTAATAATAACTCTTTGTTGTGACGGGTTTGTTTCAAATAATTTATCAGCAATCCTGGAGGCCCTTTGTGAGTCAACACCGCCAAGTCTATTTATAGCCTTGCCGCCAAAATACATTAAGTTTCCTGTTAAGCCTCTGTTCCCGGCTTGTACTAGAGCCTCGCCACCACCCTCGGCCAATTCTCTTTGAGCCTGGAGTCTTGTTGCAGTCGGAGAGCCTTGCAACACATCTTTTAAGGTTTTAGATGCCGCTACCTCTTTTTTAATATATGCCTCAAATTGCTTATAGGTTTTTGGATCCATAATCGTTTTAAATAATTGTTTATTTTTTTCATTGCCGAAAATTTGTGTCACAAAATTTCTACTAGACGCTGACTTTTCAGCTAACTCTATAAAATGAGAAACCACACCATTTTTAAAAGCTTCTTTTTCTCCAGGATTCATTTTTTCAAACTTATTCTGTATTGACCTAATATCCATTTTGTTAACATTAGTGCCATCTTTGAAAACATTTAAGAGTCTAGCCTTATCTGAAAAAGCATCATTTGCTTTTGCATATAAAGAGTTATTGTCTCTAATAACTTTGTCAAAAGCGTTTTTAGTTTTTATGACTTTTTGTGCATATTTAGTGACCTCAGTCTGACCTATTGCATTAACTTTTGTCCCGGCATCAATAATATCGTCCATACCCATCTTAAGAGCGTGGAAAAATTCAGTCGATAAATCCTGGTTTAAAAAATCTTTGTATGATCCAAAATAAGTTTTACCTTTATCGGCTAATATTGCGGCCAGGTCTGGTACATCTTTACCCTCTGCCTGGAGAATTTTTTGTGCTCTTTTAGCGGCATCATTCAATAAATTTGAATATGCCCTATTGCCAAAAAAGTCCTCAAATTTAGCAACACTTATAGTTTTATTATATGCCTCTGGATAATTAGCTCGTGCCTGGATAGATTGTTGTGATGCCAGGTCGTCAATATAATTTATCCCTATTTTGTCTGGATCCGTTTTTAATGCTTTTTGTGTGTTGTTTACAATTCGCATTGCCTGGTCTGATTGTCTTCCTACCAGGGTGTCCGCTACCTTAGTGTTTGACGGGTTTGTAATACTTTGTGAAGCATAGCCAAGTCTTGTGGCCGCTTCTCCTGTGTCTGCTAGAGTTTTATTAAGGCCATCGGCGGCATCGTCTAGGCCTTTGACACCTGGATTAATATTTAGCTCATCTGCTAATTTAGACATCTGTGCGTCTATTTCATAAACCTCATCTGGAAACATTTTCTTTTCAGCATTTGCCTTATTAATAAGAGCATCTCTTCGAGCCTTAAGGTTATTGTATTGGACTTGCAAATTTGTGCCGTCCATATCCGTAGCCTGGAGAATTTTTCTATTTGCAAATCTTTCGGCGGCCTCGTCTGCTGACTTGCCACCCAGGATACCGGCCTGGTTAGCCATATCTCTGACTTTATTAATACCTTTAATACCACCACCGATTGCCGGTTGCATAACGCCACCAACTGTACCACCTACTGCGGCACCTTTTAGACCGCTCATAGCACGATCATAAGCAATCTGACCTATATTGGCCCCGTCTTCACTTTGGCCTGTACCGACGCCATATAGACCTCCATACCCGGCTCCTATTTTTGCCCCTTGTCCAAATTGCCTGGCAATACTTGGGGCCCTTGATGCTATTCGGGCCGTTGTTGCAGCACCTCCGGCCGCAGTACCGGTACCGCCAGTAAATACACCGGCGATGACACTTGGTATAACTGCTCCGCCTATTTCTGCTGAAATACTTTTGCCAGGATTAAGTGCCTGGTAGTCTGCAATTTCTTGACGGATATCTTTAACCTTATCGCCATAATCGCCTAGTAAACCAAAACCCGTTCTGACCCCGGCTTCTAGCTCGTCTCCAAAACCAAATAAAAGGCCCTGGCCTAAAGCGGCCCTGGACAAACCTTTTATATTGCCTATCTCTTCCGGACGCCTGGTGTTGGCCTGTTGGCCGGTTATTTCCTGGCTAACGATATTTTGCAAAACTTTTTGTTGGTCTGCTTTTGATAAGTCTTTAAACTCATCGCTGACCTCATAAGTTTTTCCCTGGACTCTTATTTTCACTTATTCTACTTCCTCAAACTCTATATCATCTGCAAAAGATTGTTTTAAGTAATCTGGAATTCGATATCCAAGCTCAGACCTTTGGTCGATCAAAATACCTCTTTTCAGATCCGCTCGTTGCCTATTAATCTTTTTAAGTTCATTCATTGCAATAATAAATTCCTCTGGGTTTCTTGAAGACTCTACTTGCTTCATTGCTAACTCAGCATCCATATCTGTTTTGGTACCAGTCTGTAAGGCCAAACTTGTTGCTCTAAGTTGTTCTATAAATCTGTTATATTTTTGATTTACTTCAAATTCTTTCTGACCTTCCGGACTAGTGAAAAGATTTCCTGTTATATAGTTTTTAACACCATCAGCAATATTATCCGTTATGGACAAATCAAGATTACCGGCTTCCATTTGTTGTGCAAAGTAATCAGCTTCACTAGCCACCCTTTCAAGATCATCAATAAGTTCGACCTCTTTTCTTTCAGCGTTAAGGAAACTCGCTCCTGGTTTGTTTTTATTTACGTTTTCGATTTCTTCTTTTTGTCTTAAGAAATCAAGCTCTTGGTTTTGCAAGTCTTCATCTAAAGTGTATTGCGGTGTGCCGTCTGCATCATAAGTAATTAAATAACGGCCGTCTGCTGACCTTTTAGGTCTGTTTAGCTCTTTGTTATATTGTTGAATTATGCCTTGAGTAATACCGCTATCTCCTAACTCCATTCCGATAGCCATTGCACCTTCCATATCGCCCTGGCGATATAGCCTAGCCATTTCATTTTGTAGTTGAATTTTTCTAGCTTCATCTGCTCTAGATGTCCTGGCGTCTCTCATTTTTTCTACATTGCCAGTTATGTCCTCGCCCTTGAATGCACTACCCAGGGCCATAAGCAAGTCTGACATCCCGGCCCCTTTTGCAGTTTTAAATTTTTTATTGTAAGCGTCTAAGTCTTTGTTGCTCATCTTCATCATATCGTCTTGAGATAAAGCATTATTAAGACCGCCCATTGTTGCGAGTTTATTTGCAAAAGGACTGTTCCCGGCTATTTGCCTGGTCATTGAACTAGGATCTTGTCCAGGAGCTAAAGGCCCGGCGATATTTTGCGTGACAACGCCTGGAGCCTGGAAAGGATTTTTTAAACTCATAATTATAGCCTCTCGTAATTAACGACCAGGTAGCCTGTTTCTTGATCTTGGAAAACGGCCCCTGGATTAATTTTTTCAATTTCCTGGGCGATAACACCGCTAGTCGGATAATTGTTATTATTAATACCAATTTCTTGAGCCTTATCATTCCAATCCCAAGTGTAGACCTTGTAGCCTTTGGTCATTGTGTATTTATATTGAATATTTTCTTTTAATCTGACATCAGAGAAAAGACTAGCCACCTGGAGTCCGGCACCTAGAACATCGCCCAAGCCTGTTTTCTTTTGCGATGTTGTGCTTTGGGCTCCCATAAATGGTACCCCAGAAACCGCACTATTAAATATGCCAAGGTTTTCGACCGGTTGATTAATTCTTCTCATAAATTCAGATCTATCAAAGTCTAGTTGTTCTTGATCAATAGCTCTGTTTAATAAGCCTTGTTGTGATGCAAAGTTTGCGGCCCCTTGTTGTGCCCCCAGGATATCGCCATAAATAGCTCTATCTCTGTCAAACCTGGCATCGTCAAATTTAGCCTGGTCTAACATTCTTTGCTGTTCCATTTGTGCCCCGGCAAACCCAAGGTCTGCTAATTTATTAAATCTGTCTTGCTCAATCATTCCCGCCTGGTTAAGAGCACCCTGGTTAGCCATTGCGACGGCCGCATCTTGGCCCATATTCGCTGTGTCGGCCGTTAATTGTCTGTCCATATCGGCGGACGCTAATTGTGTGGCCCTGTCAAACGCTTGTTGGTTTTGTTGTGCAACAAAATCCGCAACTGACTCATTATAATTTTTATTTGTTTCTGCTTCTAAAAGAGCTCCCCTGGATCCGCCAAAAGCACCTCGGCCTATTTGTGCGTCCTGGTCACTCATTAATTGTTTTAGTCTTGACCTATTTAGGTCTCTTATGCCCTGGTCTGTGACTATATCCTGGTATGGATTTAAATAATTTCCAATTTTTCCTAAAATCTCTTGTTGGCCCATTTCTCTAATATTGCCTCTGTCTACCAGGTTTCCTAATTGCCCCTGGGCCGAGCCAACATTAGCGTTATAACCTACCGAGCCTACCTGGCCGCCTTGACCGATGTTAGACATAAGTCCGGCCGTTGGATCAAATCTATTAGCATCAGACATCATTTCCCTAGAGGTATTGTAAGCCTCTTGACCGGCCGCATTTTGCCCGGCTACTGCTTGTCCTGTGTATGGTGTAAATTGTCGATTAGCCGCATTACGGCCCATTGCATATAACTCTTTATATGCGTCCTCTTGATATTTAGGTGTTTCGACTTTTGCTGATTGTACTGTTTTTCCTTTACTCATTTTTAAAGATCCTTGCTAATTAGATGTTCAGATTTAAACCCCAGGTGTTTCAATTTTCTTGTCCACCCTGGACGTCCGCCTCCGAATATTTGTGTGGCCCCACAACGCTTACCAAACTCTTCAATGTATGGAAGCATTGCCTCTAACTCTTTGTAGTCTCCTCCACAAAACAATAAATTTAAAACTGTCTTTTGTGGGAAACGACTTATTTCTGTGACGAATGCGGATTGTATTCCTGGCCAGAATTGGAATGTTCCGTCTGCTATTTTAACCTCTATATCTTCTATTGAATAGAGGTCTTGATGCTCTACGGCATTAACAATATATTTTCGACATCTTTGCCAGTCGTAATTAAACGACGACGCTAGTGCTGATATTGCCACTATTATCTACCTCTAATTTATACTTTGTGCCATTTGGCGAAACTAGTACGATTTCTGAACTATCTACGCCGTTTGCTTCAATTCTTTCGCCTTTAGTGAATGTAAGGCCTGTAATATCCTCAATTTGGTCGACCAAATAATTTAAAAAAGTTTGGCTATACTGTTCCTCTGGTCTAATTAATGATCTACGAGCCATAAATTAACTCCTGTCTATCTGGGCCGCTAAATTTATCCTTATCTACCTTGGCCATTTTCATATTAATATTTTTTTGTTGGTCTCTTTTATCTCTATTTAATAAGCCGACTACTGTGCCTAGTCCTGGAGCCACCATATTTCCTAATAAGCCAACACCCATATTTGCTACTTGATTCATAAAGCCAGGTTGGTCAATGGTGTTATATTTGAGGCTATCTATAAGGCCCATATCTGTGGTTGGATTAATACCCATACCTAAATTGTATGATCCTAAAACGCCTCTTTGCCCGGCCCCAGGCCCGGCCCTGGAATAAGCGTCGGCCATTGCTCGTTGCACATCTTTATTATTTTGTCCGCCAAAACTATTAGACTGGGCCATCATTCCGGCCATACCGGCCAAATCGCCTGGACTTACTGATCCGTGAGTATACCCGCCTCTTTCCTGGATAACAGATTGTGTGACATATGACACCGGATCCGGGGCGTTTTTCATATTTGCCCTGGCTATTGCTTCGCCTAACTGCTTTGAATATGGCGTACCTTTTTTATTAGAGCCATAACCGGCTCCAGAGTTTCCAGGATTGCCGCCCAGGCCACTCCCTTGAAATCCGCCTTTATCTCCGTAATCTGGCATTAACGACGCCCCCTAGCTTTTACATCAAGCCTAATATCGCCAACTTGAAAGTCTTGGTTTGCATCGCCAGTCACTTCTAAATTTATTTGCCTGGCGGTAAATCTAGCGTCTGTGTAGCCATCTGTTTCAAAAGTAAAGTTTCCAAAATCTGTTTCTGGGCCCAGGGGAGTATTTTTTCCCTTAAAGCCTAAAGTGACGCCTGGTAAATTGGTTGCATCGCTATCCGGGACAATTTGATTAACCTGGACTAAATTATCTCCCTGGCTAATTTGTATGGGCCCAGACTTACAAAATGGTACGGCCGTATTATTAGGCGATGTTTGAATGCTATTAGTTTCGTGCTCATATAAGTTTCCAGAGGAGTCGCCACTAATAGGAAAAGAGAAAACACCCTGGTCAATCCAGAACGAGCGGTCAAGCTCTCCTATGCTCCAGGTCTTCTCCATATAATTCCAAATCACATATTTATTAGGATGTTTTGAAAGACCACTAGGGAAAAACCACCATATCTCGTTAAATAATTGGTTATGGCCACCACAAGCGGCCGCACGATAAGGATAATTAATATTATCAAAAACAAAGTCGTGGACATCACTAGGTATTTTTTGTACCTGGCCCGAATATAAATAAAAAGAATTGTCGCCCATCCAGGCTACAAAGTTTCCGGCATTAACAACTGTTCGCATACTTGCGGCCCTACAATTTTGACCGGCGTCTGTAATACCATAAATAAAAGGAGCTCCGGTGTAATAAATTTTATTTAGACCGACATCTGTAAAAACTAAAACATCGGCTCCAAATTTAACGCCGCCCTGGATAAGACCTCCACTTGTCACTGTTAAGTCACCGGCCGTATTTGTTGTAGCCGGGGCCCAGGTTGTATCTGTTTCCCTGGACGACCATTTTATTTGTCTTGGATTGCTAGTATTACCAAACGCAAAAATATGACGCTCGTTAGTCACTAATATGCCCTGGGATCCCAGGGGAGCGTTTGTTAATTGTACCGCTTGTGAGTCTGGTGTCGGAGGGGTTGTTCCAGATCCGTTGTCTGGACGCCATTTATAAATTTTAGAATCAGATCCACAAACAAATATTAAGTTTTCTCCAAAATTTGCAAAACTAAAAGGCTTTGTTCCAAAAGCCAGGCCACTTTGTGATCTTGCATCGCCATAATCTTCGGCTCCCCAATTATAGGCCCCATAACCAAGAGGAGAGTTAGAAACATCTCCGGTAAAGCCAGTCGGTGTGATGTCATACCATTGGTTGTCATAATTAACATAAACTTTCTCCCTGGTACCTATTGCCAGGACTTGTCTGTTTGTGTTTGTGTAGTAAGCATAGGCCCCAATCGGTGTGCCTTGTACTGGAGTGTCTTTTAATTTTCGCCAACCCCCAACATTTGCTAAAAAGCCATTTTCAAAACGGACTAAATTTCCATCAATCCAGGAATTTTTATTTGCATAATCTGTTCCATTTTTCTTTATGCCAGGTTTAGGTGTAATTGAAATATATGGCACTCTAACCTCCGAAAATAAATCTTAATATTGGGGCATATTCAAAAGCAGTGCCAAAAACATTATTTAATATAAAAATAATTCCGTTTAGGATCACAAGTTTTATTCCTAGAAATATAACTAGGATCCATAAAACAGTTTTAGCCAGGCCCTTTTCTTTATAAACCTTTTTGATTTTTGTTAATATGGGCCAATTCCATTTTAAATTATTTCTGAGTTCCATACTTTGTCTTGATAATTAGGGTGGATCGTGTCCATTCTAGAAAATTTTGGCAAAGACTTAACATATTCAGCGTAGACTTTAGGTGTAAATATATTAAATCTGTCTCTTACTTCTTGAATGTCGTGTTCTAAAAATTCAATCGGACTATATAAGGCCAACTCTTTATTAACGCCCTTTGAAAGTTTTAGACATTCTTTCCAAACTTTCCAAGGCAGTTTGCTCCCGGTCTTTTGTGCCATCTTCCAGGTACCAAAAAATCCTGTTAAATGCGGTGGGAAAAAATTAAATATTCTGGCCGTTATTGTTTGGATCATAGCCTCGCCCATTGGCGTTGTGTCATATCTAAATAAAACGTGCCAAATATCGTGACTTAACAATAAGTGCCTGGAGGTGTTTTCTCTTATGTCATCGCTAAAAGAATTATAAAGATTATTAATCCCGCCCTCTCTTTTTTCCTCTTTTTTGAATCTTTGGTTGTAAAGTTTTTCAATTCCAAAATCTTTTATTAGATTGTAATAGTGAGCACCTACTGTATTAGGTGGCAATGATGATAAATAATCATAATCCATTAATTTTGGTATTACTGTTTTTTCAACATATTCTCGGTCATTCCATTTTCTACCCCAGATTATGTGTCTTCCGTTTTCTGAAACTCTATTTTTAAACATCATCATTATTCCAAACGGAACATTCATTTCTCTATATAAAGACACAACGTGATCCACACGGCTCTCGCCTGTTAGGTCTTTTTCCATTGGCTCAAGATCATTTCCCTCGCCATATGTAGTCATTAAGTGGTGTATGCTTTTACCCATTTTTATTAAATTCCACGCCATAATTTACCTCTCTATTAAAATAATTCTTGCGGTTAGATCGCCCAGGTTTCTTATATCAATAGTGTCGCTTTGTAATTTTTTGACAGAATATTGATCACAAACTCCGGCCCCGTTTCTTATTGAGCATTTTTGAGAAAAGAAAACATAACTTAGTGTTTTGCTTTGATCTCTGTTTATTGTTTTTAAGTCGCCAGGCAATATATCTAAAATTTTTATTTGATAATCTGATCGTTCAGTTAGCATACAAAAAAGCCTGGTGTCGGTTGACGTTGCTTTTAATGTTCCAGGTGTCGCCAGGGCCCACTCTCTAGACATTGGGGACAAAACATCATAATCACAATTAAATTGGTAAGTGCTGTTAAATGCTTTGTTTGAAATTGCATCGGCGGTTGTGCTTTCGCTATATACACCGGTTTTATTTTTGTCATTAGCAGTTAATTCTTTTAGCCTATCAATGTCCGTGGCCTCTATGCCCTCGTTTGACCAAAAGTTATTCATCTCTATACTGCCCTGGATGCAAATCATTTTATTAGGCCTTTTAAAAATTTTGTCGCTTTGACTGTCATAAACCAGGTTGTCGCCGTCAACATTGTCCTCAAGTTTTTCCCTTGTTATTTTGTCGCCAATTTTCCCCTCAACGATTGTGACTTGAATTTCGTTGTCAAAATTATGTACCCAGGAATCGTCCTTACAAACAAACTCATAAATTAAACTCATTATATTTCCTCTGTTTCTGTTATTGGCATTTCTGACGGAACGAAAATGTTTTCCGGACTTGGACTAGGTTGCTCTTTTTCTTTTTCGTCTACCATTAATTACTCCAATAAAAATTGACAGTTCCGCTTGAAGGAAGCGAAGAAATACTTGTGTTTGATGATGAGAGGGCCGACCATACTGTGTCGTTTCTAGTCGAGTTATAAAGTCCGACCATTGCACTCCCTAAGTAATCAGTCATATTACTGTCAAAAACATAAGCAGAGCCATTTCTTAAATATCTAAATCCTGTGACCGACGATAAAGATTGATTATTGTAATTTCCGGAAAGATAAATTGAGTGTAATTGGAAAATTCCTCCCGTGTTGCTCATAATTCCTAACAAGTCAAAAGTGTTTCCATTTACTGTGAATGATCTATCAGTATAAGATCCCATCGCCGCTCCGCCGCCAATAGCCGCATTATCGGCATAACCTCTATAAGTGGCGGCATATTTTCCGGTCGTACTATGAGTTCCACAAGTAATTGACGAGCCGTTTGATGCTGAAGAAGTGGCCCCGTACCATTCATTGAAAGACATTGTGGTTGCAGATGATTTTCCAATTAGAGCTCTGATATCGGAGTCATTAATAGTACAAGTGGTGCCGCTTGTGCCACCGGCTTCAACGTGAAATTGATTTAAGGATATCGCTCCACTACTAGGTACTGGCATTATTTACCCTCTAAATCTGAAACTTTTTTCTCTAACTCTTTAATAGCTTCAATAAGCAAACCGACTGTGTTTTGATATTTCATCGTGTGAATATCTTTTATTCCATTATCAAAACTATCAGAGTTTTCGTTTACTGTGACTAGTTCTGGAATGACCTCTTTCACTTCTTGTGCAATAACACCTATTTCTCTTTCCTCGTTTTCAATCCTGGTATATTCAACACCTCGCAATTTAGTCACTTTATCAAGAGCATTTTCAATGGTTTTGACATCTTTTTTCAGACGAATATCAGAATAAGCCGTAATGTTATTTGAGCTCACTACCGCTCCGCTTGAAGCTACTACATAAAAACCCTCGCCTCCGTTTGAGTTTCTAAAAATAAAATTACCACTGTTATCTGTTTGGAAATATAAATGGGTTGAGTGCCTTTGAATTTTTCCAGAGGTTTCTCCAGTCCAAGTTCCGGTACCTAAAGTTAAATGGCCATTTGCATTTATTCCAACATTATTAAAACTGACTGAGCTAGTTGAATCTGTCGCCTGGTTTGATGAGTAGGTAGTAAACCCGGCCCCATTAGTAAGTTGGTTAGTATTCGTAGGAATAGTTGGAGCTCCTGTTAAATCAGAATAGGCCCCAGAGGTTGCGACAGTTGCCAGGCTACTTGTGTTTGCTTTTCCGGCAACAGTTGTGTTCAAGGCCGCAATATCGACTCCATCGACTGTACCAGAAACAGCTATGTCTCCAGTTATGGAAACTCCGCTTGATGCCGTGGCAAGTTTTAAAGAATTATCGTGGTAAAGACTGACGGCCCCGTCTTTTGTAAATTTAGCCATTACCTCTGATCCTGTGAAAGATCCTATCTCAACACCATCAGTCGTGTCGTCTGATTGAATTTGTAGTTTTGGAGTCCCGGCTATAAAATTATTTACATTATGATAAATTTCAAGATCATCGCCTGTACCAAACAACGCCTTTTTATTATCATCAAAATTTGCAGTATTAAATCTAACATTAACCTCAGTTCCCGTAGCTGAAAAAATTGCATCAACAGCGTCTAGGTCATTATTTATTTTTGTACCCCAGGTGTCCGTAGATCCGCCAACGGCCGGTTTTGTTAAATTTAGATTATTAGTAAATGTATCGCTCATAATATTTCCTATTTTTTATGGAGTTCGTGCAATTTTTTGTTGTGTCCAGGTGGTAGCGGTTGCACTTTGCAATGTCCATTTTAAACCGCCATCACTTAAAATACTAGAGGACGACGACATTGAAGCCTCTAGAAAATATCGCCTAATACCACTTGATAAAAGTCCAGATTCCGAATTGACATTGGTCGAGCCTACTAACAAGAATGTGGCTTCAACGCCTGGTTGCACGGATCCTATATCGGCCTGGCCTCCCATACCAGGGTGGTTTGCACAAAAATAATATAATTGTGGTGTAGTGGCCGTAATGTTATTGACTGTTAAATAGGCCCCGGTTGTTCCAGGTGTACCAACATATGTTGCTCCTACCCAGAATAAAGAGTCAAAAACAAAAGCAGATGCCGGAGCTGTTGTGTGTGGAGTTCCATTCGCTGAAAGTGCTTTAAATGTGGCTCCGGTTGCATTTGCCGTGCCTGTGCTTGTATCCGCTACCGCTTGATAAGCCGGTAAACCATTTATTGTCAAAATATTAAGGCCATTTACAACAACGGATCCAATAGTGGCCGTGACTTGTGGATCTTTTGTGACTGTTGTTGTTGGATAAACATAAGGATAAGCATTGCCCGTATATGTTGGGGCCTGGCCAGATGTATCAGCATTATTAATATAAATAGTTCTTCTTTGTTTTGTGCCTGTTCCTCCTGGGTTTTGATCATTGTCTGAGGCGGCCGACATTTGTAGATATTCATTCCCGCTACTATCTTTTCTTAAAGAAATATGTGCATTTTGTGCATTATGGACGCCATCTGGCACGGCCGATAAAAATATTGGATGCCCGGCGTTTGTAGCATCTTCTTGATATAACCTAATTGTAAAACCTGGTTTTAAAATAATATCCGACCTGGGAGATCCTGGACTATATGGAGAAAAAGCATTCCCTCCTCCATAAGGCTCAACATAAAAGTCTATATATTGACTTTGATATTGTGGATTTAAGGTTAAAACATTTGCTACCTCGTTTATAGAGGTTGTGGCCCCTAAATCAATTTGTGTTCCTACTGATACTGTCGATGATGTTCCTTGAGGGTTTACCTGGCCTAAGTCAATTTGTGTGCCGACGGCCGTCTGTGACGAGGTTTCGCTTAAACTTGTTGCTCCTAGATCAATTTGTGTGCCGGTTTGGTTAGAAGCCGATGCAAGTGAAATAGAAACCTGGCCCTGGTCAATTTGATTTCCAGTCGCAGTATGACCCGAAGTGACCAGGATAAATGTTTCCGCCTGGTCGACCTGTGTTCCGTGTACCAGGCTTCCGGATCCCTCAGAAATAGCAAGAGGTATTCCTAGCCTTACTCTACGATAATCAGCGTTTGTAGCAGATACACCATTAATATTTGTGCTTTGTTGAAATATATGATTACCCTGGATGGACGCACTTGTCCCTTGAGCAACAGTTTCCGGGCCCAGGATAGTAAAAGTCAAACTAGGAGATTGACTAACACCCGCCGTGCCACTTATATCTGACTCAGCAAAATGGTATCCAGGCGTTCCGTACCTGGAACGCCCATAGAAATAACTGCCGTAAGGAACAGAGGACATTAAAGACCTCTACTATGTAAGTGTAATATCTATCGCAGAAGCGTTAAATCTAAACACATCTCCGGTACTAACACTTTTTGAAGTAGTTAGCGTTCCGTATGCAAGTAAGTTTCCGCTTGTAGCGGCGTCAAAAATACCCATCGCAACCACAGTTCCATAATCTGCCGTTGCCGTAGCATATTCAACATTTGCGGCGTTAGTTGCCGTGTTTCCACTGACATTAAAAGTCGCCGTTTGTCGAGCATATGCTCCGCCAGATACCTCAGTTCCGCCTCCGGAATCTGATGGTGCCGCCGTGTAAAGGGCTATATGTAAAGTACCTGGGGCTGTATAAGCCGAGCCACCAAATACGTGTTCTAAGACTTTCGTCTCTAAAAAATCACTAAAACCGGCCATAGTAAGTTCCTCCTTATAATTTAGCTTTTATAGTAGTAATTTTGCGATTTTGGTTTGCCATAAGTTCGCCTTTTTAAAATTAAGGATCCCTTGTGATAATCCGCTTTCGCCTGTTGCATCCTTAGTTCTTCCATTGCTTTTTCAAAGTATTGGACAAATAAAGGAATTCTTTGATCTTCCATTAAATAAATAGAAGCGTGTTTCAAGGCCCCATATAAATAAACATCGGGGGCAGTTCTTGATAAAAAATTTTCTGTATTGACAGTTCCCAGGGGCGGTAGTTCCGCATAATAAACCATTTGTAGCGTGTATTCCTGGTCTGGTGTTGGGGCCAATTCTAAAGTGTCGCCGTCTACTGCAAAATATTTAGGTTGTCCGGTAGGATCATCGTTTGCAGTTCTATAATCGTCCATTGACTCTAGGCTAAGTTGTTTCAAATTGACTGTCGGGTTTGTGTTTTGAATATCTATATTAACGGCCCCTAGCCAATCGCCAGGTAATTGAACATATTGTGTATCAGCGACGGCCGTCACTCTTTTCATCATATCTTTGTGCCTTAGTTTTCTATTAACCTCGGCCTCAGTATGTTTAATAAAATCGTCCAGGACATTATCTAGGTCTGATCTATTAAGATAATTTGAAATTTGCGTTTTTAATTCTGTGTAATTCATATCAAACCTTTCCTGGCCAAGTTCTAAAAATGGCGTTGTCTGGGTTGTTTAACCATTGACGCCACTTTGCTTTGTCTTTGTGCCAACCTTCCTGGACTGCTTTTTCCCAGATGACCAGGGGCACCTCTGCTACGTGACGTAAATCTTTCCCAGGGGCGTTATCTCTTAGTTGCTTAACATAACCAATAGTATTGCTGACATCCTGGGTAGTCGTTGTGACTCCCTTTCCGTCTTCCGTGTGGAATTCAGTTTTAAGGCCAGATTTATTGGCAATGAGCGTTGTTCTTTTCATAGCTGATCATAGTGGGGCCCCAGGAGAATAAACCAGGGCCCCAATATTTATTATGTAGTTAAATCAGCTACGATTCCGTGAGCGGCTTCGTTAGAAACTTCCAAACCATACTCAGCGAGTAATAGTTTAGTTTCAGCATCACCGATAGCGGCGATGTCTACTGTTTTAAAGTTTCTTAAGAAACACACTTTAGCGTACTCTGGATCTACTAAAAGTAGAGACCTGTCTCTGCTTCTGTTTGACGGAATTATTTCTAGATTTCCGAAATCAGACGCATAAATTGAAACGCTTGAGCTTACTGTGTTTACATCAACAGTCGCTCTAGTGTTAGCTCTTCCAGTAAAACCAGAAATAACTTGTTTATTTACTGGCCCGGCGATTGCTAATTTAGGCTCTGCTCCATTTGTAAACATAGACTGTAAAACACCTTTCAAAAGTGCTTCAGTTAGTGCTCGTCTGTTTCCAGAAGAGGCATCAGTAGCGGCCGCACTTGCGGATCCGTTAGCTCCCCCAGTACCTCTGCTTACATTAGTAGAAACCCAAGCCTCGAAAGATCTTGTAGCTCTTGCAGTTGAAGCATTACCGGCATTTTTAGCCTGGTTTTGGCACAATGCAGTTTCCATATTTCTCTTAAGGGCCTTAGACATAATAGCGAGTTGGTGTGCCATTTCTGACCTTTTACCCGCCGGGTCACTACCTTCTTGAGATCCGGAAATTGTCGCATTGACTGAGTTAATTTGACAAACATTACTTTCCCTTACAGTTGGAGTAGATGCCGCACGAGAAATTTCAAAACCTTCAATTTCTCCTGTTGCACTTACCGCCGGTAAGTTTTCAGTTTGCCAATCGAAAACAACATTAGAAACGTTCTTAGTTCCTAGTGCTGACATAAATGGTGTACTTGATGGATCAATGTTAAAAATCGTGTTCGATAGTTCTTCACGATCCGCAGTAGCATCATAAGTAGTAAAAGCATTTGTGACTTTTGCCATTTTATAATCCTCCTTAAAGATTATTTAGTTGTTATAAAAGTTGCTCGAAAACCTTGGCCGCATCGCTTACGCTTCCGCTTTTCCTTAGTTTCGATTTAGCGTTCTTTAACGGAGTATTACTTTTGATTTTGTTAGAGTTTCCTGGCTTAGAAATTCTTGCCGGAGCTTCTTTCGGTTTGGTCTTCACGGCCTTTTTTACTTTGCTGTGTGACCAAGCGTCTCTCAATAAGAGAATAAGTCGCCCGTCATAAATTTGTGACAGTTCTTCTTGAGTGAAACCTAAACCTTTTGCATAAGTCATCATTGACTCAGCTTCTTTTTTTGCTAATTCGTTGTCTTTCCATTCTGGAATTTTCTCGTCTATTAGCTTTTGGCCTTCTACCGCTTGTGATCTTAAAGCCGCCTGGCTTTCAAGTTCTTGCTCTTGTTTCAAACGATTCATTTCGTTTTCTACAAATTTCAGCGTTTCGCCTGTTTTATTCCACTCTTCCTTTTGCCTCAAATATTCTTGAGGATCCTGGTCGATTAACTGTTGCCAATTCGGCTCTTGTCGCAGATTATTTTTTATCATCATCTGCATCTTAGGTAATAAGTCGTTATATAACGCTCTTTCCTCAGACAGTTCGAGATTTTTAGCATTAAATTCTTGCTGTTGTTGTTCGGCAAGTTTTCTCTGCTCTGCTACCTCTTGTGTCTTTTTTGTGTAATCTTTCTGACGACTGTATCCGGCCTTTAGCTCGTCAAGGTCTACCTCCAAATTTTCTCCGTTTACATTAACAGTGAAAACTTGAGGCTCCTCTTCGCCCTGGTCTTCTACTTCGTCCTCTTCGGATCGCTCGTCGGCTTCCTCTTCTATTTCTTCCTCGGTTTCAGCTTCCGCCTCTACCTCAGTCTCTATTTCCGTTTCTTCCGACTCTTCTTGCTCTGTCTCTTGTTCTGGCTCTGCTTGTTTTTCCTCTTCGGGAGTAAGCATATCCAGGAAAATAGACTCGGCTTTTTCTGTTGGATCTTGAGAAGCGGTCTCGTTGTTATCGCTCATATTCGTGTCCTCTAGTTAAATTATCTCACGACTACTGTAAAAATTACAATAGCCACCTTAAGAAACTTTTCTTAAAACATTAAAGTCCTTAGAATTTAGTTTCCCTTTTTCGACGATGATTCTTAAATGTCGTTCTACCTCTGGTAAAACTTTTAATGCCCGGTAAAGATTCTCCCGTGTGTCCAGGTCTTTAGCCGAGGTTGATTCCCATTCTTTTATTAACTCATTTTTGTAATTATTAAAAGCACTTTTAAAGACATCACTTTCCAGGAGTCTTTCGGCCTCTTGGCCGTCATTTATCTCTTTTTGTTTATCCATTTAATATTTGGTCTATTTTTTCCTCAAGTTTGTCAAATCGACTCAAAAGCCTGTCCATATCACGCTCATTATCGATTTTTGAAACATAGTCTTTAGACATTTCCTCCCTAGTTTTATTTAGTAAAATATCGACTCTTTTTAACTCCTGGCTATTTTGACGGATCCCATAAACAAGCGGGGCGTATACCAGGGTTAAAATAACATTCCAGACTAAATAAGGTGTCAATTCCATAATTAATAACTCCAGACAGTAGGTCGATTATTCGCCTTAGATATATCCAAGTGAATAAACCTCTGCTTATGGTCTCCTTTCATATTAACACCTATTCCGGAAAAATTTAGTTCGGTTGCCGCACATAATATTTTATGAGCATCGGCTCCATAACACAAGATGTCTGCCGCCAGGCCTTTATTGTGTGTTCCTTTTACTTTTTTCTTTTTCTCTATTGGATGGTCGTCGCAACGATACCCGGAGGATATTTTTAGAGGCATATCTACCTTAGTCCTTAGTTGTTGTAATTTAGAAACCAGGTCAAGCGATATTCCTTGTTTGCCGCAATGCTGACAAGCAAACTCTTCCGGATTGAAATTAGGAAAGTTCCAAATCATTAAACACTCCTATATGGCCCAGGTATTCGCCTACGATCATTAAATCTGGGTTCATTTTTATTGCTTTTTCCTGGGCGTCCTCAAAACTTAAAGCCTTAATTATGGGCCCACTAAATAAATGTTCCTGGCCCGTTGACGAAATAGCTTTTATTTCTGTGAGAAACATTAACATTAGCGAGGATCTATAATTTCTTTTGCTACTTTTGTTTTTTCTTTCAATAAATTTGACTTGTCGTATGATCTTAAGCCGCTCATTCCAAGCATAGCCATCAATATTGTTGATAATTGTGTGAAATCAAACTCTGGCAAATCTACATCTACGCCCGATATACGTGCGGCCCATTCTGCTATTGGTAAAATAACGAAATGAACACCCAGGGCAATAGAACATATCCAACCGACACTAGGTCGCCAGGAGTTTTGAAACCAATTTTTTGATTTTGCATCCTCTTTTAATAATTCAATCTGGGCCATATTAGCCTGGTGAAATAAAGTTTGCAGTTCGTGGTCTAATTTAGCCTGGAGGTCTTTGTCTTTGACAAATTTTCCAATAATATCAGACGCCGGTTTTAATAGACTTTCGATCATTTGTTTTCCTCTTAGTTTTAAAAATTTTGTCCCAGTTGGCGTCAAAAGTTTCTTTATTAACTTTCATTGGTCTTGGATCCGATCCCTTAGACATTATTTGCCGACTTTTTTCATAGCAATTTTATGACTCTCTGTAAAAGTTTTGCCCCCACGCATAAGTCGTCTCATTTCTGCCATATGCTTATTAGTGTGGTGGGCACTATGCCTTTTCAAAGTGTCTTGTTGCCTTTTAGTTAAAGTTTTTCGCTTCATTTTTTCTTACCTTTTTTTGACTTTTTCTTTTTAGCCTTTTTGGGTTTTCCGTAATGATATCCTGGCATTATGCCCTCCTTTTTTTGGTTGGTTTTTTAACAGTTTTTTTGGCAAGTCGGAAAGCCTTGGCCGTTGGGGCCCCTTTAGTTCCTGGCTTACGCATTTTCTCGCCAGATCCGGCCTTGATCCTGGCCCGTTTGGCGTGAATATTTTTATAAAGTCCTGGTCTTTTCTTTTTTGGCATTATTACCTCCTACCATTTAGTTTTGTTGGCCCAATAAGCAGCACTCATTTTGCCTTTAGCGATATTTTTTGCGTGTCGGGCCTTAAATGACTTTCGTCTGGCCTTGTCTTTTGCACTTGACGGACTTTTTCCGGCCCCGGAGACTCCTTGTTGGCCAAACCTAATCGTTTTTATTTTATCTCCGCTCTTTGCGACGACAACGTGGCTCTTAGTTTTGTGTCCAGGCGTTCTTTTAGGCTTGTTATAACCCGATACCCCGGCTCTTTTTAGTCTTGGATCTTTTGCCATATTAATTTCCGTATATTGTCTCGTGTAATTTGCCGACCTCTTTCTCCAGGTACTTTATTTTTTCATTTTGCTCGACATCCAGGGGCAATATGCCTCCGCTTTCCCACTCTCGTTGCCATTGTGCAAGTTCTTTTACGTCGGCCTTTAATGAAATAACCTGGCTATCCAGGGTGTTTACTTGTTCAGTCAAAGTCACATAAGTATAAGTAAGAGCACCGATGGCCCCAATTATCTGAATTAGATAAGGCAAAGAAAAAGTTAATTTGCTTTTGTCGCTTATATCTTCCATTAATGTAGCCATTCCTCACTTACTTTTACTATTTCAATTTTATCGTTGTCTAATAATGCCTCTCTGAAAACTAATCTTAAATAAAGCTCGGCCTCTTCATAAGTGTCGGCTTTTATTTCTGTGCCAACGAATAATCTGTCCTCGGCAACGGCCTCTAAATGAAAAACCTTACTGCGGTTGGCCGCCAGGGTTTCCAGTAGATGATCCGTTAAGTCCGACAGACTTGTTTCGTTGTCTAATTTCTTCTTTATCTCTTTCCAGGTACGCATTTATTTCCGCCATAGTTAGTTCTGTGCCATATTTAGCATTTAGTTCCATCACTTTTAATATTGCGTCGGCCTGGGCCTGGTCTCTTCTGAAATCGTCATCCATAAGAATTTTAAGTCTGTCATTTTCAGCGTCGACGATAGCTTTATTTGCCGATGCTTTTGCTTTTTCACTCTCGGCCATTGCCAACATTTCCTGGGCGTCTGGTTTTTGTTGTTCCGGACTAGGTGGTGGCGTTGGGGCGACTTGAGTGTTTATAAATTGTTGTGCGTCTTTAAAACCGGCTAACTCAATAAATTTAGTCATAGCGTTAGCGTATTGTTGGCCTGTCACTAACGGGTTGTTAGGGCCTAACTTTTCTAAAATCATCTCTTGTTTGGTTAAAAGACTTGCCAGGACGGCCGCTTTTTCCTCGTCGCTTGATTTAGAAATAGCAACATTGACTTGTATGTCTTTATTGATATCCCAAAATTTAGGATCTACCGGAATAAATTTATTATTTAATTTGAAAACATCTTGCTCGTTTTGGTTTCTTATTACGACATTATTTACAATTCTAAATAATGGCTTAAGGCCTGTTTCTGCAAAATGACGACAAATTAATTCTATACGGCCCTGGGCCGCACTCATTGTGCCAACGACGGC
>CEPM01021034.1_pt1 | contig 18090 bp, 20 predicted proteins | sample 530371 | NCBI WGS metagenome assembly CEPM01 (sample SAMEA2620004, study PRJEB7988) | marine metagenome | biome: marine biome (ENVO:00000447); feature: surface water layer (ENVO:00002042); material: "saline water (ENVO:00002010), including plankton (ENVO:xxxxxxxx)" | depth 5 m
ATCTACCTAGCTAGGGGGGAGGGGGGTCATGCACAAACGCACGCATTTCTAGTATATATGTAAACTGCCCTCTAAAAAAATGGCCATCTCATAGTCCCCTTGACAACTGTAAGTAAGTTATGCTATTATATAAACCAAGTCAAGTACTATATATATAAGATAGTGTATTCTAACTGGTAAAGGTTAATCAATATTGATCAATGGAAGAGCAAAAAGAGCTACAAGAAGGCATAGCACAAGCTATAAAAGAGGTGCGAGAGAGTAAAGCACTAGAGAGGGTAAACAGTCTGAGTCGTATAAATCCACAAAAAGTGGGCAAAATACTCCATTTGATAGCAACTGGGGTGTCACAGACCCAGATGGTCAGAAAACACAAAATAACACGCTCTACGCTCGTTTCTGTGCTAACTGACTACGCTGACTACTTAGGCAAATTTCGCGAGTTAGGGGGGAAACTGTCAGCACGGAGCTATATTAACCTAGAATCCTTAGAAGAAGACATGGTAGAAGCCCTTCGTTTGAAGATGGAGGCAGGATATGTACCTGACTTCAAGGATCTCAAGGAGATCTCAATAGCTAAGTCTAACTCGCAAAGACAGGCAATGACAGCTAGGGGCGAAGCTAGTAATATAACTGAGGAGAGAAAGGTATATACGCAGGAGGATTACGAGGATACTTTAAAGGCAGTAAGAGAACGCCTAAAGAAGAAACAAAAACCAGCAGATATAATAGATGTAGAATGAGTGGAGTTATTTCAGATGACCATGATGACGAGCTAGGTAGAATCCGAGCCATTTTGGGGGAACACTTTACTAATTTTGCATATGTTGTTCTAGACGATAAAGGAGATTTGTATTATGACTATACAAATTTCCGTGTAGGTAGAATGTTATTCCAAGAAGCACAGCTAGATATGGTATCTAGTGTATCCTTAGATATAGATTGGGAAGCACCTTCTCCTATAGAGGAAGAACAAGACGAAGAATAGATGGAATTAGTATTTACTAAACATCCTATGGTGAAACCACCTACGGATGAAGAGATTGCTTTCTTAGCAGAAAATGAACCCCAGCTACTGGAGGAGCTACACAAGGCTCATGAAGGTAGGATTCAATCAGCAGAAGAAGATCCAGTAAGGCATGGATTTGAGCTAGATGGCTGGGATCGTATTAGACATGGATTGTGGGATCACAATGAATGTTTGGTTCTTGGTGGTAATAGATCTGGCAAAACTACAGGTTGTGCCAAAATGGTCATGGAGGCAGTCATGAATAACCAAGGTGGTCATATTGTATGCTTTTCGCAAAATGCAGATACATCAATCAAGGTACAACAGTCTGCGATCTGGGAGATGATGCCCAAGGAGTTTAAAAAGAAGACCAAGAGTACAGAGGGATATATTAATTTTTCTATGCAGAATGGTTTTACAGGGCAATCATTTATTTTCCCTGATACCAAAACTCGTGTTGATTTCAAGACCTACACGCAGTTTAGCAACAACCAAACTATCTTAGAGGGTTTTGAGTTCGGATTTAAGAAGCCTGATGACCTGAATATAGGAGCTTGGCTTGATGAGTACTTAGGTGATTCTGCACTAGTGAATACGCTTAGATTCCGTCTTGCTACTAGAAACTCAAAGCTATTGATAGGATTCACACCGATTGATGGGTACACACCATTTATATCAGAATACCTACAAGGAGCAGAAACACTGCAAACACGAAAAGCTGAGTTGTTAAATAATAAATCATTACCAGTAAAGCAATATAGTCCAAAGAGGGATGCGAGTATAGTATACCTTCATTCAGACGAAAATCCATTCGGTGGCTACTCTCGTATTTCAAAGGATTTAAGAGACCGACCACAAGAAGAGATATTAGTAAGAGCATATGGTGTGCCAGTCAAGTCAATGACATCAATGTTACCTTTGTTTAACACAGAAGTTAATGTATTAGGGGAGGAGGAAAATAAATATGGGATGAAGTTCCCAGACATATCTAATGAGAAAGAATTTACAGTATATCAGGTTGTTGACCCAGCAGGAGCAAGAAACTATGTATCCATCTGGGCTGGAGTCAACCGACAAGGAGATGTCTATATCAGACGAGAATGGCCAGATAGAGATACATTTGGTGAATGGGCAATATTTGGTGATCCCAAATGGAAGTTTGGGCCAGCCTCAAAGAAGCTAGGGTATAATGTTCAAGGTTATATAGAATTATTTGAGGATATAGAAGAGGAGATAGGCGTAAATGTTTTTGAAAGAATTGGAGACTCCAGATACTTTGCCAGAGAAAATGAGAATAATATTGATTTGTTCTCCGAGTACAGCGACCAAGGTATGGACTTTGTTCCTTCTGACGGAAGAACGGAAGCAATAGGTACATCTGCGTTAGATGAATGGTTTTACTACAACCCAAATGTGGGTGTAGATGCAGAGAATCGCCCAAGATGCTATATACACGAGTCATGTGGCAACCTTATTGACTCATTAATAAACTATAATGCACAGGGAAAGGCAGATGAAGCATTGAAAGACTTTTTTGACCTAATGAGGTACTTGAGGTTGTCAAACGCAGGCGAAGGCCCTATATTCTATGATGAAAGGTCATTTGATCAAATACAAGGAACAGGAGGATACTAATGAAGCAAGGAGAGTTAGCTAAGATACTAGATAGATCACCTATGGAAATAGGTAGAACTAGAAAAAAAATATGTAACTCCGATGATTTCAATGAAGAAACAAAGGAGTTAACCGAATCAGGCATTGAGAAACTGAAGGATTACTATGACTTCAAAGCTCTTGAGCCTCAGTTTGTTAAAGTAACAATATTGTACAATGCAAATAACCCCAAGTTTGTTGTAGGAACAGTATTAGAAAATGGTAAAAGAAAAAAGATAAGGGTTTGTATACCCATGAATCTAGCTAATCATTTAACAGAAGGTAAGGTATTTGAAGCACAAGTAATTGAATACAATGGCGAAAAGTATTATAGACATAAAAAAATCCGAGACGGATATTACCCTAGAGTTCATCAAAAAGCACAGTGATGCTTTTGTAGCTTGGGAAATATTATATAGAGCTTACTCAGATCAGATACACGAAGTGCCAGTGGACGAACTTATTGATCTAGCAGGACGAGATGTTGTGTGGTATCACAATGTTATTAACAATGCTAGGAACAGAATAAAGAGGAATATGTTAAAATCACGCTAATGGATGAACAAGTCTTAGAGAGTTTCTATACTACTACAAAACCAGACATCTCCGAACTAAAGAATGAATATGATTCTGATGTGGTAGATATGTCTCCCTTCGTTGCCCAATGTCAAGAAAGCTATGATCAACGCAATGCTATCTGGCCTGGCAAAACAGAGGATTTACAAAAGCATGGAGAAAGTGCTTTTCCTTGGGATGGTGCTTCTGACCAAGAGGTTCGTCTCATAGAGCAGTGTGTAAGCACTTATGTGTCGCTAATGATGAATGCGTTAAATCGCAGTAATATCACAGCTAGTCCGATTGAAAGCTCAGATATAAGTGAAGCACGAGTAAAGAGTCAGTTTCTGAAATGGATGCGTGACTCATACATTAAGGATTTTAAAAGACAATCAGAGATTGTAGCTAATAATTTATTAGAAAAAGGTTTGGCAGTCACATATGTAGATTGGGAGATGAAAACTCGCAAACACAAAGAGCCAATCAATCTAAATGATATAGAGGCAATATCTCCTGAGCTATACAATATACTAGCTGACGAAAACCGAGAAGAAGAAGCTATCTCTTTATTTAGCCGAATCTTTGATAAGGTAGAAGATAAAGCAGTACGCAAAGCATTAAATGAGTTGCGTGAAGTAGGTGAAGCAGAGATACCTGTTGTAAAGCGAGATATATCTAGACCTTTTGTACAAACGAAGTTTGCCGACTCAGATATTGTGTTCCCATCGTATGTTACCGATATACAGAGATCACCACGAGTTCATATGAGAACGCTCATGACTCCATCTGAGATTGAAAATTGTATTGAAACCAAAGGGTGGGATAAGAACATAGCTAGAGATCTGATTGAAAACAGACGAGGCGTTGATGGAGTAAGCAACCTATCCTTTGATGTAGCTGACAGACGAAACGCAAACCAGCGTGGGTTCAGCTTTGGTGCAGGGAATGGTAGGGATTATGACGATCTAGTAGAGGTCGTACATACATATCGCAGACTCGTAGACATGAAGGACGGAGCAGAAGGGATCTACCTTACTGTATGGAGTCCACAGTATCCAGAGGGCTATCTAAGCCATGAGCTACTGGCAGGTTACGAGCAGTATCCGTTCGTCTGCACTAAATTATTCAACTCCAATAAACGATTACACGATGTAACTAACTTCTCTGATTTACTTAGAGGGCCTCAGGCTCAAGCTAAGATTGTTAGGGATGGATGGAGTGACAACCAAGCAATATCTATTGCACCACCATTCTTACATCCAGTAGGTCGTGCACCTACACAGATGGGAGCAGGTGCTTGGATTGGTGTTCGTCAAAACGATACATATAAGTTCCTTGATGTACCAAACACAGGTAGACAAGGTATTGAGATAGAGGAGTATGTACAGAACGAAGCATTGGATCTAGTAGGATTAAATGCTAACAATCCATTATCCCAACAACGACAACAATTTATTATAGACAAATTCTTACAACACATCTCTGATGTATTGAAGCTAGCTTATAAGGCATATGTAGTCTTTGGGCCAGATGAATTGTACTTCCGAGTAACAGGTCAACCTGATCCAGTGCAGTTTTTACGCAGTCCATCTGATGATGAGCTAGATGTAGCTGTATCATTTGATTCATTAAACAATGATCCTGATACAGTCAAAGCACGAGTAGAAGCATTCTTACAGCTAGCTAGAACATCACCGACTAACTCATTTGATTTAAGTAAGGTAGAGCAAGTGGTAGCATCAATGATTGATCCAGTAATTGCTGACTCAGTAATTCAGCCATCAGCACAAGCTCAACAACAAATGACCGAAGAAGTGACTAATGATCTAGCTAAGATCTTTGCTGGTATTCCTGTAGGAGCTAAACCAAATGGTGGTCAAATAGCCCTAGAAATTATACAAGGATATATCCAACAACCTAATATTCAAGAAAAGCTAGCTACTGATCCAGTATTTGCACAAAATCTACAAGACTACTCAGCTAAGTATGAGCAACAAATAGCTCAACAGCAAAACGCAGAGATAGGTAGATTAGGTGCTACACCTGCACAAATGGGTGGAATAAACACTGAATCCATATAATGAGTCTAGTAAAAAAAGAAAATAATCTTGAAGAAGCGTTAAAGTTTCTACGCAAGTACGATCAGTTTGAAGTATTGCTTGCTTTTGTTAAAGAATGCAGAGAGTCAAAATTCCAAGCTCTTGAATCCAAGTTAGATGCAGGAGAGAGGGCTGATGCAAAATTGATAGGTGCTATGATTGAAGACGATTATATTTATAAAACACTAAAAGGAGATAATTAATATGCCAAGAGGAAAAGGAACATACGGAAGTAAAGTAGGTCGTCCACCATCTAAAAAGAAAAAGATGAAGAAGGGTAAGTGCTAATGGCAAAAGGTAAGAAAGATGCTTGCTATCGCAAGGTTAAGTCTAGATACAAAGTTTGGCCAAGTGCTTACGCATCTGGTGCGTTAGTTCGTTGCCGAAAGGTAGGAGCTAAGAACTGGGGTAATAAATCTAGAAAGAAAAAATAATGGCTAAGAAGGAAGGACTTCGTAAGTGGTTTGGTCGCAACAAAGGTAAAGGTTGGATTGACTGCAAAACTGGTAAGCCGTGTGGTCGCAAATCAGCTAGGGGTAAGAGTAAAAGACCTTATCCTGCGTGTCGTCCTACGAAAGCCCAATGTAATTCATCTGCTCGCAAAAAGAAAGGGCCTGCGAGAATATCATGGAAGAAAAAATAATATGAGTAAAATAAAATGTAAACTTTGCAAATGGATAACAAAACTGCCAAAAGTAACCTCAGAGAATTGCGAGATTCTTTGTCCAAAGTATTGGGTGAAGAAGATAAGCTCTCCTCTAGTGAAATTACAGAGCAGTCTCAAGAAGCTATACAGCAGGCTCGTAAGGCTACTAGTCAGCTTAAAAAATCTCTTCTTGATCGTGTTAAAGAAATTCCAGTAGTCCAAAAAGTCAGTGAGCTAGGAACAGCAGGCACTGTAGCTGTAGCTACTGCTGGTACTGCACAGGTAGGAATAGCTACTGATATTACAACAGTTTTTGTAGCTGATATAGCTAACGATGTTGTTGAGGAAAGGTTTGAAGTACCTGTATTTATTGATCACTTCATTGACTTCCATGAATTGAATGATTGGGGTCAACAAGTTATTTTAGAGAAGGTTTCCGAACTACAACCGACTTCCGAACAATCCGTTTCCGATGTGGACACCAAACCTCAACCATCTGCTTCTTCACAAGATACTGCTTCCGATACTCCTTCAGATAAGACTTCCGAAGAGAAACCAACTGAAACAAAGCAACAGTCAGAAGTAAAAGAATCCAAATCAGAAGAAAAAGAAACATCTAAAGAAGGTGATCAAGAAGAAGCCAAACAAGAAAGCCCAAAACAGCCCCAAGAACAAAAAACTGAAGCCAAGCAAGAATCTCAAGAAAAATCATCTGATGAGCCTACCAAATCTGTTGAGGCTGTCAAGACCCCATCTATCGCAATGGATGATCCTATAAAACCTCACTCACTAGTAGTAACATCTCCAGTACAATGATTGAATATATATACAACAATTATAAAGACGATTTGCTAGCAATGGCATTTACATACATTGGAATAATATCTCTTGTTATAATGTTTCTACCTAAGAATAATTTTTTTAGCAAACTATTCAAAGAGTTTGCATCAATCTTTACATCCCTATTTAAGAAATGAGCATAACAGAACCAGAAGAAGTAGAAACAATAACTTGGATTCATATTAATCAAGATTGGCAATGGTATTACTTTGTGCCATTACTTGATCGCAATGAATGGGATGGTATTGAGTATGATTCCGTACAATACGGATGGGATGAGCTAGATTATAGATTTGGTGTAGAATATCCATCAATCCCTGAATCATCTATGTTGTCGTTGACTTTTGGTGTCATAGCCTTTATGTGTGTAGCATTTAAAAAAATATTTAAATAACCAATGCTATAATGCACACATTCGCCAATCTACAGGCGTAAAAGGTAGTTATGACAGATGAATCACAAGAGGCCAACGCTACAGCCGACACAGAAGAAGTAGTGACAGATCAATCCGAGCCAATGTCGCTTGAACAAATTCGTTCAGCTAGGTTAGCTCAGATGTCTCCACAACAAGAGGAGACCACGGAGGCAGTTGAAGAAACTGAGGTGGAGGACATAGAAGAAGAGCCACAAGCCGAAGAAGAAGCTGAAGAAGTAGAATCCGAAGACAGTGGAGAAGATGTTCTTTCACAGATTGATTGGGATGCTCTAGATGATGAATCAAAGGCTGGTATAGCTGAACAAGCTATAGAAACACTACCACCAGAACAGCTAGCTGAACTAGCTAAGAAGATGGGCAGTGGATCAGGCAAGCGTATTGGTGAATTAACTGGGCAGATCAGAGAATTAAAAAACCAGATTGAAGCCAAGGATAAAGCTCTAAAGGAAGGTTTAGAATCACTTATTCCTCCATCAAATAACTTTGCGAATGTAGATACAGAAGATAAACTAACAGAAACTTCGCAGAAGATACGAGAAGAGATTAAGTTTTATCAAAGGTGGTTAGCTGGGGATGATGACTATTATCAAAGTAATGGACAAGAATACAGTCGTTCTGATATAGTTCAATATGTTGAGTCACTTCAGGATCAATATGATGATGTTCCTAAACAAAGGGAATACATTAGATCATTAGAGAAGTCACGAAGAGAAGCAGATGAACTACAGAAGAAGGCAGACAAAGAGTTTTCTTGGATTACTGATGAATCGTCAAAAGCATATAGCCTATATGATGAGCTAGTATCTTCGCCAGATATGGCAGTTATAGAAAACATAGCACCATCATTAGGAGCAAAGCTAAAGTATCATCTCTTACACACAGCTAACAGTATGGCAGGAATGACCATACAGCCTAGTAAGAAAATAACTTTACCACGGAGATCACCAAATTCAGTCATTGATTCTACAGGATCTGCTAGTCCAAAGGACAGAGGTAACATCCAAATTAAGAAATTGAGAGAACAAGCTATGCAAGGCAACTTGGATTCAGCTAGAAAGCTAAGGACTTTGCAAATACAAAATCGTAAATAAAATCTCAAAAATTAGAAAGTAAAATATCATGGCAGGAACATTTGACTCCTCATTTAATACAAACTCTAACGCAGGTAATAGAGAGCAATTGCTTGACCTTACTACTGTGTTATCCCCTCGCCAAGCCCCTGTATATGGCTTGTTACCAAAACAAAAGGCAACTGCCGATCTAGTAGAATGGACAGTTGATACATTAGCAGACCCAGCAGACAATGCTGTAGTTGAAGGTGCTGACTTATCATTCGGTACTGAATCAGGTGATACAGAAGCTCGCAAGTTCGGTGCTCTAGCTCGTCTAGACAATCGTCTTCAACACTTCCGTAAATCATTCATGGTTACTAAGAAACAAGAAGTTCTTGATTCTGTTACACCTGTGAAATTACAGCAAGCAGAAGAAAAAGCTACTTCAGAGTTACTTCGTGACATTGAAAAAGCTATCTGCTCTGATCAAGGTGCTGTAGCTGGAACTAGCTCAACTGCTGGACAACTTCGTGGACTAGGTCGCTGGATTTCTAACTCTGGTGGAGCTAGTGGTACTGAAGGTGGTACAGGTAATGATGGTGCAACTATTGTACCAGCAGATTTCCGTACCCCCCTTGGAAGTATTCACGGAGACTCTCATATCAAAACTGACGGCACTGACCAAAAAGGAAGTACACAGGCTGACTTGACTGAAAGTGATTTCGCAAGTATGCTTGCTTCTATCTTCAACGAAACTGGTGAAATGCAAGACTTGCACTTAGTTGCAGACACTGCTCTTCGCAACCACATTGTTGACGAGTTCACTCGCACAAATGGTACAGCTTCACAAGTTCGCTACAATCAAGATAGTGGTGCAGTTGTTGAATACAATGTTGAAATGTTCAACGGCCCATTTGGAGTTGTTAAGATCTTAACAGCTAATCCAAAATGTATGCCTGGTTCTAACAATCGTGGATACTTAATTGATCCATCATTGCTTGGATGGGCAGAGGCTCTACCAACTGGTTCTACAATGTTAGAAGACCAAGGTGGTGGCCCTCGTGGTTATGTTGATTCAATGGGAACTCTAATCTGCCGTGGGCCAAAAGGTCTTGGTAAGATTACAGAGATCGCTTAATCTTATTTCTAGGATGGGGGCGAAAGCCCCCTCCTTTTAATATTATGTCATACGAAGTAACACAGCAAGATATAGAGTTAGCTCAAGAAAAAATGTTAAGAGCTAAACACCAACGCATCTTTAATGCATATGCAGAAGGACAGCGTATGAATCTAGCTAGAAAATCAGCTAGCAGATATAAAGATTGCGAAACACACAAGACATTGGGACAACATATTGGATCAATCCCAATGCATGAATTTTATATGCTTCGTAAGAAATATGGAAACGAATGCTTTAATGAAAAAGATTTCTTAAAGTATTTAAATAATAAAGTACTAATGCCAAATGGGATGGCTTCTAATAAATTGTAATGGCTAACACTGACGGATCATTTGAAGAGTTAAATAATCTTACCTTTGCTTTAATAGGTAGGGAATATACAACTGATGCAACTAGTAGTCAGTTTAAAAGATTAGTATCTTTATATAATACTAGTTTAAATGAAATATATCGTGCATCTAATTATTGGGAAAGATATTTAGTTGTAGGAGAAGAAAGAACAGTAAGTAGTGGTTCATTTAATGCAACCGAAGGTGGCAAAGAAAGAATTGATACAATATTAAGGGTACATAAAACAAGTCCCTTTGGTACTGAAACAGCTACCGAATTAGATGTATATGCACAGGGAGATGCATATAAAATTATTGGCACAGAGCCATCTGATAATAAAGTATATGCTACATTTAAGAGAGCACATGGATTATCTTATGGTGCAGGAGACTCAGACAGTAAAGCAGTGCCTAGAGAGTTCTTATCTTACATAGCACACAAGACTGCATATACATGGCAGAGAAGCGTTGAACAGAATGCTTCAGAAAATAACTTTGCGTTATCATTAACAGTTGTAAAGAATATACTAGAAGATGAGCTAGCTAAGTTAGATGATCAGAATGTATTTAATACAATTGGTAAAAAATTTAAAAATTACAGAAACACTCAAACAATATTATAATTATGGGATCACCTGCATACACAGAACAAAGTCTTGGTAAAAGAGGATCAAAAGTATTAAAGTCAACAAATGGAGCTACTACAGGTTCATTTGTTTCTTTAGTTGTTGGCCCAGGTGGTGCAACCTTGTCAGCATTATCTATAAATAACAAAGATAATGAAGGACATTTAGTAGGGATTAGTTTGCCTGCTGGTTACACTACTTATGGAGACATTAGATCAGTAACAGTATCATCTGGAATCATTGAAGTTTACAATAAATAATGGATGTAAACAATCAGGGCTTAAATATACCGAGCAACCTGCAAAACTTAGATGTTCGTGACGAACTACTAAGTACGGAATCAGGAGCAGGATCTGCTGGTGCATATAGCCTGCGTGACCTTACAGGTAATAACTTGAAATGCGTCAAAGTTCGCAGGATGCAGGACAATGCTGTTAAAGATATTAGTTGTGGTGGAATCCTTACAGAAGAGGTAGAAGATTTTGCTATAGGTCAAGATGTGCTAAATATGTACAATAGTGCTGAGTATTTTGGGGTAAAAGAAACAAACTGGTGGAGTCTTTCAGGAAATGAAATACAGTTAGGTAGTGACCCATTTACAATAACTTGCGATTTTATACTTACCGATAGTTTTGGTAATAATACATCAAGAGTTGCTCAAGCCTTTGATGGTACAGATTTTTTTCAGTTCACTACTTCAACTCAGTTTCAATATAAAATAGATGGTGGTTCAGCTCAACAGATTACCTTTAGCCCAGCTCTTCAATTAGGAAGAAAGTATAGCTTTGAAGTAAGTAGAGATTCCTCTGACCACATTACTTTAAAAATAGATGGAGTAACAATGGGAACAAATACTGTTACTGCTCAAAATAGTGGAAACTGCCACATTGGTAGAATTGGTAATTTTAGATTATTGGGTGTAGTTAATAATTATAACTTTAATAATGGTGAACACATTATTGCTGGAGATGGAACAGAAACATCTAACTGGGCAGATACTGGAAGTGTAGGAGGTAAAAGTCCTACCAAAGTTGGCTCAAGCCACACACTATTTACTGGTCAAGGTATAAATGCATTCGTTGATACTTGGTTTGATCAAAGTGGTAATGAAAGACACGCTGATCAATCTGATATGGATTCCCAACCATTTATCATTAAAGATGGTTCTATTACAACCTTAGAAAGCAAACCTACTTTAGATTTTAACAATAGGGGAGACGGAACAAAAGGTGGATTAGAAACTTCTTATGACATATCATCTGATGGAAGTTTAACTTCTTACAGTGCGTTTGCCGTTTATGATCATATAAATGCTACAAGTGCAAGTGTTGTTTTTTCTTCTGGTTCTCCAATAAATGCCTCTACAACTTATGGAGGATTAGTGCATTTTGCTGAATCTTCAGGTAATGGAGGTTTAATAAGAACATCACATCAAACAAATGGTAATTCTACTATAACTAAAGTAACACCTAGATCTGGATTTCATCATTCTGTTGGTTTTAATATATCTACTAATTATTATAGCTCTTCTAGCCTTTTATGTAAATTATTAGGATTTACAAGTTCAGAAAACACAAGCCCTGTTTTACCACAAGCAAAAGATGCAAATGATGGATCTTTAAGATTGGGTGTTGCTATAACTACTGATGGAACTGACACTTATGTTAATCACATGAATGGAGTAATATCAGAAGTTATCATATATGAATCAGATAAACGATCTGACAATACTGCTTTTGAAGATAATTTAACCAGTTTTTACGGAACACCATCATAATTATGAACACAGTAGAGGGAGAGCCAATAGTAGGATATTTAGTATTTGATGATTTTGATACTGCATTAGCTCGTGCTGATTCAGAAGGATCTGCTTGCAACTTGCCATATTTTCAAGGAACAGGAGCTAGTAGATATAGAACCTATCCAGGCGAATTAACTAATGGTAAGTGGGCATTAAGAATAAATAATTATTCAATTCTTACAGAAGAAGAAATAGGATCTGTGGTACAATCAGTAAACTTTAAATTAAATCAATAACATGGAAGAAACATTACAGAGATTAGCAGTAGGAGTATTTGGTTGGATAGCAACAGACACATTGCAAGACATTGATTTGATTATGGGTATACTGTCTAAAGGTGTAATTATCACATTAACTATATTGTCTATTTACAAACTATACACTGAGTTAAACAAATGAGAAAAGAACATAAAAGTAAGAAGGGTGGTTTAACGGCAAAGGGTCGTGCTTACTTTAAAAGAAAGACTGGATCTAATCTCAAGCCACCTGTAACTGAATCAAATCCAAAAGGTAAACGAGCTAAACGCAAGAAATCCTTTTGTGCTAGAATGTCAGGGGTCAAAGGCCCAATGAAAGATAAAAAAGGTAGACCTACACGCAAAGCGTTAGCTCTACGCAGATGGAAGTGCAGATAATGACTACTGAATTATTAGCTATGTTAGGTGGTGGAGCTTCTGGCTTCATTTTTAAATTAATAGGTACTATGGTATCTAATCAACAAGCAATCGCAGAAGGATTGATTAAAAAACAAAGATCCTCTGATGAAAGTGCTGATCGTGCAGATAAGCGTGGAGGCCCAGGGGGTGCTTGGGTACGCAGATTCATTGTGATTGTTGTATTATTTGGCGTTGTTGTAGCTCCGTTTTTGTTAGCTCACAGTGGTGATGGCGTTACTGTAGCTAACGAATATAGTAAATGGTTTGGCCTTATGAAAGGCACAACATATCAAACACTACATGGATATGTTATACTACCAGAAATACGAACTAGTATAATAACTATTGTTTCGTTTTACTTTGGATCATCAACTGTTAAATAATATATGTCTATAGGCAACTCCAATATACATCAGGTAAGTGAAATACCTGAAATTACTAAGCTACCCAATGGTAGACTAAGAGTAGTACGAAGATTTAATAAGTTTACACGAGAAGATGTAGACAATGCAAATCTTGGTAGCTTGATGGGTAACTTTGGAGACCTAGACACAGCAGGTCAACAGATTGTAAATCAAGGATATACTGATTTAAAACTAATATCTGTTGAAGTAGATACTCGTTTCAACTCACTAAGTAATAACTCTAATGCAGTATTGGTAAAAACTTATGAAACGCTCACAAATGCGTTTGTACAGGTTACGGATGAAGACCAGATAGAGGAGCTAGAAAACGGCACAAAGAGGCTTACAAGGGTATTGAGGGCTCAATCTGGCACTACATACTCTGGTGATGTAGGAACAACTGATGCAGGTGGATCTAATACTAGCTTTATACTAGCTAAATCTGACTTAAAAGATAGTGGTGCATTTGCTGAATTAACGCTTACATTTCTTAAACAAGGGACAGTTTTATCTGTATCTGAAGATAAAGTAGGTTCTCAAAAAGCAGTAGTTAATGAAGTGTTTAATCCAGCTAGTGAATCAATCACTGGTGTAGATACTGATAATGCTACATTATCTGGATACTCAGAAGCTGATCGCACAGAGAGTAATTACGATGGAATTAAGACCATAAGAATTCGTTTTCTTAAAAATGATGTTCAGTTATCTCAATCTGTAGACAATGAGTCACCTCTTAAAACAGAGGTTCAAGAATGGTTTAACCCAGGAAGCAGTAGGGATACAAAGTCTGATTACTCTCTAATAAATAAGCAGGAGTCAAATGTTGGTGGGATTCCTACAGAGCGATATACATTTGCTAAGGACAATGTTACTGTTTCTGTTAGTGAAGAAAAAATTGGTTCTCAGAATGCAGTAGTAAATGAGATATTTAACCCTAGTAGTGAGTCAATTACTGGTGTAGATACTGACAACACAGCACTAAGTGGTTATTCCGAAGCAGACAGAACAGAGAGTAACTATGACGGAATCAAAACTATAAGAGTAAGATTCCTTAAAAATAATGTAACACTACAAACAACAGAAGACAAAGTAGGGTCACAACTTGCAATAGTCAAAGAAGTATTTAATGGTACTCCGAGTACTCCTAGTGGATATTCTGTTGCTGATGAATCAATAAGTAATGTAGATGGTGTACCTACTCGTAGATTTAGATTTCTCAAAGACAATGTAACACTCTCTACAAGCGAAGATAAGATAGGTTCTCAACTAGCTATTGTTAAAGAGGTTTTTAACGGAACTCCTAGTACCCCAACTGGTTACAGTATAGCTGATGAGCAAGTATCTTCTGTAGATGGCATACCTACTCGCAGATTTAGATTTCTTAAAAACGATGTAGTTCTTTCTAGAAGCAAAGATAGCGTTGGTTCACAAAAAGCTGTAGTGCTTGAGGTGTTTAATGGAGATAATGAAGCTAGCGATGCTAATAGTTATGGTGCTGGATCTAGCTATGTGCTAGCTAGAGAAGAAGAATCTAATGTAGATGGAGTTAAAACCAGAAGATATACTTATCTAGAGCCTAGTATTCTATCTGTTCAGGAAGATAAAAATACACCAGAGAATAGAACCACAGTTCGCGTATTTAACTTAGCTTCAAACGATACAAGTATTATACAAGCTAACGATAGCGTAATTGTTAACTCTTATGTTCATATATTAGTTTCACAAAGCGATGAAGACTATGAAGGTATTAAAACTAGTGTTTATGTATTTGAATCTAAGGATTATAATACACAAACTACTAATGAATTTGGTAGAACAATAGTAGACAGAGTTCAACAAGACAGTAGTGCTTTTACTTTAGATAATCAATCAAACAGCTATACTGTAGATGGTGTATCTGGTTTAAAAATTTTAAATCAAAGAATAGAAAACAATGATAACGACATTAATAAAAAGACTACAAGATATACAACTGTTGGCATTGACGAAATTCGTGAAGATATTATTGGATCACAGAAAGCTATTATTATAACAAAGATAGGAGGAGAACCTACAACAAGTGAAGCCTCTCAGTATAGTGATATTACTTATGACGGAAGTTCAGATTGGTCTATAGCTAGAAAAGATAACTCAAGAGTTGATGGATTAGATGTATATACTTATACATTTCTTTTAGACAATACAGTACTTTCTGTTAGTGAAGATAAGGTAGGAAGTCAAGAGGCTTATATAGAAGAAATTTTTAATCCATTAGTAACAATACCAGGAGTTACAATTTCTGGGGGTTCAAATGTAGCTGGCGATTACTTTTTGGGTACATCGCAAAACAATGGAAAAGACAAATATTTTACAGTTGATGGAGGCACTTATCCTAAGTTACTACAATATACTGGTAGTGTATGGGAAGTAAGACAAGTATCTACCCAATATGCTACTAGCTCTGTTATAAATCCAAATGACGAAGATGCTCCACCAGAAACTGGTTGGACTGCTACTTCTTCAAATGCAAGCTACGAAATAGAAAATTTATTATTTAGAGAATTTGACAATACATTACCAACTTCTCTGCAATTTTTAAGCACATCTCATAGATACGAAAAAGATGGATATGTCCTAGCTAAAATGGACAGATCAAACATAGATGGCATACCTACAGTAAGATATACATTTTTAAGACCAAGTATCTTGTCAGTTGCTAATGAGTTTAGTACATCAAGAAATATAGTAAGAGTACAGGCATTTAATAAGTCTTCTGCAGAAGTAACATCTGCGTTATCTGAGGTAACATCTAATCATAAGTTAATTTCACAAGAAGAAACAAATCATGATGGCATAGCTACTACAACATATACATATGTGTTAGATGAATACGATGCTGTTAGCTACACAACAACTGGATTGCTGAATGTTACCAGAACTAGCTACGAGGTAGCTAATTATGATTATACTAGTGCAGGAAATAATCAACTACTTGTTGGGACAGATACAATAACAGTAAATAGTAAAACACTTTATCTACAAAATTTTGATGTAGAAAACGGAACAACTTGTACTAGATTAGTTAAGACTTATGTAGAGTACGGAGTTTTGAATAAAACAGAAAGGCTTATCAATGAAGGAGTTAAGTCAACTACATATCAATATTTAGGTTCGTCAGTTCCTACAGAAGTATCTACGCTGTTATCAAATGGTGTTAAAATATCTGAATCAGTAAACAGGAAACTAGGTATACCATTAACTACTGTAGTAATATACACAGATAAGGATGGTAATTCTTTGACCAATTCTAATGGAGCAGAAAAATTAAATTATCAATATCATCAAATATCTCCTTTTATTTTGCCAGGAGTTGTAGATTTGGTAAACGAACATAATCATGTGTTTCCGAAAATACAGTCTCCTGTTGAAACTAAAGTAAATGCACAGGTTCAAATATTTTATCAAACATCTGCAGAACTAGATGAATCATCTACAGGTGATTTTTATAAGAAAAAAGTAAATAGTTCTTTAGTAGCAGATACTACAACAAATCAGGGATTTTGGTCTCCTAGAGAATTTGCACAAAAAGAATCTCATGTTGATGCTTTCATTGATGACAATGGAAATTTAAAACCTGCTTACTATAACTCCCAAGGTATTCGTGGTGTAAGAACCAGAGAATCATCCAAAGTAAATGGTGTAGAAGTCAAAACATTTCCATATAACTATAGAGGTGGCGTTTTAGTTCTTGAGGATATAGCTATTGATGAAACAACAGATACATTAAATGGTAAACCAGTTCATTTAAGATCATTTCCGTTTACCTATGATATTGTACATACGGTAAATGTATGGTCAGGTATTGTAATAAGAAATAAACCTACAGAAATAAGAGGCACAACTACCTTTAGAATTGCTTATAATGTAGATTCTAATTATGCAAACAAATGGGTTATGCAAACAAAAACTACATATAAGGGATATGTAGGTGTATATGATTATTACGGATCAGTAAGACGAGCATTCCAAGCAGGAAATACAGGAGAATGGCAAAGAGCTAGACCATTTCGCCCAGCTAGCGAAACAAATTGGACTACACAAGCATTCTCTGCAAGCAATGGTAATTTACCTTGGGATGAAACATGGACATCTTTAATAAAAGAAATAGATAGCTCAGGAGATAACGATCCTTTTAGTGCTAATACTTATACTGAACTTACAACTGCAGATGATTTTAGTACAACTCAAGCAATTAGTAATCCAATAGATCAGGTAAAAACAATTACATTTACTGAACCAACAAGAGAAGAGTCATTTGGGTTTGGAGAAAATAGAGCTACTGGTGGTGCAAGCACTAACCAAACTATAAGTCTTACAACAAATGCTGGTAGTGCTATTACAATTCCACAAGCAGGGTTTTTCCTAGAAGGAAGGCAAGTAGATAATGGTGCAACTGGTAGAATAGAAATCAAGGGAGGCCCTCCAAATCCTTTGGGTAAAAGATATACTTTAGATGTTCAGATACAAAGAGCATTTGACGACATTGACGGAACAGCCTATTATATGAAAAAAGTTGTTGTTGCAGATATAAATCCTATAGGTATTGAATAATGTACGAAGATGATCAAGAAGAACCAGAATCTGTTTTTGACCAAAGATACTCCGAGCTAACGGAAGAAGAAAGAGATTTAAAAAAAGAAGCTAGATCTAAATCCAGAGATTTAGATGAGTCTGTTTATACAACAGATACTAGTTATGGAACAACTAGTTTTGAAGGTACTAGGGATGTAAAAGATTTTTACAAAGATGCTATACAAGGAGCTAG
>CEPM01001898.1_pt1 | contig 17829 bp, 2 predicted proteins | sample 530371 | NCBI WGS metagenome assembly CEPM01 (sample SAMEA2620004, study PRJEB7988) | marine metagenome | biome: marine biome (ENVO:00000447); feature: surface water layer (ENVO:00002042); material: "saline water (ENVO:00002010), including plankton (ENVO:xxxxxxxx)" | depth 5 m
TTAGCAACTTAGATTTTGATCAGATCAAGGAGTCCATTAAGGACTATATTCGTGCGAATTCTAATTTCACGGATTACGATTTTGAGGGATCTAATCTAAGTACGATTATCGATACGTTAGCATACAATACGTATATTACCTCATATAATGCCAATATGGTATCTAATGAGGTATTCATCGATACTGCCACGCTCAGGGAGAACGTGGTGTCTCTGGCACGCAATATAGGGTACGTACCGAGGTCAAGAAAGAGTTCAAAGGCAAATGTATCTTTTGCTGTCGATGCATCTGGAACCACTGCTGTTGCTTTAACACTGAAAGCCGGTGCTGTATTGACATCAAGATCAGCACAATCAGATAAGAATAAGAACTATATCTTTTCAATACCTAGTGATGTCACCGTTCCTGTACAATCAGACGGTTTTGCACGTTTTACAATCGACGTATATGAGGGAACTTTCGTAACTCAGACGTTTACGGTCGATACTAGTGACCCACAACAGAAATTTATCCTACCAAACTCAGGTATTGACACTGATACTTTGTCTGTGATCGTTAAAGATACTGAACTTTCGACAGTTTCAAGAAAATTTGAACTTTTTGACAGTCTCTTTAACGTCACTAAGACCACAAGGTCTTACTTTATTCATGAAATTTCGCAGGAGAGGTATGAATTATTGTTCGGAGATGGAATTTTTGGCGTCAAACTTGATAATTCTAACTTTATTCAGGCAACATACATTATTTCCAACGGTACAGCCGCCAACAATATCAATAATTTCACTTATATCGGCAATATCGTAGACAATAATGGTGCAAGTGTGAGCCAAGGAGTTTCACTTGTATCAACAAATTCTGCTTCTGGTGGTGGAAAATCGATTGAAAGTGTTGAATCAATCAAAAAATATGCTCCAAAGATCTATTCATCACAAAATAGAGCAGTAACAGCAGCAGATTATGAGGCATTAGTCCCTCAAATCTACCCAGAAGCAGAATCTGTATCTGCTTTTGGAGGTGAAGACCTCACTCCACCCGAATTTGGTAAGGTTTTTATCAGTATTAAACCATACAACGGAACTACTTTGACAAGTGGTGTTAAACAAAACATCCAACAGAGTATAAAAAGGTTCACTGTTGCAGGAATTAGGCCAGAAATTGTTGATCTTAAGTATCTTTTAGTCGAAGCTAATGTTGAAACTTATTATGATACGAATAAAGCACCTTCTTCATCATTTGTTCAGAATTTGGTAACACAAAATATCACAAAATATTCAAATTCTTCGGAATTGAATCAATTCGGTGCAAGATTTAAGTACTCAAAATTTCAAAAAATAGTTGATGGTAGTAATGAATCGATAACGTCAAATATAACTTCGATAAATGTTCGAAGGGATATGCAAGTTAGACTGAATACCTTCGCAGAATATGAACTTTGCTTCGGAAATCGTTTTTATTTGAAAAATCATGGTCATTCACCAGTCTATCAAGGAAATTTAATTGGATATAATATCAAATCAAGTGGATTTACAGTGAGTGGTATTAGTGGAGTTGTGTATCTTGGTGATAAACCCACTGGAAATCTAGAAAAAGGTTCGTTGTTCCTTTTCAAATTAAATTCATCAACCGAACCGATCGTTGTAAAACAAAATGTCGGTACAATTGACTATAAAAAAGGTGAAATTAGATTAAACCCAATTAATGTGATTGGAACACAGGTCAATAGAAATTTTCCAATCATAGAAATATCGGCATGTCCTTTCTCAAATGATGTAATTGGTCTCCAAGATCTCTATCTACAATTGGATGTAAATAATACAACAGTGAGTGCTATACCTGACAATATTTCTTCAGGAAATGATGTCTCTGGTACGAACTATATTGTATCGTCAAGTTATGGTGTGAATAGTTTGGTAAGAGGAAATCCAATTGTTGCTGTTGATGTGGATCAACAAATTGAAGCTGATTCAACTTCAACAGCAACGGTAACACCTTCAACAGTATCTTCTAACACATTCGGCAGATCCTACTAATTAATAAAAAATGGCAGTAGATAGAGTAAAATTCCAGGAAATTGTCGCAAGCCAACTTCCAAGATACGTTAGAGAAGATTTTCCTCTTCTTACAGATTTTTTAGAGCAATATTATATTTCTCAAGAGTCTCAAAGTGGACCTGTTGATATTTTAAATAATATCGACCAATATGTGAAAGTAGAAGAATTATTTGATATTGTAGATAATACAAACTTAACATCTGATATCACGTTATTATCATCGGAAATTCCTGTTTCATCAACTATTGGTTTTCCTGATAAAAATGGTATTATTCAAATTGATGATGAGATTGTATATTATTCTGGAACCACCACAAATTCATTCACTGGATGTAAAAGAGGATTTAGTGGTATAACGACTTATATTTCAACAGGTAATCCTGATGAATTGACATTTACTCAAACCGAAAGTAAAAAACATTCAACTGGTTCAAAAGTTAATAATTTAAATATTCTGTTTCTAAAACAGTTCTTTAATAAACTTAAAAAACAGGTTACTCCTGGTTTTGATGATAGAACTTTTTATAGTGATTTAAATAAGAAGAACTTTGTATTTAATGCTGACAGTTTTTATTCCTCAAAGGGAACTGATCAGTCTTATGAAATTTTATTCAGAGCATTATATGGTGAAGATGTTGAGATTATCAAACCCTCTAATCTTCTCTTAACTCCATCCAATGCAGATTATAGAGTTACCCAAGACTATGTTGTAGAAAAAGTTCAGGGTGATCCTTTAGATTTAAAAAATCTTACAATTACACAAAAAAGAACTGGTGCTAAGGGTTCTGTCACAAACGTACAACAAATCCCATACACGGATTATCAATACTATCAAGTCAGTATTGATAAAGGTATTGAGAACACCAGTATAACTGGTTCAATAGTTGGTGAATTCAAACCAAATCCATTAACCAAACTTCTTGAGAATGTGAGTGTTGGTGCTTCTATAATCAATGTTGATTCAACTATTGATTTTCCAGAGTTTGGAAAAATAACAATTGAAGATGAAGATGGTCAAGAAGTATCGATTGCATACACTGGAAAGACTTCAAACCAGTTTTTCAATTGTGAGGGAGTCGTAAAAGACTTAGATAAGACAAAGGACGTAAAACTTGACGATTATTCATATGCATATGTAGGGATTAATACAGACACTGAAATTCAAGTTCGTTTCACCTCTACATTAAAAGATTTTATTCAGAACGATAAAACTAATTATTTTAGACCTAATGATACGATTCAGATCAAATCATTAGGCCTTGAGGCATCTGGTAAGAAAAGCAATAATTGGTTTTTAAACATCAAACCCAAATACAAAGTAGCTGAAACTAGAGTAATTGATGGGAGTGCATTCGTTTATCAATTTAAGTTCTATACTCCTCCTTTCTACAATGAGGGCTATCAACTTAGATATGAAAATGAAACTAAATCAGTTTCTTTATTGGGTTCAGTTATTAGGGTAATTTCAAATGATACCGTAAATGTAAGATTTTCTGAACAAATTCCTCTTGATGGAACATTTTTCATTGAAAATCAACTTCTTAAGGGAAATTCTACAAAATTCCCTTACATACAAAAATTTGTTGCAAACGTACAGAATACGTATGCCAAATTTAATGGTGATGTGATGGTCGCATCAAACTCAATACCCAGATATGATGATGTTTTAAGTAATACTTACAATCATAGTGTAACATTTACAACTTCATTACAAGGTACAAAGGTTTTAACTCTCCCAACTAATCCCACTTCTCTTCCTGACCATGGTTTCTACACTGGAGACTCTGTATATTTTCAATCGAATGGTAATGGATTCGAGGATGTCCCGACTGCATCATATTTTGTAAAAAGAATAAATGAAAGTCAAATTAGTTTTGCAAGAAGTAAAGCTGATCTTTTTAGAGAAACATATGTAACTTTCAATGGTTCTGTCACAAATGCTTCTCTGACATTACTTGAATTTTATAATAAAAATATCAAACCTCAAGGGATTTATAGACAAATACTTGAACCCATAAACAATAGAGCTGATGATCAACTTACAAAGGCTGGTTCTATTGGTATTTGGAACAACGGTGTTGAACTTTTAAACTACAAATCCACAAATAGTGTTTATTATGGTGACATTACAGGATTTACCGTAACGAGAGGTGGACAAGATTACGATATTATTAATCCACCTATTGTTAAAATTTCTGATGAAGTAGGAACTGGTGCAACTGCTACCGCTAATATTATTGGTAATTTGGTTAGACTTGATGTCACTGATAGTGGATTGGGTTATTATACACGACCTACCATCACAATAAAGGGTGGAAATGGATTTGGTGCTTCAGCAGAACCTAGAATGATTTCCATAGTTCATGAAAATTCATTCAATGCAAATTCTTCTTCTAACTTAAATCTGACAACAAATGAATTTGTTTTTGATGATGATCATAAATTTATGGATGGCGAAAGTGTCATTTATAAAACAGGTGGAACAAAGGCAATAACTGGACTGACCACTGATTCTGAATATTATGTGTTTGTCACAACTCATAAAAAACTCACACTTCACCCAACATCAGCTGATGCAATAGCAGGCATCAATACAATTACTTTTGACGAATATGGAGATGGTATCCAATATCTCACAGCATCTGAACTAAAATCGGTTGTCTCTAGTGTTGTTATTACAAATCCTGGAGTCGGATATGAAAGTAAAAAAAGAACTATTCCAACTGTTGGTGTAAATACTGTTTCGAATAGGGTTGAAATTATTAACCATGGTTATAGAGATAAGGAAATTGTAAGATATACGAAGGATGATTCTCTTCCTTCAGTAAAAGGTTTATCTGAAAGAAAAGATTACTATGTTCATAGAATAAATGAAAATGAATTTTCATTATCAGAAGCGGGAACTGGTGATTTAGAATCATCATATTATTTCGATAGAAATATAATAGTTGATTTTGTAAATGCAGGAAGAGGTTCCTTTAACTATCCTCCAATCACAGTTGATGTAGAAGGTACTCCAGCATCTTACGATAAAACATTTGTTGAAGATTTTGAGGAATTATTCATTATTGAATCTCCAGTTGAAGAGAACATCACCACACCAGAAAGAGTTCTTGCTTGGACAGAGACAGAAGCATTACTTGAATCTCCTGAAGGAAGTGACTCAGGACATACTCCATGCTTCCAAGATATGCAATACATGGTTACTATAAGTGAAGGTACTCATTGGCTTATCAGTGACTACCCATTTATTGGTAATATTCGTGAATACAAAGCAAAATTACAACCAGTCTTTAGAGGTTCTATAAATTCAATCGATAATGTTTCTGGTGGTGTTGGGTATGGTGCATCAACGATCATTGATTTCAACAGACAACCTGAGGTCACTTTTGAATCTGGAACAGGTGCGAGACTGACTCCAATTGTTAATAATGGAAAAATTACAGAGGTAATTATACTTTCTCCTGGTAGTGGATATAATTCACCACCAGATTTGATTATAAGGAGTTTAGATGACAAGGGTGATTTTGCAATTCTTGTTCCAATTATTAAAGATGGTCAAATTGATAGTGTAATTATCCAAAAGAGTGGAGTGGGGTATACTCAAGGGAAAACATCCATTGATGTAATTCCTGCCGGTAGTGGTGGAAGAGTTCAAACTAATATCAGATCATGGAATGTAAATCTGTTCGAAAAGAACTTCCAAAATTTGGGTGACGATGATACTGTCATAGTAGATAATATTTCAAATACATCATTACAGTTTGCTTCTTTCTATGCACCTAGACCCCTTAGATCAATTTCAAATTCAATTAATGGATTTGACGATGATAATATTCAATATGGTCTTTTTGACTTACAACTCGATTCAGGTGGTGAGGAGACATCAAGTGGATTCCACTCTCCTATTATTGGATGGGCATATGACGGGAATCCCATTTATGGTCCATATTCGTTCGATAAGATAGACGGTTCTGGATCCATCAGAAGGATGAGGAGTGGTTATAAACTGAAGATCACTTCAAAAAACAGACCATCTTACTCTGCGTTTAGTAATGGATTTTTTGTAAATGATTATGAGTATGTAGGTGACGGTGACCTTGACGAATATAATGGTAGATTCTGTGTAACACCAGATTACCCCAATGGTGTATATGCATATTTCTGCACCATAAGTGATGATATTGAATCATCTGGACCATTTAACAACTTTAGACTTCCACAGTTCCCATATGTAATTGGTAATAAATTTAAATCTTTACCTAACGATTTTAATTTTAAAGCATCATCAAATCAAACTGAATACGACATTGTAAAAAATAAGTGGTTGAGAAATACATACTTCTACTTCACTAATGGTGGAAATAACGGTTACGACTATATTTTTAATTCAGATTTAATCAGAAATTCATCAATTGATATAACTTCAACAACTTTTGGTGGTGTTGATATTCTTGAAATCAAAGATCCTGGTGATGATTATAAGGTAGATGACAAAGTTACTTTTGATTCATCTAATACTGATGGAAGAGGAGTAAAATGGAAAGTTTCTGCAATTAAAGGAAAGGAGATTAATCAGGTAAGTCTTGCAACAACAGTATTTGAAAATTGTGAGTTTACTGGAGACGTAGCTCAAAATAAATTTGTTGGAATAACATCAACACCACATGGCTTATTGACAGGTGATATAATCTTTATCGATGGACTGTCAGAGTTCTATAAAGGGTTTACAGGACCCTATAGTGTGGGTATAACGAGTGAGAGATGGTATACATCAGTTGGTATTGCAACAGGTACAGCAACAGGTATTGTCACATTCATTTATCTTAATGGTATTATTAATCCTAGGACAATTGAACCCAATGATATTTTAAGAATTGATTCTGAACAATTTAAAGTCTTGAATTTGGATAAACAATCTGGAAGAATTAGAGTACAGAGAGGTCACAACAATACACTTCAAGTTGTTCATTCCGCTGGGACTATTGTAAGAGATGATCCCAGAAGAGTTAGATTTACTACAGTTGGAATCAATACCAACAAACCTCTCATTAAAAATAAAACTCTTTACTTTATGCCGAATGAATCGGTAGGTCTTGGTACTGAAACAACTGGCACTGCAACAACTATTACATTCTCAAACCCTGGTGTAGGAAGAACGCAAGTCGAACTCAAACAGCAACAATTATTGTATCCCAATCACGGGCTTTCTCTAAATGATCCACTTAAGTATTATGCAATTGATGGAACATCGTTAGAGGTTTGGAGTGGTGTTGAAAATAGCCCAATTTATAATCTTACCGAAACAAGGAATCTTTTTGCTGCTCCGATCACAAAAGATATTATTGGTTTGGCTACAGACAGAGTTGCTATAAGTACAGTAACTGGACTTTATGTTGGAGTTGATTCATCTAAAGGCGGGTTATTATATTTCACCAATTCGACAGGTCTTGGAGCTACTCATAGTCTCGTAACAGATCTTCCACAGGTTCTTTCTGGTAGAATATCTCAACATGTTGTGACAGTTTCTACTGGAGAAACTCATGGGTTGAAGAGAGGTGATGGAGTTTCTATTGACGTTAATTCAACTACAACTACAACTTTAAAAGTAGAGTATGATGACTATAACAGAAGAATCGTATTTGATAAAGATACAATTGAACCAACTGGTATAAACACGACGAATAACACATTAATTGTTCCTGAGAACAAGTATAGAACGGGTGAAAAAATCATCTATACTTCTACATCCCCATCGGAGGGTTTAACTGCATCTGGAATGTATTATGTGTACGTCTTTGATAAAAACACCATCAAACTTGTAAATGAGAAGTATCAGCTACTTGATGAAAATCCAGAATTTGTTAATATAAAATCAACTTCGACAGGAAGTATTTCAAAAATAAATCCAAGGATTGAAGTTCAGGAAAATCAGGACATTAAATTTGATCTTTCCGATTCTTCTTTATCATTTGTGGATAAGGGTATTACTTACTCTGCATTTAAAATGTCAATTTTTAGTGACAGTCAAAAAATAAATGAGTTCTTTACTTCACAAACAGGAAGAACTTTTGAAGTTACAAGCAATGGAAAAATTGGTATTGATGCATCTGCAAATCTTACTTTGAAGGTAAGTGATAATCTACCAAGAAATCTTTATTATGCTTTTGAACCAGATAATCTCAATATCATACCTCCTGTCAAATTAAGAATATTTGAGGACACTGATGTTGATAAAAATAATAGTATAGAAATTGTACCTAATAAATTTGATGGTGTCTACACAATCTCTGGAGTAACATCAGATACTTATGAATATAATATCCCATACAATGTCGATACTGTAACTTCTTACGATTCGACAAATACAACGATGAAATATTACACTACATCTTCGACTGCTGAAGGACCCATACAGACAGTAAAAGTTGTTAATAGTGGTAGTGGATACAAAGTTCTTCCTGGATTTACATCTGTAAGAAGTGTAAAGGGATCTGGTGCAATATTAGAACCAAGAAGTTCGACTATTGGTTCAGTTCTTAAGCAGAAAATAAACTACATTGGATTTGGTTTTCCTTCAGACAGTACTCTTAATGCTGTAGGAAATCTTCCACAGGTTCTTAAAGTAGACCCTCTTGGTTCATTCGAATCAATTGGTATTACATCAGCTGGCGTAAATTATAGTCAACCTCCAGAATTAGTTGTTCTCGATGGTTTGACGGGAAAACAGATTACTGATGTTGACTTGAAATTCAATAGAGCTGATGATAATTTCCTGGATATCATTAGAAACACACAATCTTTAAATAATGTTGAACCGCAAATTATTCCTCTTCAAAATACAAACGGCTTTAGTATTAGTTCAATCACATATAATAATACGACCAAAATTGTTCGTTTAAGTTTCACTAAACAATTCAGTGATGCTAAAGATTGGCCATTTAAGATTGGTGAAGAAATTCTCGTAGAAAATGTCGCTGTCGGTTTTGGAACAACAGGAACGGGTTACAACTCCGAAGACTATGGTTACAAACTTTTTAAAGTCACGGGACTTGATAGTAATCTGGGTGGTAGTGGTTCTTATGTAGAGTATGATCTTACCGATGATCTTGCACCAGAAGAACGTCCTGGAAATGTAACTACCATTATATCTGGATCAGTTACTCCCAAAACCTTTTTCCCGACATTTAATCCAATTATTGTAACAAAAGAATTGTTGAGTGGTGAGAAAGTTGTTAATGGTGAAAGAACTGGTATTGTCGAGAGATTTGATAATGTAAGTAGATATCTGTTTGTATCAGCTGAGGATGATTTCCCAATTGGATCAATTGTTGAGTCTACATCATCTGGTGTGAAATGTAACGTCCTTGATACCTTTAAGTTTAATTCTACAATTGAATTAGGAGTTGGTGCAACAGTAATTGATGGTTGGCAAAACAATTCAGGTTTCTTGAATGACAATCTTCAAGTTATTCCTAATAATGAATATTATCAAAACTTCTCATACTCCCTTAAATCGAGAGTTGCTCTTGAAACTTGGGATGATACAGTAAGTTCACTAAATCATACTGCAGGTTTCCAAAAGTTTGCAGATTTGGTTATTGACAACAATGCAGTAGGTATTGTCACAACTGCAGACATTGAAATTTCGACTGTTGTTGATCTGATTGGTGAAGAGTCTCTCTATTGCTTCCCCGATTATGATGGTGCTACAGAAAGAACTATAGATGTTTCTGATGGAAGAATCATTTCCCACGAGATTGTATTTGAAAGTAAAAAACTTTCCGATTACTTTGAATCAAGAGGAAATAGAGTTCTTAAGATTGATGACTTTAGTGATCAGTTTAATAGTGATCCAAGAGACACTCCCTATTCTATCGTAAGTTTCTTCGATAACAAATATGCATGGAATAAGTTTTTCACTCTTGTTCAAGATACCGAGTTAAATGATAGAAAACAATTTGGTATTGTAACTCTTCTTCAAAATGGTTCAGAGGGTTATTTGAATCAATACGGTACACTTGATACAAATATGCCGCTTGGATCATTTGATTATATCAGTATTGGTACAAGTCAGTTCGGACTTCAGTGGTATCCAAATCTGTTTGAATTCAATAATTATGAAATTTCCTACTTTAATTTTGCTGGTTTAGAAAATGTAACTGGTATTGGTTCAACTTCAATTGGTAGTGTTGTTTCGATCGCATCATCTTCTGTTGCTGTTTCTGCTGGAACTGCAACCACTATCTTACAGATTCCGACTGCAACTAGATCTGCAAAACTTCATATACAACTAGAAGATGGAAATGACAACTATTTCTATAATGAACTTAACGTTCTTCACAATGGAACTAATGTACAACTTCTCCAATATGGTGATGTTGATACAACCGAAGGTCCATCATTGGGATTTGGAACTTACACCGCAGACATAAGTGGTAGTGACATTATAATCAAAATTCATCCAACTGTGGGAACAGCAGTAACGGCGAATATTTTATCAATTGAAACTCATGGAACAAATACTGGTGTTGACACCACTGGAATGATTGTTACCAACCTTTCATCATATCATAAGTCTATTTCATCATCTGGTTCACCAACTGCAGTTGAAATTGCTTCTTACAATGATCCATTTGCTGGTGAGTATTTCATGGTCACCGTTCATGATACAACAAACAATGAATATGAACTGTTTGAATGCCATGTTCTTGATGCAAATAATAAAAATATTAATAAGTATGCCAATATTGATACTGTATCTGGAGTGGGTCTTGGTACTGTTGGAATGACGAAGACAGGAAGTGCAGTAAGTTTGAACTTTACACCAAACGCAAATATTGCTGTTGATGTAAGAACTTTTGGTATCGGTCTTAAGAATTACAATAATATTACCGGCATCACATCTATTAGTGATCTTGATAATAATATTCTATTTTCAAATCATGGTACTTACACTGGTACAAAACTTGATACTAAAAAAGCTTTTGCTCTCAATCATAATGGTTTACCAATCTTTGAAAAAACTTTCCTTGGAAATGATCCTTCTGTAGTAGATCTGACAAATAATTCTATTAAATTACCTGATCATTATTTCGTAACTGGTGAAAAGATTGTTTATAGTTATGAAAATTCGTTACAAGAATCTACTAATGCTATTAGTATTCCAACTCAATCGATTGGTGGTATTTCGACTGACAAACTTCCTACAGAAGTCTATGCTGTCAAATTATCTGATGTTTCAGTTGGTCTTGCAACAAACGCAGCAGCTGCATTAAAACCAAACCCAGATACTATTATTTTATCTGGAGTTGGTATTGGTACGTTCCATAAATTCACATCAACAAACCAAAATGCTAGAGCATTGATGGCAATTGATAATATGATTCAAGCACCAATAACTGAAGAAAATATTTCTACCACTCTTGATCAAGAGGTTATATTTGACCTCAATTTCGAAGTAACAGGAATAGGATCATTTAAATCTAATGATTTCATCAAGATTGATGACGAAATTATGTTAATTCAGAACATTGGTGTTGGTAAAACCAATAACTTCAAGGTTATTAGAGCACAGATGGGAACGGGTATTGGTACTCACGCCAATGGATCTACTGTTCAACTTCTTGGCGGAAACTACAATATTGTTGATAATACAGTTCATTTCGCATCAGCACCTTATGGAGGTATTCCTATTGGTACAGACACAGCTGGTCCCGATAATTTAGACTGGTCAGGTATCACGACTCATTCTACATTCCAAGGTAGAACATTCATGAGAAGTGGTGTTGCAAATGATGATAATAGTACATATAGTAGTAATTATACTTTCGATAATATTCGAAAAGATTTCAATGGTCAAACCAAAAATTTCACCCTTTTACAAAATGGAAATAATATTACTGGATTTGCAACTAATCAAGCTATCATTCTAAATTCAAACATTCTTCAAGAACCACAAGGTGCTCAAGGAACAACTGGTGACTTCACACTTATTGAACATGCAGGTGTAACAAGTATTACTTACTTAGGTGACAGTGTTTCTTCTGAGGATGATCCAAATAAATCATCTATTCCAAGGGGTGGTACAATTATATCAGTGGGATCTACACCTGGTTTTGGATTCCAACCACTCATCTCCGCAGGTGCATCATGTTTTGTATCTTCGGCAGGTACAATAACATCAGTTGTTATTGGTAATCCTGGTTCTGGTTACAGAGTAGGAGTACAAACAGTTCAAGTTGGAATTATTACAACTAATATTGGTTTCTCTACAGTGGTCAATATTGGTACTGCAACTGTACAAAATGGTGAAGTTGTAGCAATTAATACATCATTCTTTGGATCAAATCTTGAAGAAAATAATCCACCATTAGTCGTGATTGATGCCCCACTTCCATATTCTAGTATCCCACTTGTATATGCAGATGGAACAACTGGAGTAGGAACAGGAGCAAAAGTTGATGTAATGGTTGGTCAAGGATCCAGTATAATTAATTTTGAAATTGTAAGTGGTGGATTTGGATATAAAGAAAGTGAGGAACTTAGACTTTCCATCGGAGGAACTACTGGAATCCAGACAACCAGTTCTTATGATCCATTTATTCTTACTGTTTCCGACGTATATCGTGACACGTTTAATGGATTCACAATCGGTGAAATTGATGTATTCGATCAAATCGATGATCAATTTGATGGTTTTGAGACGAGGTTCCAATTAAAGATTGATAATAACCTGTTTGCCATCGAAACTGCTGATGGGTCCAATATCAATATCGCACAATGTTTAATTATCACCATTAATGATATTCTTCAGGTACCTAATTCTTCATACAAGTTCACTGGTGGTACTATTATTGAATTTACAGAAGCACCTAAGAAAGGAGATACTGCAAAAATTATGTTCTATAAGGGTACTCCTGGTGTTGACGTTGTATTTGTTGATATTCTCGAAACCATCAAAATTGGTGACTCTTTACAGTTGAAAAATGATTCTAGTAAGGGTCAAACATTCGGATTACTTCAGGAAGAAAGAATTGTGACTGGAATCACAACTCTGGATACCGTAAGAACTTTTGCTTATGATGGACCTGGTATCACAACTAATAAAGGATTGGTTAGACCATTGACATGGTGTAAACAAACTGATGATATCACTATCAATGGTGAGGTCGTAACGAAAGATAGAATTTTATACGAACCATCAATTTATCCTGCAGCATACCTTACTCAATATGTTGGTGTGAATACTACAGATGCATATGTTGATACTACAAGACCATTCTTCAACTCAACGAATGAAACTTCACTTCTTGATTACACTGATAGAGTAACAATTATTGATCAATCACCAATTGTGGGTGCAGTTGCTACGGTATCTGTAAGTTCTGCTGGAACAGTTACAGGATTTACAATAAGTAATGTAGGATCTGGTTATTCTGGTTCACCATCTGTTTCCATATCACAACCTGTTGATATTGTAGGTGGAACAAGAGCAACTGCCACAGCTTCAGTGAGTGCTGGAGGAACAATTACTGGATTTACAATTACCAATGCTGGTGCCGGATATTCTGCGGCTAATCCTCCACAGATTCTAGTTGAAGTTCCAAAATCAAGAAGAGAAGAGGTTGGTGTTGATTCTTATTTCGGTGATCAGGGTATTATAGTTGGTGTTGCTCAGTCAGCAGGTGCATTAGGAACTCTTGAACTTTATATTCCTCAGGATTCTTACATGAGAGATCCAAATATTGTGGGTACAGCGATAACTCTGAGTACTGTTCAGGAAGGTGATTTGTTTGTTGTAAATCTTTCCCACTTCGGATTATCCACAAATACAAGTGATGGAATCTATCGTGCATATAAGGCTTATGACTTTGTAACCGATTTGACAACGGTTGGTCTTGGTACAACTGCAATTAGAAGAGTTGAAGTACAAAATGTAGGATTTGCTGTTACTGGTTCTGGTTTTGAAAGAGTTCAATCACTCGGAGAATACTCATGGGGTAGAATTAAGTTCAAGAATAGATCTGCATCAAATGCACTTACCTTTACACCTAATGGATATTCTGGACTCTCCACATCTCCACTGATTCAAAGGTTCCGACCACTTAAATTTGTGAACTATCTCACTTAAAATAAATAAAAACATAGAAAAGGATCCTCAGTAGATGGCATACCAAGGTATTAACACTGGAACTACCCCAAATGATGGAACAGGTGATACTTTAATTGGGGGTGGAGTTAAAATCAATAGTAACTTTTCGGAGTTATATAATCTTATTGGTGATGGTTCCACCTTGGCGGTCGGTGTTGTAACAGTCATCACTGCAGGTGATAATGTTGCGATCAATACATCAACTGGTAATGTCACCATATCGGCAACGACTCCAGTATCAATCGCCACTACTGATGTTGTTATTTCTCGTAATCTTCAGGTTAGTGGTATATCAACACTCGGTGTAGTTACAGGTGGAACCTATTATGGTGATGGTTCCAATTTAACTGGACTTACTGGTGTTGGTGCTGGTGTTGTAGTTCAAAAAGAGGGTAGTTCAGTTGGTACCGCAGGAACATTAAATTTTGGTGCTCAATTTGATGCCACCACTGTAAATGCTGGTGTTACAACAATCACTCTTACAGATACAACAGTTTCTGCAGGTTCTTACACTGCAGCAGATATTACTGTTGATGCTCAAGGTCGTATCACTGCTGCTTCAAGTGGTCTCGCCACTGCAAATATTAGTGCTGATACTTTAGTTGTTTCTGGTGTCTCTACCTTTAATAATGTAACTCTAGCAGGTAATACAAGTATTAGTTTTGGTAACCCTAATCGTCAGATACGAAGTAGTGGTAGTGAATTAGTTATTTCAACTAATGGTGCTGAAAATGTAAAAATAGCAGCTAATAATAGTGGTGGTAGTGATGGAGATATTCAATTAGAGACAAATGTTGGTGGTCGAGTTAATATTACTGGTACTGGTGGTGTAGGAATCTATCATACTGATACTGCGAAGAAATTTGAAACCACTGCTTCTGGTATCGATGTAACAGGGCATACTGAAACTGATACATTAAATGTCTCTGGAGTATCAACCTTTACTGGTGCTGCCGACTTCAATGGCGATGTTGATATTGATGGTCATACTGAGTTAGACAATGTTAATGTCAGTGGTGTTATCACTGCAACGACATTTAGTGGTATTACCACTTCCATGATTTCTGATTATGGTAATGGTCTTGCTGGTGGATATTCAGACTCTAGTGTAGATACTCATCTAAACATTTCAAGTGCTAATTCTGGTGAAGTCTTAAGTTGGACTGGATCTGATTATGATTGGGTCGCACAATCTGGTGGTAGTGGTATAACGACTGCAAATATTAGTGCTGATACTTTAGTTGTTTCTGGTGTCTCTACACTTGGGGTTACTTCTACAACCAACTTAACTGCCGAACAATTATACGTATCAGGTGTTTCTACCTTTGTTGGTGCTGCTGATTTCAATGGGGATATTGATGTAGATGGACACACCGAATTAGATAATCTTAATGTGTCTGGAGTATCAACCTTTGTTGGTGTTTCAACTTTCTCGGGTCAAGTCAATATATCAGATACAAATATTGTACTGGGAGAAAGCACTGGTACAAATAATAACAGAGTTAAATTCTCAACCTCCGAAATATTCCAAGACAACGCAAGTTTTGAAATTATTGGTAGAACAAGTGGAATTACCATTAGAGGTGATGGTACAAATTCCTGGACAAATGTAGAGGGAGATAAATCATACGCAACCTTTACCGAAGATGGATCTGTAGATCTTTATCATAATGATAATAAGAAATTATCAACAACTGGCGCTGGTATTACTATCTTTGGAACTATTGAGACTCAAACATTAGTTGTCTCTGGTACTTCTGGATTCACTGGTAATATAGATGTTGATGGTCACACTGAGTTAGATAACGTAAATGTATCAGGTGTTTCTACATTTACTGGTACTGCCGACTTTAACGGTGATGTTGATATCGATGGTCACACTGAGTTAGATAACTTAAACGTCTCTGGTGTCTCTACACTTGGGGTTACTTCTACAACCAACTTAACTGCTGAACAGTTAAATGTCTCTGGTATATTGACATCGGCATCGCTTTATACAGGTAATGCATTTCTCTCTAATGATTTAAGATTAGAAAATACACCTGCAAATATAAGACGTGGAGGTAGTGGAACTCTTTGGATTTCTGGGTCCAATGATACAACCATTTATGGTGGTGTTCCAGGTGCAGCACATGGTGGTCTTATTGTCAAATCTTACTTCCCTAGTATAAGTGGAAGTACTGAGTTATTCAGTGTAAAATATGGTAATGGTGGTAATGGTGCAGTACGCATTCTAAATGGTACCTTAGAAGTAGGTGGTATTTCTACATTTACTGGTAATTCTACTTTTAGTGGGAATGTTTCAATTGCAGGAACACTGACTTATGATGACGTAACAAATGTTGATTCAATCGGTATTGTAACAGCAAGGTCTGGAGTCGTTGTAAGTTCTGATGGTATAAACGTAACTGGTATTTCTACGTTCAATAGCGCTGTTAATGTTCAATCTTCTCTTTATTTAAATGCGGGAAATAATACATCAGATCTCTATATTGGTTCTTCCAATCAAGTAAAACTTGATCACAATGGTAGTTCTGCCTTCTGGACTAATACCACTGGGTATTCTTATATTCGCGGTGCCAGTGGATTTGTTGTTCAAAAAGAGGGTGATGGATATGATGATATTATCAGAGGAATTGCAGATGGTGCCGTAGAACTTTACTACGATGATGTAAAGAAATTTGAAACCACTAGTATTGGAGTAGCAGTATCTGGTATTGTAACTGCTACAAGTGGTATCGTAACTTATTATGGTGATGGTTCTAACTTGACTGGTATTGTAACGGGTATTGAGGCAGGATCAAATATTACCATCCTAGAAAGTCCTACAGGTAATTTTATAATTACATCTACATCATCAGGTGGTGGTTCAGATTCGTATTGGGTCCAAACTGATGCTGGTATTCATACTTTAGGTAATGTTGGAGTAGGAACTACTAATCCAACAGCACAACTTGATGTTGTTGGTGGTGCTAAAATTGATGATTTGGTTGTTTCAGGTGTTACAACCATATCCTCTTTATTGGGATCTGGTGCCATAGTATTCTCAAGTACAGGGGGGGTATTAGCTGACTCTGCTAATTTAACTTATAGTGGTGATACACTCGTATCAACAAAAGTAAGAGCTAATACATCTATCAGAGTAGAGGGAATTAGCCCCACTGGTGCCGCAACTACAATTTCCAGAGGAGGTGTTATCTCCACTGGTATTGTAACTGCCAAGGCACTTGAAGGTGATTTATCAAATGCAATAACATCTAGATGGACTCTAGGTGCGAGTGGTTCTAATCACTATACATTCACAGGTCCAGGTGGATTAAGTAATACTAACGATCCAGTTATATACCTTGCAAGAGGTCAATCATACGAATTTGTCAATAATATGGGTGCTCACCCATTCCAAATTAGACAAAGTAATGGTGGTTCTGCATACAACACTGGCGTATCTAACAATGGAGCATCTAGTGGAATTGTGACTTTTGCAGTTCCTTTTGACGCTCCAAACACACTGTACTATCAGTGTACATCTCACTCTGGAATGGGTGGAACGGTTGTGGTATATCCAAACCTGTTCACAGTCTAAATTAACGTCTAAATAAGAAAAAAGTCCTCTAACAAATGGCT
>CEPM01015397.1_pt1 | contig 17798 bp, 13 predicted proteins | sample 530371 | NCBI WGS metagenome assembly CEPM01 (sample SAMEA2620004, study PRJEB7988) | marine metagenome | biome: marine biome (ENVO:00000447); feature: surface water layer (ENVO:00002042); material: "saline water (ENVO:00002010), including plankton (ENVO:xxxxxxxx)" | depth 5 m
TCTTTACCGTCACCATTACCATAAGTTCCCCGTTTTCTGTTTTCTTTATTCAGTGCAGATCGTTTCTTAATCTGCAGTTTAGATGCGTCGTACTTTTTTTGATACGACTTATAGTTACCGTTAGCGTATTTAGCACCACTATATTTAGACGTTCGAGCCATGCAGCCTCCGTTGTACAAGCTCAGGGTCTACCTGCGGCATAACCGCTGCCAATTTAGACAGCGGGTTACCTTCCAAGGCAACACCACTGATGTCATTTGTTTTGAGCCAGTCACAAGCTGCCTTTAGATCTTGAGTAGTAGCCTCACCCGATTTAATACGGGCAAGGAACTCTTTAGTGACTAAGTTATGCAGCTCGTTAAACTGATCTTCTGTAGCTTTTTTCTTAGCCATTTCTTAGTACAATTTGGTCTAATTTGTTTTCAATACGCACCATGTGATCTTCCATACGACTAAGTAACTCAGATAGTTCCTTTTTTTTAACATAATCAGAAGCAACAGTCAGCTCTATGTTATCAAGTCGTCGGTCTAATGCACTAATACGTTCATGAACACTATTTATTCGGTTGTGCAGTCTAGTGTTTAGTGCTGCTCCCCCGGCTATCGCCGCTAACGATATGCTGACTAGAGCTTCGATCATTAGTTAAAGATACAATAGGTACAATATCGTGGCAGAGTACTTCAACACGTGAGCCGGGTCTAAATGTAAACCCAGATTTCATAATTTCAGTACATTTAAGTGCACGAACAAGCTCATAATCAAGCCTTATTTTTTGTTCGTGTTTACGAGCTATGCTTTTACAAAGCTCTACCATGCTTCCATCTAATGGAATACTTAGACTTACTTGCATCCCCCAGTTGTTATTACGCACGTAACCCTGTGACTCCATAGGGACAGTATCGTTGCCCATGTAGAAAGGTGTTACTTGTGCAGTAGCTCCGTTGCAGTTACTGTTAGCAGCGAAAAACTGACGCGAAGGTGCACCAGAATTTTGCATGTTTACATTTTGATTAACAACATTACCTGTTGCTGCTGCAACTGGATTACTTTGGTTTTGTACTTCAGGTGTTTCACTTTCGGCAAACGCTGGGTTTACTGAGAGAAGACCGACAAGGATGTAGTAGTAGAAGTTGTGACGATGTCGCGGTCGATGGTTGTTGTCTCGATCAAACCGGCTGCACGAGTCACCTGTTCGACGTGAAATTGTTGACCCGCGTTGGTCACTGAAAACGTTGTGTTTGGATCTGTGATGTTGCCACTTGGAGTGACGTTGCTTCCAGAATAGTATGAGTAATCACCTCCGTAAATTTCGGTAACTACCTGTTCGTTAATGGTTTGGGTAGTGTTGATTGTTTGTTGCATTGAACCTTGTGTAAAATTAGGTTCAATTTGTGCAGCCGCTGGTGTAGCAAAAAACAACAAAATCAGTAGTCGGTTCATTCTTCTTTCTTTTTAGGATCAGGAGATTTAGGATTAGTTTTATTATTTGATGTGGTTAAACCAAACGTAGCCAAAGCGCCTGTAAAGACGCTAGCAACGAAGGTTATATCGCCACCACTTTGCCCCTTTTTAATCATAGGAAGATCGACGTAATTAAGGGTGATAATAAAACCACTCCAAATAACGACACCTAGGCGGACAAAGGTACCAAGAATTTGTAATTCATCCTCAGTATTTTCTTTTACTTTATCTAAGAAACCTTTTGTTCCTTCTTTTTTGTCAATTTGTTCCATGCTGTTTTCAGTATGGGTTTCATTGCAGTTACAGTCCATTTAAAGACTGCTGTTGCTGAAAGAGTGGCTGCAACAGAAACGACCGCAGTAGTGCCAGCCGTTACAAGTATTTCGTTTGACGGTAAAGGTACTTCTACATCAGTAAAAGGTATCTCTACTTGTCGTATATCAGAGGGTAATTTTATTTTCGGTATCTTAGGTTCTGGCTTTGGATCTTCATTACCAGTCTCACCTTTAACACCAGGAGGTGCTCTAAGGTCGCTAGGAGGTACTACAAGGGGTTTGTAACTAGGTACTTGTCCTCTTGGTACCTCCAGTACCGGTTCAGGCAATACAGGAGCATCTGGAAGCATTAGAGATGGAAACTCTGGCAACTCTGGAAACTCCGGAAAGTCCATTAGGTGTCACCAAATAAACCACGCTCAATGAAATCAACGGCTTGGTCATCAACAGTGTTGTCACTTTTTTCTGCCAAAGCACGAAGAAGGTCAACAATCATACGTTTGACTTTTTCAGATTGAATAAATTGAAAAAGAATTGGACGGATAATAACAAACATAATTATGTAAAATTGTAGTTAGTTTATTTGAACCCAGGAAGTTGTAGATTCATCCCATCTATAGTAGGTATCTTCATCTCCTGGGTATGGTGTAGGAGGATCCCAACAACACGTAGTGTCGTTTAAAACCCAACTATCAAAAGGTTTTGGGGCGATAAATGCATGGCGAGCCGTATCATATTTGTAGCCTACTGCCGCAAAATTTTTACGGAAATTGCCGTTATAAGATGTTTGCCGCCAATTAGTATCGTCCCCATACAGAGTTTGGCAAAAATCAATTCCTAAAGATTCTTGCTCATTGCCGTTTTCGTCTAACAGTACATTATTATGTACAGTAATAATTTCAGTTACTATGTTATTTTCAATGCGTGCAAAATGTGCCATTAGAATGTAATACTCCCAGAGCCTGTAAAATCATAGGTTCGGTAACCACCACTTACAGTGATAGTTGGGCTTCCAGTAGTTGAAGAAGCAGCAGGATTTGAGTCAGGGTAACGAAGAATGACGCGACCAGATCCACCTGAAGCACCGCCGTAGCCACTAGTTCCGCCGCCACCACCGCCACCACGATTGGCTGGAGCAGAGGTTGCAGCTTGGCTAAGAGTAGCTTCAGCGCCATTACCCGCAGATGCATCACCACCTAAGCCTTGACGGGTAGAATCGGCAGAGCCATTAGCAAAATAAGCGCCGCCACCGCCACCTGCACCACATGGCAGTCCTAGCAATGTGACTGAAGTGCCGGCACCGCCGTTACCAGCGTTATTGCTATCTTGAGAAACACCAGCAGCACTATCACCACCGCCACCGCCACCAGCGACAATGTTGCCGGTGCCGCCAGAATTACCTGAACCGGAATCTCCACCGGTTGCCGCAGAAGCCCCATCACCTGGGTCAAAAGTCTGAATTACTGTACCGGGAAAAACTAGCCGTGAAAAACTACCGTTATTACCACTACTGGTAGAAACGCCTGCACCGCCTGCACCAACAGTAACTGTCCAAGTATCACCAGCGGTAACTGAACGGCTGGATTGAGTAATAGCGCCACCTCCACCGCCGCCAGCATCACCAAAACCGCCGCCAGTAGCTCCGCCGCCACCGCCTATTCCTGCGTAGGTAACAGTAAAGGTGCTACCATCACCGGTTGCAGTAGTACCAAGAGCAAGTACAAAACCATTACTAAGAACACTCATGAGAAATCAGCTCCTAAAGAAGCAACAATCACAGTACTTGAAACAACATAATAACTTAATACGTCCATGTCATTTGCACCAGTAGAAAGCGTTGGATCTGTTCCACCAGCAAATTTCCAATACGTTCCATAGCTCAATGTTCTATTACCGGTACCGTCTTGATTAATGACAATTACACCACTTTGACCTGCTGTAAGGTTAGAAGGGTTAGCAAGTGTACGGTTACCACCAAGAGTTACAGTAAAGTTATTGTTTCCTGCAAAATCAGCAGTAATTGTTGCACCATCAGTTAGTGTACCAACTGAACCACGTTGTGCTTTTGTAAAGGTTTGAGTAGTATCCAGATCAGCATCACCTACTTCAGCACCAGTCTCAATGCCATCTAGTTTGGTGTGATCAGCATCAGTAAATGCGTTGGTATCAGAATTACTTTCGTAAGCAGTTTTAATTTCTGCAGAAGTTTGGTCAGCTGTAGCACCAGTCTCAATACCGTTTAGCTTGGTATGGTCGGCATCTGTAAAGACATTACTATCAGTAGCTGACTCTACAAGAGTACGGATCTCGGCAGCAGTCTGGTCAGCTGTAGCTCCTGCTTCAATGCCGTCTAATTTTGTACCGTCAGCTGCGACATCACGCCCATCAACAGTACCAGTAACAGCAAGGTTACCAGTCACAGTCGTAGCCTTAAGGTCTACAGTTTCGGCTACCTGATTAACGACAAGGACATCACCTGCTTTGAATTTACCGACGTGATCAGTACTTGATTGCCAGACCTTACCGCCGTTAAGTTGAACAACTTGGTTAGCTTCAATAGGCACACCACCAAAATCAGGGTGATTGCTGTAGTCAGTACCAACACCAACAAACTCAAAGGTGTGTCCACCAGTACTAATGTAAGAACGCAACGCAAAGCTTACAGTTGTGTTAGTAATGTTAGAAGTTAGACCAGAAGTCAAAACAACATCCCAACCAGAACCATTAGCAGTGCTGCTTACAACACCGTAATCAACACCATCAATGGTCACCATCATGTGATCCAAAGGACGGACTACGGTACCGTGAAAGCCACTATCAGTTGTGATAGCACCAATAGTAATTGTAGTAGCACCAGCGGTAGCGGCATTTGCCGTAGCAGTAGCAATAGCAGACGGGCTCTTACCATCAGCAATCAAACCATAACGACCAAAGTCACTAACGCAGTTAGACAGGTTAATTTGCCCACCGTTCTTAGCCTTAGCGTGGTAGTGAGCAAACGTGCCGAAGAACGACACTAGCTGTGCATAACCATTGTTGGTGACAAGGATGCCAGGACCATCAAGGGTAATCTGAGTAAATGCATCCACGACCATGCTTCGGATCGGGCTGCTAGTACTAACAGCAGAACCGTCAACCAGCAAACCACCGCCACAAGGTGCAGAACTTTGGTCACCTGCTACTGCACTATAGGTTTGGCTATCAGTAGACGGGAAGGTATTAGGATCAAAGTTTTCGTTGTCAAAATGTGCATCACTAAAGTGTGAGCAGTTTTGGATGTACGGACTCTTTAGAATGACAGGAGCAGTGTCAGTACGGAACCTGACAGCAAACGGTTGGTTGCTAGGCAAGCCATACGTTGCATCATTATCAAGGCTATTATTACGTGAACCTTGATTTGCTGTCGGAACTTTTAGACCGCACATTGTGAAGTTGGCAATGTAGCTGCCACTATCAACTTCAAACATGTCATTGTTTTCAGTCGCAAGCGTAGGATGTATAAAACAACTACGCATGGACTCACCAACAATAGAGATATTATTTTTCTTGATACGCAGTGGTAATGTCTCTTGATACACACCAGGTGCAACCTTAATTAAAGTACCATCACCACTACTAGATGCGTTAATAAGCTCAAGAGCCCGGGCAATGGATTGCAATGGTGCCTGAGGCAGAAAACCAGTTACATCAGAAGCATCACTACCGTTAGTAGTGTCAACATAACGGACAATAGTTGTAGTTGCAGGGCTATAAGGTTGACCAACAGCAACAGTACGCCAGCCAGTACCATCATAAATCTTATGGACTTGGTTGCCAGGGGCAGTGCTAAGCCACTGCTTACCAGTTTGATTGGTACTAGGAGGGGTTGTACTTGTGTTAACGACAACATCATGCCGTGCAGAAAGAGAACCTAAAGTGGCGATTTTAGTGTCATCATTAGCCCAGGTGCTAGCATAATCAGCTGTTTTAGCTTGATCAGCATTTTTAATCCGATCAAGGTCAACAGAATTAGCAGAAATACCAATAGTTACCACTCCGGAAGAAGCGGTTTTATTAAGACCAGTGCTGTCAACTAGGATGTCAGTTTCAACAACGTGATCAACATAATCTTTAACAACGCCCGTAGTGGGTACTGCATCATCATTGTCAGGCATTATGTTGCTAGCAGCAGCTAATTCAGCCTTAGTAAGTGTATCATTTACTTCATCTTGAAAACGTGCGTCAAGGGCTGCAGTAGTAGCAATATGATTATCACTACTTGTCCAAGTTTCAGTGCTAGTAATAGTTTCAGCAGCTTCGTCTTGAAAACGAGCATCCATTGCAGCAGTAGTTGCAATCTTTGTATCACTGCTAGTCCAACTATCAGTTGAATAAACAGTATCTTCAAAATTATTCCAATAATACGTTTGTAGATACTGAATAAGCTGAGCTTCAGTTAGATCCGGGCAAAGTGATTCTTGAATAGCAAATCGAAGCTGTTCAAAATTACTATTCAAATCATTAGATCTAATAGCTGATCCTGGATTAAACAACGCTTGAATATCATCAATGTTTGTAATCCGTCTGATCTTAACGTTAGCAGTAGTATCAGTTGCAGGAGGAGCTGGCGGTGCAGCCCCTGTAAATTCTACAAGTGTAGGGTTTGCGGATGGAATTTCCCAAGGATAAGCTGTAGAACCGCCGCCATAGTAACTATCATCAGATAGCTTACCGTCTGCTAGGATTTCTTCGTATTCTTTAGTTGTAGCGTTCCAAAAATAAACGTGAACTTCAGTTTTAAAAACATACGGAAAATCAAACGAAAATTGTGTTTGAGATCCGTTTCCAGATTTAATTGTTTGTACGGCAGAGCATACTGATGACATAATTAATTAGTAACGATTAGTTGGAATTGGGACTATACCTTGTTCAGCCCTTCGATCATTAATTTTTTTCAGCATAATACGCTGTTCAATAGCGTTGCGCATTTCAGGTGAAAGATTATTAAACGCCAGCTCTTCTGCAGTCTTTTGTGCTTGACGCAGCATCATATGAATCTGATCATATTTACCGATAGGTACTTCATCAGAACCAACAAACTGACGACGCATAGTCTTCAGCTCTTTAATAGTATTACGGGCTTCAGCTGTTCTAGCAATACGATTAATTTCTTTTCTAAAGAAACCCATCGTACCCATCTCAGCATTCAACGCATTACGTTCGTCTGCCATCAAGTCAACGCCTTGACGTTTTTTAAATGCAGAAGATACATCATACTCAATATCATACAAGAATTTCTCTTCCTTTGTCATAGATGGATGGATTTTCAAAGGAGAATATGCGTTGTAGACACGTTGTAGCATGCTATATTTATTAGGGGCTTCACCAGTAACAGGGCTAATGACAGTAGGCAAACGGTTGGTCTGATCGATAAGGCCAATCATTTGGTTGCGGTTTGCCAGCTGCTCAATAATATTATTATTAAAATCTTTCAAACCACCGTCAAGAATCCTACCAAATTCATTACGCATTCCAGCAAGAGGACCAATAGAGTTAATCTGACCAGCAGCCCAACGATTAGCAGCATACTCATTACCACTCATAACCTCAACTAGAGAACGAAGTGAAGAAATACCAGCCGCATCAGTTAGAGCAGCGCCAAGAATAAAAGCAAGTTTTGGAAATGCATTTTCAGTAGCTGCTTCACCAAGCATGTCAAAGTTATCAGCCACATTAGCGACAGCTGCAACCCAGTTACTCAAACCAGGACCGAGTAGTTCATTATACTCAAACCGAGTACCATCAGGACCGATAACTGAACGTGGTTTAAAGTTACTGTTTTTACGCCGTGCTGTGTCAAGTTGACGGTCAATAGAACCATCACCAGTTACACTAAACAAACCGTCACCAAACAGTTTATCTTTAAGAACTGTACCAATAACCATAGAAGTAAGGAAAGTACCAATAGCCTTACGACCCAGGGTACGATTCTTTAAATCAACCAAAGCATTTATCTTGGCGATTTCATCCATTTGGTCAATCTTAAATCCACGAGCACTTAAAATACGCTCCATAGATTCAGGATTTTGCATAAAGGTTTGTACAGAAGTGTATGCTAGATCATTAACATCTTGTTGGAAAGACCTAAGAGGTGCAGGAATATAATCATCCGCCACTCTGACCATATTCATCATCGTTGTCGGGAACGTGAGGAATGGTGTCAATCCAGGTAGAGTTTGCAAAAGACCATCAACTTGCTTACTAAGGCCAGTGTCAAGGTTAAGTGCAATATCAGCATTACTATATTTAACAGCTTTATCTTGAATGATACCGCTTGCATCAAACATGCTGTTGTATTCAGCTGTAGCAAGTTCTTTGATTCTAGCAGGTGTAGCAGCTTCACCAAGACGTTCTAGCTCATCCATAGCACGGAAACGTGCTTGAGCGTTAGCCAAGGTAGCGCCAGTCCAAGCATCAAAACCAGTGAACAAGTTAGGCACAAGACGGAACACAGGATCAGCAGCCATAGCTTGCATCTCCTCGTATTGTTTAACAAGGAACTTAAAACCGTGCCTACCACGTTCAGCCTCTTGTTCAGCAATATAACGATATTGATCTAACTTTGTTTCTTGTTTAATAACAAGGTCCAAACGAGATTGACCTTTAATAGCATTAGGGTTTTGAGATGCTTTCATAAACATCTGACCAGCATAAGGCAGTGCTTTCTTCTGTGTGTCAAAGATTGCACTGTAAGCCATCCAGCCCCGCTGCAATGCCTTCATATCCTTGCGAAGTAGTGCACCCCCAAAGTATGTAACAGGCTCTGCTACAAGACCACTGAGGTTACCGTAAAGTGCTCTAGCAGCTGTACCTGGTGCAGACAAAAGACTGTTAAAATAATTTGACCTTACAGCCTGTGCAATGATGTTAGGTTGCTCAGGATTAGGATCGTAGATAGGACGGAAGTTAGTAAAGCTCTTGAGGATGTCCTCGTTCATCTTAGCGATGGTGTTAATACGACCATCACTCAGTTCATACAACTCAAGGAATGAATCCAGGATGTCAGGACGGTTCTCCTGCAACCACATCCAGTTTTCGGTAAACATCTCACTATCAGTTTGAATCTGACTGAGTGCTGTGGGATAATTTTCTTTAATTTCCTGAGCAATTTGTTCAGGGCTTTTAATAAACCCTTTAAGATTTTTAGGAAGACGTTTCCTGGCAGACTGTGCAATAGAAGAAAGTGCTTTATTTTGAGTAGTAAAGTACCGAGTAGAGCCAACCAGTTGTTGCAGGAAGTTAATCTTATCAAGGATTTGATCTTGAGCCTGTTCAGTAGAAATAGAACCACGACTCAATCGCATACCTTCAGCAAGGTCAGAAATTTGACCAGCCATAGACGTTGCAGTATAAGCCTGAGCGCGAGCAACATCCATGCCTTGGAACTCTTTTACTAGAGTATTAATAGAGCTAAGTGCATCAGTGTAACCACTTGGAGTCAGTACCTCAACACCAGCCTCGTTTTTAACAATCTGTGGGTCAAGCATCCGACGCATGTCGTCTACAGTTGCAGACGGGTCAAACAACTCTAGAACAAGATTATCACCAGCTGTTGCTACTTCATCTGCAGTTACAGTAAAGTCATCAGCAATCATGCCAACACGGTCAGCTTCTTTGAGTTGTTTTGTAAGACCAATAGTAATTTCTTCTACACCACCAGGAGTTTCTGCACCATACTTAAGAGCAGGGCCACTGATAAAGTTACCAAGACGACCATAAACAGTACCTTTGTTACCTTGAATACGTGCGGCGTCAATACTAGCCCCAACAATACCAAAGTCATCTACAGTGCGTACGCCTGTCTCACGGAATTCATACAAGTCATGAACACCTTTAATAGGAATATTAGGATCAGTTGTTTTACTTGCGTTGTAATAACCGAGTTCATCCAATGCCTCATCCTGCTTAGCTTGGTATTCAAGCAAAGCCTCTTCAGGTACATCACTGGTAGGTTTAGGTTTGTTAGCAGCAAGATACTTTACAGCCTGATCACTTTCACCAACAATAACAGGTGCCCGTTTAAAAACGTCTTTTACTTCACTAATAGCATTTACAAATTTACCGGCAAAGCCAACCATAGGAATCATGAATCCCATGCCCAGATCTTCGTTAATACTTTTTTGCCTTTTAATGTCAGGACTATCTCCGGCAAGAGTAGCCCAGTTGTCAGGGATAAAGTCAAACGTTTCAGGGAAACTTTGCTTAAGTTGACCAGCCAGGTTGTCCTCTTCATATTCAGAAGATATAGCACCCACAGCTACTGAAGCACCGGCTTCAACACCACGAGAGCCAACAAACTTCATAAAAGCTGTATTACCTAGCTGGTTAATTTTATTTGCAGCACCTAACCTGCTAATAGAAGCGGCTTGTGCTTTTGATGCTAAACCCATACCAAGTCCTTGAGCGAACATGGTAGGAAAAAGAACAGAAGAAATGCTCCGAACAGCTGAAGCTACTTTGTTTTCATATTTAGTGGCTTTGGGTACCTGGGGGATACCATCGGGCAGAAAAATATTAACAGCATCAGCTGCAAAATCAGCAAGACCAGTAATAACAGCTGTGTCTAGTTCACCACCTTCTTTCCTGATCTGTTCTAAATTGACATTACCTTCTGCATCTCGATAGGGTCCTTCCGTAGAAGGTGCAGAAGTCTTGACCTGTGGTGTAGGTTGTGCTGCCGTAACAGCTTGTGTGGCTTGTTGCTCAAGCGCCGTAGTCTCCTCTTGAGGAGCTTCTAGTCTCTGTTGAATTTCTTTAATTTGTTCATCAGAGAGTTCGGCTTGGCGCTCTTGCTCATCCAACACAAAATCCTCACCTAGGTTAGAGTATTCTGAGGGATCTTTCATCTAAGTCTATTAGCGATTTGAATTAGTTTCTGAGCGTACTCAGGATCAGTTGCGTAACCTTGTCGTTGCAACATCATTGCTGCTTCTTCTAAAGAATTAGCATTGTTTACACCTTGATAACCAGGATAATCTTTGTACCATTTGCTCACAAGATCATCAACGGATTCTTGAGGAGAACCATAGTTTTTAAAATTAGCCACTTCAGCACGCTCTACACCATCACGGAACTCTGTTGTTTGTTTTGCTGTAGAAGACTCTGCTGAGGTAGCTTTCATACCAAAAAAGTTGTTAGTACCAGACAAAGCAGTACCACCAGCTGATTCAAGAATCATCTGAGCAGCAACTAGCTCAGGAAACTTAGCACCGCTGGCGGAGGCCATACTGACAAACTCATTAGCTGTACGCTTTTGTTGTCGTGTATAACCAAGATCACCAGTAACCATAGCACTGCCACGATTAATCAGTTCAGGTACATCAGACAAAAACAACTTACGCATTTTTGGTGATGATTCGTCAATTAGTACGGATGCTGGAGATGGTGTAAGTAGTGGTTTGTTAGCCCCAGTTGCAGCGTTGTTTGCAATACGATGTGCATTGTAAACTTCACTTGGCTTAAGATTAAATTGATTAGCAACTCTAAGAATACCATCAGGGTATTTGGCAACACCTGCAATAGCAGATGTGTAAGTAGCATCCATTTGATCAGTACTAGCCAAAGCAAACGGTTTGTCGACAACAGCTACACCAGATTTAATAATCTGTTTATCAATGTAGTTGTTCATTTCCGTCACTTCTCTATCAGAAGATTCGATGTTAGGAAACACTGGACGGTTGTTATCGCCTAGACCGGGGTCCATGTAAAAAGGACTGGACTTATCACCAGCGGCAGCAGCGTCAACCATTTTGTTGACGTTTTCAAGTGCTTTGAGTGGGTCATTAGTTAGTTTAAGTTGTTTAAGATATTCACTCTCAAGACGCGCCTGCACCAAAAATGTTTGAGCACTACCTTGTTCTTCGTTAGGGTTAATCTTAGTGAGGGCTCTAGCCGTAGCTTTGAAACCCTTTTTAATACCTAACGCTTCGTCTCCATATTTAGTGAGTTCTTGCTGCTCAAAGGCTGTACGAGCTTGCTTTTGCAACGCAGGATCAGCAATACTGTTAACAAAGGTAAGGTCAAGGTTACCAAACCTAATTTTCTGGTTAATTGTATTTTCTACAATATCTTTATTACGTTTAATAGCCTCACGTTCAATCCTAGTAATTTCAGAAGGTACAGGTATCCTTAAAGTATTATAACGCTGCTTAATAAACACAGCCGCTTGCACTGGATCCTCATTATATGCTTGTCGAATTGCATCAATATTAGCAATTAGCCATTGCCTATCTTTAGCTTTTAAAAGAGCATCATCAGCGTTTTGTTTTTTAACAATTGCAGCGTTGCGAATTTTAATACCTTCAGCATAACGAGTAGGCCACTCTTGACTATAAGGTTTACCCGTATTTAAAGGGTCAAGCTTATCAGCCACTTCTTCTGAAATATTAGGATTGCCAATTACATTTTTTACATACCAGTCATGGGCAGCAGCATTTCCATCAGCCCGTTGCATACGAGCAAAGCCCATAGTAACACCCGTTATTGTACCATCATTAGCAGAATCATTAGCCTGCTGACGCATAACAGCTTTACTTCTATCAATAGAAGCTTTATCAGCTTGGGCAACCTGAACGGCATTGCTTTCATAAATAGATTTTCTAGCAGCAGCAAGATACAAAGGATCTGTAAATCCCATGAAAATATCTACATCCTTAAGAGTCTGCTGATGTAGCTGACGCATCAATTCGCCATCACTTAAAGCCTCCATGCCGGTAAACTCCCGACCATCAGCAGCAGTATAAACCTTTTCTGAATCTTTAAGGCGGCTGGTTAAAAGCCTGTCATATAGATCCTTAGCTGTTTTGTTATCATTTGCCTTAGCTGCATAACCTTTAAAACCATGGTTAGCTACATAACCTTTAAAAGTTTGGGCAGGTGGTTCATTATTTAAAACACCATCAGCTTGAGTTTTTGTATCAAGCTGGATGGCACCATTAACCTGAGCAGCCTCAGCAGCAGCGCGATCTTCAACGTCTTTTAGTGGAATACTTTGAATCGGAGCACTCAGACCTTTAGCATTTTGGTCCCTCATCATATCAGCAGTGCGTTGTGCAGCGGCTTTAGCTGCAGTGTTACTGAAAGATGAGACAGCACCTAAAATAGTCTGCATGTCTTTTGTATCCTGTTGAGACTGTTTAATCTCACTTTGGATGTTAGCAAGCTTTTGATTAGCTTGGTTTGTTAGATTTTGAAGTTCAATCTGATTGTTTTTAAGAATCTGCTCTTCTTCATTTTTAAAGTTTTCCCCCATTGCTTGGAGGACTTTATCTCTTTCAGCTTTTTCAGCACGGCGGTGCCTTTCCATGCCTTGGATTAGCCGGTTGCTATCTTCACGCATCCGGTCAATGCCAGCTGTACTTAGTTGTTGCGGTCTAAATCCTCTACTACGTGCAGTAGGGTTATATCGGATACGTGCCATAATTTATCTGTAAAAATTATTTTTTTAGAGTTTAGGAATGCTGGTTCCGCCGCTGCTGCCATAGAAAGCAGGATTTGCCATAGCATTAGCAGCTTGACTGATTCCACCAATTACAGGTGCCCAAACGCTTTGCATCACCGGCGGTGGTACAAACCCAGGCTCAGCCTTCATTGAATCAACAAAGATTTGTTCAGGAGGTACAACCGGAACAGGATCATATGGTAGTTGCTCTGGCAGCAGCATGATGTTTGCAGTAGTGTTTATATCAGCAAACTGTTTTTCTAATTCAATCTGTTTGATGTTATTTAAAGTTGTTTTTGTTTGGCTTTCTAAATTAGCATCTAAAACTTTTAAATTAGTTTCTGCAGTTGCTTCAGCATTTTTAATTGCATTATCAATTTTTGCAAAATTAATACCAACACCAATTTCAGACAGTGTTGCGTCAACGTTAAGTTGTGCAAGTTGAATAGCAGCTTGTTTTTTCTTACCAGATAGCTCTGATTCCAATGCCATAAGGCTACGATGCAGAGCTGCTTTATTAGATTGTTGGGCTCTAGCAGATGATTTACCAGCTTGTCTCAGTTGGATTTGACCTTCCGAAACTAAGTTGTTAACCATTTCTGTTTCTTGCTTTAAAGCATTTTGAGACAACAACTGATCAACAGTATTTTGTATGGTTAATTGTCCAAATGTTTGGTTATTTTTAATACCAACTAATTTAACACCTTCCTCTTGTTTTTGAATACTTCCTTCAACATACGCTTGTTTTAAAGCAGATAGATTATTTTGCTGCTCAAAATTGTATTGTATAAAAGCTTCATCCAAGGCGTCTTGTTCCGCCTGAACACCTTGAGCCATAGCCTCAGCATTTAAGCCTAGCTGCTGGTTACCAATAGAAACACTTTTTTGGTACTGTTTAAGTGCTTGTAGGTATTTAAAGTCTTGAATTTTAATACCAGTTTGCCAATTTTGAATGCTAGAATCATAGCTATAATTCTGCATTGCATAATAATTAGCTTTTTTAGCCGCATCTAACTTTTCATTCTGTTTGTTAGTTTTTTTGGCAATTTTTTTATTAAATTTTTTCTGCTCTTTGTAAGCCTTTTTATTAGCACTGTTTTGCTTGCTTGCTTGTTTAGCACCAAAGATGCCGCTAGCAATGCTAGCTGCAGCACCAATACCGGCAATAATACCTGCTGCCATATTTAAGCCCTCCTATAGAATCGTGGTGAATATGTGCCTTCCCACATCATTGAAACCAACGATACAGGGTATGGAAAATCGCTCGTCACTTTAAGTTCAAAATTAGTATTACGTTGGTGAATAGGAACAGTAAATATTCTTTCCTGTTCTATAGGGTTAGTATCAGCGTCATATCTGTCAGCATCTACAGTACTTACTACAGGTTTCCATTCAGACGAACCGTCAGCTTTTGATTTAAACTCAACTGGCCCAGTCCTACCAATAGAAAACTTAACTCTTGAAATTGTCAAAACACTACTGAAATCTGTTCTATTATTTTCAGGGCGGTAGTAAAATCTAGGTAATGTTACCTCATATTCGTAACCGTAACCTACAACAATGCCGTCAGAGTAATTTGTAAAGTCACCCTTTACTTCAAAATAGTTATAGTTTGTAACAGGTTCTATACGTTTTATAGCTGTTAAATATAGACCAGCATCAGAATCAATTTCATTATCTGTACCTTTATCTGCATTAGGTGTCGTCAAAACCATTGTACCATCTTTACCGGTAATAGGTGTATAAGGTACATAGATTTTTGTAATGTTATTTGTAGAGTCATACACAACTGAATTAACACCACCACCAGGTGATACAGGCCGTGTAGCCAAGTCTAGACATGGGGTACCTGTAAAAGAGTTTGTTGTAGAATATACATCTCCAGTAGGAATTTCATCGAGAGAAATGGTACCTAAAGTATATTCATCTTCATGTTGACTAACAATAACAATATCATCATCGATTATTTCAGCAGTTTGGAAAGTAGACGGAATTTCCCACTTTGTCCAGGCTTGGAAAAGATCTTCTTTACCATTATTGTAGAACCTATAAATGTATATATAAGAACTATCTCTATCTGTAAGTAAAATAGCAGAGTTTTGAGGACTTACGCTAAGTCTATCAACAGTGTCAGGTATCCACTCTAGCACTGTTTTACTGATGTCTACCACAATTGGTGGTTGCTCAATATCACGTAGGCTTAGGGTAAACATTTTAGAATACCCAGGAAGCGTATTAACAAAAACTACACTGGTACCAACATCAACAGGCGGAAGGTTAGGCTGCATCTCATAATTAGAGATGGTACGGATAAACGTTGAAGATGGTGTTAGTGTTGAAGTATTAGTATTATATACTTGGAACTGCTGTTTAGGGCTAAACACTAACAAACCTTGTGGAGAAGGTAAGACATCCGTAAGAACAACAGGACGTACACTAGCTACATTCAAATCAATAGGATCAGAATCAACTTGAGTCAACGCTGATTTAACAAAAAAGTTAAAGGAATCATTAGCAGCACCAAAAAATATATTGTCTTGTGACAAAACGCCTAATCTATTATTATAGAAAAAAGTGGCATTAATTTTAGTACCGACAAAAGAAGGATCCGGGTTACTATTAAGGTCTCCTACCTGCCGGTTTGTCCAGCTAATAGGGTTAAATGTAAATGTTGTCGCTCCAGTATTTTCCAACTGGTGTGGCATAGTGCTTGCATTAAAACCAAGAGAAACTTCTTTCGATACTGTTTCTTCCCAAAAACCTGCACCTTTACCTTTATTATTAAAAGTTTTAAATTTTAGATAATAATCATCATCAGCAGAACCAGAATTTAGTACTTTAACAAAATGACCTTTTTTATCTTTTTCGGTTAGTTCTGTAGTATCATTAATTTCATCTAGAAAAGCTGAAACACCTGTATTACCTAAACCTCCAAAAGCTTCAATGTCAAATGATAGAAAACTTGCCCACTCACCAGCTCCCGGAAATGTGTTCATAAAAACACCATTAGGAGTTGCTGAAGTTCTTCTAATAATCAGACTGTTATCAAAAGATTGGATATACCATTTTCCGTCAAAGTCAGAATCATTTGCTGCTTGTTTATCTAAAATATCCTGTCTAATTTTATCAACTAAATGATGATTAGTATTAACATCAGAAGAGTCATATTTTAACATTTGATCAAAAGTTGTACTGCTTTGTGCAGTTACTGTTGAAGTATGACCTTGAATTTTAACAGAATATGAAAGACCATCAGTTAAAGAGTTGAGCTTTACGGTGCCGATATATTTCTCTTCATCATCCGGTACAGCGTTCATAGCTGTATTCACAGTTTTGTTAGTAATAATTGTAACGTCTTGAACACTACAAAAATGGTAATCTGATTGCTGTGTACCGGTAAGATAACCAGAACCGTTGTTAGTTACTGTACAGAAAGTACCATCATCTTTTGTCCATATATAGATATTACTCCCCTTGATACACCCAACATACGAACCGGCGTCATCTCGATCGATAAAAAACCAAGACGCACCCGCCAACTCAGCTTTAGTAAATGCAGTGCCATCGGCCTTTTTTAGCACATTAGTGTGCTTCATACCGCCACGTTTTAGTAGACCAAACGTAGGATCAGGGTAACCGTTAACACAATCAGTCAGCTGGTTTATTAACTTTTTGTTGTCGGCTTGGCGAGATACACCACCAAGAAAATTAGGAATCTGTTGTGTTACTGCAGGCATTATCGAATCAAAGTATGGAACGGTTTATAGCTATTGTAGAAGTTTTCCCCTTGTGGTTCACCGAAGAAAGAATAATCACCTTGATTACACTCATACTCCATAGCCATGGACCTAGCAAAGGCTTCTTTTTGTTGAAGCATTTGGTATTGGTTTGCGTCACCAATAATACGGCTAGAAAAAATAGTAGAAGCACGTGCTACAATAAATGCTTGGATGGGATCAGGAATCGATTCCCACTCAAAATACCAAAGTATATCTACATATACACTATTATCCCATTTGTCAGTATGTTTAATACGATCGTAAAGCTTACCATTACGATTAACACTATCAAACTGCCGGTTATCAGACCTTTTTGATGAGATATTTAAATCCACCTGCAGCATGTTGTCGGTTATAAGAATGTTTTTGTTAGAGTCAGGTGTCAACTCATAATCAAATTCTTTATTGAAAGTCCAGCCTTCGCTCTGTACCTCACGTGACACTTCCCTTAGGGTGTTGAGTGCAATCGCAACGTCCGGGTTGGTTTGGGTTTCAACTCTAGTTGTAACCTCATTACGAGTCAAAGTGCCACTTGCTACGGTCTGTGAAATATTCACAGTGTAGTCATATGTAACAGGATCTGTTGCAGGTGTGGCTTCTACACCAGCTACTGCAATAGACGTACCATCAGTAACACCAGTACCGCCAATATAAGTACCAACAGGAATGTTAGCAACTTGAGTGGTAAGTGTAGTACCAGAAATAGAACCGGTAAATCTAGATACCTCACTAATAATGAGAGTTTCTTCAGTTGTCAACGTAGTAACAGGAGCCTGACCAACTGACGCCAGGATCTGATTAAC